>Ga0316207_10000220_pt1 | contig 111768 bp, 98 predicted proteins | sample 6weekpyrite_MG_FD_204943 | JGI IMG/M metagenome (GOLD analysis project Ga0316207, IMG submission 204943) | Microbial mat bacterial communities from mineral coupon in-situ incubated in ocean water Damariscotta River, Maine, United States -... | ecosystem: Environmental > Aquatic > Marine >...
GGTTAAAGCGGTCACTATGCGTTCACAAAATGGAGCTTTGGTGAGTTTAGATCAGATATGTGATATTTCAATTCAACAAGGGGCCTCTTTTATTAAGCGTGAGAACCTGAGTCGTTACATGGTACTCTCAATGGAGGTAGAAGACAGAGACATAGCTTCTTTTGTTGAAGAAGCGGATGAGATCATAAAAAGCCAGGTGAATATCCCTGATGGATACTACATAGGATGGGCGGGTGATTTTAAAAACATGAAAGAAGCTACCCAAAGGCTAATGATTATCATACCGATCACGGTTTTACTCGTTATTTTACTTCTATATACAGCCTTTAACTCACTGTCAAAAGCACTACTCATCTTAATGAATGTGCCTTTTGGTTTTATTGGAGGTATCATTGCCTTACTTTTAAGCGGTATTTACCTTTCAGTCTCAGCAATTATCGGTTTTTTAGCTATCTTTGCCATTGCTATACTTAATGGCATTGTACTTGTAAGTTTCATTGATGAGCTACGGGTGAAGTTTCCGAATGTAGGATTGAAGGTCTTACTTAAGGATGCAACACTCTTGCGACTGCGTCCTGTCCTTATGACAGCTTTTACAACTTTATTTGGAATATTACCTCTGCTTGCAGCAACAGGTGTTGGTTCAGAGATTCAGTATCCACTTTCAGTTGTTATCACTGGCGGAATCATTAGTTCAACACTATTGACACTATTGATTCTACCATCAACGTATCTTCTATTTTATAAGAATGAGCATTTTTGCGAAGAAGATACCGTAAAGGATTCACGACGAAAGAGTGCCTTGAAATAGGCTATTACATGTAGCTGTTTTAGAGCAGTTACAAATTATATTATTAATTAAAAGGACTCTAATGGGACATATATGTTCCTATAGAGCTAATGTCTTTAATAAACTCATATCTGCAGTAATTAAATTAAACAAATAAAATATACTTTTCTATTGAGTTCTTTTTGCAAATAATCTTTATTTCAATCCAATAATAAAGATATACTTAGTCCATGAAAACAATAATCCTATTACTATTCAGCTTATTTCTTTACGCAGAGCCATTAGAGAGCTTTGCTAAAGCAAAAAAACTAATGCGTGAAGTGTATAAACCCCATCAAATCACTTTCTATGCAGATTGTAAATACAACTACAAAGACAAAAAGAATATGATTGATCGTAATAGTTGTGGATATTTACCTCGTAATGAACGCACTAAGAAAGGTAAGATCAATCAACGTGCAAGACGTATTGAATGGGAACATGTAATGCCTGCTCAAAACTTTGGTCGTCATTTCTCTTGCTGGCGTGATGGAGACCTTAAATGTATCAGTAGCAAGGGGAAAGTTTATAAAGGCCGTAAGTGCTGTGAAAAGGTCTCTAAACAGTATAGAACCATTCAAGCAGACATGATGAACTTAGTTCCTGCTATTGGTGAGCTAAATGCTGATAGAAGTAATTTCCGTTATGGAGCTGATGAACCTACAATAGGACAATATGGAAAAGTGCCTTTTCAAGTAGATTTCAAACAAAGACGCGCTTATATTCATCCTTCTAAGCGTGGTAATGTTGCTCGTATTTATTTGTATATGAGTGAAACATACAACATCCCTTTGTCAAAACAAGAAGAGAAGTTATTTAAAATTTGGCATAATCAAGATCCCATTGATAAATGGGAAATTGAAAGAACACAACGAATAAAACACATATTTCATAATTAGGAATCGAAATTACAAATGACAGTTGATATATTTAATGTTGGCCACGGAGAAGCAATACAAATTAATATGGAAAATATTAATCAAAGAATTATAAGAGATCTGGGTCGTTCAAAAAATGCGCAGAATACATCTACTTCAATAACTTTACCATTACTAACAAGACTCCTCCCTGTATTATATAATCAAGACAAACCTACTGATGCAGTTTTGTCTCATGCCCACGAAGATCACTTTAATGGGTTTAAAGAACTTTATGACAACGGTGCAAGAAAAATATTTGAGAATGGATATATTCCAATTTTAAGAATGCAAGATTTACAGCAACTGGGAGGGGTCCTGATAAAAATTTCTATTTTAATTTATCGTTACTACTCACCCAATAGTCAATATGCAAAAAATGCAGGCCATTGGCTTTTAGCCACACCAATAATGGCGGCTTTGTCAAAAAAACTATGGTGCGTTCAGCAAGGGCACCAAGTTCAACACTGGGTACAACCAAATAAGTTTTTGTGGCCTGTTAGCAGTATTACCGATCATACTCTTAAAGAACTATGGAATGAATTTCTTTTAGAAAACGATTTGCCAGAAAATTTTCTTGAGGAATTTGCTGATGAAATTCGACAAATTTTAAGCCAATTCCATGAACCAACAGATCAGACATTAAATAATATTGATGGTGTTGGCACAGAATTCAACACAGATGAGATTGAAGAAATAATTAATAATATTGTTGACATTTTAAATAGAGTGCAACTACCAAATTTATCAATACCTCCCATGAAGCTATATGCTAAAGCATATAGGACATATGATAATCATAGTCTTGTTTTTGAACTTGGGGACAAAGAACATGACGTGCTTTTTTTAAGTGATGCTGATGATAGCATGGTTAATCGCATGTTATCTTTAAATGGAATCACAAATCACTCTTATAAATTAATAAAAGCGGGGCACCATGGTAATAAGGGAGCGAAACCATTATTTGGGGAAAAAATAACAAGTGATATAGCGATTTCATGTTGTGGGCCTGCTCATCCAAACTGGAAGGGCCCAGATATTGCATATCAAAAAATTTCCAAAAAGTTACATTGTACGGACTGGAATAACCACGGTAAAAAGTGGAAGAACAAAGCTTCATTCACTATATTAAAGAACACTGTAACAACATACAGTGTTTAAGATATTACTAATCAAATAATCATTTTAACTCAAAACATATCTATGAATATCGGCATAAAAGTAGTTTAATATACTTTTAATTTATTCAAGAAACATATAAAAATAGGTATAGAACAGTTTAATAACAACGAAATAACTTTATCTGAAACTCCAGGAACTTTTTAGACTCCATTGAGCATCTAATTAGGAACCAGTCAGAAACTAATGTTACTCTACAATCTGTAAAGTACTCTATTTAGAATCTAATCAGTATCTAAATATCATCCAATTAGGATCACTTTAATTGTATTAATTGTCTAATAAACACTCCACCTGTAGGCTACTAAAAACAAAAGAGAGATAACTACGCTAAAACACTCAATCAAAATATCTTCTGAAAATTCTACATTTAAAAACACTTCTAAAATATGAAAGAATATTTCAGAAAAATCATCACTTTTATATAAAAATATGAAGAAACCTCATAAAACCATTCATACAAAATCCTCTTTGTCCCCTAATCAGGCTCTAATAAGATGCTGTTTGACATCTGGTTAGCACCTATTCGGAGCCTAACTAAAAGCTCATTATATAATTCTATGAACTGCTTGATATTATGATACTAATCTACCATCCAATACTAAAACCATTTGTTTCACTTTTTATTCTTGAATGAATCACAAAATATAAACCCTGCTTGTCAAGGAGTTAACTTATATAGCCTAATATACTTGTCAAATAAGTAGGGGGCTTTTATTCAATACCAACAAGCTATTTTTATCATTTCAAGAACTCTTTATTTAGTAGTTAAACTTGAACAGTAGTTTAAACAATCCCTCATGTGTTGTTTTATACTATCTAATGTCATTGCATCTTTAGTTAAGTCTATCTTTTTATATGCTGGTCTTTGTTCACGTTCCGTAAGTAAAAAAGTGTATGTTGCAATCAACTTTTGAGCCTTATCATATACCTCATGCTCACGTGTTAGTGACATTGCTGTATTGATATTAAATTTGGCTTCATTATCATTTTCTTCAATCAACCCATCTAATCTCAATACTTTCCAATGAGCATATCTAACTGCAATAAGATATCTATGCCTAATGTATTCAGCAATTTCATCTTCATCTAATAATATTGGTCTTGCATCAAATGCAATATATTTGCGACCTTTATTCTTAGACCCTTTGATATATGTATTGGATGACATCATTCCAGCAAACAGTGTAGTAATCTTCATTATACGCTTGGCATCATCTGCTTCATTCTTATTGTTTAAAATAATCGAAACTTCGTCATTAATGATAAGAGCAGCAAGAATAGCAGAAGAATATTCATTGGTGAAATAATGTCTGAATGAATAGAATAAGTTTTCATACCCATTTTTCATACCTTCATTAAAACGTTTGTTTATTAGAACATCTTTTAAATGATTTTTAGAAGCTTTAAAACCATCCATCCTAATGCAAAGATATTTACCCTCTGGTATTTCAACGTGATCAAGAGATTCAATTTCTCTTTGTTTGTATTTTCTATATAGTTTTTCAAGTTCATTTTGAAGCATGCTTACCTCTTTCACTAATGTCTTTATTCACAGCTTGCCAGAATAAAAACTGAGGTGAATTCTGTAAAGAACGAATAGACTGTTGTATCCTAAGCTCTACCAAAGACACTCTTTTATTAATAAGCCTCATAGGTTTTCGCAAAGGTAAGTTTAATGTATTCTTCATAGAATGATGACAGGAATAACCAAGACTATTAGCAATAAAGTAAAGCAGTTTTGTTTGGGGTAGATTAATATTTTTTCCAATAAGCTTATATAACTTTTTGTTCGCTAACTTTATTTCATCATAAGTCATTTCATTTCCAGTAAAGGATTGTTTGATAGCACTATGAAATAGCTTTTTTGGTATATAAGCACCAGTGTTTTGTATCTGATTTAAAATGGAAGTTTCCATAGCTGAGAGTTCAGTAATATGCATAAGTATGTTCCTGTTAATGCAATACGAGGCTTATAAATGCAGATTTATTCCCATTACCTGTGGCCTTGTAAAATTAACGTCAGGCGCAACATATTAAGTAAAAGATTTTTAGCATACCAAAAATGGCGGGAAAGCGAGCTAATCCAAAAGCTTGCACAAGTCTAACATTGTTTTGCTATATTTCTTATTTATTTGGACAATGTTTATAATAATACAGCTGGTCTAATATCCCTCTCATGAGAATTGCCGACGGTCAATACCATACTATGGAATATGTGTAACAAGTATTTCTATAAATTGTGAATACTTTTAGTATGTAAATACTTATAAACAGTGATTCTCTAATGAATCACTTTCTTAACCTGATACTTTATCAATAAAAATTTTATTATTTATGCAGTAAACTCTTTCAGCCTTCAAGACTTTCACAAACTCTTGATTTACTTGTAAATACTCTTTATAACAAAAGAAATCTACAGTATACGGACAATAATATATCTCCTCAAGTTTTGATACATCTATATAAGCAACTACTTTATAACTCTTGCAAGTAATCCAGGCATGTACATTTTTCCTTCCAGTAACCCGAACGATATCACGAGAGTTCGATTTCAAAACAAATTCACATTCATTTAACACAACATTTGATTCATAAGAAATTATCAACCCTCTAAGTCGTATACTGAATAATTGTTTATGTAAGTTACGATACACATTGTATTTAGCTCTCATCCTATTTTATCAACTAACCCCAGTTATTGCTTTATAGAAAACCACTATGGGACTGAAGGCTAAAAATATTAATGTTCTTATAGAACCAATTTTATGTAATTCTTCTTCAAAGAAAACGACCATTAAACTGTTAACAGCCATCATCAAAAAGAAATAGGTTCTTAGGACAGAATCTACATCAAAAAACAACATCGTTTCAAAATCAATTTCTATAAACATTAAGCAGCTGCTTCATCAATAGTCGCTATCTCCATCTGTATGCTTCTAAGATCAGAGACAACATTTAAAATGGTACTTTGAAAGAATACGATACTTTCATGCGATTTACAGATCTTTTGCATTTGTTTCACGAACTGAACGGTGTGACAAAAGCTATTACGAAGTCCGCGTAAATTACGAACAGCGAACACTTGATTACTGGTAAGTCCGAGTTTATAGAGTGACTCATGAAAGACAGCATTAGATGGATGGATCAAAAACGTTTTTTTATATAATCTTGAGTATGACTCTTCAATTGCACTGTCTAACATTATTAGAGACAAAACGATTTCCTTAGCAAGGTCTTCTCTTGCTTTATTATCTTCTTTAAAAAGCTCACAGCTTATATTTAACAATCTATTTGATGCTTCATCAATTGCTAATGCTAAGACATGCTTTTTACACTGTAGTGCTTTTCCTCCATGACCTTTAAACATTGCTTGTACCTGACTTTATATTTTCATTCTTTACATACTTCAATATACGCACCTCACTTTTGTACTACATATATAATAATATCATTAACAATATATATACTTCAAGTAGATGTCTCTCAGCAAGCTCATAAAACCATCTTTACTCAGCATACTATAAATAGCTAAATTTATTTTAGACAAAGGAGCATACGGAGATACACTTTATATCGTGTGTTATGGTCTTCAAAGAATTTTAAAATTCTTTTCGTAAAGTATTAAAATAATTCACGCGTGAAGCAAAAAATCAATCTGTAACAAAACTGATAATAATTTTCATATACACACCTATAATTATCTATTATTTTCAATAGATAAATGGATACATATTATACAAACCTACAATAGGGAATCCTCCTAAACTTAAACCTGTGAGCCATTTTTACTAATACATTTATGTGTTTTTTATATGTTTTTAAAATGTATTAGTAGCTTTTATTCTTAAAGTAACATAGGTAGTAGTATTGTTAAAGGTTAAGCCAAGAAAACTCCTAATTTTTGTAGCGAAATTAAAAAGTCATTCAGAACTTTAAAATAGAGTTGATATTCATTGCAATGAGTAATCTAAATAAAATGAAGGAGATCTTATGAGAAGAAGATACAAAAAAGACAAGACCGATCAGGGACATGTTGGAAGGCCAAGACATACTTCGAGAAACAAAGAAGCTATTAAATGGTCTGAATATGAGTTCTTGATGAGTTGGCTTGAGAAAGCTTCTGGTTTACGTGATGGATACATCCTTCGTTATCAAAGAGCTTTTACCCTGCTCTTCCTGACGGGCATGAGAAGTTCCGAATTAGGCCTTATCGAGGTCGATGATATACGGCACGCAATCCGTGAGGGCTTTTATAGTCTCACCAACAAAACCAAGACGGGTAAGCCCAGGAAGGTGTTGTTGAGTGATCGTGGCGTTGGGATGCTACAAAAGTATTTTGCTGTGTTCTTAGAAGACGAGTCTATTCATGCTTACAATGAAAAGGTCTTTGCTACACCAAGAGATCCTAACCGTAGACGTGCACTTAATATGGCTACTATGAATACAGACATGAATGATGTTCTTCATGCTGCATTCAATAGTGTCCTGTACAGCACGCATGGTTTCAGGTCCGGTGTCATCACAGAGATGGCTGTTGACATGAAGCTGCCAATTAAGGTGGTATCACAATTCATCGGACACAGTTCAGAGGCCACTACTTTAAAATATGTGAAAGTCCAGGAGCAAGACATTAGCGAGGCTGTTAATTTAGCCCGTTAATCACTCAAGTTTTACCCTTCATGGGTAACTCGCCGTACACCTATAAATTCCTTCCACCTACCCACCAATTACACGCGTAAATTTTTTCAGCCAAAAACACTATGCCGAGAAAGTAAGTTCCGAGAAATTGAATTATGGGCTTTTGACACCTATTGTTTATAACATAGTAGCAATTATATATCTCGAGATAAATAATTCAAACTAACCACAAGGAGTCAAAGATGACTAAAATGATTACAGGAAATACATGGGACCAGATGGAACTATTAACAGGTGTAGCAAGACCAGATGCAGATGATGTGAGTGTAAGTGAAGGGTATGAAAAAGGTTTTAACTTTTATGAATACTTTATGTTCAATGAAACAGTAAACAACTCTACTTTGCAGCCTCGTCTTAAACTAAGGAATCTGCAGATCAGCTGCTTAATGCACTACACCAAAAAGAGTGTTGGACAGGTTTTGACAATGCGCGTTCGTGATCTTGAAAAGCTGGTTGCTTCTTTAAGAAAGAAATCAAAAGGTAAGATTGCCTCAGGTAATGCACTTGAAGAGATTGAGAAGCTGTTTAAAAGCTACGATGAAGAGAATGCTTTTCATCTGCTCTTCCATGCACCTAATAAGCCACATGCGCCTTTATCTAAGGCCAAGGTTATGAAAACTTTTCTTGAACTGACTGAGAAAATGGAAAGTGAGGAGGCTTCGTTCGATGTCGCTTAATTAATCCCTTTTGGGATTAGCCCTTAGATTAACATATATACATCGTAAGCAGTCCAAAGCGTTAGGATGATTAACGAGTACGAAAAAGATCAAATAAAGCGTTTTAGCATAAGCTTTGTATCCCTCACCGTATAACCATGAAGTGTTTAGCGAGATTAATATAAATGGAACCTCTAACAAGAGGATTGATATATTTATACAGACTGCTAAAAACCATGTCGATGAAGTATGAAAGAGAAGGTCGGCGAATAAAGAACTCTTTACCTTTCATATTTATACCTTAGGGAGATGCTTAGCTTCTAAGACCTGATAAATGAAGGCCTCGAGGAACGTTAGAAGTTCATCACCTGGCTCAGCTGGTTTGGTTTTCTTCGCCACTTTATAGAAGATACGTGGATCAGGGACCATGGCTTTGTGTGAAAGCCCAAGCTCATCGACAATCTCAGCAGTAATCGAATCGTGCTTAAGGAATAGGCTTATACAAATAAACAAGAGACCTTTTACACGGAACTCATCAAGCTGAGTGAGGTCTTTGTAGTCTTTGTGTTTGATCAGCGCAAGGTACATTGAGTAAGCACGCTTGAGATCATCTTTTCGGGATCTGTCATCAGTGCGTCCAAGACCAGTCCTGGAGATGTATGTGTAAACAGAATCGAGGCAATCATTAAGCTGCTTAATTGTCATCATCTTACGCGACTGTTTGTGGAATTTCTCCGTAAACTTCAAGCGCGGATCAGCTGGTCCGAGAATAAGTAGATCATCGGTGCGAATGGCTTGGAAGATTTTCTCAACTGCATAAACAAAGATTAAATCCAGGTGCGGACTGTCCGACATATTCCTAACCAACCCACTCTCTCGACTATGCACGCGTCGATTGGTAGTCAGTACGTAGAAAGCTTGGACAAAGTCTTTGTCTAAGAGGCTGTTGTTTACAGCAAGTAAAATAATGCTCTTTTTGAAACTGTAGGATTGCTTACCAATGAAAGGGATGCCTCTTTGGCTGGCTCTATTAAAGTTGAGGATTCTTTTTCGGATCCTATTGGCTTTTATGTATTCTACGTTCATCTCGTCTCCTTTTTTAGATGCTTCGTTAGAAGTAGTTCTGGGCTCTTCGTCAAATAAACCAATCATATGGTTTGTGCGGTGTATGAGTTGTGATTTATCACTACGTTTTTTCTTCTTCACAAATTCTCCTTCTTTGAATTTTAAACATTTATGCCGCCTGCAAAAGGCCGTCATGGTTGGTTAGTTGGATATCTTATTTTTATGAAAGACCAGCAGATTTAAGCGTTAGCGCATATAGCTGCAAAGCAGCCTGCCATACGCAGTCGAGCATGCCGTTACAAAAGATCTAACAGCTGCTCAGAGACTTAGGGCTATGAAGCGATACCCAAGTGATGAAGTTCAAATCTATTTGTAGACTCAACTAAAGACTCAGGAGCTTGATCAAAGAGAAGCCAATTCAGACTAATCCTTCTTTTGGCGCAAAAAATAGAAAGCTCTATGAAACAAAGCTTATTGCGTTTTTTTTGCGTGGCATACGCCATTTGTGAAACACCTAATTCCGCTGCTACATCCTTATCGTATACCTTGCCATTAAGCTCCAAAGATAGAATATCCTTCAGTTGTTCAGTAATCTCAATCATCGTTTTCATTAGTTCTCCTTAGTTTAATAGTTTTGTTTTTTGCTGAAAAAAATGCAGATGTTAGACCCATGATGTGGCGTAGCCTTCATTATTTAAGACCTGCTGCAACAAACATTGCAGTCATCAAGAATAGAAATATGAAGATGATCCCAAGAAACTTCGCACCTGCATCATCCACACTTACTGAGCCTTGAGAATCGATAACCATTCCATACGACCTGGCAATGGCTTCCTTGTTCTTCTGAAAAAAGACTAAGTTTGTTATGTGTTCATCTCTACGTTTTTTTAGAGCAATAAAGGACATTTCATTAAGCCCAGTCAGAAGCTCCGGATTATTGACATGCTCAGCACGCTCTTCGGGCTTCATAGCCTTTAAGCGCAAGTATCCTGCATAATCTTTGCGAATAGTCTCTGCTGTCTTCCCTTTTCCGTAGACTTCATTTAAATTCTCAAAAGTCAACCAACCATTACGTTTAAAAAATTCCCCCGGGTTAGTAGACGGATCCCGTTGATACTCCTCATCTTTTTTACGAGCCTTTTTACGATCTCTTTCATACTTCGCATCTGCTATTAAAAAGCCAAGTGAGAACAAAGCTAAACTATTATGATTCATTACATACCTCCTTCATAAATCGTGATAAGTCCTAAAAGAAAAATGATTACAGCAGCAGCTATAACAAGTTGCATATTTAAACGCTGTGCTTCAGTTCTTGGTTTCTTCTTTTGTTTTGGTTTTGATGGATGTTCTTTTTCATAAACCTTCTTCTGCTCATAGGCCTCAATACAGCAACCGAGCAAGAAAGCAAACGGGTTTATCATCATCATGACAACCACCCAACCAACAGAATAAACGACGTAATGATCACACCAATCCAGAGCAATGTTCTGTTTAGTTCCTTGTCCTCTTTTTGACGTGTAAGATTCACGATCTTCACACCATAGGCATCTTTGATCTCTTCTCTGTTTTTGTGGAACAGTGCCCACTCCATCAACCGCCAGTCACGCCTTTTCTTGATCTCAGAAAATGAATTCTCGTTAATCGAAGTCAAGATCTCAGGATTTGAACAGTGGGTAATACGCTCATGTGATTTCATATTTTTCAGCTTTAAAAACCACTCGTAACGCTCTTCAATATCTTCAGCTGTCTTATCGTCGTACCATTCCACTAACTCTGAATATTTCCAGCCTACGCGCTTAAAGTATTCTCCGACTGTTGGAGCTTTTAAATAAGCCTGTTCTCGCTCTTCAGCTCTGGCAGCTTCTTTTCTGTCCAACCATTCTGATGCTAATAGCCCAATACCAATAGGACTAAGTAAAGGTGCTCCTACAAAATACATATTAGCCTCCCTACACCAATAGACAAGTATGAATATCAGATCTGATCTGAATCATCTCGTCATCTGTAAGATAAAAATGCTTTGCATCTTCGATCATAATGTCGAGGAAGTTCTTCTCGTTTCGTTTAGCAAGCATTTGAACAACATCTTTAAAGTAGTTTGGTGTCTCCACTGATGCCTTGAAAGTTTTTCTGGCTTCAGGCACAAGGGTGCAGTTATCGAAATAGATCTTTTTCGACTCGTCCCAGGCATCCTTCAGCAGTTGGCGACCTAACGCTTTGCCTTTATATCTGACAATGAAAGAGGCTACTGCCATAATCATTTCTTCTTTGTCCAACATATGAAACTTGCCATTCTCCGCAAACTTTTCAGCATATATAAAAGGGAACGCATCATCTCCCTTTGCAGCCTCTTCTTGAATGTCGAAATTGCCGGTCTTTTTCAAAAGCTCAATGCAGAGTATGAAATAAGCTCGGTACATTCGAATCCAAAACATGAAGTCCTGCATATACAAATCTACATTTGCATCTATACCATCTTCATTCTGTTCTACTTCATCAATAGACTCTAAAATAACTTGCTTTAACTCCACCCTTATGTTTTGTTGTTTTATCATTCATATCCTTATTTATATATATGTTATACAATATAATATCAATAAAGGTTATTTATAGTCAAGTTTTATCTTGAAATAGGAAGAATTTGAATATTATATGCATTTTTAACAATCAAAATTTATAAATAAATGTATAAATATATGTAGTATAAATATACAGGGAAAGGCTTTACTCGGAATCCATATCCATTGTTTTGTAAATGAAATACCAAATACTACAAAAGCTGGATGGTTTGTTAAAATAACATATGGGATTTGGAACAGCTAAAAATAGAAGATGTAAGTGAAGGGCGAATAGGTTTACTGACAGGCAATTGTAAACTATATACAGCGATGATACTTTTAGTCGTAAGGATCTAAAGCATCTATATTTTATACAAAATTTCCCATCATATAAGAATAAGCTAAAAAACAAACTATTCCTACTAAAACTACTCAAAAGACAATAAGAATGTCTTGCATAATAAGTTTCATATTAAGCCCCTTCCATAGGTAGTAACTAAAGATTATACATTAAACCTTTATAATCATTACGTTACTTAAGCCGCTCCAATGTCTATATTGAGTAATTCTTTCTTAGTAACATCTCTCTCTAAATCCATTACTTGACCACTTACCCTGACTTTTAAAACAAGTTTCACAAAATCAACGCCTAACTTTGATTTATCGATAGAGTCTATAGTTCCCTCTAATTCACCAAGGTTATACCCTTCACCTATTTTAGCCTTTAAGAGTTTTTGCTCAGCATTGGATTCGCTCGGTACTTTCTTGACACTTATGCTATATCCGATAGCTTTGTTAGTACCTTCTTTTAAAATATTTTTTACGGTTGCTTGCAAATCACTATGTTCATTAATTTGCTCAATTGCACGCATTAGCATTTGCTTCAAAGAACTTGCACTTTTTTCAATATCTGGATCAATACAAAGCAACTCTTTTAACTTTCGAAATCCAATTCTTCCTTCTCGCTCATACTTTTTTCGGCTCTTGTGACTTAAACTCTCTAAATACGTCAACTGTCTAAAAACATTTAGCGTACGATCTGTATTTAGTTTTATTATATATTTCAATTTAAAAGAAGTGAAACCTCCACAATTTTTTAAGAAAAGTAAATGTTCTACTAAATCCAAGGAAAGGCGAATATTTATATATTCTTCCTGTTTAATCAATTGCTCAAGGTTTTTATTGTCAACATTGCTTTTAGTTATAAATTCATCACCAAAATCAATTGATGAGAACCATGTTGCGTATATAGTTCTTTTATATTCTGTTTTTATACATACCTTTTTACTCAACAAACCATTAAATGCTTCGAAAACTCTTTTCCTAAAACCGCCTTTTTTACTTCCGGTGATCACATCTCTAAGTGTCACAACTGGTATTCTATATACACTTAATGCTACATCACTCATACTTATGAAAGAAAGTATGTAGTATAAAAGCCTGGTCTCATCTGCAGTGTATTTGTCAGCTAATGATCCTTTCATCAAATCATTACTTTGCTCAACATAATATTTAGATATAGCTTTTTCTTTCTTCTCTCTATCTAAAACTTTTTTATTTTCATAGTGTGTATTTCCCATAACAAAACCTTTTACCTGAAAAGTTTCAGGATCTTAAAATGGTTTTAGATCAATTAGATCAGTGTCTGCCTTTAAAAAGACAGACTCTCCTTAGTTTTTTTGTTATGTAGTACAATTATAATATAACTAAAAAAAATATTTACCTTTGTTTCAAGAAAATTGATTTTTTTTGCAATTTTTCTATAATATTATTAATTACTTGATATTTATTCTACCAATTCTATATTTTTTATAAATAGACACCATTTTACATCCCAGTTATGAAATTGTAGGTTTACAATAAATTTCTCAACTATTTCAACTAATTTATCACCATCCCCAATTTGCAATAGGTTGTTGAATGCCCCTATATTACAGTGTTTACAACTTCCTCGATTTGAAATGCCTACCCAAGCTATTTGAAATAAACCCCCAAAACTCTTCCCCCAATTCTCAATACTATAAAATCTCTAATTCTCCCTATTTTTGGGAAGTATATATACTATTTCTTCTATCTGTGCGGAATCAATCACTATATATATAAAAGCAAACTTTCCTGGAAATAGATTTTTAGGTCTGCTGGTTATTATGCTCATCACACTTAGCTTTCCAAACCAAAAGAGAATACCGCATTGTATTAAACTATTCTAACTTGCCTGCGGCGCGCTGCAAAGAAAATGGTTGAATCACTAAGATTGCAAGTACTACTTATTTAGGTAGAGATCAGGGGTAATATTTTAAATTATAGAAATTTTCTTAAAAATATAGCTATAGATATCATATGTGTACTCCACAGCAATTTATTTTGCAGCGTGCGAAGCACATAAAGGGCACCAGAAGCAATTTAAACTAACTATATAGGGGGAATGTTCATGAAAACTGTTTTAACAGCCTATCCTATCTTATTAAGAAGATTTATCTACCAGTTCACTTCGAGTATGAATAATACAATCAGATTCTAATTGTTTCGATACAATTTGAGATGTTTTAAAATAACTTTGTAAGTAAGAAACTGGAACAAGGACAAGAATGTCACAAAGTGAATATTATATGCCATATGCAGAATCATATATCAGAGTGGAACAATTTCATTTGTATGAAAAAGAAGACCTCATTGAGATGATACACCACTGGTTCAATGAAAACCACATAGATCCTGCCCACAATTGCCCCTGGGTTGAAGGTGAATATATGTATATTTATGGTGGTCCAGTTAGAGCCTATGATGCTCTTAATGAAGAGTTTGAAGAAATTATAGGAGAAGGGATATTGCACGAAGCCTTTGAACAACTTCCAAACAGAGATGACGATTATTCATTAGTTCCAGATTACACATGGTCAGACTATACAGCGACCGATCCATACTCCATCTTTGATGAACACATTGATGATATCAGAAGGCTTAGCGCTGTCCACAATAACGACCTACAAATACAACAGAAATATTTAGGAATGTTATTTGCCAATACAGTAACTACCTTTGAGATATATATCTCAGATACACTTGTTCAAATTTTACATGATAATGAAGAAAAGAGAAACAAATTTCTTAATGCAGTAAATATAAAATCCGCTACCAAAGATAGATTAACAGGTGAACCTCAAAAATATTGGACAGAAATTGTTGAAACTATTTATTCTATTACTTTTTCTAACTCCAAAAAACTTACAAACAATTTTTGCAATATCTTAGATATAGAAATATCAAAAACAAGCCTTGAGGAACTTGAGAAAATAAGTGAAACAAGAAATGACATTATGCACAGAAATGGAAAAAACAAAAGAGGTGAAGCTGTCCCCACTGATCAAAGTGCATTAGAATGGTGTATTCAGAATATTATTGACATAGTTGCAGAAATCAATCGACCAGAAGATGAAGAACTTATAGACTTTGATACAGATTTTTAATATCTACAATAGATCACGTATTCGATTTATAAATTCTTGTTCTCTATACTTTAACTCTTCTATACAGTTTGAACCACTTAAGCCAGAAAGTTCAATTCCATCGATAATAAAATTAGTTTCATCATTTTCAAACCATCTATTACCATGACATTTATCCCTGTCCAACATTACTTCCATCGGATACAAAAGGCCACCGGCTACAACATGATAATTTTCATTATTATTTTGATAATAACTCATATATGAATTAATCTGAAAAAAGTCACATCTATCTACATCGCCACCAAACTGCCATCTATTTCTCATTAACATTCGCTTGTATTTAGTATCAAATACCAAGACTCGCTTATCTTTTATCATCACAATATCTGGGATAATTTTTCTTTCAAAAAATCGATTCTGATAGAGCTCTATTTTTGGAGATTCAATATGCCAATCGGGAAACTCTTTTTGAAGGAGTTTAGTGACATATATTTCAAATAGCTCTGCAACATTAACTAAAAAACCATATGTCTGGTCTTTTTCCTCTGCTTTTTCTTCAAGACTATTTCTATTAATAATAAACTTAGCATATTCGAGTACTTTTTTATATGGAAAGAAGATAGGATTTTGTAAAGACCTACTGCTAAGAGCCTGACTAATTATGTCTGAAGAAACAAAACGGCTGCTTCTGTTTTGCTTTAAATGTGTCATAACATGAGAAATATTATTAATTGAAAAACCATTATCTTTTATAATCTTAATAGCTTTATACAATACATCTATAATCTCTTGTATTTCTACTTGTTCTCTTGACGAAGATGAGACCTTTCCTTGGAATGGGACATCATTTTTTATAAACTTGTTAAAATCAATTTTTCCTTTGATTTTCATCTCATGATGGTCAACACTTCTATATGCTTTAGGAAGCCCTAATAAAAAGGCCTTTTCTAATTTTTGAATAAACATATAATAGATGATATATTTTGAAAAATCCAGGTCATTGTTTTTGTTTTCTTGTGCATCGAAGACAGAAACATCATCCAAAAAGATATCATTCGCGAAGTTAAGCATACGCTCTAAAAAAAAGTTATTAAACCTTGATCTGATATCAATATCAATACCATTCCAAGTAAATTTACCTACATAATTTCCCGATTGAGCGGTATACGTACCATTAATGGTTTTTGCAACTGAGATAATATTTTCAGAATCATCATTTTTCTTTTCTTTTTGATCTGAATCTGTAAAAAATGAAAAAAATGTATTAGATGATGATTTATCCTGGTAGTCTTTCAATGATATAGATAACACTTCTTTGTTAAAGCGTTTATTGATATTAAAAGTGTAACCAATATCTTTGATTCCCTTTATTTGGGAAGCTGTCTTGTCATTAGATGCTTCTCCAATATAATTATCAACCGTTAGTATCATTTTTTGCTTTTTTTGGTAAAGTAAACTTTGATTTAGCGTCTTTCAAATGATTTTCTATATCATTTTCAGGGTATTCAGACCGTAGATACTCTTTTAGTAAAGGCGCAATATTTTCTATCCAGGTTTTATCCAGTTGAGCTTGGTTCAATACCTTAGGTTTGATGAAATATGAGTGTCCTAATTCATATGACTCACCAAGGTTAAAGCCTTTTTCACTTGTGATATATTTATTTAATTCTTCACACATCGTTATGTATTGATCATTCTCATCGAGGTTATAATGTTCCATGATTACATCATAATCACATCTATAATGTTTCCATAAGAATCTTCGTCGTAAAGCCATATCAAAACTATCTACACTTCTGTCAATATCATTCATTGTACCAATAAAATACAAGTTCTCAGGGACTCCAAAATAGTATTCTTCATCTTCAACTACAACAGCATGTTCTTTTTTCCATAGTTTAGAATTTTGAGTTTTTATTTTTGTACCCAATAACTTATCATCTTCAAATCTCAATCGCTTATCATCTTCAAGGCATAATAACAACTCTCCAAATACACGTGAAAGTTCAGCTCTGTTAATTTCATCTGCTATAAAATAGTACTTCTTAGCTTCTCTGTTTTCTTTATATGCTTTTTGCAGCTCTCCGAATGCTTCAATACACATACCTTTAAATTCACCGTTAACTAATTCAAATGTCATACTCCCATTCGCACTAATTTCTGCAGGTTTTACACCGTCTATAAAGTCTTCATACCCATACGATGGATGAAACTGAACAAGTATATATTTACCACCTTCAAAATCAATTCTATTTTTAATAGTATTTTCTGTCATATAAGTCTTACCTGTTCCCGGGGCGCCATGTAAGATTATATTCTTAGCTTCAAAATCTAAACCACCTTGCCAAATTTGTTTAAGGTGTTCATCGTAAAAAGAATCTTTCCACTTGTTTATATTCATCAATGCTGTTTTTATAGAATCAAGCTGTATATCAATGTCACCTTCGGCACTACAATACTTGCTAAATGTCTCTATAATTAGCTTCTTATGACCATTACTTAGTATAGGTTGATATCTTTCTGGTGAAAATAAATATAGTAATGCATTATGGATAGAAACGGACTTTGTAGAACTACCTGAAGATGTAGTAGATCCTTTTATATTTTGAATTTCAAGAATCGTTACTTTACCACTAAAATCCTCGCGTGACAATATCTCTACCACTTTGTCAGACAAGTTATCTTGACTCAAATTATCTATCTTGGACAATGCTTCAAATAATCTAATTATATATGCTAATTCAAATGGCTTATTAGTATTGTAATATGTTCCAGTTGATGCATAACCTTTTATATCTAAGCAGCTCTCGCAGTCATTTGCACCAAACTCCAAGCCGATATAGTCTAACACTCCTTGAACAGATTTCTTTCTTGACTCTTTGGTCGCATTTCTTGGAGCAATCCTCCACATCCAAACAGCATGTGCTAATAATAAAACAGCCTTTCTTTTAATCTCATCATTCGCAGGTTTCACTGGCTTAGTAACCAACTGCTGTTTAAACTTTTCATCTGAAGGTGCATCACCCCCATATCCATTTTCAATAAAATTATCTATTAAATAAGTAATACTATCTTTGTTAAATATATCTTGATCATCTGTAAATAAGGACTCTCCATCAATAATCAATCTTTTAACGCATTCTTTAAAGTTATTCATTTAACACTCCATCTCAATTTTTCTAATATTTTCACCATCGCTAAAGTATCAAGCTCACAATACCTTAAAAGTGCCTCTCTAAGCCTTGCTACTTCTACTTTATCAGCCATCTCTGAAAGTTTTGCATATGTCTGCATAGCTTCTCCACCATTTTGTACACCATCAAGTTCTTTATAGGCTTTGGCCATCTCAGGTACCAGTGATGGAAGAACATGCTTGATTGAATAGCTTCCTCTCATGGTTGGGACATAATAATCTTTCTTTTGAAATGGTGTCATCAAGTCTTGTATATTGTCGTGTATCTCTAAAAGCCTGGGTGAAAGTTCTTCAAAAGCAACTGCAAGCTTTCGAATCACACCTTTTTCAAATCCCATGTTATATGCAAGCACTGTCACATCTGATGGAATATCTTCAATTAACCTTTTCGCTAAAGCATATCGTGGGTCCATGCCCTCTTCAGCTAAAAATTCTTTATGCACTAAACTTCCATTTTCTTGCTCAATATGAAGTGAGTACTGAAAAGGTATCTGCATGAACGGACTAATGCCTTTCCACTCTGGAATAGCTTGCTGAAATGTCTCAAAGTCAAGGTGGTAGATTGGATACGACAGCTCATCAAGAAACTCTTTAATAGCCTCTTTATTAATAATATCTTCTTGAGTCTTTTCAGACTTTAACTGAACCTGCTGCGCTTCACTAAAAGATGAAATATCATCAATATCATTAATATTTACGATTCCTTTCTCATACAACTCAAACTTCTTATCTATACGTAACCTTGAGATATCAAACACACTATAATCTGGGATATGCTTCCAGCAATATGCTATAGCATCACAGTCATATGGATTACTACATTGTATACCAATATCAATTTCTGGTTCATTCTCTCTATTATCAAGGAATGTCTTGAAGTTTTTCAAATAAGATGGAATATTGGCCTGAAGATCTTTGATCTCATCCGACACATCAACAATGCTAAAAAGTTTATCCGGTTCCAGCTCATCGTCCCTGATATACTTGTTATTGATATGAACTATACTCGTACTTTTAACACCATATCCTAAACCGTTTAAAACATAGTGTTGAATTGAAGCATCATGTAGATAAACATCTTTTACTTCTGTGGAACTTTTCACTTCATATATTTCAACACTTTTATCGTCATTGATGTGTAAGATATCAACCATAACTACTATATCTTCATACTCAAAAGTAGCCTCATAAATATCTCTAACACCTTCTTCTATCCATTGCTTTGTAAGATCAATCTTGCCTTCAAAGGAAACCCCTTCATATGGAATTTCTTTTCCCCCCGGAAAAAGTTGACAAGCCAATTCCCCAACTTTATTACCAGTTTCAAATATAGCTTGTGCAGATGCATCAGGAGGCGTCAATATATCTTTATTATATTTTTTTAACCAAAGTGATTTTACACATTGTAAACCTCTGGTGTAAAGCGATTTAGATAACCTCATACATCTTCTTTCTGTTTTAATATAGTATTCGTTTGACTGTATCTTGCATTGCTTGTCTGAATGCCTCATCTTGTGATATCAATCTGTACAAGTCGAGCTCAGTACGACGCTGTTGATTCATAACTTCATCAAAGATTTTTGCATAAGCAAGATCTCTGTTTTGCATATCTGGATTATCAAGATATTTACTTTCGTAATCAGGGTGTTCTTTTATCTTTTGAGCAATGTTTATAAACCTAATTCTCTGCTCTTCTGGTGTGGCATCCCACCCTTGGAACCATTTTTCATTGAAGCTCTTTATGATAAGGTCAAGAGGATCTTTTTCCTCACCTCCTCCATGAGCACCCCTTGGATTAGGGTTCTGAGGATCTAACTCTGTCTCAGCATCATCAAGACCAATACTACTGTTCAATTTCACCCTTTCCAAGCCATATGTTGACAGATCTACAGAGTTAAGAAGTTCATCAAGCAAGTCTTGTTCAGGGTCTTTAATAATTAACTTTGATACTAAAAACTTTAAAAACCAAAAAAGCTTTTCCCATTCAACAACTTCATAAGGCATGATAGCAGCCATTTGTCCATATATCTTAACAAACTGCTTTGCCTTGATCTTGTAATCAGCCTTTTCACTATCTTCAAGTTCCAGTTCATTATTGAAGCGCTCTGCCGCCACATCTATAATCGGACTTAGCTCACTTGCATCAGCACCTGAAAAATACTTAGTGTTAAACAGTTCTACTTCATCTATTTCATACACACCTACACAGTCAAGATGTTCTTTCAATTCATGTAACACATTAACTTCTGTAGCTGAGTTAAGAGATGTCGCTGTATAAAAGTCATCAAAGGATTTTTTAATATCTTCTACTGAGTTGAAGAAATCAAGAACAAAAAGATCCTCAGTCTTTTTGCCCAACTTGTCTGCAGAACGGTTTAAACGTGATAGTGCTTGGACAGCGAGAACACCTTGCAGCTTTTTATCAACATACATTGATGTGAGCTTAGGCTGATCAAAACCAGTTAAAAACTTATTAGCAACAACGAGAATCCTATACTCATCTTCATCAAATTTTTCACTTATATCTTTCCCGGCGAATCCATTTAGATCATCTTCTGTATATTCGATTCCCTTTACATTTTTCTTTCCTGAAAAAGCGATCAGGATCTTAAATGGATTACCTTTGGCTGCAAGTTTTTCTTTTAAGGCAAAATAATACAACACTGCACTTTCAATGCTTTGCGTTATAACCATACCTTTTGCTTTACCCTTTAGCTTTCTTGTATTAAATGTTTTGTCTATAAAGTGTTCAAGGATAATATCTGATTTTGTTCCTATTGTCTGTTCATCACGTTCAACATAAGCTCGAAGTTTTTTCTGTGCTTTAACTGTATCAAACAAAGGATTCTCAGATATAGATTTTTCAATCTCATAATAACTTTTATATGTCGTATAGTTGGCCAAGACATCAAGAATAAAACCTTCCTCTATCGCCTGTTTCATTGAGTATAGATGGAATGGTCTAAAACTGCCGTCTTCTTGTTTTACTCCAAATTTTTCAAGAGTAATTGCCTTTGGTGTCGCAGTAAAAGCAAGATAAGAAGCATTACCTTTCATCTTTCGACTCTTCATCGCTGCAATGATAGACTCTTGTACATTATCTATATCTTCATCTTGACTTCCCATCGCCTCATTCATCTTATCATGTGCTGATCCACTTTGAGAGCTATGTGCTTCATCTATAATAACAGCAAAGCGTTTATCACTTAGATCAGCAATCCCATCGACAATGAAGGGGAATTTTTGAATGGTCGTAATAATTATCTTTTTACCACTTTCCAAACTTTTTCTAAGTTCTTTCGATGAATATGCTGGGGCAACTATATTTTTTACTTCAGAGAACTCTTTAATATTGTCTCGTAATTGCTTATCAAGGAGTCGTCTATCTGTCACTACAATCACAGAATCAAATAAAGGATTTTCTATGCCCTTGCTCCCAGGCGTATCGTTTTGCATTGGATAAGTTTCAATTAATTGGTATGCTGCCCAAGTAAGTGAATTTGATTTACCACTTCCTGCAGAGTGTTGGATTAAATAGGTTTGACCAACACCTTTTTTTGATGCATCATCAACTATCTTTCTTACAACATCCATTTGATGATAACGTGGGAAAAAGAGAGTACGTTTAGATAGAGAGTCTGTATCTTTTCCATCAAGACGTACAAAGTGTTGAATCAGGCCTGCAATACTTTGCTTTGTAAAAACTTCTTCCCATAGATAAGCTGTCTTGTGCCCATTAGGGTTTGGAGGATTCCCTTTGCCATGGTTGTTACCTTTGTTAAATGGTAAAAAGAATGTATTCTTGCCGGCTAACTTTGTAGTCATATAAATTTCATCTGTATCTACAGCCATATGCACTATGCATCGAGCAAAGTTTAAAAGGGGTTGGGAAGGATCCCTATCTTCTCTATATTGCTTTTGCCCATGCACTTTAGCATTCTGCCCTGTCCAGTGGTTTTTAAGCTCCATAGTGGCTATTGGGAGGCCATTTATGAAGACAACCATATCAATTTCTTCCAAAGGATTGCTATTTGAATACGTGACTTGTCTTGTCACACTAAACTCATTACTGTCGAATCGTTTTTTAATGGCTTGTGAACTTGAAGCTAATGGAGCAACAAACATTAGAGTAAAGTGGGCATCATCAATATCAAGACCCTTTCTAAGAACCTTGAGGACACCATACTTTTTAATCATTCTATCAAGACGCTGAATGATTTTTAGTTTGTACTGGGGATCTCTTTTTAGTTTATCTAATTCTTCTTCTTGGGTATTTTCTAAAAAGTGCCAGAAACGTTTTTCATCTATGGCGTATTCTTTATTGAAGTCACGATTGAATCCTATATAGAATTTATCATTTACTTCATCTATAGGAAGAAATTCTTGTATCCCTTGTTCTTTTAGCTCTTCAAGAGAGGTTCCGGTTAATGCTTTTTCTATACTACTTTCAAGTGCTTGCTCGTTAGTTTTACTTTTCATTCATTCGCTCCATTCCCTCTAATTAAAATACTAATTCTTATTAAATCAAGTTGCCCATTTATACCGATCTCGAAGTTCTTGCAATGGGTAATGATTAAATTTAATATATTCTTCATGCATCAATCTACCTACTAAAATTGAAGGCTTAATATTTAACTCTTTTGCAAATTCAACTACATTTGTTCTGCTAAAATCTTTCTCTTCCGCAAAACTATCAAAGTCTTTTTGAGGAATTAAAAAATCTTTTGCAAACTGATCTGCTTCATCTTCTTGTTTTTTTAACTTTGGATCATCACAACCATCTTCTAAAAAAACTTCTCTCTTCTTATGAATTAATATATGTCCTATCTCATGAAAGAGACCAAACCAAAAAACATCACTAAAAGATCCTCTAAGGCTCATTGCAATCACAGCTTTTGCATTGGAATTAGTCCAGAAGGTTGCACCATGGACTTTCGTTCCTTTAAAATGTGGCAGTAAAACAAGAGCTACACCACATTTTGTTAAGATAGCTTTCACTTCAGTTATTGATTTATTAACATCTTCATAGTTCATGGCATCTTTAATCGCTTCAAGTGAAGTATTCAAAAGTTTCCGATTGTATTCTTCTGTTTGAACTTCTTCAGCCTTTAAATGTGCTGCTTGTAGCCATGTTGCAATAGCCTCATGAGAAACTGTTTTATGATTCGAAACGCGAAATGCCGGTTGAAACGATTTCACTTGAGCTATTTGTTCCAACTTAGCAACACTAAAAAAACGTTTTAATTCTTCCACTTTTTCTATAGCTTTTCTTGTTGTTTTCACTAAACCTATCTTAGAAAGCTCAAGGTAGGGAAAATTAGGTAAAAGTGCCGTTTCTTCTTGCATTTGCTCTATTTCTTGTTCTCTTGCTTTGACAATCTGGTATTCAGACTCAAGCCCTATCCAGATATGTGCGGGAATTTTAAGCACATCTTCCAACTCTATGGCTGTTGCAGAAGTAATACTCTTTTTTCCTTTGATAATTTCATTAATAGCTTGTATTGGTCTACCAACTCTTTTTGACAACTCAGCCTGGCTCATACCAATGTCTTCGAGAACCTCTTCTAAAAACTCTCCTGGATGAATCGCTAAGTCTGATTGATAATTAGTCATCATAATGTTTACTTACCTCCTCTATCTTTGCTACATCAAACACATCACCGTCATTCGTAATGATAAGCCTATAAAAGCCTGTTAGTTTGATGGCAAATTCTCCCTCTCTTGGTCCCTTTAATGGATGGAACTTCAATGTTGGAATATTGAACAAATCTTCAAAACATTTAGCACTTTTTAAAATACCAATACGCTGAATAAACTTTCGAGCCACATCTTTGCCAAAAGCCTTTTCTGCTTCTTTATAATTAAGATACTGCTTTTCAAGTTTTTTTGTTCTAAACTTTATTTCCAAAGTATTCCTCTTTATTCACCTTTAGGGTGAATATTATATTCTATAGTATATTTGTTTTTACTTAACTTATACAGTTGGAACTTTTACTTTTCCTGTAACGCAAGAGTCTATTAATGTAGATTTATATTCTTTTAGCTTATCTATTTGCTCTTTCTCAAGAGAAATAGCTTTATCTATTTTAAGTGAGACCCCATTAACATATTCCAAAATATTCTTTTGTTCATTTTCAGGTGGAATGGGTACTTTTAAAGAGAAAAGGTCATCAGTATAGAGTCTTATTAACCCTTCAACAATTCCAGTTGCTTTACTAATAAAGTGGCTAATATATATAGGGTTTTTAAATAACAATTCTAAATACTTTAGATCTATAATTTCACCTTTTCCGTAATACACTGCATAATCAGGACTTACTATTCCTATATTGTCAATATTACTTTTAGCGAATACACCCAAATGTGCTTTTAATTTATTAAAAACCAAATCATCTTTATATACTTTTTTATTGCCTACACTACTCTGAGCAACAACAGCTTTATCATGATAATCAGATCTTACTACTAAACCATGAACTTGGCTCATCATAAACAAAGTTTCTTCTCCCGTTTCTGATCTTTCATTTCTCTCTCTTAGTACATGCTTCAATGCTTTAAGTTCCCAATGTTTAGGAATTTTTTCCAACCATCTAAACTTACTCCTTTTCAACTCCACTTCGGAGTCAAGACCTTGTGTTACAGCCTTGTGAATTATAATTTCTCGTCTTTCTTTTAATATTTTTATCAACTCTTCTTTTTGCTTAATAGCATTATCAATTTGAGCTATTTTTTCATCAAGAAAACTTGCTATTTTTGTTTGTTCTTTTTCTGGAGGATAAACAAATTGTATTTCTAACAAATCAGTCGGACCTAATGTAGATCGTACTCCTGACCCAAGATTATTGAAAACTTGGTTTAGATATAGAGAATAATAGTAATAATAAGCAAATTTAGGAACTACATTATTCCCTATTTTCAATCTAATATATGCGGAACTCATAATACCTTTTTCATGAACAAGGCCAACTCTGCTTGTCTTTACATTTTCTAAATCAATTAATTTAAAAACCAAATCGTCCTGTTCAAAAACTTGATATGTTCCATAATCCTTAGGTATCATACCTTCAGGTGAATCAGGATTGTTATTTACAACCCCTCTTAAAGTCAAAGAAAGGACATTATCACAACTTTTATTATTGTTGATACTTTTATCAACCCTGTGATATCTTTTTGAAGGTAAACTTTCCCAATGTTCAGGTATATTACCAAGCCACGCAGTTCCACTCTCTTTATAAGAGGAATATTTTTTTAATGTACTCACCTTACAGTCCTAAAATTTCTTTAATTAAGCCTTCGCTTTTCTCTTCAAGTTCAATAATATCTTTCGCTACTTCTTCCAGACTTCTTAGTGGCTTATGCTTATAAAAATACTTGTTAAAACTTATTTCATATCCAATTTTAGTACTATCAAGGTTTATCCATGCTTCTTCTATATGAGGTTTAACTTCATTCAAAAAATATTGATGAATAGACTCATCAAGTTGTATGTCCTCACTATCTCTTAGATCAGTATCTGCTTCGTATTCAATATAACCATCAGTACTTTTATAAAAACCAAAGTCGGCTAAATCCTCTTCTTTACAGCATAAGCGTTCTAAAAGTTTTTCTAACTTATCAGAATTAAATTTATGAAGCTTTTTAATAACCTTTTGTGCATTTTCATCATACCAAGACACTGCATTTAAGATCATTGTTTTTTCACCAGAGCTTAATGTCTGTTTCTTGGCTTTTAAAACCTTATCTATCTCTTTTTTAAAAATATTAAAGTCATTAAATTCATCCTCACCTATTGCTTCTTGAAGAGTTTTTGCTACTTCAATCAACATGAAATGCTTTTTCCATAACTTCTGGGAGACTAAATTTTGTTTCTGTTTAGATTTCAAATCAATCTCCTGTTCTTCACACCAAGCCAATATCTCTTTCTCATACTTAACCACATCTGTGTACAGTTCATTTCCAAACTCTTCGTAAGCCCACTGCATTGGTTCAATTAATGATTTTTCAAATCTAAGTGTCTCTATTCTTTCATCAGTTAGTTGAGCCTTTAATCGTTTTGGTCTCTCAATATTTACCTTGTAGTACCCAAAGTCACTGTTATCAAAAACCTTAGATGCAATTCCCTCATTACCAAGTTTCTCAATGTTCTTCATATCTTTATGCGCTCGCATAATCTCTTCAATATGCTCAGGAGTAAATTCACAGTTCTTGTCACCAAGATTTTTACGCAGTTTTTTATAAAGCTTATTTGCATCTATAAGTTGTACTTTTCCTCTTCTCTTTTCAGCTTTATTATTAGTTACTATCCAAATATACGTTGTGATCCCAGTATTATAGAAAAGGTTATTAGGTAGTTGAATAATAGCTTCAAGCATGTCATTTTCAATGATATGACGTCTTATATTACTTTCACCTCCACCTGCATCGCCGGTAAATAAACTACTTCCATTATGAACTGAAGCAATGCGTGACCCTAAAGGGCTTTGAGATAGTGTCTTTATCTTGCTAACCATTTCCATTAAAAAGAGAAGTTGTCCATCAGAACTTCTTGGTACTGCGTCGACTATTTCTTCTTCTCCCCAATAATTATTAAGTCTTACAACAAAACGAGAATCAATAACATCTTTTCCATCTTTAATGTATTTCTGTTCACTTGCCCAAGATTTTCCATAAGGAGGATTTGAAAGCATAAAGTCAAACTGTGTTCCAGCAAACTCATCCGTAGAAAGAGAGGAACCATTTTTTATATTTTCAGGATTGTTTCCCTTAATCATCATATCTGACTTACAAATTGCATAGGTCTCGTCGTTAATCTCTTTTCCATAAAGGTGAATATCACCGGTTGCCCTAATATTTCCATCTTCATCTTTTATAAAGTTTTGAGCTTCAGTCAGCATCCCCCCACTTCCACAAGCTGGGTCATAAATTGTCATAACAGGAGGCAAATTGTCTTTTACTGGATCAAAGACAATATGAGTCATTAAGTCAATCACTTCTCTTGGTGTAAAGTGTTCACCAGCCTCCTCATTATTATCTTCATTAAACTTTCTTATCAACTCTTCAAACACATATCCCATACCAAGATTTGTAAGTGCATTAAGCTTTTGTCCATCTGGATCTTCTTTGATTTGATCTGTTAAATTAATATAAGGGGAAGTGAATTTTTCTAATACATCTAAGAGAACATCCTTATCTGCCATATGTTTTATTTGTGCTTTTAATTTAAACTTTTCAATGATCTCTTTTACATTTTCACTGAATCCGTCAAGATATTCAGAGAAGTTTGCTTCCAATATCTGCTGCGAATTTGTAGCTGTATCATGAAGTCGTTGAAGTGTCCAAGGGCTGGTATTGTAAAAAACATATCCACTTGCATCCTTTAATCCACCTGCTTCATATTCTGTGAGACCAACTTCTTCTCTCTGAAATTTCACTTCCTCAAGAACTTTCTCTTTAGTTGGTTCCAAAAGGGCATCTAAGCGTCTTAAAACAACCATAGGCAAAATCACATCGCGGTACTTTCCACGAACATAGACATCCCTCAGACAATCGTCTGCTATACCCCATATAAAACTAACTAATTTATTATGTACTGATTGATCCATTATTTATCTCCAAAGTAATTATTGTTAATATCTTTTATCTCTTGTTCTATCTTTTCCATCTTTTGGTACAAGTCTCTTTCTTTTAAATAGTTTGCCAGTACTCTATCCTTATCTTCTTCAGTCATAATAGGTATTTTAAACTTTTTAATCTCAGCTGTAGCTATTTGTGGCATTGCTACACCCGCTACCAACTGTTTTAATAAAGATTGTCCAATATCTGACTTTAAATACATATAAAGCATATATGCATCTTCAGCCCTGCCACTTTTCAGCCTAATAACCTGCATAGCTTGCGAAGCAATGAGATGATCATTTTCAGTACTAATTATCCCAACTTTTCCAATAGTTCCTTTAGTACTTAGCAATACATCAAATGTTTTTAATTCATATGTTGTTAATTTATTGAGCTGCTTATCTATATGTTTAAGCTTGCCCCCGGATGAAGTAAATCCAGTCCTTGCTAAATCAGATGGTGAAACCTCATATATTTCAGTACCCTCACCCTCATCTTGAAACAATTGAGATCTCCTAACATCTGCAATTTCTTGTAGTTCAATAAGCTTATACTTACTCAATTTCTCTTGAATTGCAGCAGCTTCTTTTGAAACAACATATCTATCAATCGCAAAAGCATAACTATTCTGGATAATAGTTTCATTTGAAATAAGCTTAGAGATATTTTCAACCTCTTCTCTTTTTTCATAAAGGCCTAATATTTTTTCTAAATCATTTAGAATCGTTTTTCTACCATCTTTTTTTAGAAACTGATCATCTTTCAAATTTATAAAATACACTTTATCATCTTGTTTATCTTTATTGATGATAAAAAAAGTAGTTTCAATAGATGTCTCATTATGCAAGTTGGCTGGCAATTGAATTATAGCCTCAAGAAGGTTATTGTCAATAAGATACTTTCTAAGCTCCAACTCTGTCCCAGATCTATATGTCATCCCAACTGGTAACAAGACAACTGCTTTTGATTGTGTTTGAGCAAGAATATGCTCTATGTGTACAACATCTCGATTGCCTTTACCCTTATGTATTTTAAAGCGGTTAAAAGTATCTTCATTACGTAGAGCATTGCCTAATGACAACCCCATTGGAGGAAAAGATAAGGAGCATTCGAATTGTTTTAATAAATGTGGAGCATCTTGATTTATATAAGAAGGGTGATCCAATACATCAGTATGATGAAAAGTAACATCAATACCATCAACTATCTTCATTAATTCAACTATAAATTCATCTGCCATCGATTCAGCATAGATTGTTTTATTTGTGAAATAGCATATGTTTAAACTATTACTGAAAGGGGTATACACTTCGTCACATATTTTTCCTAATAATTTAACACCAAGTTCTGCAATTTGATTTGATACTGAATAATCATTTAGCCCTTCCAGTAGGGAATAAAACATATCAGTTACACGTATAAACTCAGCATGAATTTCTACTTGACCAAAGAGTAAAATCAGATCTTGGTCTTTTATCTTGGATAAAATTGTACTTTGCTGTAAGAACAGTTCAAATACTTTATGACTCTTTGCTAAGGTATTAAAAATATCTAATAGTTTTTTTATTTCTATTTTACTATGAAAAAAAACTTCATAAGTCAAATCACTTTGTGCTATCTGATCATTTTCTGACAACACCTTCCATGCTTTTAAAGCATATAATAGTTTTGCAACCTGTTCTTTACGTAACGATGCAGGCATCTTTTCAATAAAATGCAATATTTGTCTTGTATTCAAAATTATCTCCTATAGCTATCTGTATTATATGCTGTAATCAATACATCATTTTCCATCACAATAGTCACCCCACCCTTGTCCATAACTTTGAGAAGTTCTTTTCTAATATGGTCCAGTTCATTAATGACTTTTTGAGTTGCTTTTCTATTTAGAATCAGTTTGTCTCCACTATCTTTTCCAAATTCAGTAACAAGATTAATCAACTGTTTTGTTAAACCTCTTTGAGACATTCTAACTAAACTATGTTTTGTAGTATGCATTTTAAATCCTTTTAGTTCGACATTTACTAAATATGTGAAAATTATAGACTATTTATCATATAAAGTCAAGTAGTTTGTTCCAAACTACATTATTTTATTATAGAAACTTAGGTAAGTAGTGTTGTCTTAATTTATACTGTAAAGAAAACAGTTGAGGCAGAGGATTAATTGTCATGTTGACTATGAATTGTCTTTCTAAGATATTCAGTATTTTTCATAAACTCTTTTAATGTAGCGTGCAGAACATAGAAAAGCTCCAGAGACTTTTGTATTATATACTCCGTACTTCTTCAACAGCATCATTTAAAATAGAGACAGTAACTTCATTTGATTTAAGAACAATACCTTCAAATCCGTCTGGTACATCGTTTGCAGTTTCAAGGTTTACTTTATTTTTCGCGCCTCGAACAAGAATATATCTCAAACCCTCTTTTTTTAACTCTTCTAAACTTTCACTAATAACAAGCATTCTTTCTAAATCTTTGTTTTTCATATAATTTCCTTTCGTATACTCTGACAGAAGTAGTGATGAAAATAGAATAGTATTTCACAACGCAATGCATTGAACCATAAAATTGACAACAATGACCAAAAACCATTATAATTCAGTTGTATAATATATATATTTAAAGGTCTATATAAAGATGAAAATGAAAACTCGTAAATTTAGAGTAAGACCTGCTGACACAGAAATAGAAAAAACAATGTTCAATAACCTCAATCTTATCAATAAGTACAACAACCGTATTGATGAGATCAATGATTCAAAAAATAAGGTTGTTGCAAAGTCTTTACGTTTCCGAAATCATGAACTTTCATATATAAAACCTTTTCTCAAAGACAACAATCTAAGTGTTGGAGCCCTGGTTAAATTTCTTTTCTATCAAGCTGGTGTGTGGGATGACCTCTCAATCTTTGTTATGGATAAAAAAGGTATGGATACATCATTTACAACAATCGATCCAAGTAAATTGATCTGCACGAAAGTAGCAGCAGATAAATTAAGTGAAGAAGATCATGAAAGGCTTTATAAAGCTGATAATAAAGGTGAAGCCCCGTCAATGAACATCCATCGCTTTCAGGCTGATACAATGGACCAGTTTCTTGGTGCTAACAACATTCACTTCAATAAATTTGTCAAAGAAGAACTTTTCAAGTTCAAAATCTTGCCCCCAAACCTACAACCTACACTTGATAATGCTATGAAAAGTAAGAGAACGAAAAAAAATCGTGATGAAGTGACAGAAAAGGTCAAGACTAATCGCCCTCTTACACTAACTACATCACCTTTTGAAAGAGATTTCATAAACAACTTTATCTTCTTTGCAACTACAAAACAAGAGTTTAATACTTTGTCAATTGCCAAGGTAATCAAGATCATGTTAAATGAACAAGGATACATGGGAGAGATGGAGCGCTTTAATACCAAAGATCTGCGCAAGACATTAAACCAAATAAGAAAAGAATTTGATGGTAGCTATAACTATATGGAAGGTGAGCCATATAAAGAGTTAACTAAAGAGCAGTATGAAAAGATATATAAAAAAGGCAAGCCTGGATCAGCAAATCTATCAATAGCTTTCAGTAATCAAGATGCGAATAGTCTTACTAAAGCTTATACTAATGAAGGATTTAAAGCCATTACTCCATTTGTCCGTAAACATGTATTTCAAGAGCTTAGTATATATCCAAATGATATCGTACTCAATGTAATCGAAAATCCACCCTATAAGAAACGGGGACGTAAGAAAGAATAGTCTTTCATATTTTACTAAAAACATCTACGGACATTTTGCGGACATTTTGCGGACATTTTTTATTCCAAAAATGCTATATATTGGAATATTTTTACAAATATTGTAGGTAGGGAAATGATCGTTTTTTGTATTTATTGTTTATGAGAAGTCCCTATTTAAGGGCTTTAATTGAATGGTGCGAACGGAGGGATTTGAACCCTCACACCCAGAAGGCACTACCCCCTCAAGGTAGCGTGTCTACCGTTCCACCACGTTCGCACATAGAAGAAAGTTGAAAAGTCATTCAGTATAAGAAGTTTGAGGGCTTAAACTGAGAAAGATAAAGACATGGATAACCCATGCCTTTAAAGTGTCTTTAGACTATCCTAAAAACGGGTTAGCGTAAAGAGCGATAAGCGCGATTACTAGAGTATAGATAACCTGTGCTTCGATCATTGCAAGAGCGATGAACATAGTAGTCATTAGTTTACCACCAAGACCTGGGTTACGTGCAGTACCAGCGATAGTCGCAGCAGCAGTGTGACCCATACCAATAGCACCACCAAGAGCAGCAAGACCAAGACCAACACCAGCAGCGATCATTGAGTAAGCTTTAAGTGTTTGGTTAGCAACATCTTCACCAGCGAATGCAGTAGCAGCAAGAGCTAGCATTAATAAAACAATTTTTTTCATTATAATTCTCCGTATGAAACCTAGGTTTCAAAAAATTTCAAAGTCCGTTCGGCTAGCGTAACCCACCAAGCTATCACATGCGTGATAGTGATGAGCCATAGCGACATAAATGCCTGCCATGTCCCTACTGGAGACTTTGTATGCGGGATTTTACTGTTTCAGTACTTAAAAGTTGCTTTTTCTCCTGAAAAACAAAGGGTAAATGGAGCTTCGTAGAGTGAAGCTTGGATTAGTCTTAAGAACTTAGGCTTTCCATGAGAGAGTAAAACTAACCTTCACTTCCCTATTTCCTCTTCACCCTTCCCCAATAAGGCTTTGCCTTATTACTCCGGACGACCTAAAGATATCTTATTGCCTTTAAATTCTAAGATAACAACCTCTATCTCTTCATTTTCACTTAAGACATCGGCTACATTTGAGACACGCTCTTTAGAAACCTTTGAGATGTGTAAAAGACCATCTACCCCACCTGGAAGTTCTACAAAGGCACCAAAATCAACGATGCGTTTAACCTTACCCATGCAGATATCACCCACTTGATACTCAGGGGCTTTCTCTTTAGGTGTAGAAAGAAGGCTCTCGATATGAGCGCGTGCTCCTTTTACCCCTTTTTTGCTTCCACCTGAGACACGTACATTCCCCTCTTTTTTATCGATATCAATTGCCACTTCAAACTTCTCAATAATCTCACGGATTACCTTACCAGCTTGACCAATAACATCACCTACACGAGATGGATCGATAGAGAAAAGATCTGTACTTGGAAGCTTGTCTTCATTAATTTCAATAGCATCTTCAGCCTCTTTCATGATATCTAAGATATGTGCACGTCCCTCTTTGGCTTGTGCAAGTGCTTCTGCTAAAAGTTCTTTAGAGATACCACCAAGTTTAATATCCATCTGCATGGCCGTAATACCCTCATACGAACCCGCTACCTTAAAGTCCATATCTCCATCATGGTCTTCAAGACCCATTATGTCTGTTAATACCGCATGTTTATCACCCTCGGTTACTAAACCCATTGCAATCCCTGCAATTGCATCACTCATGTTTACCTCAGCTGCTCTTAGTGCAAGATAGCCTCCACACACGGTTGCCATAGAAGAAGAGCCATTAGACTCTAAGATCTCAGAGACTAAACGCATGGTTCTTCCTTGAGCATCAAGGGCTGGTTCAAGAGCGCGTTTACCTAGATTTCCATGTCCGAGTTCTCTACGTTTAGGTGCCCCTACTGGAGAGGCCTCACCCACTGAAAACCCTGGAAAATTGTAGTGCAGCATAAAGGCTTCATTTTGTGTACCTTCTGTTGTTAATGTTTCAAACATCTGCGCGTCTTTATTGCCACCCACAGTTAAGACTACAAGAGCCTGTGTTTGACCGCGAGTGAACAGACATGAGGCGTGTGCATTTGGAAGTACATTCGTCTCAATACTAATAGGGCGAACCTCGGTTAAACTACGTCCATCTGCGCGTTTTCCTTCCTTAATAATCTGATCTCTTACGCATTTACGCTTATAAGAAACGACTGCATGTTTAATCTGGTCATAATGCCAATCATTGGTTTGTGCTATCTCAGAAGCTTCAATGGCTTTAGCAATATGTTTAAGAGACGAATTTCGCTCACTCTTAGCCATTTGTGAGATGGCTTCTTTGATGGCTTGCGCATGTTCTGCTTCAACATGGGCGTAAATACTCTCATTGGAGACTTCTTCAATAAAGACAACATCTTCACTTGGCTGTGCTAAAGGGATTATTGCCTCTTCAAACTGTGTGTTTGCTACTTCTAAGGCATCTTGAGCAATACCAATAATCTCTAAAAGTTCTTCTTCACCCATAGCATTTGAAAGCTGTGTATTAATGCTTTCAGAAGCTAAAGAAGGATCAATCATCGGGTCAATCATTGCCGCAGGAATTATCTCTGTTTCAACTGAGCCCAAAGAGCGCATCTCTATCATTAACAGGTCTTCTTTTGAACCCGCGATAAAAAGATCTAAAGTTGAATCTAGCATCTGTGAATTCGTTGGATTAATCTCTACCTTGCCTTCTATCTTCGCTAAACGTACCCCTGTTACAGAGTTTTTAAATGGAAGGTCTGAATTTAGCATGGCCGCTGAGGCAGCATTTAAAGCCAATCTTTGAAGGTCAGCTTCACTATCTACTGAAAGTACCATAATAGTAATCTGAGCGGGGTGGGCAAAACCTTTTGGAAAAACAGGACGTAAAGAGCGGTCGATTAGACGTGAAGTTAGGGTCTCAAAATCACTTGGTTTTGTCTCTCTTTTAAAAAAGCCACCAGGGATTTTTCCAGCTGCGTAGGTTTTTTCTAGATACTGCACTGTTAAAGGAAGAAAGTCACCCTCTATAACACTCTCTCTATCAATCGTAACCGTCGCTAAGATAACCGTTTCACCTACTTTTAACCATGCCGCTCCATTAGCTTGACGGGCGACCTTATCAAACTCATACTCTTCTATATGATTATTGACCTCAAATATACATTTACTCATTGTGGATTCCTTTTGCTTCTTTACTCTAAAATATTTTAACTATCCATAATGTTCAGCGATACGAAAATAATGCATGTATGCACCATTATCTTACCGCTCACGGAAGTTTAAAAAAAAGACTTATAATTAAGTCCTCTATTTATACTTCGAATGACAAGCTTTATTAACTAAACTAAGTATTAAGCTCTTCTTTTTATTTCTTAGACGTATCTAGTTTTTCTAAGAGTACTTCTATCTCATTGTCACTGATGTCCTCAAATTTTTTATAATAACAATAGGTCTTAATATAATCATTCACCTCATGCACTAGATATGACTCATCTACAATCTGATTAAGTACCTCTGCAACCGACTTAGGAGCAACAGGGATAGCCACAAATACAGCCTTAGCATCCATGTTCATTGCGGTTTTAATCCCTGTCATTAGCTTTAAGCCTGATTCACACCCTTCATCAATCAACAAGACATGTTCATCTTTTAAACTAGGAAATTGCTTTCCCTTTCTAAACTGATAAACAGAGGCTAAAATTTTCTCTTCATGTTTACGGTGCGCCTCGCCATAAATATAATCGTACTGTATATCAAAGGCATCCACAAGTTCTTCATGCACCACAATCTCTTCTGTCTCACTCACACGTCCAAGCTCACAATCACTATTGGCCGGAGCATAAATCGCTTCTGAAAAGAGCATCTCTACACTTACCCCTGCTCGCAAAGCGATGGTAGAAGCTATCTTTAAACCACCCGATGAAACGGCTATGATTTTCCATTTTTCTGCTCTTATACGTTCTAAAGGAAGGGTGTCAAGTAACTGTTTTGCAGCATCTTCTCTGTCTTGATAGAATTGAGTCACAGAGCTGATCCTGCGGCCGAGCCTAATAAATATTTCATATTTTCCTCCGTAAATGAAGCGCCAAAACCTAGGTAGATGTTGTCTGCTTTTGTGTTAATAAAGTTATCCCACCCAGCATACACTTCTGCATGTTTCAAAAAACGGTACCTTAGCTCAAACTTCATATGGGCCTTGTCGTCACGTAAATCATTTTGAGCATTCCAATCAAAACTCTCTAAACGCATTCTCACAGCATCATTGTACATAAAGTAATCCACCCCAAATCCTGCTGTACTTTCTATCAAACCTGCTCTTAACAAAAGGTCATCATAACGCTTTGCGTACTGAGCTGAAAAAAGATAGGTGCTCTTGTCATGTGTTTGGGGTTCAACAAAGTCACCACTTCCATCACGTTGGGCATAATCATCCGTTATAATCACACTCGCCATGTAGTAAGTAGAGGGGTTAGGTAGGTAATTAATGTCTGCGTAGGTTTTGATGTATTCATCACTTAGCATATAATGCGCATTCACCCCAAACTGAAGTTCACTCTTGGTAAAGGTAGATAAGAGGGTATCGACTTTAGAAAAGGTTTTTTCTCCACTTTCAAAAAACTTATCCGCTGAGGCAAGCGTCTGTGAAAGCGGTTTTCCATTTTCATCTAAGACCCCTGAGAGTTGATCTTCTAGACTTATAAACTTATCTAAAGCAACGGGTAACTTCTCATCTAAGGTTCCTCCCACTCTATCAAAACGTGCTGTCATAGAGTCAATGCGTTCTAAAATAGTGGGTAACTTTTGATTAATATTTTGGCCCATAGTGTTAAAATTATCAAAGGTTTCATACATATTTTTACGGTTTTCAGCAATCACTTCGCGAAGCGATCGTCCTACCTCAGAGAACTCTTTTAAAGCAGTCTGTAAATCTTTGCGGCTTTTGGCATCAAAGGTTTCTCTGAGTTCAAGCATAAAAAGCCGTACCTCTTCAGCCGCTTTATTGACACTTTCACTGGTGTTATCAAATGATGAAAGACGCTCTATCTTACTCAGTGTATCTCCCTCACTAAGATAGCTTTGTACCTTACCTGAGCTAATGTTAATAAGTTTAGAGCCTAAGACATTATCTTGGGTTACAATGACCGATGAATCCAAAGGAATTTGAGTCCCCTCTTGAATGAAAAAATGAAGTTTGACCCGCTGTCCTTCTAAGCTTATATCATCAATATAGCCAACTTCAACCCCATTCATCTTAACTTTTGACTTTTTTTCTAAGCCTGAGGCATCCTTGATATAGGCATTAACACCCATTCCCTCTTCACTAAAGTTCCCAAGGTCATTGACTTGAGTAGAGAGCATAAACATTAACAATAAAGTCGAACTTACAAAGGCGCCAACCTTAGCTTCTAAGCTCATCTAATACCCTCTTTTTTTAGTTTTCACTCGTTTTCTGATTTAAGGTAATGCACATTAAATCCACCAATTGGACGTAAATTAAGCGTCAAGTAAAGTATCTTATCTTGAATACCTGAGGCTTGATTAGAGGCATCAAGGGTAGGACGAATATTTTCAACATACCTTAGATCAATTCCCCAACAACGTTTGTTATAAGTAAATCCAAGATGCCTATTTTTAGTTTGAGACTCTTCAATATCATAAGCATATCCTGCATAATATTGCCATCTGCTTGAATAATTATACCTCGCATCTGAAGTCACATAACTGCTTTTTAAACGCACATCATTACGTAACTTATCTTCATACAGATGCGAGAGATTAAAAACAATTACACTATCATTATAGCGTATCGAGTTTTGCGTTTTAGAAATCACATTTCTCTCATAATTATAAAAGGTATTATTATAATAATTGACATCTTTATTAAACTTGTAGCGTAACTCATTTTCTAAATCCCCGTACTTGTCATACCCCGATTCATAAATCAGAGGTTGATTGATACGATGGTAGAGTTTTTCACCCTCTTCATCCGTAAAGATAAACTGCGTAAACTCAATAGAGGCTTGTTCTAGTACATTAGTGATATTATCATACTCACAAGGATCGCCTACTTGGCAAGGAGTATTGTTTTCTCTGTTGTCATTAAACTCTTTTTCATAATCTTTGTAAAACCCACTTCGCATCTCTTGACCAGGATGAATATACGCAAGCGTAAGGTTAATACTGTGCGCAAACTCATCAAAGTTTTTAACCAAGTTTGTATTTAACTCAAGCACTTGAAAATCTTGAGCATACACACCTGGAGAGTAACCATACGTTGAAGTGTTGCCTTCTGTTCCATAAAAACTAATCTGTGAGGCATAAATATTTTCGCTTATACTTAAAGTAAGGTACTCATCTAAAAGTGGAAACTGTAAGGTCAAAGGAACTTTCATCTCATTTTGAAATGCATTTTTAGCACCTTCTCTGTAAAAATTGTTCCCCATATAATCAAATGAATATAAAAAATGATCCTCAAACAAGGTATTAAGATAACGGTGGTACTGTAAGAAAGGAAGGTTTTGAATAGTATCTGAATTTGAAACCTTGTTTAGGTCAATAAAGTACTTTCCATAAAGACCAAAATAATCCTCACTCTGATTTAAAAAGAGGTTAACCTTCGAAGTCACCTGAGAGGTAGTGGCATAATTCAAGGTATCATTTTCTCTAAGATTTAAGTATTCTACATCATTTAAATAGGTGATATCAGAAAAGATTCCTGAACTTCCAGAAACATCCCAATCAAACCAATTGCGTAAAAACCCTCTGTGCTGATAATCAAATTCAAGCCCATAATGTTGATCGTTTTTAAGATTAAATTCATCTTGATACGACTGCTTCTCTTTAAAACTACCCACTACTAAAGAACCTGAGGAGACTGGCGTATCTACAAAACGAAACTTAGAGTAAACCCCCTGTCCTCTATTTGTACGGATTTGAGGAAGTATCTCAAGGTCCCAATAAGCTGATTCAGCAATGTAGATGGGTTGTTCATACATAAACCCTTCTGCACTTGAAAGTCCCAAGGTAGGAAGAAGAAGACCTGTTCTACGTGTTGTGTCGGTAGGATAAGCAAAATAAGGAAGGTACAAAACAGGCACCTCTCCTGCATAGAGTCGTGCATTATACATCTGCATCCACTGAGACTCATCATCATAATACCCTGAGGAAAAACGTATGGTCCAATCGGGGTCTTGAGGGTTACATGAAGAGACAACCCCACTATGTAGCTCATACTCTTGATGTTTTGACTTAGCTGAGCGGGCACTTATCCACAAATCATCAGAGCGCTCTTGTAAAAAGAAAGGACGAAACTGTTTTGTCTCCTCTTTGGTATTGAGCATTAAGTAATCGCCCATGGTAAAATACTCAGAGCCTCTTAACACAGAGACATCTCCTGAAAGTTCTATAATCCCCGTTTCTCTATCAAAGCTAGCACTTTGCGCACTTAAATACATCCCATCATACAAGACAACAACATCATCATTGGCTTTAACAAAAGAGCCATTGGAGTCCATGTTACTGGAGAAGACTTCTACCTTTTTATCGGCAAAAAGGGCAATATAGCTTATTAAAAGGAGGAAAAAAATTCTAAGCATCTATCACCAGTGTCCTCGCTGTTTTATCATGCCAAGTACGTGCAAGAGGATCAAGCAGTCCCCAAACAAAGCCCCCATAAAAAAGCAATTCGCTGACAATACGAACAGAGGCACGATTAAAGGCACAAAAGAAAGAAGGACTTGAAAAACTGTTGAGTTCAATAATACGTATCTTCATAATAATCTTACCCGGACTCGCATCATACTGCATCACAAAAAAAGTATGATACACAAGCTTAATGAGTAAGGTATAGACAATATAAGGTTGCAAGGCATTTAAAATCTCTTCATAGGTACTTGCACCTGATATCTTGTCCCACAGTACCATCATCGTTATAAAAGAGAGTAAAATCTCATCGATGACAAAGGCACTGATCCGTTTTTGTTTTGATGCTAAGGCTAACTGCTCCCTATCAAGCAATTCAACGATCTCTTCATCCATCTGGATTTATTTCAAAGCTTGATACGCGATATCAGTACGCAATTTTTTACCAGCAAAATGCACCTGACCACAGAGCATATAGGCACGGTCTCTTGCCTCTTTAATGCTATCACCCAGACCTACGCAGACTAAGACACGTCCACCTGTCGCACATAAGGTACCATCAATATCAGAGACTCCTGCGTAAGAGATATGCGAGTTTTTAGCAAGGTCTTCATGGTGAATCTCATCAACCACGATTTCTGCTGGGGTAGAAGAGCTGTATGGATAATCCTTAGAAGCCATCACTACACCCACACCATATTTATCATGGAATTCAACCTCTAGCTCATTTAGCTTACCAGTAGCTGCCTTATGAAACAAATCAAAAACCGATGACTTCATCAATGGCATTAAGATCTCACACTCGGGATCACCAAAACGCACATTAAACTCAAGTGTAATAGGCTCGCCATTAACTACCATGATACCGATAAAAAGGACACCTTCAAAAGGCGCACCCTCTTTTTTCATTCCATCTAAGGTTGGACGAATAATTCGCTCTTTGACTTTTTCATAGAGTTCATCATTGACCAATGGTGTTGGTGCGTAGGCACCCATTCCACCTGTATTGGGTCCTTGGTCTCCATCTAAAAGACGTTTATGATCTTGGGCGGCTTGAAGCAGAACAAAATCATCCCCATCACAAATAGCGAACATAGAGAGTTCATACCCATCTAAGAACTCTTCAATAATAACTTTTTTACCAGCGTCGCCAAAAGATTTTCCACTAAGCATCTCTGAAGCCGCTTTTTTCGCCTCATCATGACTCATGGCAATAATCACACCCTTACCTGCACACAGGCCATCCGCCTTAACTACAATAGGCGCTTCTAGGGTGTCAATAAATTTAAAGACCTCTTCTATGCTATCTGATTCGATATATCGTGCCGTTGGAATTTCATACTTGGCTAAAAAGTTTTTCATGTAAACTTTTGAGCCTTCAAGTTGTGCAGCCTCTTTAGAAGGGCCAAAGATAGTTAAACCCTCTGCCTTAAAGATATCAACCACACCATCAACTAAAGGTGCTTCAGGACCGACAATGGTAAATTCAATATTATTATCTTTTGCATATTGTGCTAATTCATGATAATCTTTAATGGCAACATTCTCACCCAAGTTTTGCGTCGCACCATTACCTGGACAGAAGTAGAGTTTATCTACATTTTCATCTTCTTTCATTGCACGTCCGATAGAGTATTCCCTACCACCACTTCCAAGTATCATTACGTTCACATTTGTTCCTTACGTAAAACGAGCAAAGCCCGTTTTACTACGCTAACGCTTAGTTCTGCTCAACACAGGGCTCACGCACAGATAAACCGTGCTCATTTTACTTTGATAATATTTTTGATTGTTTATTAAAACACAGCACTGCCATAAACTTTTAATAAACAATCTTATTTTAGGGGTCCAGGTGAGCGTTTCGCGGTTGGCGATGGTTCTCAAGGCCGAAAAAAAGCGAATCGAACGGTCTCTTAGGTAGCAGATTCTAAGCTCAACGCCTCAAACAAAAATGCTTCACACAAAACCACTTACGTCGTTCACTACATGAATATGTAGAACCCCCTATTGTGCGATTAGTCGCGTCACCCAGGCTAAGAAGATTATAACAAATTAAAGTTTAAAAAGAGTAGTTATAGAAGAGATTTTGCTTTGACAATAGTACTTTGGATGGAAGTCTCATGTGAAAGCTCAAAAGCCAAGCCTTCTGGAAGTGCCGCCGCCGTTGTCTTTCCAATACAAACAATCTGATGAGCTGGTAAAAATTTATAGTTTTTCATGAAGCATTTTACTGCAGAAGGCGAGCTAAAGATCAACACCGCCTCAGCTGCTAAGTCAAAATTTATATTCTCATTACAACAGGTTTCATACAGGGCCAAGGCATCAATCTCAATACCCTCTTCAGCTAAGTATGCTTTGATATCAAAAGCAGGCTCTTTAGCATGAGGATAGAGTGCTTTTAAATCTGCGTATTTTGTTTTAAAAAGCTCAGCTAAACCCTCTCCATATCCATTCGCCACATCTAAGATAGAAGCACCCTTGCTCTGCGCATAAGCAGCCGTCGCTTCTGAGATAGCAATTACAGGTACTATCTTCCATGCCCCAATCTTATCTAAGGCATTCACACTCTCTTTAGAGCTAAGTAAGATACAATCAAAGGAGGGAAAATGAATAGAAGCAGGGAGATAATGCACCGCTAAGATAGGGATATGTTCTACCCCTTCATAAGGCGTTTTAGAGAAAAGATAAATAGGAGCATGCGGTGGCACGTTTTATTCCCATTCAATCGTTGCTGGCGGTTTAGAAGAGATGTCATAAACCACACGGTTAATCCCATCAACCTCATTAATAATACGACGAGAGATACGTTCAAGTAGGTCATGTGGAAGGTGGGCAAAGGTCGCTGTCATCCCATCAACCGCTTCAACCACACGTACACATACAGTATTGTCATAAGTACGGTTATCGCCCATAACACCTACTGATTTTACATTTAAAAGAACGGCAAATGCTTGCCATGTTTTTGCGTAATATCCACTCGCTTTCAGTTCATCAAGTAAAATCACATCCGCCTCACGTAAAAGATTTAGGTCAGGAACATTTACATCTCCCATGATACGAATCGCTAGGCCTGGTCCAGGGAATGGATGACGGTTAATCATACCTTCTGGTAGGCCAAGTTCTAGTCCAATCTTACGTACCTCATCTTTAAAGAGTTCACGAAGAGGCTCAATCAGTTCAAAGTCCATCCAATCAGGAAGCCCACCCACATTATGGTGAGATTTGATGACTTCAGAGGGACCATTTACAGAGATTGACTCAATTACATCTGGGTAAAGGGTTCCTTGGGCGAGGAATTTAATCCCATCATGCTTTTTCGCCTCTTTTTCAAACTCTTCAATAAAGGTATGTCCGATAATCTTACGTTTTTGTTCAGGGTCGCTGATTCCTTCTAGTTTTCCTAAAAAGCTATCAACTGCGTCTACCGTAATCAGTGGTGTCTTAAGATTAACCTTAAAAACTTCCTCCACTTGTTCACGCTCACCTTTTCGTAAGAGACCATTATCTACAAAAACAGGGATAAGCTGATCCCCGATCGCTTCATATAACATTGCCGCAACTACTGAGCTATCAACTCCCCCCGAAAGACCACAAAGTACTTTACCATCACCCACTGTTTCACGAATCTTAGCAATCTGCTCTTTTAAGAAGTGTTCCATCTTCCATTTTTCTGTAACACCACAGATATTTCTTGCGAAATTTCTCAGCATTAAATAACCCTCAACCGAGTGGTTTACCTCTGGGTGAAACTGCATTGCATAAACACGTTTTTCTTCATTAGCAATAGCTGCATAAGGAGAATTAGCCGATGTTGCAATAGGTGTAAATCCTTCAGGAAGCGTATCTACCTTATCTGAGTGTGACATCCAGACGATACCATTATCATCTATATCATCAAAAAGACCCGATTGAGTCTCTAATTTGAGTTCTGCCTTACCATATTCATGATGATCTGACCTTACAACAGAGCCACCAAAATCAACGGCGATACGTTGCATACCATAACAGATACCTAGAACTGGAATACCCATCTCATAAACGCCTTGGTCGACCTCATAAGCATCTTTGTTATAAACTGATGAAGGACCTCCTGAGAGAATGATACCTTGTGGGTTTTTAGCTTTAATGTCTTCTACTGATGAGTGATAAGGAATAATTTCACAATAGATTTTATCTTCGCGCATACGACGTGCGATTAACTGAGTGTACTGAGATCCAAAATCAAGAACGATAATGCTTACATTTTTCAAGATGAGGCCTTTTAATAAATAAAGATCGAAGGGAAAAGAGAGCATCCCTTCATTATGTAATGAAAGAATACCCTAAAGCAGATTAAGAGAGGTTAAGAGAGCTTAATAAAGTCCCATGATTTGAAACTGAACATACCAGATTACTAATGAAGCGATGTACCCTACTAAGATAGTCCATGAATGTTTCATATGTGCACCAAAGGTATAAATACCATGTAAACGACCCATAACACCTACACCTGCTGCTGAACCAAATGAGATGAGTGAACCACCAATACCCGCTGTTAAGGTTACGAGTAACCACTGATCAAGACCCATGGTTGGAGATGATTTTAAGATTGCTGACATAACAGGTACATTATCTACCACTGCTGAGATAAATCCAACACCGATGTTTGCTGCCGTTGGGCCAACTGCTTCATACAGAGTATGCACATATTCTAAGAAACCTAAGAAGTGTAAAGCCCCTACTGCTGAAAGAATACCAAAGAAGAAAAGAAGGGTATCATTTTCAATTTTTTGCATATTTACAAAAATATCAAAACTACTCTTACCTGATTTTGTTAAGGTCACTGAGTAAAGTTTAAGTACCGCAAGACCAAACATCATACCCCACATTGCTGGGAAATGGAAAAATTGGTGACCTAATACCGCTGTTGTAATCGTTGCAATACCAAAATAGACAACACCCATTCCACCATCACGTACCTCAGGTGCGCTTTCAGTCGAAGCATCAAAGGGTGGTTGACCATCGGGTACGGACTTGCTCAGTAAAAAAGCGGTTACTACCCATCCAACAATAGAAGCTGGGAAAAGAAATAAGAAGTCAATAAACTGTCCCTTACCTGCTGTCCATGCCATTAGGGTTGTAATATCTCCAAAAGGTGACCATGCACCCCCTGCATTGGCAGCTACAACTATATTAATCGCGCCTGGGACTAAGAAAGCAAGGTTCTTTTTATCAATAGTAAAAAGTACTGTTGAAAGAATAAGTGCTGTTGTAAGGTTATCTGCAACAGGAGAGATAAAGAAGGCTAAAAGACCCGTTAACCAAAAAAGTTTTTTATAGGTATAGCCCTTAGAAACCAGCTTATATTTCATCAGATCAAAAACACCTCTTTCGATCAGTGTTTCAATATAAGTCATTGCAACAAGCAAGAAGAAGAAAATCTCTGCTATCTCTAAGATAAGCACCTCTAACTCATCATGTAAGGCATCTGGATTTAGACCATTAATAGCGTAATATACGCCAATTAACATAAACATTAAGGTACCTGCAAAAAGTGCTGGCTTTGCCTTATTCACCTCATAACGTTCTTCAGCTGCAATGAAGTAGTATCCTATAACAAATACCGCTAAACTCAACCAACCTACCCATGTCGTGGCTAAATTAACCTCATGTCCACCTGATGCTCCTGAACTAGCAAATACCGTGGCTGTTAAAGCCATTAACAATAACACTATCTTATTCATTTTCTTCCTTCATATAATGTACTCCTATGGAGCCTTCCCTTTGAAGTGCGGATTGCACAATCTCTTTTGCTGTTAACAGACGAAGTTTTAAAAATCGTCCTATCTGCTTTTCGAGCGTCTCTTCAATAAAACTTAGCGCCTCTTGCAGACCTTTTTTAGTACGTACAATACCAACATCGTCCCACATTATACGACGAAGTTGGTCCTTATAGTACTTATCCTCTTCACAACGTAAAGAATCTGTATTAATTGCAAACTCTTTTGGCACATAAGTAACACTTTTACTTTGGATTTTCTTCACCGCCCGCGCTGCAAAGACCAAGCCCTCTAATAAGGAGTTACTCGCAAGCCTATTGGCCCCATGCACACCCGTAGATGCCACCTCACCAATGGCATACAAGTTTTCAATCCCAGCTACTTCAGCATCTAAATTGGTCTTAATCCCACCAATAGCATAGTGAAAGGCAGGCGAAATAGGAACACGTTCTTTAGGTAAATCAAAGCCAAGGTCTCTTAAATTTGAAGCAATATTTGGAAAACGCGCTGTGAAATAATCCACTTCAAAATTATCAAAACTGAGATAAACTTCTTCCCCAGTTTTTTGCTTATAATCAAAAATTGCACGTGAAACGATGTCTCTTGGCGCAAGGTCTAAACGTTTATCATAATCTTTCATAAAGGCGTAGTTCTTTTCACCCACCAGTTTAGCACCCTCACCTCTTAGGGCTTCCGTTAAGAGCTGCTTCTGAGCCGTATTAGAACTTACATAAACCGTAGGATGAAATTGCAACATCTCCATATGTTCAAGCTCTATCCCCTTTTCTAAACATATCCCTTGCAAATCGCCACTGATTGTAGAGGCATTCGTATGAAAAGCAAACAAAGAGCCTACCCCACCCGAAGCAATCACCACACTCTTGGCAAAAATCTGTCGGAGTTCATCATTATAATTAACACAAACCCCATAACATTTCCCTTCATCTATCAAAAGGTCTGTCACATAAGCACCTTCTAACATAGGATGTTGATTTTGCTGGAGTAAAAAATGATGCAAGTAACGTCCTGTCGCGTCTCCACCTGCATGTAAGATACGCGAAGCACTGTGCGCCGCTTCTTTGGTGTAGTGCAGTTCACCTTGTGCATTTTTATCAAACTCAAATCCACGCTCGATTAACTCACCCACCACCTCTCGACTATATTCACTTAAGACCTCAACCGCCTCTTCATCACAAAGACCCGCGCCTGCTTCTAAAGTATCTTTAATATGTAAGGGTTTATCCGCATCATCTTTGACCGTTACCACCCCACCTTGGGCATAAAAAGTATTACATTCCCAAGGGTGCTTTTTATTTATAATAAGCACTTTTTTACTCTCAGGCAGTTTCATCGCCGCACTTAGGCCTGCGATTCCTGCACCAATAATCACTACATCATAAACCATTACTTTGTACTTTCCTCTTCGTGGGTTGGATAATATGGAGGACCTTTATAACCACACCCACTTATACTTAACACTAAAACTGTTATAATAGTCATATGAAAAATTCCAAACAACTTGTTTCTCATCTTCGCTCTCAATCGGCATTTGTGCCTTTAAAGAATCAATCTTGTATTGATGCAGTGAAAGAACTTCTACCCCAACGTTTACACAGATTTATACTCTTTGGATATATTCGACATAATATCGTATTTTTCGCGCTAAATCACCCTGGCGCGAAACAAGAATTTGATAATATTATAAATTCTATAAAAGCACCTTTAAAAAAAATACCGCCACTTTCGTGTAAGGAGTATACTATAATTGATGTACGCGCCTTCGTTTCGCATAAAAAAACCATGAAATTTTCACCTATTAAACCTAGCTATGAGGCCTATGAAGAGAGAGCAGAAGCTGATTTTAACAACACTATTGAAAATCAAAAGCTGCATCACCTTTTTGAAGATATTCGAGAAATTATCAAAAACAGATGAAAAAACTCAGCAATACACTTTTAAAACAGGTACAACATCTTCCTAAAGATCCTGGTGTTTATCATTATTTTGATGAAAATGGAAAACTCTTATATATAGGTAAGGCCAAAAATTTAGCTAATCGGGTCAAATCCTACTTTCGTTTCTCGCCTCATTTCACTCCTAATGTTAAACTCAATGCCCGTATTGTTAAGATGTTGCATGAGATCTCAAGCCTACATTATATAGTCGTTGAAAGTGAACATGATGCTCTTATCCTTGAAAATTCACTCATTAAACAGCTCCGTCCTAAATATAATATCTTACTCAGAGATGATAAGACTTACCCCTATATCTACCTAAATACCCAAGAAGATTTTCCGCGTTTTGATATTACACGAAAGGTCTTAGGCGACAAAGAGATCAAGTATTTTGGTCCTTTTTCTATTGGTGCACGCGATATTCTCAATGCCTTATATGAACTCTTGCCCTTAGTACAAAGTAAATCCTGTTTAAATAGTGAGAAGTCTTGTCTGTATTATGAAATTAAAAAATGCCTAGCCCCTTGTGAGCAAAAAGTCAGTTCAAAAGAGTACTATGCCTATGTAGAAGAAGGAATACATTATATTAATGATAAAAAAAGACTTTGTAAGGACCTAGAAAAACGGATGCACGCTCTTGCCGAACAGATGCGCTTTGAAGAGGCTACTGTTTTACGTGATAGCATCGAAAAAATATCCAAGAGTACGACAATTTCTCAGATGGATATGGCAACGACTCAAGACCTTGACCTCTTTGCTGTCAATGCCAATGCAAAAAGAGCCGTGGTTTTGCGTCTGTTTATCAGACAAGGCAAAGTAATCTCCTCTTCACACAACTTTATCTATCTTAATCATGGCTACGATAAAGATGAAATTTACAAGCGTGCCATCTTAGAGTTTTATCAATTCTCACCACTAACGACTAAAGAGATAATTGTTGCAGATACCTTTGAAGAGATGGACGATATCAAAGCTTATCTGAAAACAAATTTTAAATCTGCACTCAAACTCCATCTACCAAAACAAGGTCCAAAGGCGAAACTGTGTCAACTCGCATTCAAGAACACCCAAGAGTTACTCGAAAACTATGCTTATGAGAATGCACCTCTGTATGAAGATTTAGAAGGTAAACTTCAAGAACTCTGCCATTTAGACAGCCTACCTAAACGCATAGAGGTCTTTGATAATTCTCATATGCAAGGCTCGGCTCCAGTAGGTGCAATGGTCTGCTTTGAAGAAGGGAAATTTAACAAAAGTGGGTATCGACAATTCCATCTCAAAAGCCTTGATGAATATGCTCAAATGAGAGAGACCCTAACAAGACGAATAGAAGGAGCAAACAAAAATCCCCTTCCAGACCTATGGATTATCGATGGAGGTACCACCCTTTTGAACTTAGCCAAAGAACTTTTAAACTCAAATGCCATCAATCTTGATGTGATTGCTATTTCAAAAGAGAAAATCGATGCTAAAAGTCATAGAGCTAAAGGAAAAGCCAAGGATATCTTGCACAGCATTGAGCAGAGTTTTAATCTCAGTACAAGCGATAAACGCTTACAGTGGGTACAAAGACTTAGAGACGAAGCGCACCGTTACGCCATTAGCTTTCATAAAAAAACCAAACTTAAACAAGACAGTGCGTCCAAACTCTTGCAGACCAAAGGAATTGGACCGGCTAAGCTCAAAAAGCTTCTGAATCATTTTGGTACATTTGAAGCCTTAAAAACCGCTACACATGAGGACATAAGCCTCATTGTGGGAAAAAATGATGCAAATACAATTAAGAAAGTATATAAATAAGTTATATTTTGCGAAATATATGATATATTATTCAATCCGCTATGCTTAAATGCGTCAACTAAGACGCTTAAGCGCTATTTTTTAAAGGTTTTATATGGGACAAGTAGAAGCACTAGATGAAGAATATCTTTTTCAAGGTCGTGTCATTATTAGTGAAACGGACCTTAAGGGGATTATTACTTATGCAAATAGAAAATTTTGTGAGATTTCAGGATACACCAAAGAAGAGCTCGTAGGTCAACCACATAATATTATCCGACACCCCGATATGCCTAAAGAAGCATTTGCAAAAGTGTGGAGCACCATTCAAGGCGGTCAAATTTGGCATGGTCTTGTCAAAAACTTGCGTAAAGATGGCCAATACTATTGGGTTGAAACAGAGATTCTTCCTTCTAAAGATGCAGATGGAAAAGTCATTGGTTATGTTGCCGCGCGCAAGGCTGCCTCACGTAAAGATGTTCAAGAGACTTCGGAAATGTATCAAAAAATGAAAGAAAACGAACTTTAAGGGAGAGACATTGTTATTATACAATCAAAGAAAAGAATTTGTTGGTATTGATGAAGATGACTTAGCCAGTCTAGACTTTGCCAATATTAATGAACTACAAAATGAGTCACATGATTTTGCAGACCTGTTTGTAAAAAAACCGGGATATATTCATAATTTTAAAAACTTTTCATGGATAGACTTTATTTTGCACTCGGAAACAGATGAGTCTAAGGCCATCATCCATGCGAAGGGTAGAAACTATTCATGTGCCTTACATATCACCCCTTTTCATTTTACTGCAGAAGAGAGTGGTTATGCTATCTATATCAGAAACATTCGTGCACTTAAGGGTGCGGAAGATGCCCAAGCAACTAAAGACTTAGAATCATCTGGTGGCCTACAAGCTTCTCCTGCACCAGCAGCAGCCCCAAGCATTCCAACCCCACCTCCAGCTTCGAGTACACCTGCACCTGAACTTGATATCTCCCTTGATGATATCCAGATGAGTGAACCTGAACCAGAGCCACAAGCAGAACTTCCAAGCTTTGAGCCTAGTGTTCAACAAGAGCTAAACGAACCTGATCCGCTTGACATACCAGAACCACCTCAAGAGATCGACTTATCTCTAGCAAGCCCACCAGTTGAAAACAGTATCTTACCGACTGAAAATGAGTTTGGTGCGCCTATTGAAAATGATTTTGGTGCGCCAAGTGATGTTGATTTCAATGCACCATTAGATATTGGTGAAGATCTCATGATGGACAACTTCAGTGAGCCTGAACCAGAACCTGAAGCTCCAGTTGCACCTGAACCTGAAGCTCCTGTTAAAGAAGAAGCACCAATGCTTGGTGATTATGTTAGTGCACCAGCAGAGGGAAGTGAACACTTAAGCGAACTTATAACAGAAGGAAATTATCAGTATGACCCTAATGTAGCCGCTAATGAACTTGGCTTACCGGTTGACCTTATTGAAGAGTTCATCGGTGACTTTATTGATCAAGCCCATGAATTTAAAGATGACCTTTTTGCCTCTATTAACGCTGGTGATTTTGATAATGTTCAAGTCTTATCGCATAAACTCAAAGGGGTAGCGGCTAACTTACGTGTAGAAGATGCCTTTGATGTACTTAGTGTAGTTAACACCTCTAAAGACGCCGAGGAAGTACTTCCAAACCTTAATCATTTCTATAAAATCATTGCCAAACTTGAGGGTAAAGAGGTTGAAGAAGCACCGGTAGCAGCAACACCTCCTCCCGTATCTGCTCCTGAGCCAACACCAGAACCAGCCCCTGTAGATGAACTTTCAATAGATATTAAGCAACCTGAAGATGCTCCAATGCTTATTGATGAAGAGGTTCAAACAGCTGCAAGTGATGATATTTATGATGACATGTTAGCTTCACCTGAACCTCAAATGCAAGAGCCATCATACAGTGAACCTCAAACCAGTGCAGATGATGATCTTTATGATGACCTACTGGGTGCGCCTGAATTTGATTCATCTGCTTCGCTTGAGCCTGAGTTTGAAGCACCTACATCATTTGAAGCGCCCCCTAGTCCTGAACTAGATGAAGGGATGTATGATGATTTACTGGGTGCACCTGCTGATGCACCAGAGGCTCAGCTAGAAGTAGAAAGTGTAGAGGTACCTTCAATCAATTTTGATGCACAGTCAAGTGCTAACCAACTTGGTATTCCCGTGGATATTGTCAAAGAATTTGTACAAGATTTCAAAGCACAAGTTACATCGCATCAAATAGATTTTGATAATGCTGTAGCCAATGGAAATATCCAAGAAATCAATGCAACCGCTACTCTTCTTAAGGGAATGAGTGATAATCTTCGTCTTAATGAAATCTCTGAGGTTCTTAAAGAACTTCAAAGTGAAACCAATATCAACAATACTGCTAATGCAATTGCCAAAGTGCAAGCATATGCAGATCAATTATAAGGTGGCAAACAATGCAAATAGGTCTTAAAGCCAGACTAAGGCTGATCAGTCTTTTCCCAATCTTTATGCTGATTGGGATTGCGAGTTATTATGTTTATGATTCATACGTGGGGTATGACTCAGCAATTAAACTTCAAAGTAAACTTAGTGAAAATAAGAAACTAAATGATCTTATTGGGGATTTATCACGTGAACGTGGTATGACCGTAATGTATATGGGGAATAGTTCTGAGGCAACAGCAGAATCTTTAAAGAGTCAAAGGGCCATTGTTGACAAAAAGGTGGCGGCTTATATCAGACACCTAAAAAGCACACCTGCCCTGCATAATCACACAGGAGAGGGAATCTGTTTTGCTTGTAAAAGTGTTAAAAGTATTGAAGCAAACTACTCAACCATTAAAGAGGTACGTCCCCTTGTTGATAACCAAAATGTTGAATTTCAAGAGATCTTTTATGATATCTATGGAAATGCACAAAAGCTTATCATTAAAGAACTTGAAGAGATCCGTAACTATCAATTAGATGAAAAGATTACGTCTATTGCGACTTCTTACCTTATCTTAGCGAAAGCAAAAGAGTTTACTGGTTCAGAGCGTGACTTTATTACTTATGCACTAGCACGTTCAACTAAGTTTGATTCAGAGGAACTCAATGTCTGGCTAACCCTTATTGGTAAGGCCGATGCAATTAACTACAATGCACTTACTAGTCAAGAGTTAAAAAACCAACTGAATGCACTTTTTGAAGATGAAGACAATGCTGAACTTTTTGAAGATATCACACTAGAACGTGCTGAAATCATGCAAGCGGTTAATGATGGTCTTTATGCGACAGAAGCCGGTATCTGGTTTACTATGCTATCTGAAAAGATTAACCTGATTGATGAAGCTGAGCAGATCTTATTAAATGCTATGGATACAGAGTCAGAAGTTTTCAAACAAGAGCAGTTACAGATTCTTATAATCTCGATTGCCATCTGGGCCTTAGCGATTCTTGGAGCCATCTTTGGTATCTTACTCTCAACAGATATCGCGAGAAATATCAAAAACCTTGAAACCGTACTTCAACGTGTTGCAACCGATACACATGAGGGTGATGATATGTCATCATCTGAAATTGCGAGTCACATCAATCTTGATACGGCTAAGGGTACCGCGCAGGCTTACCAATTACTAGAGACTATTATTGATCAAACCCGTAAGGATAAAGACTTTGCAATGGAGGCTTCAGAAGCGAAGTCAATGTTCCTTGCCAATATGTCACATGAGATTCGTACCCCACTTAATGGTATTGTTGGGTTTACCGAACTTCTTAAAGATACTGCCTTACATGATGAACAACGTGAGTTTGTTGATATTATTGAAAAATCATCAGAAAATCTTCTTGAGATTATCAATAACATTCTTGACCTTTCTAAAATTGAGTCTAATAAACTTGAGATTGAAGAGATTGTCTTTAATGCAGGTGAAGAGTTTGAATCAGCTGTTGAAGTTTACGCAGTACGTGCTTCTGAAAAACACATTGACCTTGGTTGTTTCATTGATCCTGAGCTTGAAAGTCCAATCAAGGGTGACCCTACTAAGATTAAAGAGGTTGTTATTAACCTTCTTTCTAATGCGGTCAAATTTACAAACTCTGGTGGTGCAATTACGGTTGATATCCGTAAAATGGCATGTGAAGAAGAGGGACGCACACGTATTCGCTTTAGTGTAAAAGATTCTGGTATTGGTGTTACTCAAGAGCAAAAAGAGAAAATCTTTGATGCCTTTAGCCAAGCCGATAGCTCTATTACACGTAAATATGGTGGTACGGGTCTTGGTCTTACCATTTCATCTCGTTTCATTGAGCTTATGGGTGGTCAACTTGATCTTGAATCAGAACCAGGTCAAGGGACAACCTTCTTCTTCGAACTTGAATTTGAAGAGATTGAGACCCTTAATGAGTCTATGCGTAACCAGTATTCAAACATCAATGCGGTTATTCTTGAATCAGACTCAAAAAGAAAGGTACAAGAGACTAACTTACGTGAATATCTTGACTTTTATGGTGTCTCTTACCAAAGTTTTAAAAATGAGTCAGAACTTCATAAACTTGAGCAAAAGATCTCTTATGATCTTATGTTTGTTGATTATGACTATTCAACAGAAGAAGAGTTACATAAGTATGTAAAACATCCAGAACATATGATTTTAATTACAAAATCATATTATATGAAGAAAATCGACTCCCTTAACCTTAATGTATTTAAGGTTATGTACGAGCCAATGCAAGCGTCTAAGGTACGTTCTGTACTTGAATCACATGATGTTGAAGAGTTTAACCAGTCTAAGACAAAGACCATTCAAAAACGTAAATATGATGAAAAAACATCAAAATTTGCTGCGAATGCCCTTGTTGCTGAAGATAACTTAATTAATCAGAAGTTAATTAAACGTACACTTGAAGACATCGGTATTACCGTTCAACTTGCTAACAATGGACTTGAGGCCTTTGAAAAACGTAAAAACAACCAATTTGATGTTATCTTTATGGATATTCAGATGCCAGTACTTGATGGGGTTGAAGCCACACAAGAGATCTTAGAGTATGAAGAAGACTATAAGGTTGAACATACACCAATTATCGCCTTAACGGCTAATGCCCTTAAGGGTGACCGTGAGCGCTTTATGGGTGCAGGTATGGATGAATATACAACCAAACCGCTGGTTCGTTCAGAGATCATCTCCTTGCTTAACCACTTTATTGGACACAAAATTGTAGATGCAAAAGCAATTGGCAATGAGCCTGTTGCTGAGCCTACACCAGAGCCTGTAGTGGAAGCACCTGTAACACCTGAACCATCTGCTCCAGTATCTGCACCAGAACCAAGTGCTCAAGAGCAGATTTTAGACACAGACTTAGATGATGAGTTCAACGTTGACCTTAGCCTTGATGATATGAGTCTTGATCTAGGTGATCAGAGTCCAACACTTGAAACGCCAGTGGCACCAGTTGAAGTTGAAGAACCTGTAGTAAGCATACCTGAAGAGGTGGTTGCACCAGAAATTGAAGATGATATCTATGCTGATGATACAGCTCAGATGCCAACAAGTTCTTCATACGACGCAGATATCTTACTTGCTAAGAAGAGTCCTTTTGAAAATCGCCTTTTCAAATCACTCTTAGATGACCTTGGTTACAGCAGTGAACTCGTTGATGGCACGGATGCACTCAATCAAGCCCTAGAGAGTAAAAACTACAAGCTTGTCTTATTTGATAAAGAGACTAAGGGACTTAGCGTTAGTGATACAGCAGCAAAACTTAAAGCTAGAGACTTAGATACAGCTCTTGTATTGATGATTGACCCTGCTTTTGAAGCAGATGATAGTGATACAAACTATGTACATGAGATTATTAAAAATGTTATCAATAAAGACCTACTTCGTTTAGTCTTTGAAAAATTCATCTAAGGATAAAAAATGAATCAAATAAAAGTACTCGCTGTTGATGATGATATCATCAACTTAAAGCTGCTAAAGTCTATTTTATTAAAGTTGCCCAATGTTTCTGAAGTAATAGAAGCAAAAAATGGTGCAGATGCCTTAGGTATATTAAAAGGTTCAGAAGGCATTGACCTTATCTTACTTGATATTATCATGCCAGTAATGGGTGGTATTGAGATGTTAAAGGTAGTTCGTGCAGATGAAGGACTTAAAAATATTCCTGTAATTGTCTTAACAACAGATGAGACAAAACGCACCGAAGCACTTGATTGTGGTGCTAATGATTTTATTATGAAACCTGTTCGTAAAGAACACGTTGGCGAAAAAATAGACCGCTTGATGAATATCTAAAAATACAGTTTAACTGTATTTTTTCTTCTTTCAGATTGTCTTATTTTACTAAGACAATATCTAAAACCTCTTCTACTCTTTTAACCGATCTAATGTCTAGGGCTTCACGCACCTCTTTTGGAAGATCATTCAGATCACGCTCATAATTTTTAGCAGGGATAAGAACAATCACCATATCGGCTCTATGTGCAGCGATAAGTTTCTCTTTTAATCCTCCAATAGGCAATACATCACCTGTTAAAGATATCTCTCCTGTCATTGCTACATCCGAACGTATCTTTTGGCCTGATAATATTGAAGCCATTACAGAGGCCATCGCAATACCAGCAGATGGACCATCTTTTGGTGTCGCTCCATCTGGTACATGAATATGAAGGTCGTATCGTTTATACACTTCAGAAGCAGGGACCTCAATCTTCTCTTCTCTCTCTTTAAGGCTAAGTGGAATGTTATCTTTATTAATCACTAAGGCTTCGGTATCAATAAGGGTCTTCACAACACTCATAGCGATACGTGAAGACTCTTTCATTACCTCTCCAAGACTACCCGTGACTTGCATCTGACCCTTGCCCTTAATGCGTATCGCTTCGATTTTAAGCACATCTCCACCAACAGAGGTCCAAGCAAGACCATTCACCACACCCACACGAGGAATAGCGTCCGTTTTATCAATCTCAAATATTGTCTTATCTAAAAACTCTTTAAGATTTTTCATGGAGACCGAGACCTTAGATGTTTCAGGATGCTCTAAAATCTTCTTAGCTGACTTACGTACTAAGTCTGCCATACGTCTTCTAAGATTACGTACCCCTGCTTCGCGCGTATATTTATGAATTATCTCTTGCAAGGCTGTTTTAGAGACTGAAAGTTCAGAGTTTTTAAGCCCATGCTTTTTAATCTCTTGAGGCAGTAGATATCGCTTGGCAATCTCAAACTTCTCTTGCGGGGTATATGAACTCACCGAGATAAATTCCATTCTATCGCGAAGTGGCCCTGGGATGCGGCTCACATCATTAGCTGTAGCAATAAAGATAGCCTTAGAGAGGTCAAGATTAAAGTTAAGATAATAATCTCTAAATTCTGAATTTTGTTCAGGATCAAGTATCTCTAAAAGCGCGGCAGTCGGGTCTCCTCTTTGAGAACGTCCCACCTTATCAATCTCATCTAAGACAATGATAGGGTTCATCTTCTTCGCATCAATAATACCTTGAACAATGCGCCCTGGCATTGCTCCCACATACGTACGTCTGTGCCCTCTAAGCTCATTCACATCTTCAAGTCCACCAAGAGCAATACGCACTAAAGGACGCTTAAGTGCCGTCGCAATTGAATTTGCTAAAGAGGTTTTACCTACACCTGGAGGTCCCGCAAAGCATAAAATAGCCCCACGTCCCTCTTTATCTTGCATCCCACGAAGCTCTAAAAGCTCTTTAACAGAGAAGTACTCTACAATACGCTCTTTAGGTTTTTCTAAAGAGAAGTGGTCTTTATCAAGCTGTGTCTGCACATCTTGAATCTTAAGTGACTTCTTCGCCATCTGACCATAAGGAATCTCAAGAACCCACTCAATATAAGTCTGTATCATCCCCGCATCAGAAGAGTCAGGGTGCATACGGGCAAAACGTTCTAACTGCTTATGCACCTCTTTATAAGCATCTTCGCCCATAGACTTCTTCTTTTTCTCAAGCTTAGCGCGGTACTCTTCGATCTCTTCTTCACGTTGCGTATCTGTTCCAAGCTCTTTTTGAATCTGCTTTAACTGCTCTTTTAAGAAGTACTCTTTGTTAACCTTCTCAATACGGTTATGCACCTTTGATCGTATCTCTTTTTGAAGTTTGTTGGCTTCTATCTCTTCTGTAAGGGCATCAATCAGCTTCAAATAACGTTTTTCAAGGTCTTCTTCAATAAACAAGTCATAGGCCAAATCTTTTTTCAACTTAATAGAAGAACAGATAAGGTCTGAGATACGCCCATGTTCATGGTTCTCTTCAATGGTACGAAGTAGATCTGGTGGGAAATAGTTACTCACTTGAGAAAGCGTTCTTACCTTCTCTCGTACCACTTCAAGCAGCGCCTCCATCTTAGGTTCATTTTCAACACTACTTTCAATGATATCTACATTAGCCACCATTGGATCTTCCCCAATCTCAGCAATAACCTTACCTCGTGCAAGACCTTGAAACAGTACCTTAATTCGACCATCAGGCAAGGAAACCTTACGCATAATAGAACCCACAACACCAGCTGCATAGATTCCCTCAAAATCACGTGAACCCTCTTCATCAGGCTTAGTTGGACAAACCAGCACAAGAGAGTTGTTTTCAATAGCGAGCGCGGCAGCTTTGATATTTTTTTCATCACTTAAAAAAAGCGGAGAAATCATAAATGGGTATAAAAAAAGTTCATCCTCGGCGATAACAGGTATGTCCGCAGGAAAAGAGCTGTAATGACTTAATTGCATATTGTATTCCTATAAATTATTATTTTAGTGGGCATGAGAGCTTTGTGAACTGCTAGAACTACTTGAGTCTCTATCGCCTACTCCTGAATCCATATCTTTTTGATTCATTTCGCTAGGGTCACGCGTTGCTTTCACATTTCCATCTGCATCTTTTGAGATAACATTTCGTGTCTCAGGTAGTAAAAAAGCATACCAACTTGACGTTCCATCTCCCTCAAAGGCACTTCTGTACCAAGGAGCGTTAGGAGGCTCAACATTCTCCCAGTCTATCCATGTTTCAGGCTGTTTTTTCGCGTAAAATCCTTGCGCTACAGGTTTGTCAAGACGTTTATATAGATTTGAAATTGTTTGGTTCAAATTTGCTCTGGCTAAATAAAGCTTCACTAACATTGTATCCACAGCCGCTAGGTAATACGAATTTGGATACTGTTTTTTAAAGGCTTCACCTTCTACTAAACCTTCATGAATCAGGGTTTGATCGCGGCGCGGATTAGGCAAGGCCATAAACTTTGCGCGCATTTTAAGATAAGAAGCAAACTCTCGCTCACTCGCGTCCGCAAAACGACGAATATACTCATCTAAAAAATGTTCCGCAAGCATATACTCGCCTACTTCCATATGTGCTTGAGCCATAATCATCGTCGCTTCTTCAAGCAAAGGTGAGCCAATATGTTCACTCTGCAGTGATGAGAAGTATCCATCGGCCTTCTCTAAAGAGCCATTAGCAACGGACTCGATCATCTTCTCATACCAATACGCGGCAGGTTTATTGTACTCAGACACATCTTTTGTACATCCAATAAAAAACAGACCAAAAGAAAAAACAGTTATAAAAATTCTAAATTTCATTACTTTCCTTACAAAGAGAAGTAATTTTATCTAAGTCGGTGTTAGGAAGAGTTTAAACTTTCTCCTTTTATGCTTAAAAAGTTCATTCCCCCTAAATGGCTCCCTCTATTGCAATTTTTCATTGGGAGTGCTACAATATCTCAGATATTACGTCTTATAAGGTTAAGTATGCAATTTGAGTTAAAACTACCACTTCTTGGTTTCGAGTCTATAAAAGAGATGACATTAACAAAAATAGATGATATATTTATGCAACTTGAGAATGTAAGTAGTGACAAAAAACCCTCTTTTACACTTATCAATCCCTTTGCGCTAAAGCCTTACGAAATAGACATTCCTGAATCCATTCAAAACCTCTTAGAAATTACAGAAGCTTCGAACATCCTCATCTTTAACATTGTTGTTATTCAAACTCCCTTAGATAAATCTACCATCAACTTTGTTGCCCCTATCATTTTTAACACAGACAACAAAACTATGGCCCAGACTATCTTAGATGGAAAAGCTGCCGCTGAACACGGTATGGCTGAATGCATCAGTGACTTTATGCAACAAAATGAGAGTAAAGATGCCTAAGACAGTCACCTTTATCGGAAACGGCAACATGGCCCTAGCCATTGCCCAAGGACTAAAAGAAAATTATAAGATTGAAGTTGTGGGTAGAAACAGTACACACTTAGATGATTTTGAAAAAGCACTCGGAATTTCCATAGAAAAACATGCACTAGAGAACTTTGACATCTCAGATAAAACCCTAATCTTTGCCGTCAAACCCCAAAATTTACAAGAAGTAGCCTTACAACTAAAAGGCAAGGCAAAAGCGCTCTTTTCAATTTTAGCAGGTACGACACTAGAAAACTTGCAAAAGAGCCTTCCCTCTCAAACCTATGTAAGAGCCATGCCCAATATGGCGGCCTCTGTTCAAGCTTCTATGACCACCCTTACAGGCGATATCCGCTTAAAAGATGAGGCGTTAGAGCTCTTTGTGGCCATTGGAAAAGCCCATTGGTTAGGCAGTGAAAAAGAGATTGATATTGCCACGGCCTTGGCCGGAAGCGGACCAGCCTACCTTGCTCTAATTGCCGAAGCACTTACTGATGGTGCAGTCAATCAAGGCTTAAAACGCGCCGATGCCATGGTTATTATGCAAGGTCTTTTTAATGGTTTTGGTACCCTTATACAAGAACAACACCCTGCCCTACTTAAAGACGCAGTCATGTCCCCAGGAGGCACCACTGCCGCAGGATACGCCGCCTTAGAAAAAGCCGGTGTAAGAGATGCCTGCATTCAAGCTATCACCCAAGCAAACGAAAGAGCCAAGGCCCTTTCGTAAACCAAGGGTAAACCTATGGTAAACCACCAGAAAACCGAAGCTTCAAAATAAAAAAATCTAATATCTAACCCCTGTTTTTAACATTTCTTGAAGTAAGTTTGTGTTTATAATTAGATAACACATTTCTCACACATGGTTATGAGCCCTAATTTTGTGTGCCGTAAAAATTCGAAGGATAAATTATGAGAACTCCTCTAATTAACAGAAGATACTTAGCAATTTTGCTTTTTATTCTCGCTTATTCAAGTTCACTTTTTGCAGTTCCACCAACGTTTACTGCTAATCACACTGCAGCCGAACTAGCCGCTGCGATTCAAGGTCCTGGTTTAACCATTACGAACCCTGTCTTAACACGTGGACAACTTAATCAAAATGCGATTTTTTCCAGTGGAAATCAAGCAGGTCTTACCATTGACAATGGAATACTCTTAACCTGTATGAATGTTAACAATGCATTTACTACCAACTCAACAGGTAGTCAATCAGATAACATGGGTGGAACAGCGAGTGGCTCAGACCCTGACCTGCTTGCCATTGATGCTAATGCCAACTTTGATACCATTGTTTTTGAATTTGATGTCACCCTTGATCCCAACACCCGCATCCTTCTTGTCAATTATCAATTTGCTTCTGAAGAGTATAATGAGTATGTAGGTTCTCGATTTAATGATGCTTTTGGTTTTTTTGTCTCCGGTGGTGATCTTAATCAAACCTATAATATAGCCAGAGTAGCTAATCCAAATATATTTATTGATGTTAACACCCTAGCCAACTTTCCACCGGTTACTGTAAATAATGTCAACAATGGAACACTAGGAGCTTTTGATGATGGTACCCCTGAAGACCTAAACAATTCTGCATATTTCATTGACAATACCGGGGGCGGTGTAGAAGTTGAATTTGATGGATTAACTGTTGGACTTAATGCCACCTTAGATAATCTTACACCAGGTGAAACTTATCATTTTAAAATGGCACTGGCTGATGTTGGGGATGCCGCTTGGGATACAGGTGTCTTTGTAAATAGTATTAATGGGATTAGAACACCCGATATTTGTTATGATTACAAATATAAACAAAATGATCGTTATTTCACTGAAGATTATGATGTAACTAAAGGGCCTTCCCTTGTAGGGGACGTCTTTAAAGACGATCCTATTGAAATTACTTTAAGCATACAGAATCAAGAAGAATCAGAGGTTGTAGCTACTAATGTTAAGATGAATATACGTGATATTAACACTAGTCAAGTTACCTATATCCCTAACTCAGTCTATGTAACGGATGCTGGTTCCCTATTAGCCCTTAATGTTCTTGATGGAACAAATGGTATGACTGCTACACCCTCAAGTATTTCCAACATTCCTATTGGTAACTTTGGAAGCCAAGAATTTTTGTATTTATCCTATTCAGTAGACCCCTCACGTGAAACACTTGATACACCTATTGATGCTAATATCTCTTATACACTAAACCTGCCACTCTCTCCGACACAATCTGTAGAATTGAATGTATCAAAAGCTATTGATAAAGACACCCCTATTTGTGGCGGAGCAAACTTTAATTATAATCCACAATGGGATATATTTAATATAGAAGACCCTAGTTTATCAGGTACAGGAAAATACAATCTTTTCACACAGGTTGTGCATAGACCTTTCTCTTTTGATCTTGTCTCCTACTCTCCAGCAGATTTTGAAACGCTACAAACAACAACAGCCTTTGTAGCTATTGAAATTATTGATGCTAAAGGATTTCAAAATGTTGGGTCTGCTTGTACAGAGCCTAAAGCCGCTATTTCTCCAAGGATTTGGACACAGATAATCGATGACAATAAGGTAAGTGTTGATGTTAGTCAAGCTATTAATGATCAACTTATCTCTTCTCTAGATGAATTTTATGGTAGTGCCGCAGAAAGTGCCGCTTTTAGGGTCTCGTTTTTACTGGATGAAAATGGCACAAACCCAATACAGTTCACTGACCTGGGTTTAGGAAAATACAAAATGACAGGCTTTCCAGACCTTACCGGTCGCGAATGTAGTATTGACCCACGAACAGGAAATCCGAAACTGGTTAAAAAACCAACCAATACACAGTTAACCGATCAAGCCAATGTTGCCTGTGGTAATGCTGGTACAGTTGGGGTAGATGCACAAGTTTTAAGAAACTGTTTAGAGTGTCTGTATAGTTCTAATGTAGCCTATGTCTGTTCAAGAGACAACTTTTCAATGCGCCCAGAAGCCTTTAATGTGGATATATTTGACAATCAACAATCAAGCGACAACCTAGCCCCTAAAAACCCTGTTCCATTTACTGCAAACTTAGCTGCAGGATATGACTACAGATATGATATTAATGCCACATCACATACCTCTACAAATGCAGTACCAGGTTACACACGGGTATACAATACACCAAGTGTTGACCATAATATCACCTATTACTGGAGAGGGGTATCAACTTGTAATGATACAAATGATAAAAATCCTTATATTGGTCTTAAAAATGGTTTAGCTGTTAATAACCAAAATAGGAGTAATAATGTTGGTGTATATGAACTCCAGATGCGCGATTCGAAATGGACAGCTGTCGATCAAGCACCAGACCATCATACTGGAAACCCTAGCCATTTCAATCTTGATGATTGTACACGCAATCAAAGTTTTGTACCAGCACTTTTAACACCATTAAATAATACCAATATCGGTTGTACAGTTTCATCTAAACATACCAATGTAGATGAAGCAAGTCATATCTACAACGATTATGATGTTACAGTACGTCCATATCGATTTAATGTGAGCAATATGATCTTTGCAAAAGGCTTTCTTCCTGAAGTACCTATAGACGATACCAATGCTTATATCTATATGAATAGCATTGATACTAATACTGATGACCTTGATATGTCCGCGCGGTATACAGGTCTTTTACGTGTTGAAGGTGCTGATGGAAATCTCACAAGTAACTTTGTAAGTGGCTGTTATGCTCAAAATTTATATTTAGATGTACTTTCTGATCTCTTACCTGCTCAACCGACCTTTAACTATCGTTTACGAGAAAGAAATATTACTGGACCTACGGAACCTCAAACTGGTCTTTTTGGAGTTATTAATGATCAAATAAGAGGAACTGATTCAGGAACAGGGACCTTAGTTACACAAATTGTATTTCCGACGAATCGTATGTTACCATCTATGGGTGCTATCTCTAATCTAGAGTTACACCTTAATTTTGACAGAAATACAACAACAGCCTTTAATCCAATTTCATTAAATATTAATGACTTAAATACAACCTGTGTTACGCCTGCTAATTGTCAAAGTATGGCCAACTTATCGTCAACTTACACACCATATGGAACTGTAAACAAAGGACAAAATGTCACCTTTCTTTATGGTCGACAACATACGCCTAGACAAAGAGTTGCAGGCACAACTGCTACAGTGCCCCTTGCATATGAGTTTTATTGTGATAGTGCTACAGGATGTAATATAGGAAACTACAATGTATTACCAAGTGTAGCTAATCCTATTTCACCAAATGCACTCTTAAGTTCTGATGATATCCGTTGGTACATACAAACACAACATAATACTACTTTAGATGGAAATGTAACTTTTTCACGTACACGAGGAGGCATAGATGATGTTAGGTTTGGTAATGGTGCAAATATCACCCTATCTGCTGATAGAACTACAGCCACATATACCTATGATAGCTCACGTGGCTACCCGTATAAGGTAACCATGGAAACATGGACACAAGATTGGCTTATCTACAACCAATATGACAATAATCCAACCATCAATAATGGTGGAAATGTTGTGAACAATTTTGAACTTGAGTTTTTCGATACAGGTAACTGGGGTGGTACTGATAGAACAGACGGAAGTAATAGTAGTACAAACATGTCCCCTACAACAAATAGGCGAATTCAATGGTAACATTTAGTAGTCAAAGAAGTGAATTCAAATCAGCCTTTAGTATGATTGAACTTGTATTTGCTATTGTTCTTATCTCTATTTCTATGTTGTCTTTACCTATGCTAATGACAACTAACTCAAGCAATCAAGAGGACAGTCTTTTACAAGAGGGGATCTTACTTACAAGTACAAAGATTTCTCAGGTTTTAAGTTTTCCTTGGGACCCAAATAGTTCACCCAATCCTGCCATTATGTCAATGTCACAAGTCCTTGATACTGCAGGTGATGCTGAACTTAACCGAAATGGTGTAACAGACTTTAGATTTGGACATTTCCCTGAAGAACTAAGACGTAGAATGACACCCACAGCCCCAAATAATCGTGCAGCCTCAGCAATTGGTGCAGGCGCCAACAGTATTTCAAGTCAAGACGGGAATGTAGAAGATGTTAATGCCACAGCAGGTTCAGAACAATGGGCCTATAAAAAACCTTGGAGGTTAGCAACAACAGTTGCTTATGTATCAGATATAGCCACTTATTCTGACAATGTAGTTAACTATGACTTTCCAGATCCTATTGCAGCCCCAGCTCCAGGAACCACTAACATCAAAGCGGTGCGAGTTTTTGCTACTGATTTGACACCAGGAAGTACGAGTGAAGGAGTAGCACTCTTCTCATACAGTGCTAATATTGGCGAACAAGAATTTTACAAAAGGAGGTATTAATGAGAAAGGCCTTTACCTTTTTAGAGCTTGTCTTTGTTCTTGTAATTATAGGTATTCTTGCAAAATTTGGTACAAATATTCTTATGACAACCTATCAAGCATATACCGTGAGTACAAATAACAACAAAATGCTAAACAATGTTGAATTAACTCTAAAACAGATCTCAAATCGCATGCAATATCGAATAAAAAGTTCTGTAATTGCTGGAAATGGTGCTGGTTTCACAAGTATCACCTCAGTAGCTGGAAATGAAACTGTTTTAGAGTGGGTTGGTTATGATATCGATGGTTGGCTTGGTAATGCAGGTTCTACACTTCCTCTGTGGAGTGGTTTTATAAATGTAAATGATGCGGCAGCTATTGCAGCAGGTACCTTTCTTGAAAGCCCTGCAACTAACACAGCATCTGAAAATACGCTCATACAAGCCTTAAGGGCAAATGGATCAGCTACCACCATCGCCAATGCCGCTATCTTCTTCACAGGAGCAAACAGTGATGTTCTTACCGATTATGGTTGGGGTGGTGCTGCACAAAATTTTCAAGCAACCACAGCGGCTCACAGAATTACAAGTAATGTAACCCCAACGCAGTTAGTTGACGCCACTCTTGGTGGCTTTGCTGGAACTGATGTATATGAAAATTATAAACTCTCTTGGACAGCCTATGCCATATCTTTAGAAGATGGTGATGCAGATGGAGCGGATGATGATTTAGTTTTATATTATGATTATCAACCCTGGGCAGGAAATACCTTCAATAATGGTACAAGGGTCTTACTTTTACAAAACATTGACACCTTCAAGTTTATTGGGATTGGTGAAACAATCCAATTACAAATTTGTGTTAATGATCAAGACTCCATAGGAGCAGGTGATGGAGGGTATTCCGTATGCGAAGAAACCGTAATTTTTTAAGACAACCTACAATGCGTTCAGGTATGGCCATGTTAACAGCGATTGCTTTTTTAGTGATCATTGCTGGTATGATGGCTACTATGTTAAGTATGACAGCCGTTACTACTAAAAGAACAGAGCATATGTACTTTAATGAACAAGCTCAACTTTTGGCACGAAGTGCAACTGAGTTTGCCCTTTTAGCTATTTCTGGCCATAATAGAGCAGGAAATACAGACTGTGTAACAGGGACTACCTCTGTATTTCCAGCAGGGGCACCTTACTTTAATGTGCGTACTACAATACGTTATATTGGGCTTAATATACCTGCTGCTAATCAGGTAGTAGGTAATCCATGTTTTGATAACACCTACATTCTTGAGCCTACCCCTTCTCCGGCTACACCAACCTACCCTCCACAGTCTGAAGGTACTGTTTTAATTGACGTCTATGTTACAAGTATAAATCCTAATCTTAATATAGGCGAAACTATAAGCTATCACCGCCGAACCTTACAAAAGCCATAGGCGGACTTTAGAGAAGTCGTAGGTAAACTTTAGAAAAGCAATTGAATTTTAAAGTTCAAAACAAATTTAAACCTCAATACAACTTTAACGAAGCCAAATATGGCTTCGCACTTTCTCCTCACAAGCTACCTTAAGAAATCTCTGGTTATAATCAAGAGTCTCTATAAAAAATGATGCTTTCATCTTTTATACACACTATCTCGTATTAAGGATTTTCCCATGAATATTAGTATGGTTGGTCGTCAGGTTGAACTTACCGACGCAATTAAACAACAAATTGAAACCTCTATTGAGTCACTCAGTAAATTTAACTTAGACATTATTTCCGTGCGCGCTATCGCCTCAGGTGAAGAGAAAAAAGGACATAAGGGTAAAGGTGTGAGCATTGAGTTCTCTATCAATCTTCCTAATAAAAATACTATTGTTATCAAACAAAGAGATGATGACCTCTATGCGGCCATTGATGTTGCAGCTTCACGTGCACAAAAAGCCCTTCGTCGTCATCATGAGCGTATTCGCGATCATAAAAAAGAGGGTATTAATGAGGCTAAGGCCGCTTCTAAAGATATCAACATGAGTGAAGAAAAGCTAGGCCTTGAAGATGAGATTGTTCCTCATGAACTTGAGCTTTACAAACCACAAGAGGTACAAGATATTTTAGAAGGTCTAAAAGAGTCCGATAAACAATTTGAAATCTTTAATGATATCGACGGTAAGACCCGTGTACTTTACAAACGTAAAGATGGAAGGTTTGGACTTTACTAAAACCCTTGCTCCTTGAGATAGCTCTGTACTTGAGCTATCATCTCTTCATCATTGGCCATATCGACAAACTGAAAGCTCTGTCCACTTTGCTCATTTCCACTGAGTAAATCCCCCGCTTTACGATACTCTAAATCTAACCTTGCTATATCAAAACCACTCATTGTCGTAGAAAAAGAATCTAAACGTGGTGATTTATCTGTATTGGTGTAAAGATAGCAGTAGCCCTTTAGGCCCGTTCGGCTCACTCGGCCTCTAAGTTGGTGTAAGGTAGATAGTCCAAGGCGTTCAGCCCCTACAATGACGACAGTAGTCAATTCAGGCAGAGATATCCCTACTTCTACCACAGTTGTGGCTAAAAGAATATTACCTTCCTCTCTAAAGTCCATTAAGACTTGCTCTTTCTCCTTATCTTTCCCATGAGTAACATAAACCTTCTGAAACTTTTTTTCCCAAAAGCCTCTCGCCTCATCAATGCTCTGATATTGTATAAACTCACTCTCTTCGACCAAAGGATACACAATCAAGACCTGATGTTTTTTATCAATCTCTGCTTTAATATGCTCCAGAAGTTCTGAAAAATCATTTTTATGAATGACCTTTGTCTCAATATCTTTTTTAAAAGGGGTCTGTGTAATCAATGAGACATCCAACAAAGCGGAATTAATCATCGCCTGTGTTCGCGGAATTGGTGTGGCCGAAAACTGTAAGAAATGAGGTCTAGCTTCGCCATGTTCAAGCATCTTAGAGAGCTTATTCCTTTGCGCCGTTCCAAAACGGTGCTGTTCATCTATCATCACTAAGGCTTTATCGCTGATCTCTCTATATAAAAGCGCGTGTGTCCCTATCAAAAAGTCATACTGACTTAAGTCCTCTTTTTTCTTACTTTTATTGGTAATGAGAGCACACTTCAAATCGGGCAAGAACTTTTGGGCTTCTTCATAGAGTTGATTGGCTAAAACCGTCGTCGGTGCCATCAAAACCGAACTATACTCTTTTGCCATATAGGCACTGGCCAAGATTACCATGGTTTTTCCAGCACCCACATCCCCGACAATCATCCGTTTTGCCGCTACTTCTTTGGCCATATCCTTTTGTATCTTCTTAATAGCGCGTAATTGATCCTCTGTAAGCTCAAAAGGTAGATGCTTGGCCCAAGCCTCATATTTACCTTCAAAGCTTTTTAGAGCAGGATATGACTCTTTCTTACCTGATAAGATTTTAAGATGGTTATAGAGTTCAGCAAACTTAAGTGCTTCAAGGTTTTGTGCATAGGCTGGACTTCCTTCCTTAGGTGGAAACCCTTTGGGAAAATGCAATTCAACTAAGCGACTACTCACTTCCTCACTTAATCCCTCTTGCATCAAGTTAGCAACACTCACATACTTTTGAATAAGTCTTTTTAGTATGTCAACGCGAAGTACGGTTTTATAACTAGGTACCACACCGCCTGATTCTTTAACAATTCGTGGTTGCACCATTTGAAGTGCATTAAAATTAAGTTCAAGCTTGCCATACACAAAGACGCGTTCACCCACAATGAATTGATGGCGATGATAAGGCTTTGGTTGAAAAATGACTGCTTCCACTTCACAATTGAAATTAAAACAGAAAAAACGTAATTTATTAAATTTTATAGAAGGAGCAAAGGATTTTATCTCTACATCAAGCAGTTGATATTCACCAATTTTAGGGGAGGTATAAAGGGTTCTATCTTCATAAGCATTGGGTAGAAGCAGGGCTAACTCGATACAGTTATGTTTGCCTAGTTTTTTAAACCTAGGCAGATCCTCTTCGTCGATGCTTACTTTCATGCTACTTTATTGGGTAACGATGGCGTAGCTAAGTTTAAGTATTTCAGTATGCTTTTTAATAAAGGCATTAAGTTCTTTAAGTTCAAGCTTTTCAATCTTGTCAAGTTCGAGTTGTGAGTTGTTAAGTGGTGCACCCTTGTAATAATCTTGAAAAGTACGTCCAAGTCTTTGTGAGAGTGTTTCCACACGTAAAGGCTCAGAACCGAGTAAGAACTTCTGTGCTTGTTCTAGTTCCTCTTGTGTTACCCCTTTGTCAACAAAGGTCTTAATCACTTCATTCACCGATTTTTGTGCCTCATTTTGTGATTCTAGTTTTGTCTGTAAATACCCCGAAAAGTAAGAGTTAGAGCGGTTTACACTTACGCGAGCATAAGCTGAATAAGCCAATCCTTTTTTCACACGAATCTCTTCCATAAGACGTGAACCAAAACCTGATGAGCCTAAGATAAAGATAGCCACACGTGCCTTATAATAATCCTCATCACCTGTCTTCATATCAAAAGGAGCCCCAAAATAGACATAGGCTTGTTCTGTCTTTTTGCGAACAATTTCCTCTTGTGTTTTAGGATTTACTTTAAAATAAGGAAGTTTTGTTGGCTTACCCTTACTAACAGAAGCCAGTACTTTTTCAACACTCTGCTTTGCCTCATCCTCACTCAAGTCCCCACCTATCACACAGATAGCACGAGAGCTAACTATATGCTCATCGATAAAGGCCTTCATATCGGCTGTACTCAATTTAGCGACACTCTCTTCTGTTCCAATTGTAGGAAGCGATAAAACTGTATTTTTATACAATAGCTCTTTAAGGGTTTTACCCGCCACATAATCAAAGTCTGTGCTCTTTCTTTGAATCTCGCCAAGGGTCACTGTTTTAACCTGCTCAAGTGCTTCTTCACTAAGATTAGGGTCACTTAAAAGCATACTCAGTGCTTCAACACCCTCATCTAAATACTCTTTCAGACATGAAAGCTCAAAAACAAAGGTCTCACCACCCGTATGTGCAGAGATATGAATCGCCATAGCATCTAGCTTTTGTGCAAAGGCTTTTGAACCCAAGGTAGCAGTTCCTTCACCATAAAGCTTTGAAACTGCACGTGAAAGTCCGGCATGCTTCGTATTGGCAAGGGCCCCTGCATTTTGAAAAACAACCTGCATGGAAACAATTGGCAATCGTTTATCATTTTCAAAAATCAAAGGCACCTGCGTACCATTTACATCTAACTTAATCACTTCACTACCCATCATAACCTCACACATCAATAATATTGTTAAAACTACTTCTTTCACTAAAACATCTCCAGAGTTTCATAAGCAGTATTGCGTATTGCAGCTTTTTCACCTATGTCTTGTATCAGATGTACCATCTCATCTTTTGCCATTCTATATCCTGCTCCAGCCGATTTGACAACGTTTTCTTCCATCATGGTAGAGCCTAAGTCATTCGCACCAAACTTAAGTGCCATCTGACCAATATAAGGCCCCTGTGTCACCCAAGAACTTTGGATGTTTGGCACATTATCTAAAAAGAGACGTGACACAGCCAAGAGTCTAAGATATCGGTTTGAAGAGGGTTTTTCAATATCGGGTATTTCCTCAGCTAACTGCGTGTTTTGCCCCTGAAAGGACCACATGATAAAGGCTCTAAAACCACCTGTCTCATCTTGAAGCTTGCGCACCAAGTTCCAGTGCTCAATAATCTCCTCATCCGTTTCAACTGAGCCAAACATCATCGTCGCCGTTGACTTAATGCCTAACTGATGGGCTTGTCGATGCACATCAATCCACACATGAGAGTCATGCTTCTTAGGTGCAATAATATCTCTCACTCTATCAGAAAGTATCTCAGCCCCTGCACCCGGTATAGAAGAGAGTCCCTTTGCCTTAAGTCTTTCTAAGACCTCTTTTAAAGAGATACGTGAAACCTTTGCGATAAAATCAAGCTCAATGGCCGAGAAGGCATGAATGGTAATTTGAGGATACTTCTCATGGATATGTCCTACCAACTCCTCATAAAAATCGATCTTTAGCTTAGGGTGTACTCCCCCTTGAAAGAGTATCTGAGTTCCTCCAATAGCTACAAGCTCATCAATCTTAGCATCAATCTCTTCATGACTTAAGATATAAGCGTCATCATCTTTAGCGTGTCGATAAAAAGCACAAAACTTACAATCTACCCAACAAACATTGGTGTAGTTAATGTTTCTATCCACTACAAAGGTAGTAATACCCTTAGGGTGCAACTCTTTTTTACGTGCACTCGCCATCTTCCCCAGTTCTTTTAGATCGGCATTTCGGATAAGATCAAGTGCTTCTTCTGGTGTCATTCTTGCCATATATACTATTTACCAGCAGCTCTATTTGTAATTTGATTCAATGCATTGTTTACTTTATTACTTAAATTACTTGAAGTGAGTCCATGTGTTTTCTTAATCCATGTTCCGTCTCTATACGCAATTTTAACTGTATTATCTTTGTCTTTAAATACAAGTATACGCATAGGTAAATCTAGCCCTATGAGCATATTTTGTTTCATAAGAGCTGTTCCAACTTTTGGATTTCCAAAGATAATCTCTTTAGAAGGGTTTAAACTTCCACCGATTCTCACAGCATTACCCTGATGATTAATCACAGCAAAAACTGTCATTCCTTTTGACTTTACAATGGTTTCAATATTTTTCATCGTATCAACGACTGAATAACGACTTTTCTTAACAATGATATCATTTGCACTTACTATCGTGCTTAACAACAACACGGATAAAACCACCTTTATAACTCTCATACTTTTCATCTCCATCGGTCTTTTCTCCTTCTTTTTGAACTAACCATTTTATAGACGATATATAATACCACAAAAACAACAATCACTTGTACCCAAGCACCCAAACGTACTACCTTGTTTAAGATAGAACCATGAGCTTCATTATCCACCTTAACCCCCGCCATTTCAGCCACATGCACCATGGCAGAAACGGCTAAATCACCTTTAGGGATGTTAACATGACATGATAGACAGACCCCACGTCGATCAATCGCATCACTTTGCTCCTTACTTAAAGCAGAAGAGAGTTTCCAGTGATGCCCAACCGTTTGCAGTTGGGTATGGTTTTCATCCACAAAACGTGAATAATCATGATCCAAATTTGGGATAGACGGGATTTGCTCATCCACACCATGTGGCAAGACTTTACCATCAGCTGTCATCAAATCTACTATGGTTGTTTGAGAGGGGTTGCCCGTCGTTTTTGCCCCATCTACACCAAGACCCAAAGCCTTATCACTGGTATGACATGATTCACATTTACGTGACTCTTTTTGAATGGTGTGCGGTTGGATTGGTGCCATATCAATGGCTTTTTGTCCCTCTTCACCCGCACCTTCAACATTAGGAATCTTAAAGATATGGTTTTGAAGCAGTGCTTTTCCATCTTTTCCAATCACGGTAATTGTTGTCTGACACCCAGGAACCGTTGGGGTAATACGTCCTTCTCCATTTTGTGAAAGTGGTGGGTTTTCCCAACGTAAGTAAGAACGTGTTTCTGTTACCTTACCATCAATAAGATACTTTTTCAAAGACTTCTTCATGCCTCCCGTTGCCCCATGAATATCATGATCATGTGAGGCTTGAAGCCAATCTACATTTTTCTTCTTATCCGAGTAGTCAATCTTTACATGACAACCATAACATTGAGGTGCCCATGTAGCATGACAGGTATAACACTCTAACTTATCATTATGTGCTTTAATACTGTCCATCGCTACCAAAGCCGCCTTAGAGAGTTTTTCCTCTTGCTTGAGTGCCTTAAGTGGGGTAAGTTCTATATCCTTACCTGAGGCAAGATGCACCGTAACATGTTCGCCGTTTTTAACCACATTAGTTAAAGGATTACCCCGTGCACTTAAAAGGTATCCCTCTTTGGCATCATAAACAGTTCCTTTTTTAAGGTACTCCGCCATGGTTGTAGACAGACCACGTGCTTTGCCCTCTTTGTGTTTGGTTTCAAACTCATCAGAATAGCCAAGTGGAAGTTCCCAAGGATAGGCCTTTGTGGTACCATGACAATCTTGACACTCTATCTCAACAGGGGCCAAGGTTGTGCCCGATAAGAAGCCATCTCCATGCAGTTCATTAGAGGTGTGACAATCCTGACACAACATCCCTTTTTGATAATGAATGTCTGACTTCATGTGTAAATAACGTTTCGTATGAAGCTTAGGCTGTCCATTTCCCTCTTCATCCCAGGTTGCATTGTACGCCGTTTCCATCAGTCCTTGATACGATACACCGATACGTTTACCACGGTTATGACAGGTTGTACAAGTCTCAACTGGCACCCCAGAGTACTCTACCTCATGCACCTTCACCTTCACATCACGCGAAGATTGAATAGAGTGTACTAAAAGGTGACCCGGTTTTTTAGAGATAGACTTATCTTTTCCTTCATACAGACCGGCATTGGAGTAAGGAATGTGACATGAAGCACAACCAATACCTCTAAAGTCACCCCGTTTTTGTCGCCCTTTTGAACCGGTATGACAACGTAAACAGTCTTGACGTAGGTAAGTATAAACCGCAAGTGTAGGATCTTTTTGCACCTCTTGCGCCGTTGGTGCAGGAGGAAGTTCTTTCATCTCTTTAGGAAAGACATTAGGCTCTTTAGCCGAGAGTTCGGTCATATACTTTTTATATGCTACTGAGCCTAAACGTTTATGCGGGTCTTGCGGGTTCTTTGTGGCGTAGTTTCCAATATCATGTTTGTAGCCATTTTTACCACCAAAGCCCCAAAGGGTTCCTTGAATCTTACCCTGTTCGGTCTGCATAAGTGAGTTAGCTTGGGCACTCACCTGCTCTTCATGACACATACCACAGGTGTCTTCATTAATCCACGGACTTGCAGGAGCTGGATAATACTCTTTAGGTCCCTTATGGGTCAAAAAGTACTTTACAGTGCCTGAGTGTGCGCGTTTTTTATTTTTGGTTTTAGGGTTTCCTCCATGACAGACAATACAGTCATTTCCCTCATGCCCTGCATTTTTAGCAACCACTAAGATCTCTTGCATCATTAAAGAGTTTCTATCGCGTATATCTTCAATGCCCTTATGACAAGAGATACACTGGTTTGATGCTAAAAGTGTAAGGCTAAAGACTAAAGAGAGGATAACCAGCTTCATAAAACTATTTCGACTTAGAAACAGCGTCTAAAACACCATTAATGAACTTAGGAGACTGTTCTGTCCCAAACGCCTTGGTAATTTCTATAGCCTCATTAATGATCACCGCCGTATCAAGATCTCCATATAAAATCTCATACGCACCTAAACGAAGGATGGCTCTTTCGATAGAACCCAATCTATCAAAATCCCAATCCGTTAGGTTTTCGACTATCTTGGCATCAATATTCTCAAGATTGTCCATCACACCTTTAAAAAGATCCATCGCAAAATCTTTTTGTTTATTACGGATTTTTTTCTCTTCTAAAATCTCATCAGAGTATTCAGCAATACTTTGATTTCCTAGGTCATAAGCGTAAAGAAGGCTTACAACCGCCATTCTAGCATGATGTCGTGTCGCCATTAGTTGCCAATCTCGCTATAAAGGTTCATCATCTCAATCACTGTAACCATCGCTTCACCACCCTTGTTACCCGCTTTTGAACCTGCTCTCTCGATTGCTTGCTCAATTGTATCAACTGTCAATACACCAAAGGCTACTGGCTTGCCATATTTAAGTGCCACCGAAGCCACGCCCTTTGTTGCCTCAGCCGAGATATAATCAAAATGAGGTGTCGCGCCACGAATTACTGCACCTAAACAACATACTGCGTCATACTTACCTGAAGCAAGGGCTTTTTCTAAGGCTAGAGGCACTTCAAAAGCACCTGGTACTAAGATAAGATCTAAATCATCCGAGTTTCCACCATGGCGTACATAAGCATCCTGTGCACCCTCAACTAAACGATCGGTTATAATATGGTTAAAACGACCATTAATAATTGCAATTTTTTTACCTGCTTGAACTTGTAATTTACCTTCAACGATATTCATTTACATTCCTTAATTTTATTTCATAAAATGAAGGGAGCCCCTTCACTCTTAAAACGACATCGGAGTAAAACAAGAGAATCGCTCGACAAAAGTCGATGTTTCCCTGAAAACCCCGATATCAAGACTAATGCTGAGTTAAACTCGGCGTTAAGCCCAGGTGTAACATGTTACACACTTTTTATTATTATCGTGATTATAGCTAAGATACTTCTTTAATCTTCTGAAGCTTAGTAACAAGCTTTTCCAGCTCTTCTAGTTTTACCATGTTTGGACCATCTGAAAGAGCGATACTAGGATCAAAATGCGTTTCAAAGAAATAACCATCAACTCCCACTGCCGCCGCTGCTTTGGCAAGATAAGGCACCATTGAGGAGTCACCTCCTGTTTTTCCACCTGCTGCACCTGGCATCTGTACCGAGTGCGTCGCATCAAAGATCACTGGGGCGTAGTTTTTCATAATCACTAAAGAGCGCATATCCACCACAAGATTTCCATACCCAAAGGTTGTACCACGTTCACATAAAAAGACCTTATGTTTTAGTGAGTTTTCATACGATGCTTCTTTACAACCGCGGGTATTAAGGACTTTAAGCACTGGGTACTGCATATCAGCAGGAGCTAAAAACTGTCCTTTTTTGATGTTAATAATACACTCTGTTTTTGCCGCAGCTACCAGTAAGTCTGTTTGTCGGCATAAAAAGGCAGGAATTTGAAGTACATCTACAACTTTTGCAACAGCTTCAACCTGATCAGATTCGTGAATATCGGTAACGATTTTATAACCAAAGGTATCTTTTACCTTTTGTAGAATACGCATTCCCTCTTCAAGGCCAGGCCCTCTAAAACTTTCCAAAGAGGTACGATTTGCCTTATCAAAACTTGCTTTAAAATAAAAATCAATGTTTGGATTTTCATGATAAGGTTTTAAAGACTCCGCAATCTTCATAATAATCTCTTCACTCTCAATAACACATGGTCCGGCAAATAATGTCATAGTTTTTCCTTTTAATAATAGACTTCTTGCAAAACCCCTTGCAGTCTCAACAGTTCATACAAGAGTGTGACCAAGGCAGGTTCCTGAAAACATAGTGACTCTATGCTGAAAGGGTTCTAACGACGGCTCAGGCTCTTGTATGAATTGCCCTAGGGAAGTAAAAAGAGAGGCAATCTTATAAAAAACTTTTCATCGCCAGAGCTACGGCTATGACTCAAAAAAGGTTTTTCACAATCTTACCTCTCTTTTTGCTTTTGAGGCTACAAGGGGTTTTACAAGAAGTCTAATATGCGATTATAGCTTATTTTTTCACAACCAATACCCCAGCCATCACAATAGCCATAATCCCAAGCGTCGTTAGCAAGTTAGGAAGATTGTCACCTAGGATCAAACCAATAAAAATGGCAAAAACGATGTTGGAGTAAGAAACTGCACCCACAATTCCCGCCTTTGTCTCCCCATAGGCCTTCGTCATATACATCTGCGCCATGGTAGCAAACAAACCCAGTCCTGCTATATAAAACCAGTCCCAACCCTGTGGCATAACAAATTCTGCAAACATAAAGTCAAATCCATCTGCCTGAACATAAGATGCTAGGGCAAGCAGAACTAAGGGACCAAGGGTTCCTGTCAACATAAATGAGAGCACAATGGATTTGGTATCATAATGTTTTTTAAGCTCTCTGACTGAGGTGTACGCCAAGGCCGCACCCACTCCAGAAAAAATACCAAGTAGATCCGTTTTAGTAAAGCTCAATCCTTGAGGTTGTGTAATAAGTACAATACCTACAAAGCCAATAAAAAGTGCTATCCATCCATACGAACTCATCTTCTCTTTTAAAAATACATAGGCAAAAAATGCTGTAAAAACAGGCGCCGTTTTAGCAAAGGTCATAGCATCGGCTAAGGAGATATGGGCAATATTATAAAAAAAAGCCAAAAGCGCAATAAATCCCATAAAACCTCTAAAAAAGAGTAAAAAAGGCTTACCCCCTTTTTGTTTTATGGGCTTTTAAAGACCATAAATCCGATAACAAAGACCCCAAATACATTTCTAAAAAAGACCACCTCAAGTGAGCTCATCGAAGCACTTAACTCCTTGGCAAAACCGCCCATAATCGCAAATAAAAACGAAGCAAAGAGCATATATAAAACACCCCTATCCATACTCAATAATTTTTCTTTCACACAATTCTCTCATCTTTTAATGGTAAAATTCTATCCACTTAGAATTAAAATCGAGGAAATTTTTATGTTTAATATTATTTTTTGGGGCATTGTCTTTTATGTGCTCTACCGCGTCTTTAAGAGTTATCAACGTTTCCAGCAGGTCTACTACACCCGTGAACAATTTCAAAATATGCAAATTACAAAGGAGGCTATCGCCTCAAGTGAATTGGGCCTCTTTGTTTCCTTATGTGCAAAGGTGGCTAAGGCAGATGGACGTATTGATGAACTTGAAGCGGAGCTCATTGGCAACATGTTTAATGATATTTCTAAGATGTTCCCTCAACCCGATAAGGTTAAGGGCTATCTAAAAGAGATCTTTTCTGAAGAAAAACAGCGTCCTCGAAATGTAGACACGGTTGTTTCAAACCTTTATGTCCTTATCCATAAAGACAGAGCAAAACGCCAGATGATGATGAGCTTTTTAATCAATATCGCCTTTATTGATGGAAAGGTAACGGCTGTAGAAGAGAATCTTTTAACTAAAATTGCTGCCTTTTTACACTTCTCAGGTGATGAGTTTGAAGCCATGATGAATCAGTTTCGCTCAAGCTTCTCAGGGGTACAAACCCATAGTAGTCTGAGTGAGGCTTATAAAATCTTAGGTGCGAGTGAAGATGAAGATCTCAAATCCATCAAGAAAAAGTACCGCGCCTTAGTTAAGAAGTATCATCCCGATATTATGCAAGCCCAAGGGGCAGATGAACACTACATCGATGACGCGATGAAAAAGACACAGCGTATTAATGATGCTTATGAGGTCATCAAAAAACATAAAAGCTAAAGGCCAATTCAACTTTTAGTGTCTGCTTTTTTGCTGAAACTTTTCTATACTTAGCTTCATCTTATTGAAGTGATCATACTTCAAATGAATGGCTGTTAAGCCTATATATAAAAAGGCCAGCATACTCCATACCACAAAAGCTTGGGTCCCTGCTTTTTTAAAGATATAAGAGATAAGCAAGTTAAGCTGCACATAATTCCCCACCGCTGAAATAGCATACAAAAAGAGATAAATCACCAAAACCCCAAGGCTAGAATCAAGCCATAAGACAAAGGCCTTTACCTCATCTTCTACAATAGGACGCAAATATTTATACGTCAGCAGCACGACAAGAGTAAATAGCAGAAACTTGAAGATTAAAAAGATCCCATCCTCAACAATAAGCCGTCTTAAACTACTCCTTTCATGCAGTCCAAAAAGCACATCAAAGATTAAAAATGAGAACAGCAGTGTAATGGTAAATGACTCCACTAAGTCCGTTGTTAATGAGAAGAAGGTCATAAAGAGCAAAATATGATAACCAAGCTTTTGATCAATACGGTTTTTAAAATACAGACGTGCAATATTGTCGCGACTTTGGATGAGTTTGTTACCCAAAAAGGTCCAGAAAATAAAAATCGCCACAAAGGCTCCCAAGCCTAAGATAATCAAACGTGCATTCATAGAAAAAAAGATAGAGGCTTTAACAAAGAGTAAAAAGAAGCCTCCCAACAGCAAAGGCACCCCGATTAAGATAACAGGCAGTTTGATGTAAAACATAATCAAGCGTGAGGCATCCGGGTCTTTGATAAGGGCTTCATAGGTCATAGAGAGTTTTTTATTGGTAATAATCAAACGAAGTGGATAGTACAGAACAAGTGTTAAGATTAAAAAAAGAGTGGTTGTCAAATGGCGGGTCGGTTCATAAGCATTTAAGAAGGTTAATGAGATAAAACCAATGGCTAAAAACAGAAAGGAGAATGAGGCTAAGTTTTGTGAGAAATTACTTTTCATAGTAGCTATCTTACTATAGTTTCGTTAATATACTAAAAAAATTTTCGGGAAGTCATTTTGGGAAGTCTATTTCTAGCCATTTTATCAATCTATATTTTTATTATCGTAGGCTATGCAGCCAAACATCTTTTTAAAGAGAAGATTGATGAAAAATCCTTTAACCTTCTTTCGGTCTACTTTTTGCAAGTCTTTCTCACCTTTTGGGGACTGCTTCAACGCCCTATCGATACTCAACTTCTTTTTTCACCCTTTATCTATCTCTTTATCATTGCCACTGCCTTAATACTCACCTACCTGCTCGCCCATCAACTCTTTAAAGACACGAAAGAGCAGTCCATCGCTACCATCGCCGCCTTAGTAGGAAACACGGGAAACCTCGGTATTCCTTTGGGTATCGCTATCTTTGGGCCAGAGAGTATCCCTTTTACGACCCTTATTAACCTCATGAATGTTTTTATCGTCTACACTTTAGGCGTCTTTTTCTATTCAAGAGGAGACTTCTCTTTCAAGGAGTCCATCAAAAACATCTTTAAACTTCCCGTATTGTGGTTTGCCTTCTTAGCCTTGAGTCTCAACTTTTATAATGTCAGCTTACCTAAAGAGGTAATGTCGGCTCTGAAAATGGGAGCCTACGCCAGTATGGTAATTCAACTTATCATCTTGGGGATGTACCTGCATGAGGTCAAACTTAAAAGCTTAAACTTGAAGCTTATTGTACACGTCAACAGTATTAAATTTCTACTCATTCCCCTCTTTACTTTTTTTCTATTAGAACTTACTTCTCTTTCCGCCATGGTTAAAGGGATCATCTTTATGGAGATGTGCATGCCACTTGCCGTGGCCAATGTCAACCTAAGTTCACTCTATAACTGTAAACCTAAAGACATTACAGCCTTAATCTTTATCTCTTCACTCATTTTTTTAGGTTTTAGCTTTTTTGCCCTATATGTCATCAAACTCTTTTAAAGTTCATCATGGGCAAATTCTATCTCTAAAAGCTCAGGTGAGAGTCCTATAATCCAGTCATAAGCAATAACACGCACATCCTTACCCTCTTTCACCAGATAAAAGTGTTGATTATCTTCCATCAATTCAGAAGAGATGAGCTTGGTTTTTTCCACCTCATGAGGGTGCATTTTAAGCACAACCTCTGCTTTTTTAAAAATCTTCTTCTCATCTTTTTCATTGGGATCAACATATTCTACTCTATCACCCTTGCGAATCAAGGTACGCTTTAAAAACCCTGCCCCTTTTAACACCCGTGTAAAGGCTAAAAGTGCTAAAAGGATAACACCAACCCCTATACCCCAATGTAAAAGCGACAAGACAATGGCAATACTTAAACTCAGTAGAAGGTAAAAGGTAAAAAACAGGGGTGCAAACTTTTCAAAAGCCATCACACGAAGCACAACAAAGATACCCTTAAAAAGTACCCAGTAAGCGTGTATATTATCTTTAATCAAGGCAGTCCACCTCCCAAAAAAACTCTATCCACTCTTTGGCCTCATGCACATAAAAGTCCGCTTCTATCACTGCAGTCGGCTTATAGAACAAAGAGGCAATCTTAAACTCCACCTCTGGAAAACAGCCTTTTAAAAGATTCAAGACCTCTTTTATCGTCTGTCCACTATCAACAATATCATCTAAGAGTAGCACCTTCTTCGCCTCTTTTAACTCAGGGATATTAAAAATCTCACAGGCATCTGCTTTTTGATCTTTTTCATATAAGATGGAGTTAATGCAAAAAAGTCGTCTATTATCCACGGCACAAGCATAAGCATGTCCAAGGGTCAGTCCACCTCTGGCGATGGCTAGCAGAGTATCTGCTTGGTAGTTGGAACTAAGTTCAATCAATTTTTTAGTATCTTTTACAAATTCTTCATAAGCATAATATTTCATAACGTTGATTCTATCTCAAATGTGATAAAATCCCTGTAAAGGAAAACAGACATGGAACAAATTCAACACTTTCTCGAACAAAACTTCTGGGACAACACCGGTATGCAATGGCTAATCTCATTTGGCATCTTGCTTTTTTTCATCTTTTTACGAGCTCCGCTCGCCCGTTTTTTCATCTCCTTATTGCATAAGGCAAGTTCTAAGACTAAGAACACCCTAGATGATGCCATCATCACTGCAATTGAACCTCCAGTACGCCTTGTTTTTATTCTACTTGGTTTGTACGGGATGCTTGCATTTTTGAACCTTCCAGAAGAGATAGACACTTTTAGTTCGCACTTTTTTCACTCTATGTTTGCTTTTAGTATCTTCTGGTCACTCTACCGTATCACTGATATTTTTTCTAAATTCTTAGACAAATATGAGGGTAAACTTGCAAGTCGGTTCTCCGCCGATTTAGCACTCTTTTTAATCAAGGGAGTTAAGCTTGTTATCGCCGTTATGGGATTTGTCGTGATTGTACAAGAGTGGGGCTATAACTTTACTGGATTTTTAGCTTCTTTAGGACTGGGTGGTCTTGCCTTTGCCCTCGCGGCTAAAGATACCGCCGCCAATCTTTTTGGCTCACTTGTTATCTTCTCAGACAAACCTTTCGATGTTGGCGATTGGATACAGACCCCTGCTGTTGAAGGGACCGTAGAGAGTATTGGTATCCGATCAACGCGTGTTCGTACCTTTGCTAAGGCCCTTGTTGCTGTGCCTAATGCTACCCTTGCTAACAGTCCCATCACCAACTGGTCGCGTATGACCATGCGCCGTATCAAGATGACCATTGGACTGACCTATGATACCAACTCCACGCAGATGCAAAACATTCTAATTCAGGTTAGAGAGATGTTACATAATGATCCTGATATCAATGACAAAACTATCTTAGTGAATTTTACTGACTTTCAAGACTCTGCCTTGGGTATCTTTTGTTACTTTTTTACCAACACAACTAACTGGCAAGAGTACCTGATGGTAAGAGAAAGAATGAACCTTAACATCATGAAAATTGTAGAAGACAACAAGGCAGGATTTGCCTTCCCTTCTCAATCGGTTTATATTGAATCCATGCCTGAGAACACCCAACAAACCCTAAACATCTCATAAACACAGCACTTTTTAGCGCTGTGTTTACCTTAATAAGACTCTTTTTAGCACACTCCTAAATAAACCCTCACAATAAAAGAGACAAATTCTTGACTCTACACCTATTTTTGCTACAATATATGCAATCTTTAAAATAAGACAAGGAGTCTTTAATGAATAAATTTGTTGGATCATTAGTTTTAGCCACAGCACTCGCTGCGACCTTTGTGGGATGTAGTTCAAAAGAAGTAGAGCCTAAAAAAGCAACATTTGAGTGTCAACAAGATGGCGTTAGCGCTCCAGAGTGGACATGTAACCCAAGTGTTGGCGCAGAAGGTACTATCACAGAACTCGGTTCTGCTCCTTATTCTAAACTTGGTGCAGGTTTTACACGTAGAGAAGCCCTTGCCAATGCACGTTCAAACCTTGCACAGCAAATTGAATCTTTAGTTAAAGACAAGGTAGAAACCTTTTCTCGTTCAACAGGTGTAGGTGCTGCTGAAGTTGCTGATAAGGTCTCTACTCAAGTATCAAAGCAAGTTGCAAAAACTTCTTTAAAGGGTTCAAAACAGATCAACTTTTGGCAAAACCCTCAAAACAAAACGATCTATATCCTAGTGGGAATGGATGAGAGTGCTATGAATGAAGAGATTAAAAACAGTGTTAAATCTTCATACAAAAATGACAACGCATTATGGCAACAGTTTCAGTCAAAAAATGCCCTTGAAAGTCTTGAAAAAGAGTTTCCTTCAGAGTAACCATTCCAGCAGTAGGCTAAGCCTACTCGCTTCTCACCTACGCTAAGAAAAGTCCTTGTTTTATTAGGAGTTATTTTGCCTCATCTATCTTTTTCAATACTACTCTTACTGCCAATCTTAGTTCATGCCCAAAGTTTTGAAGCCTATCAGCAAGAACAAGACCGCAACTTTAACAAAGAAAAAGTGAAATTCATTGACTTTAAAGCACAAGAAGATGCCGCCTTTACGGCTTATCAAAAAGAAGAAAAAAAAGCTATCTCAAAGTATAAAAAGAAGCTCAAAAACTTCTGGCCACAAAGTGACTTAGAAGAGGCAAAAAAGCTCACCTTATACTCTAAAGACCTCACCACTAAAAGTCTGATTGATTTTGAAAAAAATGAAGTGGTGATTTCTAAGATTTCTAAACAAAAGGTAAGTAAAGAAGCCTTGCTTCACCAGCTCAAGACGACCCTAAGCCTCAACAACCAAGAGGCTTATCAAAAAAATATTTTAGAACAAAACATTAAAAAGCAGACACCCCATTCACCCTATATTAAAGTCTCAAACTTAGATAGCCAGCCTCTTTTGTACCTTGATACACCAAAACCAAAAGAGCTTAGTGTAAAGCATGATGGTGATCGGTATGAGCTACGCTACAAGCTGCCTAAAAATGCAAGCTATAAGCGTTCTTATAACTACCTTCTTGCTGCCAAGTCAAATGCTAGACGTTTTAAGCTCCAAGCCAATGTTTTACTTGCTATTATGCACACAGAAAGTAGCTTTAACCCCTTAGCAAGGTCACACATCCCTGCCTTTGGCTTGATGCAAATTGTACCTCGTTCCGCAGGCATAGATGCGTATCAATTTTTATACAAAAAACGCCGTCTACTCTCAGCCTCCTATCTCTATAACACCCAAAATAACATAGAGATGGGGTCTGCCTATTTTCACATCTTGTATTATAAATACCTTCGAGCCATTAAAAACCCACAAAGCCGTCTGTATTGTGCCATCGCAGGCTACAACACAGGTGCGGGAAATGTAGCTTGGGCCTTTGTACGCTCCTATGACGTAAGAAAAGCAACCAAGATTATCAATACAATGTCACCTACTGAGGTCTATAAGCATCTCCAAAAATATCTTAGATATGATGAGCCCAAAGCCTACTTAGAGCGCGTAAGTGAACGAAGTATTAACTATAAGAAGCTTTATAGGTTATAATTAGACAATTAAAAGCACCTATGCTTACTGAAAGACCTTAATTTATGAAAAAACTCGCCATTATCGGACGACCTAATGTTGGAAAGTCATCACTTTTTAACCGCTTACTTAAAAAACGAGATGCTATAACCTCAGACCAGGCAGGAACCACTCGTGATGTTAAAAAACGCATCGCACCTATTCTTGATAAAGAGGTTCAAATCCTTGATACAGGTGGATTGGACAAGGGATGTGAACTCTTTGACAAGATCAAAGAAAAAGCCGTAAAAGCTGCTTATGAAGCGGATATTATTTTATATATGGTAGATGGTAAGACCATTGCTAATGATGAAGATAAAAAGTTTTTTTATGAACTTCAAGCCATGGGAAAATCCATCGCCTTAGTTGTAAACAAAATCGATAATGACAAGATGAAAGAGAAACTTTGGGACTATTATGAGTTTGGGACCGACACTATCTTTGGGATTTCTGTAGCACATAACCGTAATACTATCAAGCTTATCGAGTGGATTCACGAGCAACTTCCAACCGATGAAGAGAAAAAAGCCCAAGAGGAAGAAGAAGCACGTTTAAAAGCCCTTGAACAAGAAGAAACTACGTATGATTACAACTTGCAAGAGTTTGATGAAGAAGATGAGAATGAAGTTATAAAAGATGACCCAACCATCTTTGCTGAAAATGATCAAACACGTTGGTATGATCCTGAACGTCTTAACCAAGTTAAAGTCGCCATTATCGGACGGGTAAATGTAGGTAAGTCTTCTTTACTCAATGCCCTTATTGGTGAAGATCGTTCTGTTGTCTCTTCTGTCGCTGGAACCACCATTGATCCTATTGATGAGATGCTTGAAGTAGGTGATAAACGTGTCACCTTTGTGGATACTGCAGGGCTTCGTCGTCGTGGTAAGATTGAGGGGATTGAGAAGTACGCACTCAACCGTACCAAAGAGATGCTAAAAGACGCAGATGTGGCGCTTTTAGTCTTAGATGCTTCTGAGCCTTTTAAAGATCTTGACGAGAAAATCGCAGGGCTGATTGATGAGAACCGTTTAGGCTGTATCATTGTTTTAAACAAGTGGGACCTGACCGATAAAGATTACGAAAAGTTTAGTGAAAAAGTGCGAAGCCGTTTTAAATTCTTGCACTACGCGCCAATCTTAACCATCTCTGCACTAACAACACAACGTGTCAATAAAATCATGGATATGATCTTACAAATCAATGAAAATTATTCTCAGCGCATTGGAACCTCTAAACTTAACCGTGTAATAGAACTTGCGCAGCGTCGTCATCACCTTCCATCCGTTAAGGGTAAGACGATTCGCCTGTATTATGTGACTCAGTATGATATCCGTCCACCTCGTATCGCTCTGGTTATGAACCGTCCCGAAGGCTTACACTTCACCTATAGACGCTACCTCACAAATAAATTACGTGAGGCCTTTAACTTTGAAGGAACGCCTGTACTCTTTCATGCACGAAGTAAGAAACAGCGTACGACTATTGAAGATGAACCAAACTTTGTTGAAGAAATGTTTGGCGAGAGTCAAGCGGTAACTGAAGAAGAGATGGAAGCGATGTATGCTGACTTTGAAGAGGGTGAATACGAATCAGAGTTTGAGCACAACATGGAAAACGACACAAAAGAGGATGATGGGATTGAAGAGGGGTTTGTCGATATAGATTAGCAAAGCTAATCTAATCTCCGAAACTTTTGTAAACTCCGCTTTGCTACTCACTTCGTGAAACCGCTTTCGCTAGTTTTGTCTCCATTGACTAAGTCGATATCGGGAAATGGAATGCTTCGCTTTTAGTGAAGCGTAAAGGGAACTTGCCTTCCTTTTCTATTTACCATTGACGCAAAACGAAGCGCTCCATTTCCCTAAACCTTTCTTCAGAAAGGTTTAACAATCACCATCGCTACGATTAAAAGCATCAAAATTGTTGGTACTTCATTATAATAACGAAAATACTTTCCGCTTTTGTCACACTTATCTACTAAGAGTTTTTTATAAAAACGTCCCATTGAGAAAAAGTAGATAATAAGAAAAAATACAAACAATAATTTTGCATGTAACCATCCGCCACTTTGAAAAAGTTCTGGTTGTAAGGCTATCATGGCTAGACCTGTGATAAGTGTAGCCCAAAAAGCAGGGATGCCTATGGCATAATAGATCTTTCTCTCCATCACCTTAATAACTTTTATAAAGTCTTTATTTTCTCTGTTTTCTACATGATAGACAAAGAGACGAGGCATATAAAAAAGCACTGCAAACCATGAGATAAGCGCACTCACGTGAAACCATTTTATCCAGTCGTAATATTCCATTTTTAAGCCACCTTCGTGTTAAACTAAGAAAGAATTGTACAATATTAACCTATAATTCGCTTAATTATACAAAGAGGATATTGATTGTGAAAGTATTAGCAGGTATTCAGCCTTCAGGTGACTTACATATAGGAAATTATTTCGGCTCTATTAAGAAGATGATAGATAGACAAGACAAAGACAATGTTTATGCCTTTATCGCCAACTACCACGCTATGACCTCGGTAAAAGATGGAGCACTTCTCTCAAAGTTGACTATGCAAGCCGCAACTGATTTTTTAGCCCTAGGTATTGAACCTTCAAAAACAATGTTTTGGGTACAGTCAGATGTAAAAGAGGTTTTAGAGCTTTACTGGATTCTCTCACAATTTACTTCAATGGGGCTACTTGAACGTGCTCACTCTTATAAAGACAAGGTAGCAAAGGGGCTTTCAGCAAACCACTCACTCTTCTCTTATCCTGTCTTAATGGCAGCAGATATTATTCTTTTTGATACCGAGATAGTACCTGTTGGTAAAGATCAAATCCAACATGTTGAGATGGCAAGAGACATCGCTACTAAGTTTAACAATGAATACGGAGACATCTTCACCCTTCCAGAGCATCAAGTGGAAGCTGAAGTTGCTACTGTTCCAGGGATTGATGGGGCTAAGATGTCTAAGTCTTATGGCAACACTATCAATATCTTCGGTGAAGAGAAAAAGATTCAAAAAGTGATTAAAAAAATCGTAACTGATACTACCCCACTTGATGAGCCTAAAGAGTATGAGTCATGTAATATCTATGCCCTTGCTAAGCTCTTTTTAGACAAGGAAGGACTAGAGGCCTTTGAAGAGCGCTACCGCACTCCTGGTGAGGGTTATGGGCACTTTAAGCTCTATCTTCATGATGTAATGTGGGAGTATTTCAAACCTTATAGAGAAAAGCGTGCCCACTTTGAAAATAATCAAGATGAAGTCCGTGAGATTTTACAAGCAGGAGCGAACAAAGCCCGAGAAATCGCCTCTGAAAAGATGGAAGTTATCCGTTCTAAGACAGGTATAAGCTATTAAAACTTGAAAATAAGAAATATATGAGAAACCTCACTTATTTCTTAAATAAAATCCAAGCCATAAAACTTCCCCTTTCCCCTAAACTTTCTTGAGTACAATTGCAAAAATTTTTCAATAGGATAGAAATATGTATAAAGTTACCGTACCACAACAATGTGGTTGTTTTAGAAGAGCAGGAAAAGAAGCACTTAGTGTTTTTGATGATAAAGACGTTGCACTTATGGAAGCGACTGAAATGGCCAATGAGATGAACGAAACTTTTTGTAATAAACATAAATTTAACGTTGTAGAAGATGGTGAAAATTTCGTTATTTTAATGTCAGCAGGTAGATAAATAGCCTCTGGCTATTTGGTAAATGGAGCTTTGCATAATGAAGCTTAGTTTGCCTTTTTGCTCTTGCTCTTTCCATTAGCGAAGCGACCTATTTACGCTTCCCCATTCCCCTAAAATTGTAAAGCAATTTTATCGGTGTAAATCTAACCAAACCATTAAGCCTTTTTGAGCATGAAGACGGTTTTCGGCTTCTTCAAAGATAAGGCTTCTTTTTCCCTCAAGCAACTCTTCACTCACCTCTTGACATCTGTATGCTGGTAGACAGTGTAAGAAAACGGCATTATCTTGACCTAAGTCCATCATTTTATCATCAACCATATACCCAGCAAAGGCTTTTTGACGTTCCTCTTTCTCATCTTCTTGTCCCATTGAAGCCCAAGTATCAGTAGTCACCACACTCGCACCCTTAACCGCAACATTAGGATCATTGGTGACGATAATCTTTCCACCACTTTGCTCACATAATGCAAGCGCCTCTTGCATAATTTGTTCATCCACTTCATACCCTTTTGGCGTAGCGATACGAAGTTCAAAGCCTAACTTAGAGGCTAACATCATCCACGAATGCGTCATATTATTTCCATCACCAATGTAAGCAACAACAGGGTCTTTATCCATTCCATGTTCTATCATGGTCATGTAATCAGCTAAAAGCTGCACAGGGTGATAAGAATCTGTCAGACCATTAATAACAGGCACTGATGAGTAAGAAGCGAACTCTTCAAGACGAGCATGTTCAAAGGTTCTAATCATAATCATATCCGTCATAGAAGAGATGACTCTTGCCGTATCTTTGACCGGTTCACCACGTCCAAGTTGAATGTCTTTGTTTGATAAAAAGAGCCCATGTCCACCTAATTGAAAGATACCTGATTCGAAGCTAACACGCGTACGCGTTGAACTCTTTTCAAAAATCATTGAGAGCGTTTGTCCATTAAGGTAAGGAGGTTGGGCCTTTGCCTTAAACTCTTTTTTAATCTTTAAACCGAGTTCAACAATCTCTAAGATCTCTTCTTTAGTATAATCTTTCAGTGTTAAAAAATGTCGCATTATTTCTCTTTCAATTTTAGTATTTCGTCACAACTCACAACGTGACCGATATGATAACCTTGCACATACTCTATGCCTATCTCTTTAACAATATTATATAAATCTTCACTGCTCACAAACTCAGCAATAACTTCAATCCCAAGATTAGAGGCAAAATTATAAATCCCCTCAACCACTTGACGGTCTTGAGAATTTTTGTCGATGCTTTCGATTAATGAGCCATCTATCTTAATGTAGTCAGGCTTTATCTGTGTTAGGTAAGCAAAGTTTGAATAACCTGTCCCAAAATCATCAATAGCGATTTTAAATCCTGCTCGCTTAAGTTCTTGAATGATTGTAATATAATTTTCTTTAAGCAACTCTTCTGATTCTACAAGTTCTATCACGATTGCACTTGTAGGTATCATATTTTTAGCCGCCTTAGCAATAAGGTAGTCTAGCATATCTTCATCTAAATCATCTTTGGTCATATTGATAGAGAGGTCCACCTTGCATTTTTCATAAGCAGAAAAACTCTGTTCTATAACCAACTTGGTCAAATCTTTCTCATGCCCTGAGTTTTGAAGTACCCCTAAAAATTCTACAGGAGAGATCATCAGCTCTTTTGTCTTGTCATACATTCGAATCAAGACCTCATACTTCACAACTTTTTGAGTTTTAACCGAGGCAATTGGCTGAAAATGAACCGCGAAGTGACCATCATTAAAAGCTGCAGCAATTTTTTTAACCCACTCTAGGTTTGCTTTATGACGCTTTTCTAAAAGGGCATTCTCATCATAATAAGCAAAACGCTTGTGCGAACGAATGGCAAAACGAGAGGCAATCTCTGCACGTGAAAGTAAAGAAGCCTGTGAATATTCTGTGTCCGAATTAGCAATTCCAAAGGTAAATGAGAGTGGCATATCTATTCCATCATGCTCGATAATGTAAACCTCTTTTAACTTACTAATAAGCAAATTAATATACTGTGCGTGTGAGCAGATAAGCACAAACTCATCTGAACCCATTCTAAATACGGAGGTTTCTAAAAGCTTATCCGAACTAATAGAGCCTGCAATCTCTTTAAGAATTTGCGCCGTCTCTTTAAGATAAAAATCACCCACATCTTGCCCAAAACTATCATTAATATGCGAAAAGTTATGAATATCAATATAGATAACTGTAAAACTATGCCCTGCTTCTTGAAGTTTGACCATCTCATCTAAAAGGCGAATACGGTTAGGCACCTCTGTAAGCTGATCCGTCTCATAGGTATCTTTAATGATATGAATCTGCTCATTAATCTTCTGATTAAAATCAAAAAGCGTCTTATAAATAGTACCAAGTTCTGATCCTGACTGCATCAAAAGTACCTGATCAGGACGTTTTGGTGCTTCCTTATCTCTTAAAAACTCTAAGAGTGTATGTAAAGACTGCTTAATATCCCAAAAGATAAACCATGCAATAATGAGGGCTATAATCAATGGTAAAACAAGCATACCAAGGTTTCGTTTCAAGGCCTCTTCTTCATTGTGCATCTGTGAGAGAATCTTAGCTTTAACCAATTCGCTATTTAAGTTTTCAACACGTTTTACATCATGCATATAATTATCATAATACAAGAGCCACTGCTTAATATCGATTCCACTAACCTTCTTACCTACCTGCTCTTTTAAGCCCTCTAACATCTGATTAAGATGGATAAAAGATGCTGTAGCATAGATCTTATAATAGGCTTGAATCACCGAAGGTTCTGCAAAGGTTTTAAAACGGTCCAAATAGGTTTGAGATTTAGCATCTTGTGTTGAAATCAGATCATACCAAAGCTGATCGAACTCCTCTTCTCTTCCCACGGCAACCTGCACTAAGGCTTGTTGCAAGGCAGTGTACTCAATGGCAGAGATAAGATTAAAATAGGCATTAAAATCATTCGACTCTATACGTGCCGTCATAAGCGCAATCAAGTCGATAAAGTGCTTGATTAAAGCATCCGTATAATACCGAACAATCTCATCTCCCTCAATGGCCTTAAGATCAACCTCTTTACGTATCTTATGTAAGGTGGCAATCTCTTTGGTGAGCAGTACTATCTTGTCATTGATTTTTTGACTTGGAATGGCTTCTAGTTTTTTCTGGCAAGATGAAAAATTTTTTAATAAACTATCCGTTTCTAAACGAACCTCATTTAAAGTCTGAGCATCTTGTCCATGTTCAGCGATAGCAATGGAGTAAGTACGCTCTTTTTGCAGAGAAAAAAGTATGGTATTAACTTTTTGCGCTGTTTCAAAGGCAAAGAGCACCTTTTGTGTCTTTGCATTTTCATCCATCGTACTTTGCAAATATGAGATATTCCAAAAAAGCACACCAGAGATTAAAAAGACAATTAAAAAAGCGACCTTAATTTTAACGCTAAAACGGATAAGAAAATAGAGTATAAAACGAATCATTTAACTACTTAGCTAAAAGTGCTGCCACTTCTTTAGCATGATACGAGATAATAATACTCGCACCTGCACGTTTAAAAGAAACCATCGTCTCCATTAAAACCCTATCATAATCAATCAAACCTTCACGCCCTGCAAACTTAAGCATCGCATACTCCCCACTCACATTATAAACCGCTAATGGTCTGGAGGTATTTTCTTTAATATCACGTACAATGTCTAAGTAAGCTAAGGCAGGTTTGACCATCAAGATATCCGCGCCCTGAGCTTCATCTTCAACACTCTCAGCAATAGCTTCCATACGGTTAGCTGGGTCCATCTGATACGTCGTTCTGTCTCCAAAAGAAGGTACAGACTCCGCTACATCTCTAAAAGGCCCATAATACCCGCTTGAAAACTTCGTAGAATAGGCCATGATAGGAAGGTCTACATATCCCCCCTCATCTAAAGCCTCTCTAAGCACTTCAATAATCCCATCCATCATTCCTGAAGGGGCAATCATATCCGCTCCCGCTTTGGCATGTACAAGGGCTTGTTTCGCAGAGATCTCTAAAGTCGCGTCATTATCAACCGTCTCTCGCTCCATATCTAAGATACCACAATGTCCATGGTCTGTATATTCACAAAAACAGAGGTCTGTTACGACAAACATATCAGGATGGGCTTGCTTAATCTCTCTGACAGCCTTGGCAATGATCCCATGTTCACACAGCGCGTCTGAACCAACCGAGTCTTTTACCGCAGGGATACCAAAGAGTATGATAGAGTAAAGCCCTAAAGATTTTAGTGTTTCACACTCCTTAATCGCCTCATCTATACTCATCTGAAAAACACCCGGCATTGAAGCCACTTCAGTTTTAATCCCTTCTCCTGAACGTACAAAAAGTGGGTAAATAAAGTCATCTGTTGTAACCTGCGTCTCACGTACGAGGTTTTGAAGTTTTGAGTTGATGCGTAAACGCCTAAAACGGTGAAACATAATTAGCCTTAGCAATCTCATCTGATGTGAGATTAAAAAATGATATAATCTTATTAAAATTTAAATAAGACTATATTTTAGCAAATCAAACAACAAAAAGCAGTTAAACATGACCTTAGAGATATCAGAAGTTGCCAATCTACCCACTAAATACGGGACTTTTAAGATTCAAACCTTCAAAGAACACCATAAAGAACATTTAGCCATATTTACTGAGAAATTATCGGACATGCCTATTGTACGTGTCCATTCTGAATGTTTAACAGGAGATGCACTAGGCTCACTCAAATGTGACTGCGGTGACCAACTGGCTTACGCCTTAGAGAGAATTGCTAAAGAGGGAGGCATGGTACTTTACCTACGCCAAGAGGGACGCAACATCGGCCTGCTTAACAAGGTTAATGCCTACGCCTTACAAGATCAAGGCTTTGACACGGTAGCGGCGAATCATCAACTCGGCTTTCCCGCTGATGCAAGGTCCTATGAAATCGTACATGATATGCTAAAGTTTTATAATATTAACAAGATTAAACTCCTCACCAACAACCCCGAAAAAATAAAGTCTTTACAAGCCATAGAGATTGTAGAAAGGCTACCAATTATTGTCTGTACCAATGAGCATAATGAAGGGTATTTAGAGGTTAAAAAAGAGCAGATGGGGCATCTGCTATAAAAACTAGTGTGAAGTAATAATATCTCTTACAATGTAAGATAAGGTAGCAACAAAGGCTAAGCCTGCTATAACAACTAAATATTCCATCATAAATCCTTTAGACTTTTAATCTTTTTCTTTATGCTTTTATGCGCTAATAAAACAAATATGCTTAACAACACAACACTTAATAAGCTTGCTGATATTTTCACCATACTTGCATTTTCATAATTGTTAACAAGCCAACTTATAATACTGATATTTGTCAAAAAAAATACCAAGCCAAACTTTTAAATAGTTTAGTTCTTCTTTGATTTCATCAATCTTTGCTATAGTCATATTGTAGACTATCAGCCGTACTACTGAGGTTATTTATGTATAAGGTTCTGAGTTTTGGGAAAAAGGAAGAAAAGAGAAAAGCCCTGCCAAGAGGCAAGACTTGAGGGGTGTAAAACTTCTTAGAAGTTGTATGTTAGGTAAGCTTGAATGATGTTATAAGACTCACCATCAAGTGCAGCTGCACCTTTAACATTTTGATCTTCAGCATCAGTAAAGATATATACTAAAGAAGCATCTAGTGGACCAAATGATTTAGTTGCAGAAAGCGTAAGTTCTGTCATATCAGCACGTGTATCAACTGTTGCACCATTAGAACCAGCATCAGTCGCAGTATAGTAAGCACCTAAATCAATCTCAGCTACAGTAGCTTCTACTGTTACATTTAAAGCTGATGTATCTGCACCAGTGATGTAACCGTAGTTCCACCATGCTTCAGTATAAAGTTTAGACTGACCAGAAGCCGCTAAGTTTCCACCAGCACCCAGTTCAGCAATTTTTTCTTCACCTGTTTGAGAATAAGCAACTTTGATTGTAGCAACATCTTTCATTGCGTAACCTAGCATTACCGCCCATGCATTATTATCAGGAGTTACAGCACCTGCATTATAATCAATAGAAGTATATTGTGCACCTGCAAGAATACCTTCCATATCTAAATCAGCTTGTAACCAGTAAGCTTGAACACTTGTTAAACCAAGGGCATGAGTATTTCCATCTTCTTGAGCATTATAGTACCACGCTTGTACTGCTAAAGGTTTCCAAGAGTTGTTTACGATACCAGCAGCAAATGCACCATCATAAAATTGACGAAAATTTGTGTTACCGTTAGCATTTACACCACCAAGAACAGATCCAATTCCACCACCTGCATTTGAACCAGCAGATTCTTCATTACCATTAGAACCACCAACATAAGCAGCTACGATAGTTGTATCAGGAAGGTCTTGATTGATTAAAACACCTGCTTCAAATGTATTTGGAGCAATTGACCATGTTTCAGTAAATACTAATGGTGTATCTAGTGGCATACGACCAACTTTTGCTGTAGTTTTACCTACAGTCCCTGCCATCCAAACTTCATCAAACCAGAAATAATCATCTAAACCATTTGGAGCTTCCCAAACATTATTTACCAATTGACCTTCAAGACCAAGTGTAGAAAGTGCTGTCAAGTGTGCACCTGCTGAAACACCTTCAGTTAAATCTGCAGTAATTCCAAGGCCTAAAGCAGCTTGACCAGCAGCACCTTTTTTATTAAAAAGAGCATTTCCATTATCCCCACCAGCACCATCATTACTATTATCTGCTGTTTGATAGTAAAGCTTTGCATCACCTTCAACTTTTACATTATCGATCGCATAAAGGTTTGCACCTAATAGCATTGCTGCCGCTAAACTCATTTTTGCTAATTTCATTCATTCTCCTTAAGATTAACTTTCGCTAATCCATTTGTTTTGTAGAGACCATTCTAGCACACATTTCTAAAAGTTTTCTTTAATTTAAAAGTTATAGTTTTCTGTAAAATAATGCTTTAGGTACCTATTTTCAGGGCTTGAAAGATAATTACTACTTTTTTATATTATATAAATTATTAAATTTACGTTACATTTTTATCACAATTGACACCAAACTAGCTTTAATCATATTTTTAGTTTTATGCCAAATCAGCTATAATGAGTAAATTTAAATTAAGTAAGAATTATCAAAAAGGCATCTAATGAATTATTTTAAAACTTTAAACTTATGTGTAGGGTCACTTCTATTTCTATCCGCCTGTTCTAGCAAACCATTTACCCTTCAATCTTATGTTGATGAAAATCTTAATGACAAAAACACCACCCAAATAGAGCCTAATGCCGCTATTAAACAGGGGGTAGGGGCAAAAATACTTCCTTCAAGTACCTATCAAGCCTATGAAAAAAACGATGGGCAAGGTCAAATGCAAAAAAGTCTCGATGAGTGGACAAAAGAGGAGTGGGAACCAGCCTTTGAGGGGGATGAAGAGCAAGCCCAAAAAGATAAAGAAGCAAACGAACACTTTACCCTGCAACACTATTATGATAAAAGTTACAAATATTTAAATATTAAAGAAGAAGAGAGAATTAAAGCAGGCCTAGACAAAGAACCTGCACATTATGAAAAGATAAATAAGTTACCGGTTATTGGAAAGTAATTGAAGCAGAGCTTCATGTAAATAGTAAATAGTAAATAGTAAATAGTAAATAGTAAATAGTAAATAGTAAATAGAGTGTAACCTAAAGAAACTAAAAAACCATTCACCCTTAGCGAAGCGTCCCCTTCCCCATTTCCCAAATAAGGCAAAGCCTTATTTATTAACATCCCATGAAAGCACTGTTTTACCCTCAGCGTCTTTTTCAGCCGCTGCCATACCCATAACGTTATATCCTGAATCCACATAATGAATTTCACCTGTCACACCTGAAGCAAGGTCAGAAAGCAGGTACATTGCTGAATTACCTACTTGCTCAATGGTTACATTCTTTTTAAGTGGAGCATTGGTCTCATTCCAATTTAAAATCTGTTTAAAATCACCAATTCCAGCCGCAGCTAAGGTCTTAATTGGACCTGCTGAGATAGCATTGACTCTACGACCAACACCTCCCATATCCACTGCCATGTAACGTACCGTAGCTTCAAGAGCGGCTTTAGCCACACCCATTACGTTGTAATTCACCACATATTTTGGTCCACCAAGGTATGAAAGTGTTAAAATAGAAGCGTCTTCACTTAGTACCGGTGTTAAACGGTTAGTAAGATCAATAAGCGAGTAAACCGACACATCCATTGCAATAGCAAAGGCAGACTTTGTTGTCTTCATAAAAGGCTCACTCAAAGCATCTTTAGGCGCAAAGGCAACCGAATGTACTAAGAAATCAATCTTTCCAAAGTCTTTTTCAACCAGACCACAAATAGCGTCCATGTCGGCTTCATCACCAACATCCAGTTTATACACCTTGTCTGAGCCAAACTCTGCTGCAATTGGTTCAACACGTTTTTTAAGGGCATCATTAAGATAGGTAAATCCCATCTCAGCACCTTGTTCAGCACAGGCTTTTGCAATTCCATAAGCAATTGACTTATTGTTAGCGAGTCCAACAATAAGACCCTTCTTTCCCTTCATAATCATTCGTTCATCCTTCTCATTTTAATTCAATATTCTCTGGCCAAAAAAGAAGCTTCCATTACGAAGCCCCATTTACTATTATCTATTTACCATCTAACGCATAGGCAAAGCCTAAGACTCTTCTGCAATCTTAATCATCTCACAAAAGTTTTGTGCATACAAAGAAGCACCACCAACTAAGACACCATCAACATTGTCTAAAGCAACAATTTCAGCCATGTTGTTAACCTTCACTGAACCACCGTAAAGCAATGGACGTGAAGTTTTAGTACGAAGTTCAGTGTGAATTTTTTCAATATCGTCACTTGATGGCACTAACCCTGTTCCAATAGCCCAAACCGGTTCATACGCAATTACAAGGTTTTCATACTCCATGTCAATGCCCACTAACTGTCCATCAATATACTCCATTAAAGCCGCATCACCTTGTTCACGTGTTTCAAGCTTTTCACCGATACAATAAACAATTTGGTATCCTAAGGATTGAAAGTAAGCAAATTTAAAGGCAATCTCTTCTTGAGACTCACCCAAGATATGGCGGCGTTCTGAATGACCTAATAAAATGGTCTTGATACCAAACTCTTTAAGCTGGTCTAAACCAACCTCACCTGTAAAGGCACCATTTTCCACGGCATAAGCATTTTGAGCCCCCTGAATCACCCCTTTTCCATAATTGTCTAAGGCGGTAAAAGGAGGAAAGACCATCACTTCTGATTCAACATGATGCTCTCTGATATAGGCATTAACTTCATCCATATAGTCACGTGTTTGTGAACGCGTTTTGTTGGTTTTAAAGTTTGCCGCGACTATCATTACTCTTGCTCCGCTGCAACTAAAGGGGCAACACCTGGAAGAACCTTACCTTCAAGTAGTTCTAAAGAGGCGCCACCTCCTGTCGAGATAAAGGTCATCTCATCATCAATACCAATACGTTGAACCAAGTCAGCTGTATCACCACCACCCACAACCGTTGTTGCGTAAGTATCGGCGATATAGTGCGCCATCTTATTCGAACCTCTCGCAAATCTATCCATCTCATACACGCCCATAGGGCCATTCCATAAGATCGTCTGACCATCGGCTAAGGCTTCTCTAAAAAGTTTGACTGAAGCCGGTCCGATATCAAGACCCATCCACCCTTGTGGAATCTCTTGAGAAGTTGTAATCTTGGTCACTGAATCAGCTGAAAAAGTCTGAGCCGCTACCACATCAACAGGAAGGTAGAGTTTAACACCACGCTCTTTTGCCTCTTCCATAATACGCACCGCATCTTCTATTAGGTCATCCTCAACCAAAGAGTTACCCACGTCGTAACCTTGTGCTTTTAAAAAGGTAAAGGCCATTCCTCCACCAATAATCATCTTATCTACACGCGGAAGAAGGTTAGAAAGTGCTTCCAGTTTACCTGAAACCTTAGAACCACCTACTACAGAGATAAATGGGCGAACAGGACGTTTGATGAGGGCACCAAAGAACTGAATCTCTTTTTGCAGTAAGAAACCTGCTGCCATCGTCTTCTCATCAAAATGTTTCGTAATTCCTTCTACTGAGGCATGGGCACGGTGACTTACACCAAAGGCATCATTCACATACACATCTGCCATATCGGCCAGGGCCTTAGAGAGTGCCTCATCATTTTTAGTCTCACCTTTTTCAAAACGAAGGTTTTCTAACAAGATCACATCACAACATTTCATTGCTTCTACTTTAGAACGAGCATCTTCTCCCACAACATCCTTCGTTAGGGTCACGTCTCTGTGAAGTAGTTGATGAAGTCTACGCTGAACAGGGGCTAGTGAATATTTTTCAGAAAACTCACCCTTAGGGCGTCCAAGGTGTGAAGCGAGGATAATGGCACAATCTTGATCTAAACAGTAGTTGATAGTTGCAATCGCCGAACGGATACGTCTATCATCTGTAATGTTTCCATACTCATCCATAGGGACATTAAAATCACAACGGATAAAAACACGTTTGCCTTTGAAGTCTAAATCTTTAATAGAGTGTAATTGCATTATTTTCCTTGAAGTTTATACATTAAGAAGCCATTGGCTTCTTTCTAGTATCTAAAAAATTATTTTGAAATATGAAGTGCCATATCGACTAAACGAGAAGAGTAGCCCCACTCATTGTCATACCAAGAGAGCACTTTTACAAGATTCTCATCAATAACTTGAATTGTATCCATCACTACAACCGTACTTAAGCTTTCACCTACAAAGTCTTGAGAGACGCGGTACTCTTCATCTACCCCTAAGATACCCTTGTGTGAACCCTCACTCGCTGTTTTAAAAGCGGCTTGTACCTTTTCAAGTGTCACATTATTATTCAGTGTCACCGTTAAGTCTACCATAGAGACATCAGGGGTTGGAACACGAATCGCTTGACCATTAAGTTTACCCGCAAGGTTTGGAAGCACCTTTGAGATTGCCTTTGCTGCACCCGTAGTGGTTGGAACTAGGTTAGTTGCACCTGAACGCCCTTTACGTGGGTCTTTTTTATGTTTGGCATCTAAGATTGGTTGAGAAGAGGTATAAGAGTGAATCGTTGTCATCAAACCATTTTTAATCCCAAAGGCATCATCAAGTACCTTTGCAACAGGTGCAAGTCCATTCGTCGTACATGAAGCATTTGAAACCACACTTTGGCCTGCGTATTCATTCTCATTAGCTCCCAGTACAAAAGTCGCTGTATCATCTTTAGCAGGTGCCGAAAAAAGTACTTTTTTGATTCCATTGTCGAGATATGGCTGAACACTCTCTGCCGTTAAAAAAGCACCTGTACACTCTAAAACCATATCTGCACCACAAGCAGCAAAATCAATCTTCGCTGGGTCACGTTCAGATAAGATCTTAGCGCGGTCATTTCCAATAGATAAAAAGCCATCTTCAATCTTCACATCATTGCGTGTACCATGAACGGAGTCGTATTTTAAGTTATAGGCGATCATCTCTTCTGTACCACTTGCATTCACTGCTACAAGAGTAATATCATCTCTATCAGAGATAATACGTGCCACACAACGACCAATACGTCCTAATCCATTAATTGCAATTTTTAAAGCCATAATTTATCCTAGTTTGAGTTCTCTATATGTGTATAGAGAATATTGGTGAAATAATACCAAATTTTAGTTATAATTCGTATAAAATTTGGTGAAGATGAAAAAAGCAATCTTTGGCGGAAGCTTTGATCCACCTCACAGTGGGCATTTACAGGTCATACAACAAGCAATAATATCTCTTAATATAGATAAACTGATTGTGGTTCCTGCCTTTTTAAACCCCTTTAAAATGGGAAACAAGGCACCTGCAAACCTACGTCTTAAATGGCTTAAACAGATGACGGCAGATATGCCCTTAGTCGAGGTCAGTTCTTTTGAGATTGATCAAAACAGAGCAGTAGCAAGTATTGAGACGGTTGAGCATTTTCAAGATGAGGATGTGACCTATCTTATCATTGGTGCAGACAACCTTCAAGACCTTTGTAAATGGAAGCGCTTTCAAGAGCTTAACAAAAAGGTCACATGGGTTGTTGCGACAAGAGATGAGATTGCCATACCCAAAAATTATATCCGCTTAGAAGTAGATGAAGCTATCTCAGCAACACAGTTAAGAGCGTCCATTAATACGGCCTTTCTTGATAAGCGTGTTGCCCAAGATATTCTTGATTTTTACCACTAGGTGCTAACACCAGATAAAGATACTGATTTATAAGGAATCAACCATGCAAAAACGTTTAGAAAAAATTTCAGCTTGTTTAGATAAGAACAAGGCTGAAGCAATTGAGGTCTTCAACTTAACAGACAAAGACTATTTTGTTGACCAAGTGGTTATTGCAACCTCACTTAACCCCAAACACACAGAGGCCCTCTTAAACTACTTAAAAAATGAATTAAAACCTGAAGAGACTTTTTTAGGTACAGATGTAAGTGATGAGTGGGTAGTTGCTGACCTTGGTGATATCCTCATTCATATCATGACACCAGAGTACCGTACAAAGTACAATATGGAAGAGTTTTTAGGCGAAGTTGCTGCTGAAAAGAAGTATGACGAGTAAGTTCTAAGGAACTTACTACTTAAAAAATTGATTTATATTAAGCTCTGTTGCCTTTAAGCTGTACTTTACTGCGGCTGGTGTGTTTTCAACCTTACAATAGCGTCTAAAGAGTTGATTCATGTCTGCATAGGTAATTTCAACCCCATCTTTCTCATCCACTTCAAGACTATTTGGATCGACCTTGGTTGGTTGTAATGTATGATCTGTTTTGCCAATCACCTTATTCCCTTGTACCCTTGGACCAATCATCATCATACTACTTACAGGCCAATGATCTTTCCCTAAACCACTATTATACGTTGGTGTTCTACCAATTTCTGAATACATTACGATAATGGTATCTTCCCAAACCCCCATCTGTTTCGCATCTTTAATCACATCATCTACAGAGCTATATAATCTATCTAAACAAGCAGGATGATCTCTGTCATGATTGCCATGGGTATCAAATCCACCAATACCTGCTTCCCCCGTATTTACCACTAAGGTCATCTTGTCACTAGCATAACCCGTAATACCTAAATGCGTGCTACGATATAAGTTGCCCTTTCCCGTACCATTTGTAAGCTTGTCCGAAATCGCTTCTAATCTTGAGATATTTTTATGGGCCTGAGCATAGTCTGAAATATCTTTTTGCAGTGCCTGTGAATCATGCTTCTTTAAAAGTCGCTCAATACGTTCCTCTTTTGCCTTTTGTAGTCGTGTAGTAATAGATTCAGAATAGCGTGGCGTACGTGAGCCACTTGGTGCCGTATGAAAAGCAAGTGTTTCCACATCCGAGCCTGAGCGAACAGAGACACTTGAAGCGATCCCTGCTGTGTTTTTATAAATCCCCCCACTCATAATATGCCCAATAGGACTCTCTAAGCGATAGGCATTAGTAAGTAAGGCGCCAAAGGTAGGATGGCCCGACTTTTTTTCACCTGAGATAAAATGCACATACCCCGTAGCATGGTTATTGGTCTGTACATTCACCCCGTTAATCACTAACATCTCAGAGGAGTAGGTATTAAAAAACTCTTCTGCTTTAGAACTGATGGGTATGTATTCAATATTACCCGCTTTTTTATATGTTTTGGCGATATCTAAGTTGTTTATCTTAGGTTGAAAATTACACATTAATGTTGGGTCCCATCCGCCAATAGCTTGGATAAAGATCCAAAAAGGACCATCATAAGCCGGGTATTCATAGGCCTGCACTAGCGATGGATTTAACATTGCAAAGGCACTTAAAGAAGACAGTTTTAAAAAAATTCTACGTTTCATCTTAATTTCCTCTCTTATTGACATTAGTAAAAAAGTAGTAATCATCCACTAAAAAGTTCACCATAACCGACCATGTCCTTACCATATAACTATCATCAATATCATTACGTTGGTAAACGCCATTGACACTCTGTCCAGCACTACACACTGGAATCATGCGTGTACTGCCCTCGGCTTTAAAGTCTTCATAGGTCTGTACTAAAAGGGCATATGCACTTAACATCTCTTCTGAGTCAATCCCAATATCTTCATTATGCAGATGCTTATATAGATACTGAATATTTTTCTTGATTTTTAAAATATTTTCAGGACTATTAGGAATTGTGTTCCGTTCCACATAAGGTGTATAAACCTTATTGGAGAGCTCTCCTTTAGGAAAAAAGATATCAAAGGCCAGTGACTTACATCCTGCATTAAAGGCAATCCTCTTTTGAATTCCCGCCTTAATCGCATTCATATCAAAATCTCTTCTATTATCATAGCCATTATCTATCCCACCATATAAGAGATTGTAAGTTTTTGGAATAAACTTCCACTCTGAACGGACTACTCCATCAAACTCTGGACGTGTTGTAGGCATCTTGTCATCTAGCTTCGCCTTGACTTGTTCAGGTGTTAACATCCTTGCATCATCTACAAAGGCATCTAAGTCAATACTATTAGTTTCTACATCAAACCCCACACTTCTAAAGAGTTCAGAGTAGATCAATTCTTTAATCAGTACCTTGGCATTTCTACCTGAGTTTTCAAACTTAAGTAAAATATCATCTACAATAGCTTCTTGAAGCAAATAAGCCTGTAGCTTCTGCTCATAATTTTCCATCTCTTTTTTGGGTTTATTAAGCAGTTGTTTAGCTGTTAAAAAATTATAAAAATGCTTTAACATAGCTCTAGGAAAACGTTCATCATTGACCATCTTTTTCGCTAACCATTGCAAAGAGTTATCTCTATTTTCTATTGGTAAAGGCTCCATCATAGAGTAGCCCACAGGAAACATATCTTCTTCATTGATATCAAACCAACCGCCTACACGCGGTCTATAAAAGAGTGAGCCATATTGTGCAAAGAAGTTATGAAAGTTGCCAGCAATGGGATCAAGCACATAATGACACACCGTACAGTCTGGATTTTGTGTGGTAGGATTACTAAACTTATTCTCAGGGTCCGTATCCCCACCACTTCGCAATGAAAGCGTCTCAATATCTAAATCAAGAAAGACCTTTGCAATAAAATTCGCCCGATTTCTATTTCTACTAGTTGCGGTCGTACGATACTTCCATAAGAACATTTGATCAGTGAGTATCCCTGCTAAAGGGTATTCATCGATATTGGGACTATGTTTTTTATAAGTTCCATATACCTTAGGTTTAACCTCTTTGAATTCATTTTGTGCATACTCATTATAACTTTTTGAGTCATCAAAGATAAATCCCGAAAGAGTGTTATCTGGATAGACATCACTGTTATTCAGATCCCATGACACAGCCGTAAAGGGGTTAACTAAAAGATAGTCTGCCGTAAGGATCTCATTAAAATTTCGTTCTTGCCTTACAACATGTGCGATTAACTCTAGTGATTGTCGGACATGGCCATAATTAACCCCTTTTTGAATCGTCCACCACTTCTTTTCGTCTATATTTTTATATCCATAATACCACTTATAACTCGGTGTAGGGATATAAGCATTTCCTGTCCCTGCATTACTAAGATATTGATCAATTTGAAAGATATCATTAAACTTATACATTAACCAAGTATAAAAACGTTCATCTTGCATAATTGAATCTAAATATGCAGCTAATTCACCCTTACTCTTAACACTTTGCTTTTCATTTTCATAAGCGTCTCTATTATAAAAAACATTGGTCACCTTGTTTAGGGTTTGCGTATAATCCATAAGAATGATGTTTGATCGAGAAAGTGTACTACTAAGAACAGGCGTACTATCTTCTTGACATAAAGGAAGGTTTGTTGAATATGTTTTAAAAGTGTTAAGTGTCTCAATCGCTTCAGCATCAAAAAGTGCACCCCCCTGATGTTGAAGCACTCCACTATTTTTTTCAATAATTTTATTAGGGTTTTCTAACATATAACTTAGGATGAAATCTTGATTAAGCTTGGTCTCATCACCTAACACAAAGGCTGTTGACCCAGCTAAACCTAAACTACTATGGCAAGCTTTACACTCTTCAAAAAGGACTTCAACCTTATCTGCATAATAGTGATCGACACAGGTAGTACTATCCTCTTCAAGGGACTGTTCATCTTCAACAAAAACACTCTCATCTTCTACTGGTTCGCGTAGTTGTGACTGCACATCAGTTTTATAAGAGATGGCGCTAGACTCAACTTCCTCGCCTCCCCCACAAGATATTAAGATAATACTTATCAAACATAAACTTATACTTTTTACATCTATTATCATGACTTGTCCTTAGTTAAATAGGCAGTTTAACTCAGGTATGTAAATCAATTACAAACAATTGATAACATTTTAGAATATATTTTATTTATGATAGTATGCGAATCTCTTTAACTTTGTTTTGTAAAGCTTGTATTTCAAAATGAAACATCTGTTTATCAATTAAGATTGCTGCCATATTGTACTCCAAACAAAGATTAGATATAGCTTCTTGACTCATCTGAAAAAGAGCCGTATTAAAAGCATCCATTCTTGCTGCATCTAAGGTGTTTGAGACAAGCGTTAGACTTGAGTATAAGTTTGCACTTTGCGCATTTGAAGGCTGTAAAATATGGTGATGATTAGGGTCTTGAATGTAACGTTCATAATCCCCACTACTTGTCACTAGGGTGTCTTTACTTGTTGTCGTTATCTGTGCGTGAAGGCGGTTAATACGCGGATGTTGCACGCCTACATGCCAGACCTTTCCATAAGTGAAAATCTCACCCCCCACCGAAACAAGCGCCGCTTTTACCCCTTTTGACTTTAAAAAAGAGATTATTTTATCCGCAGCGTAACCTTTCCCAATACCCCCTAAGTCTAAAGCCATTCCCTCTTTTTTAAGGTACACGTTCTCTTCACTAACCTCTACGTTTTTATAGTTAACAAAACTTTGTAATTGCTTGCGTTGTGAACGATTTAATAGACGCTCTTTATCGGTTCCAAAACCATAGCCTTTTTGAGTTAAACACCCTACCGTAATGTCAAAAACGCCCTGTGTTGCTTCAGAAACTTCAAGGGCGATTTTAATAATATCAAGGGTTAAAGCAGAACATTTAACAGGGTGTTTTCCAGCATTTTTATTGATACGTGAAAGTTCAGAGCTATCTTTATAAGCCGAAAGTTTGGCTTCAATATCATGAGCAATATCAGCAGCATCTAAGAGAAGTTGTTCAGGGGCTTTGGCTTTAATGAGGAGGTGAGAAGACATCACCTCTGTTTCGTACGTTCGTAGTTTTTGAAATAACTTAAAAATCATACGTTAGAGCAAAGGTCACCATATCTGCTTCAATGCTTGATTTTCCATACCAATTTTTGATGTAGCTATTATCATCTGTTGAGTAGTAATCATACGAGAGTTGAAGGCCTAAGGCCTCATCCTCAAAAAAACCAGGCTTGTAATGACAGCTCAGACCCATAGTCACTGTGTCAAAACTAGTGTATTTATAATCACTCACTATATAATCATCATTAACACTGTACTCACCAATCGGCTTTGCAAACTCTGCACCATCTTGTGTATAGTAACGTCCTCTAGCACCTAATGTAAGGTTATCCATCATATCATAATAGAAGTTGGCTTCAAGCGTATGAGAACGAATTTCCCAGTCATCTTTATAATAACGATAATTCAGATGTAAAGAGGTGTCTTCGAAATGACTACCAACATACTGAATTGCGACTGCCGTAGAGTTTCTCGCATCAGGATAACGGTCAAACTGGGCAAAACCATCTGCTATTAAATAATGATAAGGTGAAGCTAAAAATCCATCTTGAACAATATAGGAACCTCTAACTTGAACATAGGCACTATCATTAATTAACTGCATTACCGATGCATTGAGTTGTCTTTGTGTTTTAGAGTCATCAACTAAGGCTCTGTTCATGATAGGACTCCACTTAGCCGTCTCATACGAGCCACCAAGAGTAATAATCGTATTGGCGTCATTAAAGCCATTTGAAAGTTCCATAAACCCTGCAATTGTCTCATAATCTACCTCATTAGAGTAGTACGATCCAAAGGTGAAAAGAAAGTCATCATCCTCATAAACAAAAGAGACAGTAGGTGCAACACGAAGGTCATCATACCCTCCTCTGCCTGAGGCACCTGAAACCGCGTCCATGATAACCGTATCTGTCACATTACCACTACCACGACGCATACTCGCCGCTGAAATTGCATCCACTTGAATAGAAGCATTAAGTCCCCACTTTTCACTCAGACGCTGTTGCAATCCAATAAGAGGTGAAAGCACCTCTACGCCAACATTATCAGAATAATACGAATAACTAAAGGTAACCGAGTCCTTAATTGTCTCTGCCATCAATTTAAATGGTGAAGCAATCACCGCTAAGATAATAAAGAGGTATTTTAAGATCATTTGCATCCACAACCTCCTGAAAATCCACTCTCCGCTCCAAAGCTTCCCTCACGAATAGGAAAGACATGCGAATCAAAGGCTGCACGCGTTGTCATTGGTGCGGCTAGCATCTTTTGTGTCGCTAATTCTTCTTTCTCATAAGGGGCGACATGCGTACAGCCACTTAATATTAAAAGTGCTATCATTATCAAGGCTATTTTCATTTTAAAGCAGCCTCAATATCGGCAATCACTTCATGTTCATTATCTTCTTTAAAAGAGCCATAATAACTTTTAATAATTTTTCCATTATTAATCAGAAGTGAAAAAGGAACGACCTTCGCTTCATAAGCTTCTGGCATACTCTTCTTTTTATCATAGGCAAAGGTAATTTTTGCGATCTCACCTAGTTTCTCATTTAGCTTTTTGACATAACTTTGTGCCTTTTTACCTTTTTTATCGATATTTATCGCTACGACCTCAAAGTTATCTTGAGCATACTTTTTACCGAGTTTATGGAAAAAAGGCATCTCTTTTTTACACCCCTTACACCATGAAGCCCATACATTAAAAAGAATAAGCTTATTGTTATAATCTTGCATTTTAACTGTTTTATCTTTTAGCGTTAAACTTGGAAGTGAAAATTCCACGGCCTTATCTCCCACCTGAGGTGCAGCAAAAACAGCAACTGAGAATAAGATTGATACAACTATTTTTTTCATTTTTTCCCTTACTTACAACCCGTTGCATACAGCAAACCAGGCGCACTATTTATATTATTACCAACATCTTGATGGCATACATTACATGAATAACGACTTGCATTATTATCTGCTGGATTAGCTAAGTTTACACTCGCTGTAAATTCATGAGGCGTTGCACTCGATTGAATTAAACTTCTATCATCATTTACAATACTGACGATGTAAGAACCTGATATATCCATACCATCTCTCAACAAGGCAAAGACATTTCCACGTCCATTAAACCCAGCTGCATTAGCAGGATTATAATCTTTTGTACTTAAGGTAGGTGCTCCAAACTCAATATGTAGTTTTTCTGAACAAGCATCATTCAAATCATTTTTTGTACTATTAAACTCTTTATAAACCGTTCCACCCACAAGTAAGTGAGAATCCACTCCTAGGTCTTTATTATGACAAGAGAGACAATCTCTACCTTGAAAGTGCACCCCTGTACTTGCAGGGTCTTCATCACTTCCACAACCTGCAAATAAGAAAGCTGCTAAAATAGCAGCATATATGTTTTTCATTCCATTCCCTTTGGATTTATATAAATAACTCATAAATTTTAACATTTTGACATTAAGGAACTCTAATATTATCCCACAATTGGCATGTTTTCAATTTTTGATGGAATGCGGAATACCTCATTGGCTAAGGCATTATTACTTATACCCATATGTTCTCTTAGAGATTTATGAATATGAGCAAAGGTTAAAGCCACCCCATTATCTTCATCCACAGCTAAGGTGTCTGGGTCAAGTTTCATATATTTATGTCTATCTGTTGTTTGACCTATAACACGATTTCCAGTGATACCTTTTCCCATCATCATCATTGATGTTGTTGTCCAGTGATCTTTTCCATTATTGTTATTATATCCTGGAGTACGTCCAAATTCAGACTCAACTACAACAACAATATCATTGCCTATGCCATTTGCCTTAGCTTCATCCATTAGTAGATCTATCCCTTCTAAAACATCTTGAAGACGTCTATCATGGTTTCCATCATGGTTCCCATGGGTATCAAAACCACCCATGCTCACACTTAAACTTACCGTTAAACCTGCTTTATATCCAGCAATTGCTAAACGACCTTGCGTAAAAATTGCATTTCTACGCTTTTCATGTGTATTAATATCAGCTGGAATAAATTGGTTGATTTTTTTAAGATCAGCAGCTGAGACATGCGTTAAATCAAACTGTTTTAAAGAATCAAATACATTATCTAAGGACTGATTTGAGCGAAGACGGGCCAAACGCTCTTTTCGCTTTGCCTGCATTCTATCAAAAGCAGATGTTGCATGGTAATTCACATCATTTCCATTTCCATCAATACGAATACGGTTAGGATTAGATATCTCAGACAGACGCGTAGCATTATCAATACGCGTTGCTGCCGTCACTCCATTGGTACGGGTATAACCACCGTTTCCTAAGTAAGCCATCGGACTTGATGGAAGATAAACACCTGCCACCAAAGCAGCTAAAGAAGGGAAACCTGGCGCTAATTGTCCACTTCCTGCATAGCGTGTACCTGAGCTGTGTCCATTCGTTTGAGAATTAATCCCATTGATAACAAGTAGGTCTTGTCCATATTTATCAAAAAAGGTCTGGAACTTGTACTCATTTCCTAAAGGAGCATATTTGATATTAGCACCACTTGCAGAGGTTTTAATCTCTGAGGTTCTGTACTGCTTATTCATTGGATCAGCATCGCCATCTTCAAATCCTTTAGGATCACATAAAGAGGTTGGATCCCAGCCTCCACTTGCATGTACAAAAATATACAAAGGACCTTTATACTCTTCTGCTGCATAGGTATTACTCGGTAAAAGTGCCGCAGCCGTAGCTGCACTAACGAGTTGTAAAAAACTTCTTCTTTTCATTTGATTTTTCATTTTATCTTCCTTTACTGCGCTGTATTATCGTATAGATATTTATAATCACTTAACATATAAGCAATCACCACAGCCCATGATCTCATCACATAATTATCATCTCGTGTAATACGCATATCACTACTTAAAGAAGCATTTGTAATTGGGTCTCTTGTTAATTGACAATTTAAATTTCTTGACTCAATTGAGGCAGCTACATTAGCCTTACCTTCCTCATAGGTCTCAAAGAACAGATCATAACTCAATTTCAATTGAGGGTCATCTAAACTAAGATCCTCATTTAAAAAATGTTTATGCAGATACTGAATGTTCTGTTTTATCTTTGTAATACTCTCTGCGTCAAGAGGTTCTAAGTCCTTTTGCACATATGGGAACATTTTTCTATTATTGGCTGTAAAAAAGAAATCAATAGGCGTAATCTTACATGACATCTCTGCTGCTAAACGTATCTGAATATTCGCCATAACACCATTAAGCTCAGAGGTTCGTTCCGTAACATTTACAGAGTCCATTCCACCATATAAAATTTTATAGGCATTGAGAAGAAGTTGGCCGCTGTTACCCTTATCTTGTCTTACATCGTCTTTATAATAAGTTCTGTTTCCTACCCAGTAATATCCCGTAGAATTCTTCACTTTTTCATTTAGATTCTCAGGTGTAATCAACTTAGCTAAACCGATGTTTGAGTTAATCACAGAGTTGTACTCACCAGAAGGAAGTCCTACTGCTCTGTATAGTGGTGACTTGATAATCTCTTTAATCAATTTTTTAGCGTTCATATTTGAGTCAATAAACCCTTGCGTCAAGCCAGTGAAAACCTCATCTTCAAAAGCTAAGGCCTGAGTGTATTCTAAAGAGTCTACTGCCATATGTACCTTCAGTGGTTCTCTTCCGGTTAAAGCCGTATAAAAAATATGGACAATTGAACGTGCAAAACGCTTATCTTTTACAATCTCACCCGCTAACCATTGAAGTGCTCTATCACCTTCTTCTGCTGGTAACAATTTATTGATACTTAGTCCTGGCTCTTGCATATCACTGTACCATGATCGTACTTGATATCTAACACCTGAACGGTAGTTTTTATATGCACCTGAAATTGGCTCCATCACAATATGACAGATAGTACAATCAGGGTTAGTCATGGTCGGATTAGGATCTTCACTCTCTTCTGTTGAATCAACAGGTCTGTCTGCAAGGGCTAAAATATCTGTGTTTAAAAAGAATTTTTGCACCTTCGTCGAGCGGTGTCGATTACGGTTGGTTGATGTTGTTGGAAATTGCGTTAAAAAGATAGGGTCTGAAAGAAGACCTGCTTGAGGTATTCCACTAAGCTTCACTTCTCTATAATCATCTTCTGAAAAATTTGCTGTGAAACCATCATCCTGAAATGAAAAACCAGAAATATTCATCCCATATGAACGTGCCGAATATGGATTCATCATCGTATAATCAGCCGTTAAAATCTCTGAAAATGGTCTATTTTTCTTTATTACATTTACAATGAGTTCAAGAGGTGCTCTAGCTGCACCTTTTAAAGAGCTCTCTCTAAGATCACGAATACTACGACCATCTTCTTCGGTAACATCATCATACCAGCTAACACTATCTCTAAAACCAGCATTACTTACCGCAGAAAGTGAACTACGAGATACTAAGGTAGAGTCTGTTAATAAAAAGTCATTAAAGCTTGTACGAATCCAGTTGTAAAAGGCATTCGTATTCATGTAAGCATCAAGAACAGTTTCCATCCCTGCTGTCGTTGAAGCAGCGTTAAGTTCAGCTGGTGTAGGTGATCTTCCTAGCATCATACTTGAAACACTGTAAAGTGTGTTTGAAGGCGTAGCTAAAATAACGCTCGATGGATTAATCGCTGAAGAGGTAACGCTTTTACACATGGTTGGATTAGAGATATAATCTACCATCACATCCATCTTAGCAACATCATCTGCATCAAAAATTGTACCACCAGCATGACCTTTTGTTCCATCGGCTTTTTCAATTACATTACGATTGCTAATTAAGATATAAGTCTTAAGTGTTTCAAAATTGGCATCTGCATCGACTGCATCAAATACTAAGTTTGTACTTTGGGCAGCACCACCAGAAACGTGACATGCATAACATGCATTCATCACAGGAGATACAGTGTTTTTAAAATAGTCCTCAACACAGGTCTCATTTAAAAGAGGAAAATTCTCCTCTTCGACATCACGACCTGAGTTACTACCACTATCATCAGGTTTAAAACTAATCGCAGTACTATCATCACCTGCATCACCGCCACCACAGCCACTAAAAGCAAAAAGTGAGGCGAATACAAGTACTAATGTACTCCATCTAATACAATTTTTCATTTATTCTCCCTTATTTAAGTCGATTCATGGAAATCAGCCCTTGCTTTATTGCATAAATACACTTATATTAACGAATTGTAATATACAGAAGTAAATGCCAAGTTAACCAACATAAATGTAACTTATATGTAATGTCAAATAAGCAATAATGTACACTCTTTCATACATTTCTTCACCCATAATTTAGATAAAATCTGTACCTTCAGTATCATCACCGAAACCACCACATCCACAAGTACAAATAGTGAAAGTGTTACAGTAATTGGGTTTGATAAAACTGACTTTACAAACGATTCCTAAATTTTCTAGTGTAGTATATGACAAGCATTAAATAAACTCAATATAAAATAAAAACTATAGGTTTTCTAGTATAGTTTTATTAAAGTAGTGTATTTTCTGTTGGATTTAGAATAGATTCTGTTGTAAAAGTTAGTTTTATAAATTTTATTTTAAAGTTGGTGGTACGATATAATAATACTTATTAATAAAAAATAATTTTATAAAATTTACCATTCTTTTCAAACTTAAAAAATGAAACTTTTTTGCCTAAGAATTTTGTGATCTTAGAATTTTTTATTGGTGTTAAGGATTAGGTGATGTGTTTGTAAAACCGACTCGGCTTGTTTTAATATGCGGTTCGCCTGAAACATCGTTTCGCGACCGCCTTGGCTTGTTTTCGTTCGGGTAAAGGCCTAGCAGTGGGCTTTGTTAAAGAGGAAAGACTTCGTCTTTTTGTTGATGTTAAGCCTTTGGTGGTACGCGAGCGTACATCACCTACGGTTTCGTTCGGGTAAAGGCCCAGCAGTGGGCTTTGTTAAAGAGGAAAGACTTCGTCTTTTTGTTGATGTTAAGCCTTCAGTGGTCGCAGGCGACATCACCTTCGGTTTCGTTCAGCACAAAGCCCAGCAGTGGGCT
>Ga0316207_10000221_pt1 | contig 110813 bp, 113 predicted proteins | sample 6weekpyrite_MG_FD_204943 | JGI IMG/M metagenome (GOLD analysis project Ga0316207, IMG submission 204943) | Microbial mat bacterial communities from mineral coupon in-situ incubated in ocean water Damariscotta River, Maine, United States -... | ecosystem: Environmental > Aquatic > Marine >...
AGACGATCTAACCGCTGTCTATGTGCCCAATGCTGAAGATGAAGTTATGCGTGATTTAAGTCGAGCACGTGAAGATGCGGTGCTGGTTTTTAAGTCAGCAAAGCAACGAGTAAAATCCTTTCTGTTACGTCACAATATTCGATTTGATGGTTCAGCTAATTGGTCAGATATCAACGAGTCTGACCCCTTGATTGAAATGTGAGCATGCAGCCACGGTGAGAAGAATCCTCGGCGGCGTTAAGAGACAAGTTTAAACACTTGATTCTCGTGCCTAGATAGAGGTAGCTTCGCGACGTACACAAGTAAGGTCGGTAACCAATCCACGCATATCCGCACGAGCAACTGTCGTTTTACGGGTTCCGTGTTCACATTCAATTGTATGAAAAGAAATTAATCAAAATAAGTTTGGTTTAGCAGGCTATTGTCTGTTGACAGGGGGAATCATATCAACGTCAAGCTAAGCGGCGCGCTTTTCAGCGTCCGCTTGAGCTTTTTGTTATTTCTTTTTCGTTGGTTAACTTATCACAGGCTATTTTATTTTTCGTGTAATAGAATTTACCGTATAGAAGCCAGCGGTAAGTGACATCGCTGCAAATACTGTAATGTTGTTTATGAGCATACTTGTCTACTAGGTAATGAGCCAGTTGCGGAAAAGCGAACATTAGCAGGAGGCTGATTACTAAGCCGCGCGTGAATAATGCATCCATTTTCTTTGTCAACTTCAATCCTAAAATCCCTTGCATCACTCCTCCAATACTTAATAAGAGAAGGCCAAGCCCGCAACCAAGCATATACATAGATCCTTTATCAAAACCGACAACTGGATCTCCCAAACGAAATTTTGATATAAGCTCAGTGACACTAATAAAAAACCAAGCTAATGCCGCAAGGGCCAGTGCTGACAAAAGAGCACCACTTAAAATCCGGGTTAAGAGTGGAGGACGCTGCTCATCATTCATTATCGAAGCCTCGGCCTTCCGGAAAGAAGCTTATCTAAGGTATGCCTTGCAGTATTAATTAAGATGGTTCTAGCAGAGTCAACGGCATAGTCGAAAACTGAATCGGCTAATTCACCTGCGTTCCGATACAAATTTCGCTTTACCCCTTCGATTCTATCTCCTATATTTGCGCTAATATCATCTAGCCCCACTATAACCCGATCTGTGATGCCATAGCGTTCGTCTAAAATGCTCAATACCATGGATGTTCCAACTCCAACCAAAACAACCGCCACGATTGGTCCAATGGCTACAGTAAATCCCAGTGCAACAACTGCTGAGGCCACCGCAATTGATGCGCCCGTAGCAATTCCAACTTTCACTACATCAGTGGCCAAAGAACCAATAAGCTGGCTTAAGGTGGCCTGATCCGTTAAAAAATAGTCCGCTACTCTATAAGCAGAGAGCAGAACAACAGAAAGAATACCTCCCGATTTTGCTGCGTGTATTGCGCCAGCCTTCCCCAGCCCCATAGTGATGACTTTAGGATTTTTTATGCCGTACTTGGTGCCAGTCAGAACACGTCGCAACCCAGGATGCCCCTTTAGAATGATGTGTGGCTTCCCGCCATAAGTCTTAACATAGGCTTTAGTAGCAAACCCACCAAGGTCACCGACAAGCTTGCTTAGCGTTCTCAAATCATCCGCCGAAGCGTAATAGCTTGCCCCGGTTTCTGCTTTGCTCTTTAACTTTTGCCATACATTTTTAATATGCGGCAACTTCCCTTTAGGTGAGGATTGCACAATGGCATCCATTTCCTCGATTGAAACAACAAAAACTTCATGTTGGTTTGATTTTATTTACTGTTTCAGCTCTTTCTCTTCCTGATCTGAAAGCATTTCAACTCACTCCTTTGGTTGGGTTTATGATGAGAAATAACACTCAGTTAACCTGACCGTAACACGGCTTGGATTTTGTGGCAATATGAGCGAAGCCACAAAAGGCGAGCTGTGTTACGGGTCAGGTTTAACGCCTTGTTAGCTGATTTGATGTGAGCAGCTGTGAATAAGTTAAATTTGTATTTGAACTTTATATTCTTTTGTTTTAGTTTTAGTTCTTTTTATTTTTATTTTTATTTTTATTTTTAAACTAAGTCAACGCACTTTAATATTAAACAGATTTTATTGAAACTTAATGTTCATTTACTGGATTTTAATTCAGACCCGTAATATAAAATATTTATTATTAATGTTTTGTTTTTTCTTTACAGCTAACAAATGCTTTATTGATAAACAATGCGTTAAAAACAATCTATAACAACTATTTTTATGACCATTCTAAAATGCGCCGACATTCAATTTTCACAACTCGAAAACCTACTCGCTAAATACGGTATCGTTATTCATAAGGTTACTGATAACAAAGAAATTCCCGGCAGCTGGTTCGGTGACCCGGAAGCCGGCATTATCAAAAATAGTTTATATGTACGTGGCGACACACCGGTTCACTCCGCACTGCACGAGTCCTGTCACTATGTTTGCATGGATGAAGCTCGCCGGCAAAATTTACACACCAATGTCGGTGGCAATTACGCTGAAGAAAATGCGGTGTGTTATTTGTCTATTTTACTAAGTGATTTTATTGATGGCTTTGGGCGTGAGCACATGTTTGCGGATATGGATGAATGGGGTTATACGTTTCGACTGGGGTCGAGTAAAAAATGGTTTGAAGAGGATGCTGAGGACGCGTTTGAATGGCTTGTTAAAAATAAAATTATCGATAGCAACAAATCTATCTTAGGGAATATAAGGCAATAAAAAGGGCAGGTTTAATCTGCCCTTTTTATTTATAACGCGTTATTTATAACGCAATTATAAATTTACTTAACAAATATTGCGTTATATGAACCTGGATCGACTCTCGGAACATTTGCATTAAAGCCGGTATTAATCGCACCAATAATCTCATTGGCAAAAATTGCGTATCCACGCGCCGTTGGATGCACGCCATCTAGGGAGAAAGCACCACCCGTTGCATAGGTAGCGCTTACCGAGCCTGTACCATAATCGTAACCGGATTCTTGAATGCCAGCCATTACAGCGGCCGCATCAAAGAAAATGAGGTTATCATTTGCATCTGCTACTGCTTTTATTGCTGCATTAAAGGCTAAGCGTGCGGTTTCAATTGCCTGAATTTCTGATGGGATTAATACATCGCCATCTTCTAATGGCGCGGAGATTCCCCACCTTGGGGACGCGGGATCGAATGGATCATCATTTGGATCAACTAGCTCTCCAATTTTTGAGCTACTTGTCAGCACTAATAAATCCGTAGCCGCCGCCTGCCTCATATTAATTAAGGCGGCGTTAACACCACTCAGATCAGTCAAATCTTCATCCAGCATCACTACTGCATTTAGCCCTGCGGCAAAAATTATTGTTCTTTGCGCCGCCTCTGCTGCATCAATAGCTCCAAGACCTAATGCCGCCTGCAGTCCTCCATTGTAATCCCCATATGCCATGTTCAATGCATCAGCGGTTGCCTGATCGAGCGGCAGCGCATTAAATGGAACGGTTGTAAAATAGGGAATGGTTACTACATCTGGAATATTAATTAACACGCCTTGAGTCGCAGGATTTACCGTCATCGCACCCACTAAGTCAGTATAAGTACTCTCAAATACATTCGGATCTGTAATATCATTTGCCCCATAAGTAGCAGGGTTGATATTACCTGCTTGGTCTTCGCCGATACCACCACTGGTTGCATATGACAGCACATCATTATTACCTATCCACATCGTGAAAAATGAAGGCTGCTGGGTTGCCGCATCCCCAATTACAGTTGCAAGTGGATCCACTGATGAAAAACGAACAAAATAAGGGTTAGCTGCGCCCTCCGCTAAACCTGCTGCATTTCCATAACCAGCAGCTCCTAGATGGAATGATTTGGCACCGGGTACACCCATATTGTTAAATACGGTACCATTCAAACCAGACCCAATAACTTCCGTTGTCGGGTTACCGGCTATGGGCTCGGGCACAGGTCTGGGTAATGCAGCATCTGCATTTAAAACCAGTCTGTTTCCAAAAGCTGGATCAAACGTACCATTAAACAACAAGCCTCCCAAATTATCACTCACCAATGGCTGGGTAAATGTACCGCCCCCCACCGCCACAAACTGCTGCGCTAATATAGCCGGAAAAGAATTTTGCTGCCCGGAAAGATAAAGTGCGCCATCTCCGTAACCGGCTGTGAGTGAATCGCCTACACTGACAAAATTTGTAAAATCTGCATCGCCGCTGCTAAAGTTTTGATCACCTACCGGGTTACTAAAATCTGAATCACAGGCTGAAATAACGGTGCAGGCAACAGATAGACTAACCAGTTTAATAATTGTATTTTTCATAATATCTATTTCCGCTATCTTAGAATTTATAGTTAACGCCAAAACCCAGCGTTATAACTGATGAAAGGTAATCGCCACCAAATGAACTGGTACTACCGTCAGAATTAATAATGTAGTCATACGAACCGTTAAACTCTTCAAACATTAAAACTAATAGCGAAAAGTCTAAATCCAGCTGATCATTGACTGTATAACTTGCGCCTGCGGTTAGCCCTGTTGAATCATTGCGTGGCGTTTCGGGTGCAAAGTAACCATCTTGAACCGGGGTTTGATCAAAATAAATACCGCCGCGAAGTATAATTTTGTCATCTAGTGCATGCTGTGCACCAAAGCGATAAATATTGGCATCTTTATAGTTTCGCGCATTAACCGAAGACTGGCCATTTGCAAAAGCAATATCCAGGCTTTCATATGCGCTCCAGTAAGTCCGATTAATATCAAATGCCAGTGTCGTCTTATTATTTAAATCGTAAGCTATACCCAGGGTTAATTCGGCTGGTAAAACCAGATCAGCGTTAAATGTAGTGGGGCTAGCGAAAGTGCTTTGCAAAGAGCTTGGAATATTATTAAAAATTGCCGGTTCACCTCTTGCCTCCATTGTAGCTTCAGAGCGATAGCTAATACCTACTGAAAGCTCATTCGTAGGTTTGGCTAAAAAACCCAGATTATAATTCCATGAACCAACACCATCAGCCTTAACAGTAACATTTGACCGGTCACCATTCTCATCGACCAGTGACGTACTTAAATTACGATTAAAATTCACGCTGCCACTAATATAACTTAGGCCTAAACCGACACTGTATTTATCATTAATTTTATATGATATCGTTGGCTGAATATAAATAGCCGCTAACTCAATATTATTGACCAGATTCGAACCCGCCCAATCCGTTGGCCACTCAACCGTATTACCGTAAGGTGTATATAAACCGATACCATACGAAATTTGTTCATTATGCTTTTTAGCGTAATAAAATCCGACCGGTGTACCAATCGGGTTGTCAGTTTTTGCTGTCGTATTCGTATCTGTATTTTGATATTCGGTATTACTGCTAATTAGGGTGACACCTGCCACTATGCTTTGTTCTGACTCTAAAAATGACATGCCAGCCGGATTAAAAAACACCACCTCGGCACTGTCGGTCATGGCAACACCTGTGTGCCCCATGCCTAAAGCCTGTTGCCCTTGCAAAGCAACACGATATCCGCCAGAAAAGGCACTGGTTGACATACACATTCCGGCTATTATTAAGCTTGTTTTTTTTATTTCTAACATTTAAATGCACCTAAATTTATTATCGATTCGAAACCACTGAAATAGACATATTCATAAATATAGCGAATACCCATATTGACTAAAATTTTTACATATAACAACTTTCCTGTTGTGTATCAAATAACTGTTCTACTTGATAATACGCAACATAGCGCAAGAATCAATGCTAAATAAACTATTTACTCAGCTGGCACCGCCCGTGGCCGACCCTTTTCATCAATCGCCACATATACCAGACTCGCCTCGGTTACCCATTTCGTTGTAACAACCCCTTTTTGCATGCTCTGTGCATAAACCTCCACATGCACGGTAATGGAGGTTTTACCCACTGACACCACATCGGCATAACAGCTAATTAAATCGTCGGGAAATACCGGACGTTTAAATTCAAATGAGTCGACTGCACGGGTAACAACGGTGCCACCTGCACGTTGTGCGGCGGGGATGCTGCCGGCAATGTCGACTTGCGACATGATCCAGCCACCAAACACGGTGCCGCCCTGATTTAAATCAGCAGGCATGGCCGGCACTCGTATCACTGGAACTTTATTTTCAGGCAGTTCATTTTTTGACATTTAATTTGCCCCGAATGCGATGGAAAAATAAAACACTACTTATGCTCTTCATATAATACTTCAATTTCTTTTTCGAAGTGCTGCATTACTTTTGGACGTTTAATTTTTAGTGTTGGGGTTAATAAACCTCCGTCCACCGTCCAAGGTTCTAACGTAATATGGGCACGACGAATTTTTGCGTAGCCGGGGAAATTTTTAAGACGCGTAGCTACACGTTTAAGTATCGCCTTTTCAATTTTACGATCGGCAAAAGCGTCCGGAGATTCAGGATGAATATTTAAACCCACCGCCATGTCGGCCCAGGCATCCGGGTCGAGCACGAGCACCGCCGTTAAAAATGAGCGCGCTTCACCAATAATCATTACCTGTTCAAATAATGAATCGAGTGCTATCGCCATTTCCATATCATTGGGCGGAATTTTTTCGCCATTAGCCAGCACCATAATATCTTTTAAGCGACCGGTAATAAACACATGGCCATCATCATCTATGCGGGCCTTATCGCCACTTTTTAACCAGCCGTCTTCGGTGAAAGTATCGTTGGTGGCCTGCTCGTTTTTCCAGTAGCCGAGCATTGAACAGGGGCCTATACTTTGTAACTCATCATTTTCACCAATGCGAATTTCGGTATTGGGTAACACCGTGCCAATGCTGGAGGGAATATTATCGTCGGGGCGATTCACGCACACCACGGGGCTCGACTCAGTTAAACCGTAACCTTGCAATAACGGCAAACCCAAACCAATAAATAATTTTGCCACTTCTTCTGATAATGCTGCACCGCCACAAATCGCAATACTCATTTCACCACCGAGTTTTTCCAGCACTTTCGATGCAACCAACTTATTTAATATCGGCCAGAACATCAACTTGGGATGCCAACTCCCGCGCCCCTGTTCACGTAAAAACTTATGCCAGCCAACATTCACCGCCGACTTAAATAAAAACTTTGCAATAAATGATTTTTGTTTTAAACCGTCTTGAATTTTTCCGTAAACCCGCTCATAAATACGCGGTACCGAAATTAAAACTGTCGGATGAATATTTTGTAAGTCTTCACCGAGCATCGCAATCGAGCGCGCATAAATCACTTCGGCGCCTAAAATAATCGGCATGTAATAACCGGCTGTGCGCTCTAACATGTGGGACAGGGGCAAGAAAGATAAAAAGCGTTCTTCGGCCGTCCACTGATGGCAAGCAGCAGCAGCAAATGCATTGGATAAAATATTGCGGTGTGAAAGCATCACGCCTTTTGAGCGACCGGTTGTGCCGGAAGTATATACAATAGATGCTAATTCATCAGGGCTACTTTCATAGGATTGCAGCTCACCGGTTAAACCAAATAACCAATCTGATAATGATTCAAGTTTACTGTCATCGGGTTCGTCATCTTCTGAAATGCGCTTTAAACTAATAATGCGTTGCAGGCTACCTAAATCTACTTCAGCTTTTAACAGGCGATACCATTGGGGACGATCCTGCACAAATAAAATTTTTATTTCGGCATGATTAATAATATAAGCCACATTGTCGGGGCGATCATCCACATACAAGGGAACAGTTATCAGACCTAAACCCAAAGCGGCCTGATCGAACACCACCCACTCGCGACTATTTTTCACCATAATGGCAACTTTATCGCCGGGTACTAAACCATCTTTTTGAAATGCCGCCTGCCAACGCGCCACTTCATTGGCCATTTCTTGCCAGGTCGACTGCGTCCATTTTTGGCTGGCAATATCATATTGGCGGTAAGCTTGACGATCGGGAGTGAGTTTTAAACGCTCACGAAATAAACCCGGAAGGCTGTGAACATCGGATTCTTTCATTAACTTTATTCCCATTTATGTGACTACCTTATGCTATTTCAATTGATACTATTTTTAATTTATAAAGACCTTTGCACGATAGATTCAACTATTTTTTGCTTATAGCGACTAAGTCTGCAATATTTTTATATGTCGGATTATCACTGCTTTTTTAGCATTTTGCCAGTTAACTCCTATTTATTTACTTTAAACGCTTTTCACTCCGCCCACCATAACCGCAAACGTAAGCCCCACTCTGATGTATAGCCGGTTTCAATAAATCGAATATCACCGTTAGTATCCACAATAAAACTAGTGGGCACCGCGCGCACTCCATACACTTTCGCCCACTCTCCATCTTCATCAACAATTACCGGAAAATTTAAATTTTGCTGTTTAAGGTATTCCCGCACCTGTGCTTCGCCTTCACTCCATGAAGCAATGCTAATGACTGAATAATTTTCAGCCAGCCGGGCAATCGTCGGGTTTTCAAATTGACAGATTCGGCACCAGACTGCCCAAAAATGCACCAGTAGCGGCTGACTGCGAGGTGTGCGCAGATCAATCACCTGCGCATTTAAAGTTGTGCCAACAATAATCGGGGCAGCGCCTTCAATATAATCTCTAGATTGCCATGTGCGCACCACTATAACAATCAGTAAAAACAGTAATAGTTGGCTAAAAACTCTTAGCCATTTATGCTGCTTATAATAATGAGTCAGGTTATTTTTTATCATAAAATTAAGGTGCTTCGGCAGTAAAAGCAGCTCTTAGTGGTGCGGGATAACCTTCGATGGTTTTGGTATTATCATTTGGGTCGAGAAAGTTTTTTAGCGAATGAAACTGCATCCATCCGGTTGTGCGCTGCTCATCTAAACTGGTTATATTTTCATCAATCAGTTTTACATTTTTGAATCCACTGCGCTGCAACCATTTAATCATAGCTTTACTACTGGGCAAAAACCACACATTACGCATTTGTGCATAACGATCTTCGGGCATTAGCACCTGAAATTCATCCCCGGGAATAACCAGCGTTTCCAACACCAGTTCACCACCGGACTTCAAGCAATGCTTGAGTTGATACAAATGATCCATCGGTGATTTGCGATGATAAAAAACCCCCATTGAAAACACGGTATCAAATGCATTTAAATTTTCGGGCACCGCTTCAATTCCAAGCGGTAAAACAAACATTCGATCATCATTAATAAAATGTTGCAACGCTTGAAACTGCATAACAAATAATGGCGAAGGGTCTATGCCGATAACTAAATCGGCGCCCATGCCTCGCATTCGCCAACCGTGGTAGCCGTTACCGCAACCCACATCTAAAACCGTTCGGCCCGCCAGCGGCTGAATTTTATCGGCCAATCGTTGCCACTTTAAATCGGAACGCCACTCCGTATCAATCTCAACACCATGAATTAAATATGGCCCTTTACGCCACGGCATTAATTGTTGCAGAGTAGTTTTCAAATTTTCAAGTTCAATATCTTTTAATTTTATTTGCGGATAAATCGCAACATGCTGTGAGTTTAATTCAATTTTCTTTGCCACAATTTCGGGTAGCTCAGTAAGCGCTTTTCTCCAGCCGGCTAATTTTCCGTAGGTATCATTACACAGCCCTTGCTTAATTTGCTCACTCAATATTGGCAACCAGGCTTCTAATTCAGTGCCACGCATTAATTCAAATAATTTATTTACATTCATTTTTTAAAATTTACATTTAATCTTGTTAATTATTTTATTGCCAAAAAAGACACGAAATTGAAACACTGAAACCAAACTGTTACCTCTGAAAACCCGGCCAGCTTTAAACGTGAAATATGCTGCTCTATCGACTCTGCAATTAATACATTATCCAAAGCTGAGCGTTTTTGGCTAATTTCAAGATCGGAATAACCATTGGCCTTTTTAAAAGCATGATGTAACTGTGTTAAGCGATTTTGTTCTACGACATCATTAAATTTTATTTTTTCAGATAAAACAAAAACACCCTCTTTATTTAACCCTGAAAATATTTTTTTTATTAACTCTAATCTGTTATTTTCAGAAATGAACTGTAGCGTGAAATTCATCACAACAAGTGATGCATTACTCATTTCAAACTCACAAACATCAGCCTGCTCAACTCTTACATTCACTCCGGATTGAGCCTGGTTTTTATGTGTATAGGTAAGATCTCGGCACTGCTGTATCATCGCCGACGAGTTATCAATTGCAACAATTTCTACATCGTCAACATTAACACCTTGCTGAATAGCCAACGTTGACGCACCCAAAGAACAGCCCAGGTCATAGCACCGACTATGACTGGTTACAAAAGTTTGTGCGAGTACCGGAAACATAGAAAGCAGGGTTGCATAGCCGGGCACTGATCGCCCAATCATATCTTCAAATACTTTTACAACAGAATCGTCAAATACAAATCCGGATATCGCTTCCCGTGGTTGTGAATACAACATGTCCTGCGATTGTTTATCTGACAAGGGTTGATTGTTTTTTTTCATTACGTCTACTGAAATTAAAACTGCCGCTATTTTAGCAGACTTAAAAAGCAAACTATAGAGATAGAGTTTATCTTTTTAACAAAAAAACCAATAAACAATTAATGTTTTAATAAATTTCGATTAGGCCAATTATTGTCTTTTAACCGTTGTGTCGCCTCATCTGAAGTCATCGGCTCACCCAACAAATAACCCTGAATAATATCGCATTGAGCTTTTTCTAAAAAGGCTAATTGCTCATGGGTTTCAACCCCCTCTGCAACAACCTGCAATTTAAGCCGATGAGCCATTGCAATTATTGCCTCAACAATAGCGACATCGTCTTCATCTTGCGGAGTATCGTTTATAAATTCTCGATCAATTTTCAGCTTGGCAATTGTGAATTTTTTAATATAACTAAATGACGAATAGCCAGTACCAAAATCATCAATAGAAATATTTATTCCCATTGCCGTTAATGTGCGCATCTTTTCAATGGTTTTTTCAACATCGTCCATAATACTGCTTTCTGTTAACTCTAACTCCAACTGATTAATATTGGCCCCTGTTTCCTGTATTATTTGTTCGATTAACTCTTGCATATTCTGCTCATTAAAATCTCTGGCCGAGCAATTAACCGCCACTTTCACATCTTCCATCCCCATCTCTTTCCATTGTTTAATTTGCAAACAAACTAGATGCAATATTTTTTTTGTAATGGATAGTATCAGTCCTGTTTCCTCTGCGATCGGAATAAACTCATCCGGCATTATGATACCCCGCTCGGGATGATTCCATCTTATTAGCGCTTCAAAACCTGTCACCCGATTTTCCGTAATGTCAGTGAAAGGCTGGTAATAAGCTTCAAGTTCATTTCTCTCAATAGCCTGTCTCAACTCATTACCGATGCTAACTTTTTTTACCACCTGGTCGCGCATAGCCTGATCGAAACATTCAAAGCGATTGCGACCTTTTGATTTTGCATGATACAAAGCGGCATCTGCATCCTGCAATAAACCAGTCACTTCTCTATTAGCATTATCAACAATAACTACGCCGATACTTGCTGACGGATAAATATCAAAACCCTCTATAATTAATGGCTGTTTAAGCAAGTCATTAATCGAACGAGCATATTCAAACACCTTATCCTCACTGCCAGAGATACATTTAAAAACAGCAAATTCATCACCGCCTAAACGTGCCAATATTTCATTGTCACTTATTTTTTCACTGAGAAGTTTAGAAACTTTTATTAATAATTTATCCCCTAAATCATGACCAAAACAATCATTAATTAAGTTAAAATAGTCGAGATCGATAAACAATATACAAAAAGTTTTATCGATATTTTTAAATTTTAGCTTCGTTTCTACAAAATTTAAAAACTGAGCCCTATTTGCAAGGCCAGTTAGTTCATCGTGTCTAAGCTGCCAATCTAATTCTTTACGCGCCGAAATATCACTTGCTACCAATGTAGCCGCAACTACTTCATTGTTTTTATAATAAGGCGTTATACGCCCTTCAGACCAACTCGTCGCATTCTCTCCGGAGGTCGTTGCATATTCAATACTTTTATTTTCACCCTGTTCAAATACTTCTTTAACCACCCGCTTTACTTTTTCCCGATGCTCATCTTTTATATCAACATAATAATTTCCACCCACCGCCTGATTTATCATTCGCCAGGGATTATGATTTACAAATAAAATATCACCATTTTTATCCAGTGTCATAATGGTATCTTCAACACTATCTACAACGGTTCGATATTTTTCTTCTGAATCTTCTATTTGCTGCAAGCGCGAAACACTTTCACAACTCAAACTCCACTTAGTGGTAAGCGCTGTAGACAGCTGCTGCACCTCCACCATATCAAACGGTTTTTTTAAAATAATTAAACGGTCTGATGCCCCGAGATGATAAAGCACCTCATTCCACGAATAATCGGAATAAGCCGTACAAATCACTAATTGTATTTGCGTATCAACAGCCCAGATTTTTTTGATTGTTTCCAGCCCACCCCAACCTGGTGGCATACGCATATCAACAAATGCCATTGCATAAGGCCGACCTTCTTTATTGGCCGCTATTACTTTTTCGAAACCCTCTTCTCCTTGGTAAGCTGAATCAAGCTCATAGGTAATTTCACTCTCTGCTGAAGCGTCATCAGCAAATAGTTTTGCCTCTATTTCATCATATTCAGACTTATTTTCTTTTTCTCCGAGTATTTTTCTAAAGTCTTCGTGAATTCGTGAGTCATCATCGATAATAAGAATTCTGCGATTTTCAAATTCATTTGCCATTACAATAAAGCCTTAACCGTTTTATCCTTTGCCGATTCTTCATATGGCAACCATAAAACAAACTTCGCACCTTCGCCCAAACCATCGCTCTCTGCTAAAATTTTACCGCCCAACTCATTTGCTACAATCGCACTGTGGTGCAAACCAAAACCGTGTCCATCGCTTCTTTTTTTAAAACCATACTCAAACAAATGTTGAATATCAACATCTGCAATACCAACACCTGTATCTTTAATTTCAAGCTTTGCCATCTCTCCATCTTTACTAATACTTATACTGAGATTTTTTTCTTTTTTGTTAATATCAATCATGGCATGCTTGGCATTACTAATTAAATTAATCATTATCTGCAGCACTTTATGCTTGTCGACATAAAGCTGCGAAATATCTTTATATGAGCGCTGCACCTTAACTCCATTGCACTCCATACCCTGCAGATTTATTCGCAGCGCATCTTCTACCAAATCTGATAACATGACTTTTTCTCTCACGCCATAACTACCCGCATAAGATTGTTGCATGCTAATCACATTTTTTATGTGATCGATATTTTTAACCAACTCATCAAGCTCACTATACATCTCTTTTTTTTCCAATTTCAACTGTTCTGCCAGCAATGAAATAAATTTAGGAATTTTCTGCCCCGATGGATCATTCGAAATAAACTCCGCTATATTATTTTCGTTTTCCTCTAACATTAATGCAACCCGATATAAATTATCGGCTTTTGTTTTTCTAACTTTTTCTCGGATAACAGACGCCGATACATTGACACTATTGAGCACATTACCTACGTTATGCAAAACCCCACTAGCCACTTCTGCCATGCCTGCACTTCTTGCAATATCACCAATTTTTTCATTTAGCTCTTTCAGTTCAGAGGTTCTTTCATTTACTTTAGCCTCTAACGTTTCATTTAGATCATGTAACTCAGATTCAATAACAGCCTTTTCTCTAATTTCAATTTCCAGCTGTTTATTTATTTTTTCTGTTTCTAGCGCATATTCTTTAGCCGAAATAGCAGACACTTCAGCTTTTTCTTTTTCTGCTACTAACGCACTATCTCTGCCTTGAATTTGCCCGAGCATATTATTAAATGAATCAATTAAAACACCCACTTCATCTTTTGATGTTTTTTTCATCCTAAGACTATAATCTTTTTCATTACTTATCTTTTGGGCTATATTTTTTAAACTCGTGATAGGCTCCGTAATAAAGCCCATTATGCGTTTAGAAATAAAGACCGTTGGCAGCATTAACCCTACATAGATTAATAAAGATAACTTGGCGCTTTCAATTGTTCTTTCTGTTAGCTCGGCCAAGCTGGATTTTATTTGCAAGCTACCAATATACCCGCCTTCCAATACAATAGGCTTATAGATATCGACATAATCAGATTTCAGTACAATATTTTTTTTCGGATGATATCTATCACATGTGTTTTTTTCCATACTAAGAGGGTTGTATTGCACAAACTCAATATTTTCTTTTGTTCTAATACAGGCATATACAATGGAGGGATGTGATTTCAGTAATTGTAAATAATTTTGGGCCGTTTCACTATCTGAAAAAGCTACCGAAGATATACTGCTTTTTGAGATAATATCAGCAACCACATTTAAACTAGAAATCATATTTTTTTCAGAAGCCGATAAATTTACATGTGACACCATTGCGAATGCCAAAGCCAAAACTATTCCCGTTATAACCATATAGGCAATAATGAGTTTTTCTTGCAAACCGAGAGACGTTATAAAAAACATTTAAGCACCTCGATTTTTATATAAACTCAAATAGCACGTTATTATTTATAACGTGATTTTTATTGTTTCTTACCTGATAATTCTTTTTACATTTTATATTCACGAATTTGGCCATACTTTGTCCGTCTAAAAATCATCTTCACATAAAACAATTTCGCTCTTACTAATATAGTCCAGCATTATTTTTATTGTTTTTATATGCTCGCTCTTTTATAAACAGGCTGTGAACTTTATATTATTTCATGCTGCGATTTATCAATTTATTATTTTTTTTCAGCTAATTCCTTTTTAAGCTTAACCACATTTCCATGGCAGTCCTGCAAGTTGGATTTTAGAGTATGAATATATTTCTCCTGCTCTGTTGCTTTACCTGCTCTACGTGTCATTGCCAGAGCCATTTGCTGCGCCTCATCCGCATCAAAGGGTTTTTTTAGCACCAGCAAATGATCCGATGGCCCTAAAATATCGATAATGTCGACCCATGAATAATCCGAATACGCCGTACAAATCACTATTTCCATGCTAGGATATTTTTCCCAGATTTTAGCGATTGTTTTAATGCCATCTAAGCCTGGGGGCATCCGTACATCCATAAACACTAATGAGTACCCTTCTCCCTCATCTTCCGCTTTTTCAATCATCTTCAGGGCTTCTTCACCCTGAAAGGCAGATTCGAGCTCATAATTAATTTCTTTATAAACCGGGTCCTGCTCTGATGCGCCAAACAGGCTATCGGCCATTTCATCCAAATCACCTGTGGAGGAATCTGTTGCCATTAATATTTTGCGAAAATCTTCATGTATTGAGGGGGTGTCATCAACAATTAATACTCTGTTATGCTTCATCACTATCTCTCTTCTTAATTCTTTATCTACTGGGGCATTATGGCATTCAACGTTTCACGCATTTAATTTATAATTGGACATTACAACTGATATACCTCATAAATTTCCTGTTTAATATTAAGAATAGACTTGTTTTTAAAGCATTGCTGAGTAGTTGGGACTTGATTTTGATCAAATTGGATTATTTAGGCCGGCACCCCCAGTCTATTGAGCTTATTGCTCAGTGGCATCAAGACGAATGGCAGTATATTAGCCCGCACTTAAGCACCCAGAAGCGGATTGATATTTACCGGTCTTACCGCAATTCGCCATCTACCCCACACTGTATGCTGGCACTTGTAGATAACTGCACCGCAGGCTCGGCCAGTGTTGTCGCGTCAGACTTAGACAGCCACCGCCATCTGGGGCCCTGGCTTGCCAGTGTCTTTGTACACCCCAAATATCGGCAACAGGGAATAGCGAGCCAGTTAATTGAACGGTGCATCGAAAATGCCCGTACATCCGGCGCAACAAAACTCTATTTATTTACCCCTGACCAGCTCACTTTTTACGCAAAACGCGGCTGGCAATTAATTGAATCCAGCATATGTCACGGTGAAAGCATTGATATTATGTGTTTTGATTTAAAACCCGAAATTGAACCACTTAAATTATGAATGACCTAAAATATTTCAGCTTTGATATTAAGCATTTCGAAGATTTTGTTAACATTAACCCGCAACTTATTGCCGGATTAAATAAACAGATTGATAGCGCGAGCACCCGCAAATCCCATCATTTTTTTGGGCGTTATGAAAATATCTATATTGGTGCCGACAAAATTCCCGCACTGTCGCAAATCTTAGATGCGGCCAAAACTTATTCGGCTGAAATACTGGGCTGTCATTTTAATGATTTAAAAGCCGGACTCTGGTTTAACGTAATGAATCCCGGCGATAAAACCACGTTACACCGCCACGACGATGACAATGAATTATTGTCTGCGGTTTACTATGTGAAGGTAGCTAAAAACTCCGGTGCACTACATCTTAAAAAATCAGCTGTCGATATTAAGGTAACACCTGCTGAAGGAATGTTTGTTTTCTTCCCGCCAAACTTTCCCCATGAAGTGAGTGAAAATTTGAGCCAGGAATGCCGCATCTCGCTAGGTATTAATATTGGCCCTGCGATAGACGACGCTTAATTTTTGAGACTCTACTTCCAGCCCGTCGCCAACGCGACCGCTTTACCTAAATCGGCTGGCGAGCGCGTAGTCGTCGCTCCCGCTAACTCCAGGGCTTTAAACTTTTCTTCGGCTGTGCCTTTGCCCCCAGCAATTATAGCGCCCGCATGACCCATGCGCTTACCTTTTGGTGCAGTGCCTCCGGCAATAAATGCAGCCACCGGTTTAGAGACATTAGTTTGAATTAATTCCGCCGCTTCTTCTTCAGCCGAACCACCAATTTCCCCTACCATTAAAATAGCTTCTGTTTGTGGGTCGTCTTCAAACATTTTTAAACAATCGACAAAATTCATTCCGGGAATTGGGTCGCCACCAATGCCTATACAAGTGGTTTGTCCAAAACCTAAATCGGATGTTTGCTTAACTGCTTCATAGGTTAAGGTGCCCGAACGCGATACAATACCGACTTTTCCCGGCATGTGAATTTCACCCGGCATAATGCCAATTTTGCATTCCCCTGGGGTAATAATACCTGGGCAATTAGGACCAATTAAGCGTACACCGGCTTGATCAACTGCAATTTTCACTTCCAGCATATCCAGTGTTGGAATACCTTCGGTAATGCATACAATTAATTCAATGCCCGCATCCACCGCTTCTAAAATAGAATCTTTGCAAAACGGCGCAGGTACATAAATAACCGAAGCCGTAGCCGCCGTATGATTCACCGCATCGCGCACGGTGTTAAACACGGGTAAATCTAAATGCGTTTGCCCGCCTTTTCCCGGCGTCACACCACCCACCATTTGAGTACCGTAGGCAATCGCTTGCTCCGAATGAAATGTACCCTGCTTGCCCGTAAAGCCCTGGCAAATCACTTTGGTTTCGCTATTAATTAATACGCTCATTATTGATTTCCTTTGACAGCAGCCACGGCCTTTTCAGCCGCGTCGGTTAATCCGCTTGCAGCAATAATATTTAAGCCACTGTCTTTTAAAAGCTGTGAACCCACTTCTGCATTATTGCCTTCGAGCCGCACTACAATCGGCACTTTAACCCCTACCTCTTCGATTGCGCCAATCACGCCTTCTGCAATTAAATCACAGCGTACTATGCCGCCAAAAATATTCACTAAAACGGTTTTAACATTGTCATCCGATAAAATAATTTTAAACGCTTCCGCCACTCTTTCTTTGGTTGCACCGCCACCCACGTCTAAAAAGTTTGCAGGATCACCACCATGTAACTTAATTAAATCCATTGTCGCCATTGCCAAACCCGCACCGTTTACCATGCAGCCGATGCTGCCCTCTAAAGCAATGTAATTTAAATCCCATTCTTTGGCACGATTTTCACGCTCATCTTCCTGCGAGGCATCACGCATTTCCATTAACGCGGGCTGGCGATAAATGGCATTATCATCAACATTTATTTTTCCATCGAGACACAATAAATGGCCCTCTTTTGTTACCACTAGCGGATTAATTTCCACCAGACCCAAATCTTTTTCTATAAACAACTTAGCCAACCCGGATAATAATTTCGTAAACTGCTTAACCTGCTCGCCATGCAAACCCAAACCAAAAGCCAGCTTGCGACATTGATACGCCATTAAGCCCAACATAGGGTCGATCGTCGTTCGCAGAATTTTTTCTGGCGTTTCATCCGCGACTTTTTCAATTTCAACACCGCCTTCTGTTGATGCCATAATCACAACACGGCGAGTAGCACGGTCAATCACCGCGCCTAAATAAAATTCATTTTCAATGTTGCAGGTTTCTTCAATTAACACATGATTAATCGGCTGTCCTTTTTCATCGGTTTGAAAGGTCACTAAATTTGTGCCTAACATTTCGCCCACAAAATGCGTCACTTCATCGCGCTTATCAGTTAACTTCACTCCCCCCGCTTTGCCGCGACCACCGGCATGCACCTGCGCTTTCACTACCCATTTATTGGTATCGAGCGCATCAAGCGCAGCAGACACATCCGCCACCGAACTCACTACCCGATTATCGGGCACCGGCATAGCATATTGTTCAAATAAATGTTTTGACTGATATTCGTGTAAATTCATTTTGCTCTCCGTTTAACCAAGATTTTGGTAAACTTTTTATTATTTTTTATTAGCGTACTTCTTTATTAGCGTACTTCGCGTTTATTTTCTGCTTCTTTAATTTATTAATCTAAAAAACCTTTACACAAACAGCAGTACAATAAAAAAACTGATTGTCATTCCCGAGTGACTTTATCGCGAACCCAGTGACTTTTTTAAAATTGAAAAAGCACTAAAATGACGACATTTACTTTATATTTTTACTTATCTGTTCTCGTAAAAACACCTCATATAACCTTTATAACCATTAGCGTTTTTTTTGTACCATATGAATAGCACGCCCATCCACCGCCAACGCAGCTTCGTGCACCGCTTCCGATAAAGTCGGATGCGAAAAAACAGTCAGCGCAAAATCCTCTGCACTCGCACCCAGCTCCATCGCAATTACCGCCTGTGCTATTAACTCTGAAGCATTACTTCCAATAATATGCACGCCGAGAATTCTATCTGTGTCGGCCTGCGCCAAAATTTTCACCATACCGCTAGTCTCGCCCGTAGCTTTTGCGCGACCATTGGCAGAAAAAGGAAACACGCCACTATTAAAATTTTCTCCCGCAGCTTTTAGTTGCTGTTCGGTTTTACCCACCCAGGCAATTTCGGGGTGAGTATAAATTACTACAGGAATCAAGTCATAATTTATTGCAGCATGTTTTCCGGCAATTAGCTCCGCCACCATCATGCCTTCTTCTGAACCCTTATGCGCCAGCATCGGGCCACGCACCACATCGCCTATTGCATACACGCCAGGGTACGAAGTTTCACACTGATCATTAACATGGATAAAACCACGCTCATCGAAAACCAAATCGGTTTCTTCATCAAAAACATAATCGGTATTTGGTTTTCGACCCACCGCAACAATAAGCTTATCAAAAACTTCTTTTTGCTCACCTTTTTCATTCTGATAAATAACTTCAATTTGCTTTTTATTTTTATACGAAACAATACTGGCATTAAGCAATCGTGCGTTTAAACAAATATCCAACCCCTGTTTTTTAAAATATCGCTGTGCATCGCGTGCAATTTGCTTGTCGGCTATTGGTAAAAAAACATCCTGCGCCTCCAGCACTTTAACATTTGAACCTAAACGTCGCCAAACACTACCCAATTCTAAGCCAATAACCCCTGCACCAATTACCGCTATTTTTTTCGGTACACTATCAAATGCTAATGCCCCGCTTGAATCAACAATTAAATCGTCGGTTAATGGCGCACTCGCCAACTCAATGGAACTGGAGCCGCTGGCAATAATAATATGTTGTGCCTGATAAACTGTTTTCTCTTTCGCATCTGTTACCTCTACTTTTTTGTCTGCTAATAATTTTCCGGTGCCCACAATACTCGTAATATTATTAGCTTTAAACAACACAGCAATGCCACTGGTTAATTCATTCACCACTTTATCTTTACGCTGCATCATGGCTTTTAAATCCAACTCAATATTTTTGATATTGATACCGTGACTTTTAAAATCATTTTTTGCCAGCTCATAAAACTCTGAAGATTGCAGCAAAGCTTTTGAGGGAATACAACCGACATTTAAACAAGTTCCGCCCAATACACTTTCACCCTGCGTGCTTACCCAGTTGTCAATACAAGCCGTTTTTAAACCCAACTGTGCGCAGCGAATCGCACCAACATAACCTGCAGGGCCAGCACCAATTACAATCACATCAAAATCTGCTGACATTTTTAAACCCCCACAATAATTCGCGCCGGGTCTTCCAGCACATCTTTAATAGCAACTAAAAATTGCACCGCTTCTGCACCATCAATAATTCGGTGATCGTATGACAAGGCTAAATACATCATCGGTTGTGCTACTATCTTTTCATTAACAACCATCGCTCGTTGCTGAATTTTATGCATACCTAAAATACCACTTTGCGGCGGATTAATAATTGGTGTTGATAACATCGAGCCAAACACACCACCATTGGTTAATGAAAAAGTTCCGCCAGTCATGTCTTCAATTGCCAAGCGATTATTGCGCGCCTTATCTACTAAATCAGCAATACCTATTTCAATTTCGGCCAAACTCATTTGATCAGCATTGCGCAAAACCGGCACCACTAAACCTTTAGGAGAAGCGACTGCGACACCGATATCAAAAAAACCGTGATACACAATATCATCTTCATCAATAGATGCATTCACTGCGGGAAAACGTTTTAACGCTTCAATACTGGCTTTTACAAAAAATGACATAAAACCCAGCTTCACATCGTATTTTTTTAAAAACAAATCTTTATATTTGTTTCGCAAATCCATCACCGGCTGCATATTCACTTCATTGAAGGTGGTGAGAATTGCAGCGTTATGTTGCGCTTCGAGTAATCGCTCAGCAATGCGTGCGCGTAAACGTGTCATCGGTACGCGTTTTTCTATACGCTCACCGTCCAAATTAATAGGCGCACTGCCTGCAACTATCGAATTGTTTTTTGTTATTTTTTCCACTTTTGAATTTACTGTTTCAATAACTTTATTAGTTGATTGCTTTTCTGGTGACTGCTGCATATAAGCCTGCACATCCTCCTTTAAAACTCTGCCATCTTTTCCACTACCGATAATTTCATCTGCATTTAAATTATTTTCAGCAATCATTTTTTTTGCCGAGGGTGTAATGACTTTTTCTATGGAGAATTTTTTATCGGACTCGTTCGAATTATTTTCGTCGACTTCATCGACCAGCGCTAACAATTGTCCTGACACAACAACACTATCTTCTACCTGCAATATTTCTGTCACTATACCATTTATGGGCGAAGGCACTTCCAGCACCACTTTGTCGGTTTCTAAATCGACCAAACTTTCATCACGTTTTACCGAATCGCCCACCTGTTTTCGCCAACTCACAATAGTCGCATCTGCAATCGATTCAGGTAACTCAGGCACTTTCACTTCTGTTGACATGTTTATTGTCCTATTTAATTAGACATGAAAATTAATTTTAGAAATCTGCCATACTGCCTTTGCAAAAATGGCGACAATATTTAAACTAACAGGACAGTCGTAATAACAATTATTAATTTTCACTATCCAAACCCAGAGCATCGTTTACTAATTTTTTCTGCTGTAAAGCATGCACTTTTGCCGAACCCACTGCGGGTGCCGCCGACGGTTCGCGACCAATATATTCAACCATGCAATGATGATTTAATTTTGCCGCAAAACGCGGTTCAAAATAATCCCATGCACCCTGGTTTTTGGGTTCCTCCTGACACCAGATTAATTGCTCGGCATTTTTATATTTTTCTAACACCGCATTCAAAGCCTCCGCTGGAAACGGGTACAGCTCTTCAATGCGAATGATAACCACATTACTGAGTTTTGCTTCACGACGCTGAATTAGCAAATCATAAAAAACTTTACCGCTACATATAATAACGCGCTTCACGTTTTCTTTAACTACTTCGTCAACTTCATCAATCACATTTTGAAAACGCCCTAGACAAATATCATCGAGGGTATTTACCGCTAATTTATGACGCAGTAAACTTTTAGGCGTCATCACAATTAAAGGCTTACGATATTGACTAATCATTTGTCGGCGCAACAAATGAAACATTTGAGCCGGCGTGCTGGGCACACAAACCTGCACATTATCCTGAGCACAAAGTTGTAAATAGCGCTCTAAACGTGCCGAGGAATGCTCTGCCCCCTGGCCTTCATAGCCGTGAGGTAAAAACATCGTTAAGCCACAAAGCCGATTCCATTTTTGCTCGCCCGCAACAATAAACTGATCAATAACAACTTGTGCACCATTTGCAAAATCACCAAATTGCGCTTCCCAAATAACCAGCGTTTCCGGCTCAGCTGTAGCGTAACCATATTCAAATGCCAGTACCGCTACTTCAGATAACAAAGAATCAATAACTAAAAAATTAGCTTGCTCCTCAGATAAATTTCGCAACGGCACATACGCACTGCCGTCAATTTGATTATGCAAAACCGAGTGACGATGAAAAAATGTGCCGCGCCCCGAATCCTGACCAGACAAACGCACTGCATAACCTTCCGTTACCAAACTGGCATATGCCAAAGTTTCTGCAAAACCCCAATCAATATTTAATGCACCTACCGCCATTTTATGTCGATCGAGCATAATTTTTTCTACCCGTGGTTGCAGTTGAAAATTGGGCGGGCGCTTTTCAAGTTGTTCACAAAGCAACCTTAAATGCTCCATATTAATTGCCGTTTCTGCAACATTATTACGATTATCGTTTTCATATTTATGCCAATTAATATGAAAAGCTCGCAGAGATTCTTCGTTTTTTATAATGCCGGGTACCACGCAATTGCCCGCATCCAACTCATCACGATAGTATTGCATAAGCTGTTCAATTTTTTCTTGTGTGAAGATGCCTTCGCGTAATAACTGTTCTGCGTACATACTACGCGTGCTTGCCAGTGCCGATATTTTTTTATACATCATCGGCTGAGTAGCACTCGGCTCATCGGCTTCGTTATGCCCATGCCGGCGATAACAAATTAAATCAATGACTACATCTTTTTTAAATGCCATGCGGTAATCCAGTGCAATTTGTGTTGCCAATATTACCGCTTCCGGATCATCCGCATTAACATGAAAAATGGGCGCATCAACCATTTTTGCAACGTCGGTGCAATAATGAGTTGAGCGACTATCTTGAATATTACTGGTGGTAAAACCAATTTGGTTATTGACGACAATATGCAAACTGCCTTTTGTCGAGTAGCCCCGCGACTGTGACATTTGCAAGGTTTCCATTACCACACCTTGCCCGGCAAATGCTGCATCACCATGAATTTGAATCGGTAAAACTTCGACACCTGTTGCATCATTTCTGTGCTCCTGACGCGCTCGTACCGACCCCTCCACCACTGGTGCAACAATTTCTAAATGCGAGGGATTAAATGCTAACGCTAAATGAATATCGCCTTTTTGGGTGTGCAGGTCGGAAGAAAAACCCATGTGATATTTCACGTCGCCCATTTGTTCGCTTCCCTGCCCGCCGAGTGATTTTTTTGTGCCCTCAAATTCACTAAACAACTCAGCAGGGTTTTTACCCATTACATTAACCAGCACATTTAAGCGCCCGCGGTGCGCCATACCAATCACTAATTCTTTTAAACCATGACTCGCAGATCGCTCAATCACTTCATGAATTAATGGAATCAGGGTTTCACCGCCTTCTAATGAAAAACGTTTTTGGCCAACATATTTTGTATGTAGATATTTTTCTAAACCTTCTGCGGCAGTGAGTCTTTTTAATACATTTTTCTTTTCTTGTGCACTTAAATTAGCCTGACCTCTAACGGTTTCTATGCGTTGTTGAATCCAGCGTTTTTCACCGGTTTCGGTAATATGCATATACTCTGAACCAATTGAGCTGCAATAAGCATCATTAATAATGCTGTAAATTTCCTGCAATGATGTTTCTGATGGACCACATAATGAACCCGTTGAAAAAACAGTTTGTAAATCGGCATCACTTAATTCGTAACTGGCAAGGGATAGGTCATCAACAAAATTACTGTGGGTACGACCGAGCGGGTCAACATCGGCTTTTTGATGGCCGCGAAAACGATAAGCGTTAATAAGTTGTAAAACTTTAACCTGTTTGCGCTCGTGTTCAAATGCGGCACTGGAAACTGATTGGCCTGGGGCAGAAAGTGTGCCGCCGCGTTTTTCTGTGATGCGCCGAAACTGCTCCCTGACTTCTGAATGAATGGTATCTTTCAGGGTGCCGTTTATGCGTGGTAAGGTGCCAAAATATTCGCGCCAATGGCTATCAACATCATTGGGGTTTTGCAAATAAGTTTCGTACAAACCCTCTACCCATGCAGCACTACCCGCATCCAGCATAGAAGTATCCCAAAGACCCTGCATTGACGATTGTTTTTTATCGCTCATATTCCTGGCGCTAAGATTTAGTTTTTTATCATTATATTTATAGCTCATTGTACACTTTAATGTATCACTCACAGCAATCAAAAAGTGCTATTTTTTTCAATTATCAGTAAACCATTTTTTTAAGGGCAAAAGCCTGAGCGGTAGATAAAGAGGCTCGGGCAAATCATCCACATCAAACCAGCGCCAGCCATCTTCGAGGTTTTCAAATAGCCGGGCATTTTTTAATTGATAAGATCGAGCAACCACATAAAGCGTGGCGGTGTGTAACTGCTCTGAAAAAATATTATTACTGTAGGGGCCGGCGCTTAATTTCACAATTTCGATACCGGCTTTTTCTAAGCAATGGCGTTTAGCTGACTGTTCCACAGTCTCACCTTTTCGCAAATATCCACCCGGGCATTGCCAGCCTTCGAAATTTTGAGTTTGATTTTTTCCGGCTAGTTCGCGATATTGGTAACGACGACCTAACAATATTTGTTTATTTTGCACCAATAAAGTCGCCACAGATGCTGCGACAAATTTGTTTTCTGACACACTTTCAGTCTGTTTTTTAGCGCTCATTTCATTTTAACGACTTGAAATATTGATCCCAGCTAAGTGCTAAATAAAAAATTCCTGCGACACTTATCGCATCGGTTATCTCGCCATTTTTTGCCATTTCAAGTACATCTTTAAACGGCATTTTTTTAACTTCGATATCTTTTTCAGTATCTTCCAGTGCTTGTTCACCTGCACTTAATCCGGTTGCCAGATAAACATAACCCTGCTCATCAGTAATAGAATTTGAGGGATGCAAGTGCAATAACTCAGCAATGTTATTCGCGATTAAACCGGTTTCTTCTTCTAGCTCACGCGCGGCGGTTTTAATTTTATCTTCTTTTTTGGGCGAGCCGCCCATGGGAATTTCCCACGACCATTCATTTAAGGTGTAACGATACTGCCCCACAATCCAGGTGTTACCCTCATCATCAATGGGAATTATGCCAACCGCCTGATTTTTAAAACTTACCTTGCCATAAATACCGTTTGAGCCGCCGGGATTTACCACCTGGTGCTCTTCAACTTTTATCCACGGATTGTTATAAACCGGCTGGGTGCTGAGGGTTTTCCATGGGTTTTCTCTAGCAGTGTGCCTTATATCTTCCTTGTGGTCAGTCATGGCAGCTCCTACTCTTCTTCGGTTTCCAGGCCATTTTTATGGGTATCGTTAATACGAATTAGCAGCTGACGAAATGGCACAACACTTTCATCTAAATCACGAATCACGGCAACATAAGGTAGGTCGCCGGTATTCCAGCAGTAATCCCCCGCTTCCATTAATTTAAAAATATCTTTTAAACTGTTTTCAATTTCTTCGATAAAAGGCTTCATTGCCCCCATGCCTTCTTCATCATATTCTATGGAGGCGCGCATATCGTCTACTTCATAAAGCGCGTCTTTTACCCACGCCACATATTCTTCTACGGTTCTTGCTCGGCGCATGAATTACCTCGTTTATTAACTTTATTTTTAAGCTTAATTTTCGATCTTAATATTTTACTTAAATTTATTATTTCATTTTCTGACGCTTCGGGCGTGTTTTATAACTTGTCACACTCGGCATAATTAAATTATACGGTACCGCTTCGATACTCCCATAGCATTCGATAGATTTCAGCATTAACTCGGCAATATTCGGCAAGCCTTGATCTGTGTCATCAAGAAATATTTTTTGGATGCCCTGCATGCCGCCATTTTGCACTTTAATCTCTTTATTATGAGGCAGCGGCCCATCGATATCTATTTTAAATACAAACCGGGTTTGCTTGCGCAAATAATCGAGAAAGGCCTTGCAATTTAATTGCATTACCGCGTCTGTGCAACCCACACAATGACGATCGGCCAAGTGAAATTTATGCTGAAAACTGCACTTAGATTTTAACGACAATATGCCTTTTTCAAATACACAGGGGGCGGTATTAATGCGATTGTAAACCCGCCGATAACTATCTTCATCCATAACCCGCTACTTTTCGTGTTCCATAACAATCGGCTTGTCGCGTTTTTCCATTAACATTTCTTCCGCTGCTAACTGATTGTCGGCAAACATCACCTTCACTTCTGCTACATCGGTTTCTTTCTGATTGGCGCGCAGGTCTCGAGCAAAAACTTTGGCCTGTTTAAATTTCTCAAAGGTCTCCACCAGCTCTAGTTGCTTGAGCATAAGCATTTCGGCGGATTCGACTTTATATACATAATAAGGCATGTGAACTCACAATAACGTAGTAGATTGGTCAAGTATTATAGCAAATACTAATAATAGGGTAAATTATCTTCCCGTACGGGTTATAATCCATTTCAATATTTTACACCCAATGCCTGCAAAAAACGGCTCACAGGATTTTTTATGCAAACCGATTTAAAAAAAGAACTCGACGTATTAGTCACTCTGCGCAAGGTAATCTCTAGCGTTATTCGCGATATCACACCAGATCCGGGCATGAAACACCCGTTAAGTGATGCGACGATGGAGGATGTACGAAAGGGCTTTTTACTGATTGCGGCGCGCGAGAAAGAGATTTCTGAAGCACTGGGCAAACCGAGTTTACATCGACCGATTTATAAGGGTGACAAGCCTAAAACTAATGTCGTTAAGATACATGGTTTGAAATCGACTAAAGACAAAAATCAGGAATCGTAACGCTCGATTATGGTTAAGCACCTGTGAGACAGCACTTTGCCCTGTTGAGCGAGGTTAGAGTCCCGCTTCGCCACGATTAATTAACCGGCAATTTCGCCCGCAACGCATCACGATCAAACCACCACTGGCCATTGGCAACCGCATCGATCACCGTGCCCATCATCGGCAGAAATTTTTCTGGGTCTTTCAAATTCATTTTTTCCATCCAGAAATCCAACTTGTCCTGACTGTTCACATCCGAGTGACGCTGGGCCACTTTGGTGATCATATTTTTGGTTAAAAATGACAGGCTATCGTGCTTTTCGTCCGATGCACGAATATCCACAATATACTGTGCGGTTACGGCGGCTACCGCTGCACCGTCTGAATCATTAGGGGTTTCATCGATAATATAACTCATCATAGTAATGGTATATTCCGGATCGACCGGATAGGTTACCGACAACCACGCGCCATGCACCAATGCCTGTATTGAGGCTGGCTGCTCACATTGATACATAATATCGCAGGCTTCAATGGCACTGGCCCAGTCTTGTTTTTCGATAAAAGCATCAAAGGCGGCTTTTGATTCATTCCAGGCATTTTCATTTTGCTCTAAACCAAGCTGCGCATTGGCTATGTCCATTTTAACTTTCGCCACGTCAATTGGATCGGCGTCGCGGGCCAGTTGAGTTAATTCAAACTGGTAATTTCTGAGCTGCTCTTCCAGATAGGCGCGCGCCTCTTCATCGGTGGAAGATTCTAAAATGCCGGTTTCGGGTCTTACGCCTGAGTCTTTCATAATGCTGTCTCTATAATATCTGTAAAATTTTAATTTTGTTAAATATGGGGGTGTTTTGGATTTTTTCTAGCCTTTAGCTCATGACAAACCCACAAAACCTAACCCGGCTGCTGATTGGCCAGTGCCATCACATTCGCAATATCCTGCAAACGCTCATGGGCTTGTTGCACTCGCGGGTGCTCAGCATCCAGCTGTTTCAACAACTCAACACCCTGTTGATAAACCAGCTGTTGCTGCTCCGGGTCAAATAGCTGCACGGCTAATATCACGGTTTCCGCCGATTCGCTCAATAAACTCGGCACCATCAACGCCTCATTTATCATGCTATCCGGCGCCAGTAAATCTGCAATAAACGGGTGTTCCAGCAATGCAAAATGCGCCTGCCGTGCCTGCTCTTCCATTTCCAGCTTGGAGATACCCATGGCATCATTGCCCACTGCCTTCCACATACTTTGCATCATTATGCCTAGCAGGCGTTTTATCATCTCGCGAATTTCAGATTGATCACCCGCTAATCCGGCACTGGCTTCATAGGTTTTATCCAGCGCCTCTTTCAATTTAAGTACCAACTCCGCATCCGCACTGGGTTCCAGCTCGGTAACCTGCACCACTAAGTGGCGAAACTCATTAATAAAAGTTTCAACATCGGCAGAGTCTTCACGCCGCGCATCTTGAATATCAAACGGTTCAATACTGATATCCCCAAATAAAGGGTTTTCAAACTGACGCTTAAGCATGCGCTCACGCCGCCCCGCCTGTTTTGAAAACAACATTTCTACACTCATGTAAGCTGCTCCGCGCTGGGTTTAAGGGAATTGACGATTTTATCAATCACATCGCTCAATGCCGATTCTTCTATCGGAAAGGCAATGATGGAAAAAATATCAAAAATCGCCAGTAAGCGTTGTAACTGCGCCAATTGGGCTTTTTCGTAAAACACAATGACGTGGCAATCGGGAATGCGTTGTACCGTGGCCATCAAGGTTTCCAGGCTGCTGGTGCGGTCGCGAAAATCCGATTGAAAATTAAACTCCGCCACCACCACATTGGGCTTGAGCTTCTTCAGTAATTTAGTTGCTTTACGCATACTATCCGCTGTTTCAACCGCAAAACCTTTTTGCTGGTAAAGCGCGTTGAAATTAGGGTAGCCGCCGATTTCGACAATAGAAAGTAACTGAGGAGTTGCCACGATGCATATCTGTTTTAATTAAAAGGGAGATTATACCATAGTATATTAGTCAGGTATTATTTAGGTTTTGCCGTTAAGGATGGGAACGACCTCATTCAGCCCTGTAGCAGTAATTTTTTATCCCTTATTTTTTTCATTTGTTACAGCCCCTTATGATTCTGCTATCATTGTAGAAATATAATATAGAAACAAAATGATTTTCTAACATTGCTACACACGGGCGTTTTAACTTTAGTGAATATTTTAGATAAAGACCAAAAAACAAACCAATATTCTCACTTTTGCTTCGCTTTGCTGCTCCTCCTGATCCACATGGCTTTTTCTCAGGTTACAAAAGCGAGTGAGTCTGTAAAAGTCCCTCTTAAACATTTGGATGAATCATCAGCTCTCTGGGAGCTGGTTTCACAGCTCAACCAGCAATTACACTTTTCTATGCGCCCGCTTAACTCCGTAAGCTCGGAGGCTGTCCACTCTATTTTCAGTAGCACATGTGAGCTGTCACCTGAGTCTCTAGACAAAGTTAACATACTGCTCAATAAAGCTGAAATTGAAAGACAGAAAACAGGACTCGAGTTTAGGGGCGGTTACAGTACAGATGATATTACTAGCGATGAAGGTAGAGACTCCACCGCGTATCTGGAGCTTTCATGGGATGTGCTTCGTAATGGATACCTGGAAAGCAGGGATAAAGCGCTCGCATTTGAACAACACGCTCGCCTTGAAAAACTCAGCGGTAAAGAAGAAAGCCGAATACGACAATATCGCTGTCAACGTTTTCAGGTATATCAATTATTCACTCAGATTTACACCCGTCTACTTGACTTAAAATTAGCCTTAATGGAGCCGGTTTATAAAATTGAAAGACGTGCTTATTTTAAAGGCTGGAGCCATTTAGATGATTTTTTAGTTGCCGATCAAGACTTACGTGTGGCTCGCACTGAGCTAGCCTATTTAAATATAGAACCGGCCTCTCTTGGCCTAACCGACTCCGCATTAAACCCACCGATTATCGATATAAACATACAAAAACTTATTGAGCAATTACAGTCCAATGACACCAATAAAGAAATTATGGACTTAAAAAAGAAGGCACTCATAAGCAAAAATCAGTCTCGTGAAGATAAACGCTTTCGCCTGTTTTTACGCAAAAACCTGAATATACAAAACAATGTAGACGATTCTCTAATAGCAGGTTTCAGATTTCAAATTCCGCTGGAAAGCAATAGTGCCATTAACAACCAGCAAACCTTTCAACAAAGAAAACTGGAAAATGATCATCGACTAGATTCAATTGATAAAATATCCAGAACACGCTTAAGTTATTTAAGTTTACGCGAAGCAAAAGAACGCGTTATTCGGCAACAGTTTCGCTACCTCAGGGCATTGGAAAAGGTGCGCAGAATACAGATCAAAAAAGACCAAAAAGAAAATGCACACATTGCGGTTGCTGTCATTAGAACACGCAGCCTACTCGATGCAGCAATTAACCTTGTTAAGGCCAAGCAGGCTTTGTATCAAAACGTATTACGGGTTTTTAATGCCGCTCAAATCAATTATCAAACTGACCTAATTCTTAACCTGAATATACCCGATAAACATTATCGCGCACGAAGTGGTGAACGGGCTGTTTATATCTGGTCAAAGGCATTCAATAAATATGACAACCCGTTAATTCTGCATATGCTTAAAAGCAAAAATTTAAATCGCGTTATCTTATCTGCTGGAAAACGCACAGAAAAAGAAAAGTTGAAACAGTTTATATCCCTGTGCCATGACAAAGGCATTCAGGTTGAATTAATGACCGGTGATAACAGTTGGATTTTTCCCGAGAAACATGACCAGGCATTACTCAACTCACTTACGACAGCAGAACTAAGCAACTGGTTACATCTGGATATTGAACCCCACACCCTTGAGAATTACAAAGCAAATAAACAAGCCTTCCTTAATCACTACGTTGAAATGCTTGAAAAAATAAATAGCAACCTTGATGACACTAAACTTGCAATCTCTATTCCTTTACACTGGCCAGAACACATTTATCAACGCATTGCCAAACTAACCGATCGAATTTATTTAATGAGTTACGGCAACACAGATCAGAACAAATTATCTCGGCGCATCAAGCGTGTATTGCCTTCATTAGAACAAACCAATGTGATTATTGCACTCAACCGAAAAGATTTTAATGATGAATGGCAAATGGAACAAATGATAGATGCCCTTGGCCACTCCACTGGCATACAGCATTATGCCTTACACCAACTGAATACACTGATCGACAACAAGAGGTTGAGCCAGTGAAACTGCGTAATAGAAAAAAATTTATTAACACATTACCTGAGGGCAACCCGCCGGATGACTTACGCCCCAAGTTAACTCGATGGGCTTATTTTTTTGTGCTGTTCGCCGTTGTAACATATCTGGCATATATCATTGTAATGCGCGTAACATTTGTGCACGCCTATGGACAGGTTGAAGTTGAAAAAATTATTGTTAGTGCTGCTCGTGGCGGACGCCTAACAGAGCTGCTGGTTAAACAGGGTGAGCAGGTTAAAAAAGGCCAACGCATTGCACGCATTGCACCACAACGCATTTGCACTAAGCTTGATCAATCTAACCGAAACTTGCTTGAAAAACTTAATTATGAAATAAAACTCAAGCAGCGCCGACTGGCAGATAACCAGAAAAATTTAGAACAGGTTAAAAATTTAAAACATAAAATACAATTAAGACGGATACTTGAAACCGATGAAGAAGGAAGCGCTAATCGATTATTAAAACAGGAAAACAATCTTAAACTTGAAATTGATTTACATAAAAGTTCAATTGCACTAGCGAAAAAACACTACAAACAAATACAACAAAAAAATATAAGTAAAAGGGACCTGCCTGCAGAGTGTCTTGGCGAAACACTTATTGCGCCTCGCAAGGGACGTATTGTTGCAACAAAATATCAGGTTTACGATGTCATAAGCAAAGCAACACCTATCGCAGTTATCCGCCCGGAAAATCCTGAAATAATAATCAACGCCTATTTTCCTGAAGATGCAATGAACTATCTCAGTACAGGTAAAGTTCTAAATATAAGCTTCCCGGATGACTGGGAAAGTAAAGCGATAATAAAGGCTATTTCATCTCAGGCTTTAAACCTGGCTGAGCCACTGAAAAAAGATTATACACCCGTTAAAACCGGTATTTTAGTGCGGATGCAACCCGTTAATAAAAATAACACATCCCGCTGGCAAAATTATGATCGAATGGAAGTTTACGTGAGGGCCAGACAATGAAAAAAATCGGCTTGGTTACTGAGGCAATAAACATTGCACCCGAAGGCATTGAAGAATTACATCCTGACAATTTAAATAAAATTGATCCAGGCGAATACACCTGTTGGCTGGTCGATATGATGCAATGGCGTAGCGGCTGGAAAATATTAATGCACATTCGCACACAGCTTGAACCGTCAATTTATCTTCGCCCGATTATCTGCATCAATGCCAGTGAAGAAATACCTAAGGAAATTAGAAAATCAGCTGATGGTTACATAAACCTTGGCGAGTACAACGAACAACGATTAACTGAATGGCTATCTCGATTTCAGGGCATTAATCGATGGATAGACAGGCTCGGGCAAACATCGGGTACCGCCGATACAAATATTGCAATGCGTGTTTTACGATTACTTGCCAGTCGGGACAAAGAACAGACACCGCTCACAACATCAAGAAGGGTTTCCGGTTTTGTTTACCCATTACTCGAACCCTTGTTCAGTAAAAGGGATAGCAGCATTTTAGAGACCTTAAATTTTCTCCATGATCAACGCATATTATCGGGGCGATTTATTCAAAAAGCACATTTTTGCAGCCATTGCGACAGTGCATTTTTAAATTTTATGGAAGCCTGTCCGCAATGCAATTCTAATGAATTAGAAATAGATGAGCTGGTACACCATTTCAAATGTGCTTATGTAGGCGAAGTGAGTGAATATCGTCAGGGTGAGCGTATGGTTTGCCCGAAATGTGATCGTGAGTTAAACCACATCGGCGTTGATTACGACAAACCCAGTATCGTTTACCGTTGCCAACAATGTAACCACCATTTTCAAGACCCTAAAATAATGAGCGCCTGTTACAACTGCGGTCGAAGCACAGAACCTGAAAATCAAATGCATAGAGACATACAAGCTTATAGCGTTACCGCTATAGGGCACAATGCAGCACAATTTGGTTTGGACACTTTATTTACGAGAATTCTTAAAACGGAACTTAACTTACACAACTACGACGCCTTCCGTGATTTTTACAACATTGAGACTTCGCGTATTAATCGTTACAAAAAATCTTCCAGTTCGTTAGTTATTTTAAGTATTCAGGGCATGGATGAACTTTATATTCGTCTCGGGCGCAGATCGAGTGAGGTCTATTCCGAAATGAGCGCCGTCTTTCGAACTGTACTCAGAACCTCTGATGTTATCACCGCACGCAATGAAAGCCTGTTTATTGTCATCATGACCGAAACCGACACCAATGCATCACAGCGCGCTGTAGAACGCCTGCAAGAAGGCATTATCTCTTTATTACAGAATAACCTGAATATAACACCTCAGCTGTCAGTGGACATTCGCCCTATTCCTGATAAAGAGGACCTTGATTGTGCACTTGAACGTTTCTTAAACAAACATGTCAATTGAAGGCACAATTGAGTTTTTATCTAACCTGACAGCGACCCAGGTGCTTGCCTATTTCTGGCCTTTTTTTCTACTCGACATGACACGCTATGTTTTACTGGACATGGTCGTGCTCATGAAATATTTTTTTCGTCGTGCAACCAGGTCAAAAGATTACAATGTGGCCAGGCAAAAACTTTACAAAGAAAAACCTCTGGTTTCTGTCATTGTGCCCGGAAAAAATGAAGGCAAACACATCCCTAGATTATCCGAGTCTCTTACAAGACAAACCTATAAAAATATTGAAATTGTTATTATTGATGACGGCTCAGACGATAACACCGCAGAAATCTGCCGGAAATTGGAAAAGCAGGGATTGATACAGCGTTTTATACGAAACGAAGTCCGTGGAGGAAAAGCATCCGCTGCAAATACTGCGGTCAAGTATTCAAGCGGAAAATACATTGTTCATATTGACGCCGACTCCCACTTAAGAAGCGACTCGATAGAAACCATATTATTGCCCTTTTATCTGGACTCCAATATTGGAGCAGTAGGTGGAGATGTTCGCGTCGCTAACACAGACCAGTCATTTGCTACGCGCGTGCAATCCATTGAATATCTTAAATCAATATCAACTGGGCGTACCGTTGCATCCGAGCTAGGTATTTTACGTATTATTTCCGGTGCGCATGGTGCATTCCGCAGAGATGTTTTAACCCGCCTGGGAGGCTGGGATGTTGGGCCCGGACTGGACGGTGATATCACCTTAAAAATTCGTAAACTGGGTTTGCGCGTTGTGCATGAACCCTTAGCCGTGTGTTTTACCAACGTACCCATTAATTTTCGTCGACTTGCAAACCAGCGTTTTCGCTGGGACCGCTCCATGATTCGTTTTCGTGTCAGAAAACATCGTGATATTTTATTACCTTCCGCGCAATTTAGTTTTCTTAACTTTCTCGCCTCCGCAGAGAATATTTTTTATAACCTGATTTTAGATATTAAGTGGTGGATATATATCATTCAGGTTTTAATCGTAAACCCGTCTGTGCTCGAGCACATCATTCTAATAAATTATATTTTGTATACCCTGGCAAATTTTGCAGAATTCATTATGGCTATTATGTTACTGGGCTCCTCTATGCGTCGAAAGGATGTGCTCATTGTGGCTTACATACCCCTTATGCCAATTTACACGGGCTTTTACCTTCGCATAGTAAGAACTTACGCCTACTTAATGGAATTTTTTCACGGAGCCTCTTACCTTGACAAATGGAACCCATGGAAGGTATCTAAAGTCGCAAAAGAAGAGAAACTGTAATGTATTTCAACAGCGCTTCACTTAACTTATCCATACTTTAAGTTATAGGGTATTTACACAAAAGAAAGGCATAATTTTTCACTTCTAAATACCCTCAAAACAAACCTAAGTTTCATTGCGCTCCAACAAGTATGTCAATATATAAACACCCTGCGCCGTTGCGTGAAAACTGCTCTGCTCACGCCCCAATGAAATTACCTTTGAACTAAACCCGATAGAGCGTTCTGTTTCAGAACCAAGTAGTGAAACAAAATCACCCCAGCCACCATCAGCCAGTTGATGATCTAACACCTGTTGAATCCACACCGGCTTTATGCTGTCTTGTGCACCGGTAATTAATAACATTAATACACGTTGCAAATACACATCGACGACGCGAATATCCCAGGTTAATTGACCCACAATATCTTGCTGCAACGCCTGGCTCATTTCATCAATATTCGGCAATAAATTACACTGTTTTGTAAATAAAAAATTAATCCCCATTAACTGATGAGTAGTGCAGGCTGGGCGATAAAAATATGCCGCCTGATGACAAAAATCGGCTCGGTTTTGTTGTGCCACTATAATTAATTCATCTTCTATATCCGCTGCACAATTTAATGCATAAATAAAATGCTGATTATAATAAGGCAAGCCTTCAACCATATACCCCCCTAATCTCCGATGTTGTCGACCATCAAATAACGGCCCCCAAATACTCATTTTAATTCGCCGATAACGCTGATGATATTTTTCCAGTAAGTCAGCTAATCGCTCATCCGCAGAAATCTTGTGCGCTTCATAAAGCATCCACCACAACATCACATTATTGTTGGATAAAATGTTGGCCTCATTATTGACCAACCAGTTTATTGAGCGCTCTAATTGTGTTTGAATTTGTGTGGTTTGCGGATAAGGCACACTGCGGTTATTTTTATACACACCATAAAAATAAGCGACTAATAATAAAATAAACGGAATGCTGGTTAGCACAATAATTTTTTTAAACATATTATTTTTTTCTGGTTAATGATTATTTTTATTTTAGGGCAAGTTTAAAGCGTTTCTTTCAAGCCCTTAAAAAAAACATCCAGCAATTGCAATGAAACACTTCTTAGCAGGGTTTGATGTTTTGCCCATATTTTTTTCTGATTTGTCGGCATAGCACTTTGAACGTTACCGTCTTGAGAAATACCGTTTTGAGAAATCACCGGTTGCAGCTTACCCGATGACACCATAATTGCCACCCCCTGCACCATCGACATTGCACTTAGCGCCAAGGTTGACGGGTCACCGGCTATAAAAACCTGTAATTTCTGGCCGTTTTTAATAATTCCCACCAAGCTTTGCGTCGCTTCATCTACCGCTTTTTTTAAATCACAGCCACTGCTTTTCCCTTGCCCCCCCTGCAAGGATAAATGACCACCAAACATTAGCTGAAACAAATTGGGCTGCTCCGCTGCCATACTGATAATATGCATCGCACTTTCAAACAGTTGCGCCTCCGGGTCATTGGCAAACTCCAGTTCAAGGCGTGTATTGCGGGCCCTTAGTTTACGAAAACCGCACTCGGCAATCGCCTCTAATAATTGCTGTTTATTTTTAAAATGCCGATACGGCGCATTGTGACCCACGCCGATGTTACGTGCTATTTCACGCATACTTATGCCGGCAATACCTTTATCATTAAGTAACTCAAGGCCAACATTGACCAGAGAATTACGTAAATCGCCGTGATGATAACTGAGTTGCTGCAAAACCTGAGCCCAAATAGCCGTTGACAAGGCTACAGTCTATCATTAAATTAAACTATGTGGACAGTGTCCACATTTAGATTGCGACGATGGGCTGTAACTACATGCGTGTTGCGACTTTAAGTGACCTATAAATATGTCTACAAATTACCCGGGAGCCACCGATGGTGACAAATGATTTAATCAACCGCATCTGCAATGCGCATGGTGGCATCGAGCGCTGGCACATGGTCGAATCCATTCAAATGCAAATGGATATTTTTGGACCGATTTTACTCACCAAGTTTAAATCCCCGTGGCTACCCAACATTAATGCAAACATTTTTACCGATAAGCCTTATGTGAGCGTTCACGACTTTCCTGAAGAAGGCCATACCGGTATTTTTGATGGCTTTGATGTGTATATTTTTAACCCCAACGATAAAATTTACTGCGAGCGCAACTACAGCAATTGCGACGAGCTAAAAACCAAGCCGCGCCTACATTGGGACCACCTCGATCTGATTTATTTTTTGGGTTATGCCTTGTGGAACTACAATTGCAGCCCGTATATTTTTCAAAACAAAGGCTTCGACTGCCATCAAGGCGAAGACTTTTTAGATAATGACGGCAATGTGCTGAGCACCTTAAATGTACGCTACCCCCGAAACATCCCCACCCACTGCAATCAGCAGACATTTTATTTTGACCAGAAAGGCTTACTCAAGCGTCAGGACTACACCGCCGATGTGATTAGCCCACTAGCCTCCGGCAGCCATATTTGCGGGGGCCATAAAACTTTTGATGGACTGGTTTTTCCCACTCACCGCAGAATATTTCCTCGCCTTTGGAATGGCCAGCCCTTAAAAGCCATTAAGGTAATGGATGGACGAGTGAAAAATATTTTAATAAATTGGCGACAGACAGAGATGGCATAAAAAAAATCAGCTGAAGTGAACATTAGCTTTAGCTGGCAATAAGCCAGACGATACGCAGCGAATAGCCTCACAACAATACGTTACAATAAAAACATTAAATTTCTATCATCGTAGAAAACAAAAATTAATATATCGTTTTTACTCATCACCTCAAAACACTATGTTATGCTCTACTGAAATTAATTTTAAAAAACACAAAAAATGAAACAATTAATTCAGCACAGCCTTTTTATTTATATTCTCCTTCAACTCAGCGCCTGTTCAATGACCGAGCTCACCGTTAAAGCCTCTATGCCAATGATAGAAGGCGGCATGATTGCCTTAAACAGGGAAACTGATTTACCCCTCGCCGCCGCCGCTATGCCACCCAACATTGAGCTTATGGAAGGCATGATTATTAATTCCCCCGACAATGAAAAATTACGTGATTATGCGGCACAGGCTTATTATGGTTATGCCTATGGATTTGTTGAGGATAACAACCCGCAACGTGCGGCACGGTTTTATCGTCGTGGTTTAAATCATGCACTTTATAATTTGCAACAAACTGGTTTAAATAAAAATATTTTATTCGGCAATTTAGAAAACTTACAAATTAAAATAAACACTTTCGGCAAAGATGAAGTCCCGGCACTTTTTTGGGCCGCATCTAATTGGGCAAAGTGGATCGACCACAACCGCGATAAAGCCGAAGCTATTGCTGACTTACCCCGTGCAATTATGTTAATGCAACGCGTAATGGAGCTGGATGAAAAATTTTTTATGGCGGGGCCACATATTTTTTTCGGAGTGTATAACGGTAGCCGTTCACCCATGCTGGGTGGTAACTTAACGCTTTCAGCAGAGCACTTTGAAAAGGCTCGCCTCCTGAACAATAACCAACTTCTCATTGTCGATTTATTACAAGCACAATATCTTGATCGCCAAAATCTCGATCAGAAAAACTTTCATTTGCGCTTAACAAAAATAATTAATGCACCTGCATCCAATAATATTGACATCGCGTTAATCAATAATATTGCAAAACAAAAAGCCCAGCTATTTTTGCAAAAGGAATCACAATGGTTTTAAACAGAATATTTTTTAAAATAAGCCGTACATTATTATTTTTCAGCACATTATTATTTAGCTCGAACACATTCGCAGAAAAAAACTTTACTTTAAAATTCGCAACACTCATCCCTGCCGATACTGCCTGGATGAAAGTTATTGAAAACTGGTCAGATGAATTACACAAAAAAAGTAACGGTCGTTTAAAAATAAAAATGTATTCCGGCGGCGTAATGGGTGACGAGCCGGATGTATTACGAAAAATTCGCAGCCGACAATTGCAAGGCGCCTTTTTCACCGGCTACGGCATCGGCCGCATTTACTCCCCCGCCCGCGTTTTAGAAATGCCATTTTTATTTCGCAATACGGATGAATCGGATTATGTTCGCAAACATATTATGCCCGAAATCGAACAAGGTTTTAGAAATAAAGGTTTTGAATTACTCGGCTGGCCTGAAGTCGGTTTTTTACATTTTTTCTCCAAGCACCCCATCAACTCGCTAGCGCAATTAAAGCAACGCCACATCTGGTTATGGCAGGGTGACCCGATGGGCGAGGCCTTTTCAAAAGTCGCGGGGGTTTCACCCGTACCACTTTCTATTATGGACGTATACACACAGTTATCCGCCAGCCACGGCAGCATCGACACGGTTTACAATTCACCGTTTGGCGCACTTGCGATGCAATGGCACACTAAATTAAAATATGCATCTAACATTCCCATTACGAATGGCATTGGAAGTTTAGTAGTGAGTCAGCGCTTTTATAAAAGCCTGCCATCAGATTTACAACAATTACTCAAAACCACCGGCAAACAAGCTGGCGAAGAAATTAATTTAATTGCTCGCCGTGACAATGCGAAAAGCATTGACTTGTTAAAGCAAAGCGGCATCACATTTATGTGGGACTGGAGCGACAGCGAGAAAAAACAGATGATTGATATTCGCGACCAAGCTGCCAAAAAACTGGCAGAATCAGACTATATTCCAGAGAAATACTTCAATAAAACACGCAGAATTTTAGAACAATATCGAAAAACACATTAACACCGAAACAACTTTAATAAAACCAGATTAATGATCGAACGAAAAAACATTTTTTCACTCGCAAAAGAAAAACTCATTGCCGCTGAAAAAATTATTGCTGCAACGAGTTTAATTATTTTATTGTTTTTATCGCTGTCACAAGTGATATTGCGTAATTTTTTTGAACTGGGGTTTTCTGAAATTGATACAGTGTCACGCCACCTAGTTTTATTCATTACCTTTATGGGTGCTGCGCTAGCTTGTGAAGGCAGCCAACATATTAAAATGGATTTTATGAACAGCCTGCTAAAACCTACCTTTAAACAAAAAATAAAAAAACCATTGTTATTAATCAGCGCGACAATATGTGCAATTTTTTTCTGGTATGCATTGCAATTTTGGCTGGATGAAAAACGCTATGCCCCAAATAACGAACAACTCGCACTATATCTTGCGCTAATTATTCCTGTTGGTTTTTTTACCCTAAGCCTGCACTTTTTGTTAATTACATTCTCGCTTAAATCCTCCGCAGACAGCGAATGATTTTACTCGTCATTTTATTAATATTATTGGCTATTATTGGCTTGCCATTATTTATTGTTTTAGGCGCAGGGGGCATCGTTGCCAGCTTTGATGCCGAGCTCGATCCGGTACTATTAATCATTGAATTATATCGTCTAGCCAATCAACCTAACTTAATTACCATTCCCTTATTTACTTTTGCTGGCATGGTGATGGCCACAGGGGGTAGCGCCAACCGTTTATTAACTTTATTTAATGCTATGCTCGGCTGGATGCCCGGCGGTTTAGCGATGGCGGCCATTGTGTCCTGCTCGTTTTTCACCGCTTTTACCGGTGCCTCAGGTGTCACCATTATTGCATTAGGAGGTCTGCTCTATCCTTTGTTTATCAAAGCCAATTATCCCGAACGATTTTCTTTAGGCTTACTCACCTCATCCGGTTCTTTAGGGTTATTATTTCCACCCAGCCTGGCCATTCTTTTATACGGTATTGTTTCGGGTACCAATATTGATGATTTATTTTTAGCTGGCATTGTTCCCGGTTTAGTTTTATTAATTATGCTTTCCATTTATAGTTATAAATCAGCTCGGCTTTGGCATGCTCCCGTAAAAACTTTTTCTGTTACGCACCTTTTAATTGCGATAAACCAAACTAAGTGGGATATTTTTTTACCGGTGTTTATTATCACTGGAATTTTTGGCGGCTTCGTTACCGTCACCGAAGCCGCCTCAGTCACTGCCGCCTATGCCTTGTTTATTGAAAGCATCATTTATAAAAAAATTAAAATTCAAACTGATTTACCCAAAGTACTGGTCGATACCGCTATTTTAGTTGGCAGCATTTTAATTATTCTCGGCGTCGCTATGGGGCTAACCAATTTATTAATAGACACCCAATTGCCCACAAAATTACTAAGCTTTATCGAAAGCCATATTGACAGTCAAGTACAATTTTTACTACTGCTGAATTTATTTTTATTAGTCATCGGTGCCATGATGGATATTTTCTCCGCCATTGTCGTTGTGGTACCTTTGATTATGCCTCTCGCCCTGCGTTACAATATTGACCCCGTGCATTTAGGCATTTTATTTTTAGCCAATCTCGAAATTGGTTATATGACGCCACCCGTCGGCATCAACTTATTTATTGCCTCGCAACGCTTCGGTAAAAATATTCTCACCCTATTTCGCGCCACTCTGCCATTTTTAGTTATCATGCTTATCTGGTTACTTATGATATCCTATATACCTATTTTAACGTTGTGGTGGAAATAAGGTGGCAGGAAAACTCATAGAACCCAAAGTGATAACTGACTTTAATAACAAGCCGGTGGCGATGCTACCCATTGGTTTTTATTTTGATGATGAGCGCTGGGATGCCATCTGGAAAGAGTTTGACCGTAAAGGCTCATCACTAACAATGGATGATTTGAAAAGAATGTTCCCCGATGATGCATCTTTACATGCAGTACAGGTCAGACGTACTGGCTCACAACTGGGCGAAGATTTTAATAACGGCACTAACACAAAAGAAAACACAAATGAACGCTAATAAACTCAAATACACGCAAAATATAAAAATACAATTCTATAGAATAATTTCACTATCTATAAGCAGGTTATCTTAAATGGGCTGGTGGGGAAAAATCGTTGGTGGTGGTTTTGGCTTTATGCTCGGTGGCCCGTTAGGCGCACTAATGGGCATGGCTGCCGGGCATCAGTTTGATAAAGGTTTAAAAATCACCAAGCTCGAACCCGGCAATACCGAACGAGTGCAAATGGCATTTTTTACTGCGGTTTTCTCAGTGATGGGTTATCTGGCCAAAGCCGATGGCACTGTATCGCGTAGCGAAATTCAAATGGCTGAAAACATAATGGGCCAGATGAATTTGGATGAGCAGCAGCGCAAAGCCGCAATTGATTTATTTAACCAAGGCAAGCAAAGCGATTTTCCTCTTGATGAGGTTTTACAACAATTTAAAAAAGAATGTCACCGACGCACCAATTTATTGCAAATGTTTCTCGAAATTTTAATCGCTACGGCCTATGCAGATAACAGCCTTGACCCTTCGGAACATGCCGCATTACAAAATATCGCACAACAAATTGGATTTTCTGCTGCACAACTTGAACAAATAATAAATATGGTGGGCGCTCAACAGTCTTACTCTCAGCAATCATCATCTTCATCAAGCTCTTCAAATCAACCTAGCCTAAGTCAGGCTTATGCTGTACTCGGTGTGGACAGTGAAGTTTCTGATAGCTCCCTGAAAAAAAGTTACCGGCGCTTAATGAGCCAGCACCATCCCGACAAACTGGTTGCCAAAGGTTTACCTGAAGAAATGATTAAACTCGCCAACCAGAAAACCGCAGAAATAAAAGCCGCTTATGAACAAATAAAGAAGAGTCGATGAAGAGTAGCAAATGAAAAATAATCGATAGAAAATCGGTAAAAAAACAGATAATAACTATCACCTCTAAGGTGATTATTTGTTAAAATTTATTTTTATTAAAACAAAACCCTTTAAAAATCAACCTGGTGAATACAGTGGAAATACAAGGCCCATTTACAATAGCAGTTAATGACAATAGTGAAACCGGTTTGCGAGAATTGCATCTAGGATTTAAACCTGCATTTCAGCAACAAAATTTACAAAATAGAATATCTGCCGTTAAAACTTATTTGCACGAACTGCAGTCCGACATAGAAACTGAGAACGATGCAAACAATCAACAAGGTATGATTACTATTTTACAAATTTCACAAGAGTTATTACCACATCTTGAGAGCGATGAAATTCCATTAGATGAAACCATCGTAATTGAAATCGGGCCGATTCAAACTTCGCCATTTGATGATTTATTGGCAGGTGCTACGTTAAAATAATTCTCTAAAAACATATTGAAATAACTACATACATAATATTACTTATCACATTTTTAATTGCGCTTTTATTTTCGTTCATTAGCGGAGCTAATGCCTTTTATAACAATGCTCACGGCATATTATCTTCAATAAATTTTTGATAATTTTCTGCACTAATAATTTGCGTACCATCACAATTAAATTGCATACGCACCAAGTCTTGCACAATACAAATTGTAATATTACGCAAATAAAAATCTGGCAAATCGCGCATAGTTTTTATTGATGACATAATTGTATGAATTTCATCCCGCGTCATAGGTTCCCAGGTTTGATGACGTTTATTAAAAATACTTTTCCAGTAACTCGGTACCTTTTTAAATATTTCACTGGCTTTTATAGCGCTGTAAATATCACGCATCGCCTGTATTTTTTCATCGAAGCTTATTTCAGGAAAATGGCGATCAAGGTACAACTTATCAGCCAACTTTTCAGACGCATGTATTTCTTCACGCAACGGATCAAAAATAGAATTGGTCCGTACTTCGCCACTATTGAACCCGATAAAAATTCGATAGCAACTGCGATTCAACATCAGCTCTTCGAGATTTTTCATCAGCGGCACCATCACTCTATCAACCGGGCTTTCATAACGCTTACGGTTCAGTGTCGTTTCACGCAATGAAGGGTCGCCTTTTATTCCAATTTGCAAACTACCTTCATTTAGGCCGGTGGCACTCACAATACTTTCACGCAGCACCAATTCTTCCAGCTCATTATCTTGTGATTTTGGTTCTTCTGACAAAATATTCCCCTAAGTACACAAACCCGTTTAATCTGTAAAATGGCAATTAATTTAAGCCGAAAATATAACATAAGTTTTATGTCGATATTATGATATTACTATAGAAATGTGACGGATATTATAGATAAACACTAACTAAAAAATCTTCGAATTTTTTAGTTACTCAATCAGAAAAGCTTTTCAATAATGCTCCCATGCAGCATAGTCTGTCGCATGCGCATCTTCTAGCTCAATTCCCATTTGAAAAAAAATCCATTTTCAGGTGAAATGTAAACCCAACAAACATGCCCTCACAAATAAAAATCTGTATCCAGACCCTCGAATGACAACCATAAATCTACCGAACTATTCACCTCCAACTTTTGATCGAGTTCAATTTTAAGCCCATTAATAGACGCATTACAACTATGACAGAGCAATGTTACTTTCTCTACCTCAACTTTTTTACTGGATGCCAATACCTGCACGAATAATTTATCATGCCTTACATATCGGCTCTGCCTTCGCCTTTGAACTTTTATATCCATTTACTGATTTTAGGTCATATTTAAGATAGTATTGCATAAAGTTAATTTCTTAATATTAAACCATGCAAGAACCTCAAAACCCGCAACAATCCGAACAAAAAAAGATAGGTGCCAGCATGCTCGCTATGATGTGGTTGGGCATTTTTGCGCTGCTCGGGATGTTTTTTTCTGACATTCTCGACAAGCAAGAAAACCCTAACCAATCTGTGGATACCCTTTCTTTAGCCGGCGATATTAAAGAGCTAGTTCTAAAAAGAAATCGCATGGGCCACTATGTCGCTAACGGCAGCATTAATTCGCAGCCGGTTACCTTTATGCTCGACACCGGTGCAACCGATGTCGCCATACCCTCGTCAATTGCAAAAAAGCTTAATTTAACAGCCGGTCCTTCCGCCTACTACCAAACCGCCAATGGCCAGGTAAAAGTTAACTTAACTAAACTCGATAGCATTTCACTGGGCGATATTCAACTTTCAAATGTGCGTGCTACAATTAATCCGGGGTATAAAAGCGATCAAATTTTACTGGGTATGAGTTTTTTAAAACACCTGGAATTTAGCCAGCGCGGTAACACCTTAACATTACGCCAATACCCGGAAGGATTTTAAAACATGAATTTTTGCAATCAATGTGGCGAAGCCGTTGAATTTACCATCCCTGATGGAGACAATCGCGAACGCTATGTTTGCACCGCCTGTGATTTTATTCATTATCAAAATCCACGCATTATTGCCGGCTGCATTGCTGAACACGAAAATAAAATTTTACTTTGCAAACGTGCAATAGAACCCCGCATAGGGCAATGGACTTTACCCGCCGGATTTATGGAAAACAATGAGACCACGGTGCAAGCAGCGCAACGAGAAACCTTTGAAGAAGCCACTGCCAAGTTAAATAAGATTAAACTTTTTTGCACAGTTAGTATCCCTCATATTTCGCAGGTTTATATCATGTATCGCGGAACATTAGTTAATGGATTTTCAAAGCCAGGCATTGAGAGTCTTGAAACAAATTTATTTACTGAAGATCAAATCGATTGGGACACACTGGCATTTCCTGTCATAAAAGAAAGTTTAAAACTTTATTTTACTGATAAAAAGAATCAACAGTTCAAAATTCATAATGGCGAAATGTGCCGTGATGAAAACCAAACTATAACCACTTTTTATTAATATTTTTATTTAAATCATTCAGGATATTCACATGAAACAAGTAGAAGTTGCCATCATTGGTGCCGGTAGTGCTGGCCTGTATTGTATGAGCCAAGTTAAACGTTTTACCGATAACTACCTTTTAATTGACGGCGGCGAATTAGGCACAACCTGTGCGCGAGTGGGCTGCATGCCGTCTAAAGTATTAATTCAAGTTGCAGAAGATTTTCACCGCCGCAGTATTTTTGATCGCGAAGGCATTGAAGGCGAAGAACATTTAAGCATTAACGAAGAGGATATGATGGAACATGTGCAAGATTTACGTGACACATTTGTTGACCAAACGCTATCTAATTCAACTGATGTTTTGCCCACAGATAAACTTATAGAATCCAACGTACATTTTAAAGATGCCAACACACTGGAAACCGAGGACGGCGAAATTATAAAAGCTGATCGCATTATTATTGCTACTGGTTCACGACCGATTATTCCTGCCAAATGGAATACCTTTTCCGATAGAATTTTAACTACTGATGATTTTTTTGAACTTGAAACTTTGCCAAAATCGGTAGCTGTAATTGGGCTGGGCGTTATTGGTTTGGAAATTGGTCAATCACTCAGCCGTTTAGGGGTGAACGTAACCGGCATTGACCAACTAAATGTTATTAGCGGACTGGATGATGCCGACATTAATAAAGTTGCCATTGAAACTATTGGCCGGGAGTTTCCATTATGGCTAGGTGCCGCAGCTGAAATAATTCAACTTGAAAATGGTAATTTACAGGTTAGTGCCGACGACAAAATCGTCGAAGTTGAGAAGATATTTGCCAGTATGGGGCGCCGAGCCAATGTAGATAAACTTAATCTCGAGTCCACCGGTCTGGAAATTTCATCAAACGGCGTGCCCGTATTTAATCCCAACACCATGCAATTGGGCAACAGTTCAATTTATATTGCCGGCGATTGTAATTCAGAAAAACCCATTTTACATGAAGCTGGTTTTGAAGGTCGGGTTGCGGGATATAACATTATGCAGGATACACCGACTGCATTTAAGATTAAAACCCCACTGGCTATTTCATTTTGTGAACCCAATATTGTCACCGTCGGTGCTAAATTATCCGAGCTTAATGGCGAAACCACCGCTATCGGAGAAGTTAGAATGGCGCCAGTGGGCCGAGCCTTAATTATGGGAAAAAATCGAGGACTGATTCGCATTTATGCAGACATCAATTCGGGATTAATACTCGGTGCTTCGATGGCCTGTGTGAAGGGTGAAAATTTGGGGCATTTACTTTGCTGGTGTATTGAAATGCAAATGACCGTGCAGCAAGTTTTGAAAATGCCTTTTTATCACCCTGTAATTGAAGAGGCATTACAAGCGGCACTATATAATTTAAATTCTAAATTAAATATTGAAAAAACTCACTGGCCACTTGAAGTACAACCGCTCAATTAAACCTGTAAAACAACACCTACTTTCTTGCCTTTTGAGTTTGAGGCAGGGCGTTTTTATAACTTAGCTTAACCTATATTTTGAAATTTTTTATGCATAAACCTAATAATATTTTTATAGCCCATCTCGATAACTTTCAATCACATGTCATCGATGCCTCTCACCACAAGCCCATATTAGTTGACCTATGGGCTGAGTGGTGCTCACCCTGTCGGGTAATCGCTCCAGTGCTAGAAAAACTCGCAATAGAATTTCCAGACACTCTCAGTATTGCTAAAGTTGAAGTGGATGAGGATGAAAACATGAAACTTGCCGGGCATTATAAAGTGCGCGGTTTTCCCACACTCATTTTATTTGTTAATGGCGAAGAAGCGGGAAGGTTTAGTGGCGCTAAACCATTCGGGTTTATTCGCGACTTTATTGAACAGCACTCGAACATTTAATTGGGGTATTTTACTGGAATATTTTGCCGGGACATTTAATTGAACATTTATCCCTGATATTTAAGTAGTTCTTTTCTATACTCTGGGTAACTTTAAATAAATTTTATTCTCACTATGAATACAAACCTGCTACGATTTTTTTTCTTGCTACTTTTAGTCAGCTTCACCTCAACTATTTTTGCAGCTGAAAAACCCAAAAAACCAAAACCACCCTCCGATTTCGAAAAAGCCACAGCCGCTTATAAAAAAGATGATTTTGCCACCGCCTTAATGTTGTGGTTTCCACTCGCAGAAAATGGTGATGCCGAAGCACAATATAACATTGGCAAGATGTACCTTGACCAAAAGGGCCAGCGTAAAGATGCCAGTGAAGCAGCCGACTGGATTATAAAAGCCGCCAAACAAAACCATATTAATGCGCAGACTTTAATCGGCCAAATGTATTTAAAAGGCGTTGGGGTTAAACGCAACTTTAACTCCGCCGCCAACTGGTTTTTAAAAGCCGCCCGCCAAAAAGACAAAGACGCACAATATATCTTAGGCAAACTGTATTTTCATGGCGACGGTGTTGCCAAATCGGCCGGCAAGGCTGCATTTTGGTATAAAAAAGCTGCCAAGCAAAATCACACCGAAGCTCAAAACAAGCTTGCTGAAATGTACGCTAAAGGTGATGGCATTAAGAAAAAACCCAAGCAGGCTAAAAAGTGGTTTGAAAAAGCTGCACTGGCGGGCAATACACACGCCCAAATTAATTTAGCTAAACTTTATTTAGACGGCGATGTGGTTAAAAAAGATAAAACCAAAGCCTTTAAATGGTATAAAAAAGCCGCCGAGCAAGGTAATGACGAAGCTCAAAACCAGTTAGCTGAGATGCTAGAGAATGGAGTCGGCACCAAAAAAGATATTAAGCAGGCGGTGAGCTGGTATCAAAAAGCCTCTAAGCAGGGCTTTTTTGAAGCCCACTATAATTTGGGTCGCGCCTATGTACATGGTTATAGCATTAAACAAGACTTGAAAAAAGGCGTGAAACTGTTTCACAAAGCGGCTGAAAAAGGCCATGGAAAAGCCCAAATGAACTTAGGGGTCGCCTACTACACTGGCCGAGGTGTTGCCCCTGACTCCGTTATTGCTTACGCCTGGTTTTATGTAGCAGCGGCTAGCAATGTTAAAGATGCACGCAAAACAAAAAATGAGCTCTATAAAAAACTCACCCAGGAAGACAAAAAAAATGCAATTGGCTTAGCCACGGAATATAAACGTAAATATTTTGTGCGTAAGAAGCGCTAATTAAAACTTCCGCGCTCAAGGTATTAACGTCTACCTTTCATCAGTTTAATGCCCATTTGTGAGAATGTTCACGTAAACTTTAGTTACAATAACTAAACTGTTGATAGTACTTAATTTTCTTATTTTTCAATGAATCAGGAATAATGCCTCAACTGCAACATTTCGCTTCGGCTTTTTGGGCTGCTTCAATAGCCATTTTTCGCTCTAGCCTGTGGCTACCTTTACTGGTGCTACCGGGCCTGTTTTCTACAAGTATTGCATCTAGCAATTTTGATTTACTAAATCTATCATCCAGCCAATCCAGCCATCAAACTCTGCATTTAACAAATCAACGCAAGCTCTATCAACAAGCCCAGCAGGCTTATAAAAAACGTCACTTTTATAAATTCCGGCAGCTCTCCGCTAAATTAAGAGATTACCCGCTGCAACCCTATCTTCAATACAAGGCGTTGATGTATAAACCATCGGCATTAACCGATACCCAAATTTACCATTTTTTACAAACCAATGATGACACAGTCATTGGCGATCGCTTTCGCAGCAAACTCATCAAACACGCCGCACGGTCTAAAAACTGGCAACGCCTGATTGACCTGTACCAGCCGGGCTACGGCACCACTGCCCAATGCCAGTATTTAAATGCCTTACTGCAAACCGGCCAACAAAATATCGCCTACCCCAAAATAACTAATCTTTGGTTATCGGCAACGTCACGCCCCAAATCATGCGACCCAATTTTTAAACAGTGGCAAGCAGCGGGCCATAAAACACCCGATATTATTTGGCAACGATTTAAGCTGGCGATGTCGATTAATAAACACCGCTTAGCTCGCTATCTGATTAAATCAATGCCCCCCGCTGATGCCGCCATTGCCAAAAAATGGGTAGAAATTCATCGTCACCCCCAACGGGTGAATTCGACTGATACGCTCAATATTCGGCACCCTGAGCGAACTGCTATTTTACAGCACGGCCTAATGCGTCTGAGTTATACCGATGTTACTCAGGCGATTGAGACTTATATCCAATTTAAGCAAGCGCCAGTCAATGTCCAATTCAGCGACCAGCAAAATGGCGAATTAATTCGCCATTTTGGCCTGCGTTTAGCGCGTCAACATATGCCCGATGCGGGTATCTGGTTAGCTCGCATTCCTGAGAAATATGCCGATAAGCCCGTAAGGGAGTGGCGCATTCGCACCGCTATTCGTCAAGGCGATTGGAACCATGTTTTAAAGGCTATTGCCAAACTCGACCTAAATGACCGAACTGATTTTCGCTGGCAATACTGGTGGGCATATGCCAACGAGCAAATAGGCAATACGGATGACGCCACGGGAATTTATCAATACCTGGCACAAAAACGCAGTTATTACGGCTTTCTTGCAGCCGATCATTTAAATCTTCCCTATGCCTTTGAAGACAAACCAGTATCACCTACCGAGCTTGCAATAAATAGTGTATTTGAACAACCCGAAACCATTCGCGCCCGTGAATTTTACTTTATGGGCGAGATACTCTCCGCCAGACGCGAATGGTACAAACTGATTAAGCACACCAATAATGAGCAGCGGCTAGCGGCCTCTAAAATTGCTCAAGCCTGGAACTGGCACGATCGCGCGATTATCACCATGGGTAAAACCCGTTATCGTGATGACATTGAATTACGCTTCCCGATGCATTTAAACAGCAAAGTTTTCTCCTGGTCTAATCAGCGCAATATCGACCCCGCCTGGACCTATGCCATTATTCGTCGAGAAAGTGCGTTTATGTCAGATGCACGCTCATCAGTGGGGGCAATGGGCCTAATGCAACTCATGCCAAATACCGCACGCCAAGTTGCACGACAATTCAATATTCGCTATCGCGGGCGTAATAGCCTGTTAGCCAGTAATACCAATATCAGCCTTGGCACCGGCTATCTTGAAAAAATGCTGGCCAAACTTAACCGCCAACAAGTGCTCGCCACTGCTGCTTATAATGCGGGGCCGCATAGGGTAGAAAAATGGTTACCCGAATTACACAACATGGATGCTATACGCTGGATAGAAACCATTCCCTACACTGAGACTCGCGAGTATGTGAGCAATGTGCTGGCTTATATGGCTATTTACGAACATCGTATGAATCGTCAAATCACTCGCCTCAGTCACCGTATGCCCCCCATACTGGCTAAAAACCCGCTTCCCGCTACACCGTCAAACATCAGCATTACCACGGCTATCCCGACACAGGTCGATCCATCTACTGCACCCGAAAACACCAATTTACCTGGAAACGGCCCATCCTAACTTTTATTTTTTCTATAAAAAACAAAAAGATACTTGATTTACTTAACAACTTGAACTAACTTTGTTTAGTAACATAGAAAAATTAAGCACTTGTTCGTATTAGTTGCGACCATTAATTTCTACCATCTGTCAGAATAATCCATCTTTTTTCTTAAATTACATCAAGTTACTTGCATTTCATAATAAATAAGTTTAACTTTGTTTCGTAAGCTAGTTAAAAATAATCTAATTGATGATTTTGGAGAAATAAAAATGAACAATGAAAATACTTTAAATATTGGTGATCGCGTACGTATTATCAGCACGGGCCAGGAAGTAACGGTTGATCAGGTGAGCGCTTATGGTTTTAGTGTAATTAAGTTTAATTCCGGTGGTACTTATCGTTTTTTAAACCACAAACTGGAAAAAAACAGCCCTAAGCAAATACCATATAACGCTTAATTTAACACCGCTTTACTGAGGCACGTCCGAGAAGCTTTTTTCTGGATGAATTGAACATTTTTGGGACATTCCACAGATTTCTGTGAGATGTTCTGGAAATATCCCAGAAATATCTCGAAGCAGTCAGAACCACCTTAGATACCGGATTCTTTCAAGAACCGCGTAAATTTGTCGATAAATAGAACAGGAAAAACTTATCCTTAACTATTATGCCGAATATTCCATTTATACAACACAACCGTAATGCGGCTACCGCTCAAATTAGGCGCACTCAACGCACGTTTAAAAATGATGATTCTGCCGCCAGCTCATATATCAAGCGTCGCTTAGATCGTCGTAAACGTACTGAGCGCCGACAAAAAGAAACCCTCGTTATTTTTGACCGCCGCCAACGAGGCATACAACGTCGAAAGAAGGCTTTACTCAACACAAACACCATTAATTTAAATGCTACTATAGGCAAACACGTCAATACAACCGCTTAACACAACAGGCCTGCCACTATTATGAAAAACTCCATTTCTATTCTTTTAAAAGTCGTCATCTTCGGTGCTATTACCGGTGTGGGTATTTTGTATGTGATTAACCGCTCTCCTGTTGAAAGCATGGGTACCTATGAAAAACAGGAAATGGTAAAACCTAATAAAGACCGATCTTCTTTTGATCAGTTTTTTTCAAGCGAACCAGATAAGAAGCGCAATCAATCTAAAAATGATGATGTTTCGCTCACCGGTAGTTCGGGGCGATATGATGAAGTGCGCATAGGTAAAAGCGCTGAATAACTTATTATTTTATTAGCGCTTCTATTAATGGCGCACAAATAATATCCAGCGCATGTGACATCTGCCCACCTGGCACAACTAAGCTTTTTCGTCTCGAAATAAAAGCCCCGTCGATTCTTTTTTTATAAGCCTCTAAATCATATTTAGCCGGCTCTTTAAAACTAATCACCACAATACTTTCTTTTTCGGTGGGTATCGTTTGCGGTTCAAAGGGATTGGAAGTATCGACAACTGGCATACGCTGAAAATTAATATCCGTTATGGAAAACTGCGGCACAATGAAATAAATATAATCCTGCAATTGCTCCAGTATATTGACGGCTACCTGCTCAGCCGATTGTTGCCGGCTGTCCTGGTCATGCTGTATGCGTTGTATCCATTCAAGGTTAATGGCGGGCACAACGCCAATTAATAAATCGACATATTGAGCGGCATTTATACCATTGGTATTGGCACTACGACGATCGTGTATCACCGCATCAGTATTGTCAGATTTTCTGCGGGTCCAGGTTTCAGCGACGACCCCACCGTGCATGCCTTCATAAAATAAACAGTCAGTATTTTCGGGGCTTTGTTGCCATTCGGTAAATTCACCCACCGATGTATTAAAAAATTTCTGATTTTCTACACTGACTTTATCACGCATTTCACAACGACCATTGTCTGAATAATCTTTAAAACAGTCTTGCAGTTTATCAAAATCATTAAATTCAGGGCCATAGCAACTCACATGTTTACCATCGGCTAAATTTTGCGAAATGAATTTTTCACTCTCTGATTCACTATAGCGTAAAAAACCATCTCCCTGAATAAAGGCGGCATTGATTTTTTGGCGAAAGAAAATTTCTTTGAATGCTTGTTGAACAGCCGTAGTGCCTGCTCCGCTGGCACCGGTAACTGCAATTATCGGATGCTGCTCTGACATATTTCTGCCCCTCTTTTCACAGGCTTATCATTTTATTTTGATACACATAAAGTATCGCAATTTTGATTAATTACCAAATTGCAAAATAAATAATAAACAATGCCAGCGCAACAAGCAAAAATTGCGGACTAGAAAGGTTTTTACACAAACGACAACCATGTGAGCGAGACGCCATATTTTAGCTTTTAAACATCGCTTGCCAGCTATCCAAATCAGTTATGGTATCTGAGCGCTCACGCAGCACCACTCCAATTTGAAAGTATTCACCGGTTTCCATTGGCTGGCACCAACGCACATTACCGGTGAGAAAATATTTTTTTTGATTTTCTTTCAAAGTTACCCAAACATCCAGAACACTGTCGATTTTTATCTGTTGATTGAGCTCAATCCGCAAGCCCGATGATGACACATCAATGGTTGAACCACACAATGTTTTGCCCAGTAGATTGGGATTTTCTGAAGAAAAGACAATCTTCATATTAAGTGCTTCTCTCTGAGTAAAGCGCTCTGAAGCTCGGCGGTTAGCTACTTGATTTTCCATACACGACCCCTAAAATTTGCCCCTGAAGCTCCTCCTGGAAATAATGGCTTCCGGTTACATATCGGTTATTTAATTGCTCTTAATGAAATTTACTGCATCCTGTTTTTACAGGCTTAGCTAATGAGTATAGATCTTCAAAACCCGCTTTGCAGAAGATTCCAATTTATACCGGCTTAAACCCAAAATAGCGCTTCACATCCTCCAACACATAATAACTTGCCGGTACCAGCAACAAACTCACAATGGTAGCAAACATCACTCCAAAAGCCAGGGATACCGCCATCGGAATTAAAAATTGCGCCTGCACGCTACGCTCCAACATTAACGGTGTTAAGCCTGCAAAAGTAGTGAGCGAGGTTAATATAATAGGCCGAAACCGCGCTGCACCGGCTTCTCTAATGGCTAAACTCAATTCGACTCCCTGCTCGCGTTTTCGATTAATATAATCAACCAGCACCAAGTTGTCGTTCACCACCACCCCCGCAACCGCAATCATGCCACTCAGCGATAATAAACTAATATCCAAACCTAATAACATATGCCCAAGCAGTGCCCCAATCAAACCAAAGGGAATAGCGCTCATCACCATTAATGGCTGGGTATAGGATTTAAACGGAATCGCCATCAGCGCATAAATACCAATTAAAGCTAAAATAAATCCACGAATCATTGAGCTAATCATTTCGCTTTGATCTTTTTGGCTGCCCGAAAAACTCCACTTAACCCCCGTAAACTTTTGACTTAATGCATCCAAAAAATCCACATTTAAACTTTGCTTAATTTGCGCTGGCACACCCTGATTTTCATCCACCCGCGCACTCACCGTAATCACCCGCTTACGATCAATACGCAAAATTTCAGCCGGGCTTGAGCTGTATTCAATATTGGCAACTTCACTCAATGGCACATCCACACCATTATCCAAATGAATAAACATATTTTCTAAAAAATACACCGACTGGCGCTGACCTTTGGGGTAACGCACAAACACCCGCACATCATCACGCCCTCTTTGTATACGCTGCACCTCTTCACCATAAAAAGCCTGGCGCACCTGGCGCGCCAATAACTTTGCATTAATGCCTAAATATTGTGCCTCAGGCTTAAGATGTATTCGAATTTCTTTTTTGCCCGCATCAAAACTATCCTGAATATCATAAACACCACTGTATTGCTGCAGCTGCTGTTTTAAAGCTCTGGCTGCAATTAATAAGTTTTGCGTATCACGGCCGGTTAAATCAATACTAATTTCAGGCCCCGAGTCACGCAGACTCGATCGAAATGTTAACTGGGTTGCAGCCGGAATATTACCCACCGCCTCTCGCCATAGTCGAGAAATTTCCGCACTATCAATTTGACGATCTTCCGATGCCCGCAACGATAACGACACCTCACCAACATGATCTCCTTTACTGGCGCTGCGACTCATAGTTTGCACGCCAACAATAGAAATAATATTTTCAATTTGGTCTTCACCCGTGCGCAATTTTAATTGTTGTTTTAACTGCAATGCGGCAGCGGCAATTTTCTCTACTGCCTCAGTAGTTTTATCTGCCTGCGTACCCTGCGAAAAACTCACACTGGCAATAGCAATATCACCTTCAACTTTTGGGAAAAATAATAAATGAATCCAACCAGCATAAAGCACCGTAACAAAAACAATAAATGCACCGACAAATACTGATATCGTTATGTAACGCAGCTGCAGTACTTTTAATAGCAACGGCCGATAAACCGATTTAATAAAATTATCTAACCAGTCTGAGAACCGCACTTGAAAGCGCGTAAATTTATTTTCTTTGCGCTCATGTGTTTTAATCATCGACAAATGCGCCGGCAACACAAATAAACACTCCGCCAGAGAAAACATTAAAGTTAAAATAACCACCTGCGGAATCACCATCCACAATCGACCTTCTGCCCCCGGTAAAAACAAAATTGGCATAAAGGCAACCACACTGGTGAGTACCGCAAATATCACCGGTTTAGAAACCTCCTGTGCGCCTTCAATTGCGCCCTTTAAACCCATATTACCCATAAGGTGATGTTTATGAATATTTTCACCCACCACAATTGCATCATCCACCACGATGCCCAGCACTAAAATAAAACCAAACATAGAAATCATATTGATCGAGCCATCAACATGCGGTAACAACCAAAAAGCCCCCATAAATGAAATTGGTATTCCCAGACTCACCCAAAACGCCAATCGTAACCGTAAAAATAAAACTAAAATTAAAAATACCAGCAATAAACCTGTCATGGCATTTCGTGTTAACAAATACATTCGGCTTTTAAAATAACTGGATTTATCCTGCCAGATATTTAAATTTATTCCTGCGGGTAACTGCGGCGACTTTTGTTGTATATATTCTTTAATGTTCTCCGATATTTCTAAAACACTTTGTTCACCTACACGATAAACCGTAATCAATAATCCCGGCTTGCCGTTAAACTCACCTTTAAATTCCACATCCTCAAAACCATCAACTATATTGGCTACATCTAACAATTTAACTAAGCTGCCATCGGGGCTGGCTCGTAAAGTGAGTTGCTCAAAATCATCTCCCGTATAAGCCTGCGCCTGCGTGCGCACCAACACATCTCCGCTACTGGTTTTTAAATTTCCTGCGGGCAAATCTAATGAAGCTACGCGCACTGCATTAGCTACCTCATCAAAACTTAAATCATATTCATGTAAACTGGTTTCAGACAGTTCAATAGAAAGCTCATCATTTCTAGCATTAACCAACTCAACCTGTGTAATCGATTTTATTTCAGTTAACTCATCGCGCACTTTCTCCGCTATATTTTTTAAGGCTCGCTCATCAACATCGCCAGAAACCACGATACTTGCAACACTGCTCTTAATGCTGATTTCTTTTATTAAGGCACGCTCTGCCTGCTCGGGAAAAGTTGAAATGGTATCGATTCGTGATTTTATTTCATCCATGATATCGCGCGTATTATAATTCGATTCGATGCTGGCAATAACATTGCACACACCTTCAGATGCCCGACTGGTTAGCTTTCGAATACCTTCAATATCAAATATATTTTCTTCAATCCGAACACAAATCGTTTTTTCAACTTCTTTTGGTGAGGCACCGGGAAACACGACACTGACATTAACTTGATCTAAAGAAATATTAGGAATTAGTTCTTTTCGAGTAGACTGCAATGACAACAAACCTGCCACTACAATTAATAACATAACCAAATTGGCCGCCACTTGATTTTCAGCAAACCAGGAAATTAATTTATTCATTTTCTAATTTCATACCGGCTTCGTTTAAGGCATTTTTTATTCGTGGCAACAACAACATACCATCTATTGGATAATCAATAGAGCTAATCACAACCTTAGCGCCAACTAATAATTCAGTTTGATTTTGTTCTGCCGATAAATAAAAATAGTGCCGATCTTTCGTCAACACATTTACTGCTTGAATAATTAGTTTATTGTCATCGCCAATCAACCAAACATGACTATTATTGCGTAATGCAGAACGCGGCAATTTAATTAATTTTTTTTCTAAACCTGACAACGCTGCTTTTACAAACATACCCGGTGTTAGCGCTGGCTGCTGCTTATTTACACCCTGTTTATTATTCACTGGCACCACTTCTGCCACCAAATACACCAGACGATTACGCACATCAATTTCACCTTCAGTGTGACTAAACTGTGCATCCCACTGATATCGCTGCTTTGCATATTCTGAAAATAACTTTATTTTAAGCGCATCAAAAAACTCGTGACCAGCGCGCAACTTAATGCCTAACAATTCGGTTTGCGCCAAACTTAATGGCAAACGCACGCTGAGCATTTCGGTTGAATAAATATCAGCCAGTAAAGTGCCGGCGCTCACATATTGCCCAATGTCAATTTGCTTACTCACTACCCTGCCATCAAAGGGAGCAATGACTTGTGTACGCTGCATTTGCAAGCGTGAAATTTCTAAATCCGCCTGTGCCGCCTGCAAACTTGCCTTCGCTTCAATCAACTGAGGCTCACGCAAAGCATAGGCAGTAGACTTTGATGGGTCTCGACCAATTTGTTGCAAATCAAATTTTGCCTGTGTTGCTTCTATTTCGACTTTAATTAACTGTTGCTTTGCGGCAGCAACCTGCGCTTGTGCACGACTCATTGCGAGCCGATAATCTGTATCGTCAATACTTAATAACAAATCACCTTTTTTAAAAAAACCGCCGACAAATTTTAATTTGGCAATTTTAGTAATACGACCACTCACTTCCGCAATCAACTTTATTTCTGTTTTAGCTTTAACACTTCCCTGCGAGGAAACCGTAACGATTTCAGGCTTTAAATTTGCAATAATAAACTCCGCCAACGGCGGCTTACTTTTTACTGCTGTTTTCTCAGCCTGCGGTTTAAACACCGTTAACAAAAAAGCCATAAAAAAAGCCACTAGCAAAACACCTACAACTACCGGCCATTGTTTTTTTAATGTGCTGCTCACTGAATCATCCATTTAAATTATTGATTTCCTGCATTTTATTTTTTAGCATTAACTTGTTTTTTCATCCACTTTAATCAGATGCACCGCATCATCTGTAGTTTCATCTAACAACTCTACTTTTTCAATTTTTTCAAATCGAGATGTTATCTTTTTCGCTGATGTATTAACATCATTAACGTCTTTACCTGCTTGCTCTATATGGCGTGACAAATTATCCATGCGGGTTTGAAAACGTGAAAAATCTTTTGCCAGCGACACTAAATGCTCTTGAATTAAATGCACCTGTTTACGAGTTGCACTATCTTTTAATACGGCACGAGCAGTAGTTAGCACCGCCATTAATGTAGTGGGCGACACCAACCAAACTCGGGCGCGCTGTGCCACCTCAACTAAATCATAATGATGAGCGTGAATTTCTGCAAACACCGCTTCAGCCGGAATAAACATCACCGCACCATCAGATGTTTCACCACTAATAATATACTTGCTGGCAATATCGTTAATGTGTTTTTTAATATCTTTCTTAAATTGTTTTTCTGCGCTTTGTCGATCCGTTTCTCCGACTTGTAAATCAGTCATTTTCCTGAACGACTCCAATGGAAACTTCGAATCGATAGCAATACTGCCACTGGGCTCAGGCAAAAATAACATGCAATCCACTCGCGTATTGTTACTCAGAATATGCTGAAAAGAAAAGCTATCCTCCGGCATTACATTTCGCACCAATGAATTTAATTGCACTTCCCCAAAGGCACCCCGTGAACGCTTATCTGCTAAAACTTCTTGTAGACTCACCACACTGCCGGAGAGTTCAGTTATTTTTTTCTGCGCCTCATCAATCATCGCCAAACGTTTCACCACATCGGTAAAAGTGGCGGTGGTTTTTTCAAATCCTTCATTAAGCCGCTTATCAACCTGCCCTGATATTTCTTTTAAGCGTTCATCAGTTGAACGCGTTAAGGCGTCGACTTTTTTACCCAACTCGTTTCCATTTTGTTGCAGCGCTTCACTGAGCTGCTTACGCACTTCACCCATGCCCTGGGTTAAATTTTCCTGCTGTATTTTTAAAGATTCAAGCTGACGCGCATCGAATGACTCGCGATGTTTATTTAAATTTTGTTGCAACACTTGATTACTGTTATTTAGCTTTTCAGATAAGGCCTCGCTCAATTCTGCGATGCGCCTTTCCTGGGCGCTTTTTAATTCAGACACCCGCTCCACCATCGCGCTTTGCATTTCAGTCATTTGTTGTAATTGCTGTTGTTGTGACTCTGCGATTTGCATTTGCTGATTTTGTTGTAAATTATTTTTAAACTGATTAAATTGCTGCCTTAACCACCAGAGATTAAACACTAATCCCACCAATAAAATCACAGCAATTATTATTAAATCCTTACTCATAAACGTTACTCATAAAACCTCATTTTAAACTTTAATTAAGCAGCCTAAAGCGCTCATAACAACATGATATTTTGCTAGAAACAACGTAACATAACACTATGCCTAATATTCTTCTTACCGGTGTTGCTACACTGGACATTATCAATCAGCTTTCCCACTACCCCGCCGAGGACAGTGAAGTGCGCGCCACGGCCCAGCGCATTCAAACCGGTGGTAATGCCAGCAACAGTGCAATTGTAATGCAGCAATTAGATTTGAGTACATATTTATTAGCCAGTTGTGCCGATGATAATAATGCATTACAGATTTTTTCAAACCTTAATACCCGGCAGATTAATACCCAATTTTGCGCGCCTTGTAAAAACACCTCAACCCCCACCTCTTACATTACACTTAACACCTCAAATGGTTCGCGCAGCATTGTGCATTTTCGTGACTTACCCGAGCTACAAGCTGAGTATTTTATTTCACTTGATCTTAATAATATAGACTGGTTTCATTTTGAAGCGCGCGCCTGTGAACAATTACTGCCCATGTTAAAACATGCTCGTAGCTTTAACCAAACAATATCCATTGAGCTCGAAAAACCGCGAGAGGCTATTGATGAGATTATGCCATATGCGGATATTTTACTTATTTCTAAACCCTTTGCTTTATCACGCGGATTTGAAAGTGCCGGCCAGTGTTTGCAATTTTTTGCTAAACAATTTCCCGACACCATTATTACCTGCACCTGGGGCGAACAAGGTGCATGGCTAGTACAGAAATCTCAAATACATCATCAAAGCGCATTTAATACCCAGCCTGTTGTTGAAACCTTAGGTGCCGGCGATACTTTCAACGCGGGGTTTATCGCGGCCCTGATTAATAAAAAAAATTCCCGACAAGCACTTAAGTTTGCCTGTAAACTAGCCGCCCATAAATGTCGTCAAATCGGCTTTGACGGCTTAAAAATTCCTGCTTACGAATAAGTTTTTGAGTACCATATATGCCAGAACATCTATGCCACATTAATGAAATACCTGATCCCGGAGCCAAAGGCTTTACCTTAAAACAGGGGCGCAAAGAACGCCTTTTATTTCTGGTTAAAAAAGACAATCAGGTTTACGCCTATGAAAATCAATGCCCCCATGCGGGCATAAACCTTGAGTGGCAGGGAGATGATTTTCTGGATCTCGATAAGGCTTTTATTCAATGTTCAGTACACGGCGCATTGTTTAAAATTGAAAACGGCGATTGCGCCGGCGGCCCTTGCAACGGCGAAGGCCTGACATCAATCACCATTGAAACCGATAAAGACGGCAATATTCTACTGCTCTCCCAGTAACAAACAATAGCGGTAACAAATAGCGGCTAAATTTTAGTCGCACAGCATTTTTTATATTTTTTACCACTACCACAATGGCAGGGCTCATTTCTAGCCGGGGGCTTAAAGTGGTATTGCACAGTGGGTTCTATCTGCTCGCCATCCACATAAAACCATTGCTCATGTTCAAATATAAACCGGCTACGCTCATGCATTTGCCCTGCCTCCCCGTTTATACTAAACGCCGCTACAAACTCAACATAGGCCGTATTATCTTTTACGGGGCTACAAGACAGCACTTTAAGCCCCAGCCATTGAGTGGATTGGAGGGATTTTTCTAATTCAAGAGTGACCGGACGACGACGACTATGCCAGCTACTGAGGATGTAATCGACCTTTGACAGCACATAAGCAGTATAACGAGCGCGCATTAATTGTTCGGCTGATACTGCCACTGCAGCACCTTCAATTAAAAATAAACAGCACTCCCCTGCATCACGCCCACTCCCGCAAAAACAAGGCTTGGAACCGGCTAATCGCTTATGTTTACTGGCTTTACTCATAAGATACTGATTCTAATATTATTAAGCAACTTGTCTAGTTTTTATGCCTATTGTGACTTTTTCCCGCCTAGAGTGTTGACTTTTTACGCATCCGATCGTATTGTAAGTGAACGATCACTAACTTGATCTAAAACCTAATTGTTAATCCATTTATGAAGGAGAAACCCATGAGTTTCGACGCTGAATTAGACGCTAAAGGCTTAAACTGCCCACTTCCTATCCTACGTGCAAAGAAAGCCATTTCTGCATTATCTGCAGGCCAGGTACTTAAAATTACCGCAACTGACCCGGGCTCTGTAAAAGATTTCGAAGCATTCTGCAACCAAACTGGTAACGAGCTACTTTCGAGTGCCGAAGCCGGTGGTGCTTTTGAATTTATGATTAAAAAGTCTTAATTGACGATTTAATTTAAAAGGCACCCGCTCGGCTTAAACCGACCGGTGCCTTTTTTATTTCTCTACTATTTTAAACGTCACCGACCTTGGCTAAACGACTTTCCGCAGAAGAGCGTCGCGCCTCTATTATCACCGTTGCCAAACGCCTGTTTGCACACAACGGTTTTTATGGTGTATCCATCGATGAAATTGTAAAGGAGGTTGGGGTTAGCCCGGCTATTCTTTATCGCCATTTCGAATCAAAAGACGAGCTTTACTCCGCCGTATTACAAGAATTTTCCGCCACCCGCGAATCCTATGTAGAAGCGGTGGTTGCCGACGACAATGGTTTTGAGCAAGTACTGCGTGGCATGACTACGGTTTTTGTGGCCAGCATTATGAATCACCCCGATCTGCTTAAAATGGAAATGCATTCGCAACTGGAAGGCTCAGAAGCCAGCCAGGAATTTTTTCTCAATCGCTGGAAAAGCTTCACCGACTATATCGAATTTAATCTTAACGAGTTACAATCACAAAAAAAAATTAAAGCCATTAATGCAAAAGCAGCGGCATTAATTTATCAGGGTATAATTCGCGAAGTGCTATTACAAAAATGCATGCAATCGACCGATCGCTTTCAAGATACACCGGTTGCTATACTCGTTGATGATGTGATTACCCTGTTTATGAAAATAATTGAAGTTAACTAAACAAAGCCCAGCACAAGGACTCAAAACCATGCTAACTAAATTTATCACTGCATTTTTTCTATTACTTATTTCTTTAAATACGTTTGCTAGTAACCCGCAGGTAAGAATAGTAACGAATAAAGGCAATATCGAAATAGAACTCAATCAGGCCAAAGCCCCTAAAACAGTAAAGAATTTTTTACGTTATGTGAATAACGGCCATTATTCCAATACGGTTTTTCATCGCGTGATAAAAGGCTTTATGATTCAGGGCGGTGGCTTTGATCAGCGTTTTCAAAAAAAACCCACCGAACAAGCTATCGTTAACGAAGCAGATAATGGTTTAAAAAACAATCGCGGCACCATTGCGATGGCACGCACCAATGTCCCCCACTCAGCTACCGCACAGTTTTTTATTAACACTGCAAATAATAATTCTTTAAATCACACCGGTAAAGATATGCGTGGCTGGGGTTATGCCGTTTTTGGTAAAGTAACCAAAGGCATGGACGTTGTCGACAATATTGAAAATTCACGCACTGGTGCTAAAGCACCATTTAGTCGCGATGCACCGGTAGAGGATATTGTAATTAAAAAAATTGAAATTATTTCTGAATAATAAAATTGCAATTATACATAACCGTTACCCAATTTTGAGCGCGGCACAGAAACATAGTGGCCCTGGACATAATCGATTCCGCATATTTTTAACAGCCGCAAAATTTCCGGGCTTTCAACATATTCGGCAACCGTATATCGACCGAGTGAATGCGCGACATCATTCATTGCTGTTACAATCGCTCTATCAATAGAGCCTCTGGCCATATCTTGCACAAACTGTCCGTCAATTTTTACAAAGTCGGCGGGCAAGCATTTAAGCTGCGAGAATGAACAAAAGCCGGATCCAAAATCATCCAGTGAAAATCGGCAGCCTAGCCATTTCATTTCATCTATAAATTGACTGGCTGATTCAAAATTAGCTATTGCACAGGTTTCAGTCACTTCAAAAACTAAAGATTGCGGGTCAACATCATATTTTTTTAACAGACCTTTAATTTTATGTAAACTATCTTCCGCATTTAATGTATGCCCCGAAAGATTAATTGAAAAAGAAATATTGCTTCTTTCTTTTTGTAATTCTTGCAGCGTATTCAACGCTTTATTCATTACCCACATATCCACTTCACACATTAAATTAAAGCGTTCTGCGGTGGGAATAAATGCATCGGGATAAAATAAATCTTCACCACCATTTTTCATTCGCAATAACAATTCATAGTGCAGATGATTTTTTTTGTCAGCTGCGTACTGATCCCAAATTGCACCGTCTTCCGCTGGCAAGCGATTTAAATTAACCAGGCTTAAATCCAATATGGGTTGAAAGTGTAAAACAAATTTATCTTTTTCCATAGCATCGCGTAAGCGTTGCGACCACCCCAGCTCGCTGCCCATAACATTTTTTTCATCGCCACTTTGTTCATATAAATGCGATTGATTTCGTCCACTGCGCTTTGCAATATGACAGGCGATGTCAGCATTGGCCAACACATCGCCAGATGTCATCTTGGAGTTATCCATTAAGGCTACACCAAAGCTACCATTTACATTATAACTTTCGCCAGCATAGGTGAAGTTACACTTTTCTAACACACTGCGAAAAGTTTCCGTAACAACAACCGCAGAGTCTTCATCCACATCTTTTAAAATAATCGCAAATTCGTCACCACCCAAACGTGCCAATATATCTTTAGGGCGTAATTTTGCAGATAATAGTTTTGCAATTTCTACCAGCAATCTATCACCCGCATCATGGCCTGCGGTGTCATTAATATATTTAAATCGATCTAAATCTAAGTACACCAGCGCGCTCATTTCGCCGCCTGATTTTACCCGGTTCACTTCCGAGTCTAATTGGTCTTCAAAATAGCGACGATTGCAAAGGCGAGTTAAGTGATCGTGAGTGGCTTGCCAGTGTAGTTTTTCTTCGAGCATTTTGCGTTGTGAAATATCGCGAAAAGCAATAACCGAGCCTTCCTGTTTATCGCTAATATTTAATGGATAAACTGTACACTCTACCGGTATTGGCTTACCTGATTCGTGCTTAAATGCGGTTTCCCAACAACGCAACTCTACGCTGTTGCCATAGGCGCGATACAATCGATCAGCACTTAATAACTCTTCATTCACATTATAATGAAATGCATCTTTTGCCTTTTGCCCAATAACGCTTGTCGACTCAAATTTGCCGATAATGCTTAGCGCAGCCGGATTAACAAAGGTCACCTTGCCCTCGTTATCAACACCGTAAACACCTTCGCCCACCGATTCTAAAATACTCGCCAGCCGTTCACGCTCTGCCTCGATATGATTTTGAACTTCAATAAACCGGCTCATGGATGAAATGCGCGAAAGAAATAATTCTTCGGCTTCATTTTTAAACATACACTCAACTGCACCCGCTTGCAGACAATCTTTAATCACCTCGTCGAGATAAGTGCCGGTGATTACCGCCGTGCGAATATCGGATGTGCGCTCATCATCGCGCAGCATTTGACAAAGCACATAACCATTTTTATCTGGCATAAAATAATCAACAATCGCCAAATCAAAAGGCTGGCACAGGGCCATTTCAAATGCCTCATCTACTGAGTTTGCGGTTTCGGTAATGTAACCATTTCGATTTAACAAGCGTTGATAATAGTGCCGAATACTAACCGAATCATCGACAAATAAAATACGGACAGGGTTTTCCAGCGAACTGACGGGGTGGTGATGCTCTTGAGTAATTTCAGGGCCAAGCAATTTTTGTAGCGTGGCAACTGACTCCTGATGGTTTTCCCAGGGGATTAATGCGGTGTAACGTCGACGGCTCATCCAGTTAAGCACGTCTATTTCTGCATCGTGCGACAATACCAGCACCGGCACTTCGGCATAACGCTCGCCTTCCATTAAACTTACGAGACGATCGACGTCTTTATGCTGATCATAATTCGGCCAGCCTAAAATCACCGCTTGATAATGATTTTGCGGATTATCCAGTTTTTCATAGGCCTCATCAAAATTATCCAGCGCCAATAATTCAAAGCCCTGTTTTTTTAAAATTGTAACCAATATATACCGTAACGTTGCGGACTCCTCAACCAGAAGAATCAGTCGCGTTTCACTCTCAACTACCATTATTTGAGCAACCTTTAAAAAAACCACTCATTCGGGTGATGAGCGTAGAAATTCCCTATTATTTTATAAATACTGCATTTTAAACTAACATAAAATACCACATTGTTTAAATTTCCATTCATGTTTAAGAATAGCCCCACTTAAAAGCTATCACCAGCCAAATATTGATTTTGTTTTATTCTACGCCGCAACCAACTGCTCGCAATGGCTGCGGTTAAGATACACCAAACCGCAAACAAAGCCCCGGGTAAAGCCGCTTCTGCAGGAAAATGCTTTAATGCCAATGCCACGCCCATTCCCGCATTTTGCATGCCCAGCTCAATCATTAAAGTAATGCGATATAAGTGACTAAAACCATAAAGCTTTGCCAACCACCAGCCAATAGCATATCCCAACACATTAACTACCACCACGCCCACCATCACTGGCAAAGCCATTTGCGCAATGCGCTCCTGATTAGCCGCCACCGCATAACTACAAATAATAATAATAGCCAGGGCGGCAACACCCGGAGCAATATCTCTGGCAGACTGTAAATATACGCCTAAGCTTTTTTGAAGCCGCAAGCCAAACAATAAAGGCAGCAACACCACTTTAACAATAGTGATGGTGAGCGGCCAGAACTCCACCGGCATAATCGCACCACCCAACCACTTAACTAACAACGGTGTTAACAACGGTGACATCAATGTGGCAACCGTTGTTAACGTTACCGAAAAGGCCACCGCACCTCCGGCTAAATACACAATCACATTACTGGCCATGGCACCGGGGGCACAGCCCACAATAATAAACCCGAGAGCGAGGGCAGGGCTAAACCCGGGATATTGTGCCACCACCCAAACCAGCAAAGGCATCACACTAAACTGGCTCAGCACCCCTAGCGCCACCCGCCTGGGCTGCACGATTTCGGTTTTTAAGTCTTGCGGCTCTAACACCAGCCCCAGCGAAAACATGGTGGCAGCAAAAAACCATAAAAAATAATCTTTAAAAATTAGAAATATTGACGGATAAATATAGGCCAGCACCGCGCCTGTAAAGACGAAAAAAGCTAATTGGCGGGAAATTAAATGAAAGATTTTTTTCATATGACTGTATTTTCTCTGAGTCAGCACAGCTTAACTGATTGAGTTAAGGGCACCTCTATTTATTGAAACTATTTTAATTTTTTAGCTGTTATTTTAACTACCCTCCTATATTCATCGACATAAAAAAACCGGCTTAAAAACTGATTTATTTATAACATTGCGGATATTTAAACCGGTTTATGAACCACCACACTTAGCTTCTTTTTTCTTATCTCCACCACACTTGCCGAAGGATAAAGACGCTGCAAGTAATGCAGCCAGTGACATTGCTGTAGTTTTTTTCATGTTCTAATTCTTAATTGAATCGAGCACAACTAAACTATCAACTAATCAAAATGACTAGCAGCACAAATTATCTGTGCTGGAAAATCAGAACCGGCTTTTTCTAATCAGTCCATTATTAAATTAGCACAAAACCTTAACATTACATATTTACACACATTTTATTGAGCTTTCTTAGTTGCCGCTCGAATCGCACCAATCACCGCATTTTCAATTTCCAGCAACACCGCGTGAGCCTGGCTCTTTTCAGCAATAAAAGTAGGCCGTGCAAATACAATAAACGTTTGCCCTGTTTTTTCATATAAACCCAATCGCAATGGGCACAATGCCAGCATATCCGGGTCTGCATTGCTGACTTTATTCGCGTACCAGCCATTGCAAAAAACCATACTGCGAATACTATCAAGCTGATTCTGGTTATAATCATCTCCCCATTTTTCAGCAAAGCGCGCTATATTTTTGCCGATGTCGGGTTCAAACACCACATAAAACCGCGTATCTTCAAGCGCTTTATAAACCGCCGGATAAACTTTTTGCATGGGCAAATTCACTACTTGCTTATAAATAGCCGGGTTGTTCGTCGAACTGAACTCCGCCGCCTGCACAATACCAACCACCATTAAAAACGCACTAAAAACAATTAAGCATTGACTGATTTTTTTAATCATGTGATTTCTCCCTTTGAGATGGGTAGAATACACTAAAAGTAATTAATAGGAATGCAACGTGAGCAATACTTCCAACTTCCCCTGGTTACGCATGCGCCGAATGCGCCGCGATGATTTTAGCCGGCGCTTAATGCGCGAAACTCAATTAACCGCCAGTGATTTTATTTACCCCTTATTTGTACTGGAGGGAAAAAACCAGCGCGAAACCGTTACCTCTATGCCGGGCGTTGAGCGCCTGAGCATTGATCTGATTTTGCAAGAGGCCAAACAATGCGTCGAACTTGGTATTCCCGTAATAGCATTATTTCCGGTTGTCGGCGAAGACAAAAAATCTGAAGATGCAGCCGAAGCCTTTAACCCCGATGGTTTAGCACAACGCGCCGTGCGCGCATTGAAAGCCGCCTATCCTGAGCTGGGCATTATGACCGATGTGGCGCTCGACCCGTTTACCACCCACGGGCAAGACGGATTAATTGATGACAACGCTTATGTGCTCAACGATGAAACCACTGAAGTGCTGTGCAAGCAGGCGGTTTCCCACGCTGAAGCCGGTGCCGATATTGTCGGGCCATCGGACATGATGGATGGCCGTATCGGTGAAATTCGCGAAGCATTAGAATCTGGCGAACATATTTACACCCGCATCCTCGCCTACTCTGCAAAATATGCCTCCCGTTTTTACGGCCCATTCAGAGATGCTGTTGGCTCGGCGGACAACCTAAAAGGGGGTAATAAATACACGTACCAAATGGACCCCGCCAACACCGACGAAGCAATTCGCGAAGTCGCGCTAGACATACAGGAAGGCGCAGACATGGTAATGGTGAAACCCGGCATGCCGTATTTAGACATCGTGCGCCGCGTAAAAGATGAATTTAAAGTACCAACTTACGCCTATCAGGTCAGCGGTGAATACGCGATGTTAAAAGCTGCTACACAAAATGGCTGGCTCAATGAAAAAGCCTGCGTACTGGAATCATTAATGTGTTTTAAGCGCGCTGGTGCTGATGGCATATTAACTTACTTTGCAAAAGATGCTGCACGCTGGTTACAAGAATAAATTTATGACAAAAAATACTCTCGATCTTTACGCTGTTATCGGCAACCCGATTGCACACAGTAAGTCACCTATGATACATACCGAGTTTGCTCGGCAAACTCAACAGCAATTAATTTACACTGCAGAGTTAGTTGAGCCTGGGCAAGTCGAAAAATTTGTTAACCAATTTCGCAAAAATAACGGCAAAGGCTTAAATGTCACCGTGCCTTTTAAGCTCGATGCATTTGAACTGGCTACCGATTTAAGTGAACGCGCAAAACGTGCCGGTGCAGTAAACACTTTATCCCTAAAAGACAATAAAATTTTTGGCGACACCACCGATGGACCTGGCTTGTTAAATGACTTAACTAAAAATCATCAGCAAACGATTAAGAATAAAAATATTTTAGTAGTGGGGGCCGGCGGGGCCGTACGAGGAATTTTAGAACCTTTATTACTTGAATCACCCAGAAAACTTTTAATTGCAAATCGCACGGTTTCAAAAGCGCAGCAACTTGCGGATGATTTTTCCAGCTTTGGAAACATTAATGCCTGTGGTTTCGAAAATTTAAAAAACAAAAAATTCGATATCATTATTAATGGCACATCAGCTAGTTTGAGTGGCGATTTACCGCCACTCGCAGATAATTGTTTTACTGAAAACGCCTGCGCCTATGACATGATGTATGCAAAGCAACCCACCGTGTTTATGCAATGGGCAAAACAACAGGGCGCAACGACTATTTTAGATGGCTTGGGAATGCTGGTTGAGCAGGCTGCGGAGTCGTTTTTTATTTGGCGAGGACAACGCCCGGAAACCCGGAGCGTTATTCAACTTTTGCGTAATACCGAATAGTTTTTTTGGCTTCAGTAGTGAGCATTCAACTTTTGAAATAATAAAGGGGAAATTTAGTAGCTTTGGGTATTTTATAAACGCTAAAAGCCACTAGACTCCCTCCTTCGCAGGAGCAACAAGCATCATAAAAACCTAGGGAATCACCACTTGCATCTCAGCCGATTTCCACGCTGCTATTCCACCATTAATATTTTTAATATTTTTAAATCCCATCTGTTGCATCACTAACGCCGCCATTGCAGAGCGCCCAGAAGTCGCACAGAACAACAACCATTTTTTATCCCTATCTTGCATCGCGGCATTTTTACCCGGATATTGATGATCACTGGCCGCCTCTAAAACACCGCGTGGTAAGTTCATCGCGCCGTCAATGGTGCCCGCAGCATATTCCGCTGGTTCACGTACATCCAGCACCTGATAGCCTTCATCTAATAATGCCACTACCTCGGTTACTTCAATTTCTGTTATTTGTGACTTTGCATTTTTCACAAAATCCATTAAGGTTTTTTCTTCACTCATTATATTTGTCTCTTTAAAATTTATTGCGCTTTTGTTTTTTCTGTTTCCAAATCTGTTTTTACAGACTCATCATCTATGTTTTTTTCGTTCTCGCTTTTTTTATCCTCGATATTTTCATTCAGAGCTGGCTGCAATTCCTGCTCAGGCACAATATATTCAAACTCACCCTGATCAATAACATTTCCGCCTTCATCTAAAACCGATACTTGCCATTTTCCCGTCCAGCTGGATAACATATTTTTACTCGACCAGGTACGCCAACGATCAGCATTAACCTGAAAATTTACTTCTGCCATCACCTGTCCGTTATACTCCCAGCGGTGCGTAATGACGTGACCATTAAGCCCGATAATTTCGGTGAAAAAATAAACTCGCGTTACATCAACTGAAATTTCATTTAACTCAGTGAGTGGTTCTTTATTCACAATTTCAGTGGTAAATGCACTTCTGGAAATCCCCGCGGCTTGCACGCCGAAAGACACAAAAACCAAACAAACCCATAACGCATATATTTTATTTTTCATTTTTAATATTCCCATCAGGTTAAATATTGAAAATTTATCGTACAAAGGTCTTCATAAATAATCATTTTTTAATTTCACATAATGTTGTGCTGAATATAGTAAAAAATCTTTTTCGATTTGTTTTAATTCTCGTGCTCGTCGTGCTGGCGCTCCCACATATAAGTATCCGCCTTCTAGTTCTTTTCCCGGAGACACAATACTTCCCGCCGCTATCATTGCACCTTTTTTAATGACCGCACCATCTAATACGACAGATCCCATACCAATTAAACATTCATCTTCAATGGTGCAGGCGTGTAACACCGCATTGTGCCCAACCGTAACATCATTACCAATATTTAGTGCACCGCCTTGAGGGCTAAGTGGGCCTTTATGAGTGACATGCAATACACAACCATCTTGTATATTGGTGCGCGCACCAATGCGAATATAATTCACATCGCCCCGAATGGCGACCATCGGCCACACCGAACAATCATCGCCCAGCACTACATCACCAATAATACATGCCGCTAAATCAATGTAACAGTGCGAACCAATAGTCGGTGATTTTTTTTTGAAAGGCCTAATATTATTCATGGATAATGGCATTCATTAATAATGTAATTTTTATTTATTGACTGAACGAAGACTAAGCCGCTTAGCCATTTTATGAAAGTGACTTTAAATTGAAAAATTTTGACTAATCATTTTTATAAACAGATTAAACCGGCATACTTAAAAATTCATCCGCCTCATGCTCACCCGATTGCTTTCGTAATAAAGCAGCACGAATCATTTCCATTAAGTCATCTGTTGATGACATTTTATTAATGACACTTTTATCAATCCAAAGCCTTATCTGCTCATTATCTTTTACAAAAATGGCGGGGAATTCGACGCCTTCAATACTGCCCTTAGTGCCGTGCTGCTTTACAAACTCATCACGATGTAAAAATTCAATATCCGCATCCAGATCATTTAAAAAAGTAGTCCATTCTTCGCGGGCCTGAAAATACCCGTGGGTCAGATTGCACAAATTACATTCATAGGTACCGGGAGAAAATAATTTGTGGGCAATATCCGACAAGATATTAAATACACCGCTATCTGCGTTATAAACAAAAATTAAATTCATAAAAGCCCCATCAGCCAATCTAAAAACACAGTTAACTCCGTTATCCGGCATTATAGTCAATGTACGGCTAGCTGCTCTGTAATAGAGTGATTTTTATGTGGAAAGTTCAACCGGATATCCGGCACTCTTCCATTCAGGGAAACCCTCTTCCAGGCGGCTTGCCTTTAAGCCTTTTTCACGTAAAAATTGTACCGCATCAAATGATAAAATACAGTGAGCGCCCCGACAATAAGCGACCACTTCCTGTTGCGAATCAAGCGACTTTATGTGGTTTTCTAACTCTGACGGTGCCACATTAATTGCCCCGGGCACATGCCCTGCCGCAAACTCTTCGTGTGGGCGCACATCAATCACCGTCACCAAGCCCTGCTGCACTCGCTGCAACAGCTCATCTCTGGGAACCGGTTCCAGCTGATCTTTTACGGTCAAAAAGGTATCGACCAGATGATTTACATCGGCCAAATGCCGCTCTCCCACCTTTCGTAACATATTTAACAGGTCGACCACATCGTCGCCACTGATGCGATAAAACACTTTCAATCCCTGCTTGGAACTGTTCACTAACCCCACCTGCCGCAGCTGCTGCAAATGCTGCGAGGTGTTAGCCACACTGAGGCCGGATAACTTTGCCAGCTCATCTACACTGCGCTCAGTCTGTGCCAAAAACTCTAACAATTCCAAACGGTTACCATTGCTCAGCGCCTTACCAACCCGTGCAAACTGGCTAAACAAATCTTGTTTAAACATTATAACCCCTAATCTTTTATCGTCTAGTAACCCGCCATTTGGTTTTCAATCACTAAATAATCAAAACCATTTGACACTTGACTCCATCAACAATCCAGACAATACTACTATTCAATAAATCAATTGAATAGTTTTCTATTATTGAAATTATAGTCTACTATTTCAGTAATAGGCAAGCTAATCACGCTTAGCGAGACCCATACTATGCCAGAAAATAGCTATTCCTTATTCGCGTTTATCTCACAAAATGAAACCTCTATTCGCCTGAGTTTTTTTATTGGCACGCTAGTGCTGATAGGTTTATGGGAGATTATCGCACCGCGGCGTGCACCAAAAGTATCAAAACTACTGCGCTGGGGTAACAACTTAGGGCTGGTATTTTTAAACAGTTTTATACTGCGCCTGATTTTTCCGGTCGCCGCAGTAGGCATGGCAAGCTTCGCTCAGCAACACGGCTGGGGGCTGCTCAACTACTACTCTATCCACCCCTTACTGGCCATCGCCATTGCTATAATTGCATTAGATTTTATTATTTATTTGCAGCACGTATTAGTACATGCGCTACCTGTATTATGGCGCTTGCACCGGGTGCATCATGCAGATCTGGATTACGATGTCACCACCGGCGCACGTTTTCATCCCATTGAAATTATCATTTCGATGCTAATTAAGCTCGCCACCATTGTAGTGCTCGGCCCACCGGTTGTGGCGGTGATTATTTTTGAAGTCACTCTCAATGCAATGGCAATGTTTAATCATGGCAATATCGGCCTGCCCAACAAACTCGACAAACTGTTACGCTTTTTTATTGTCACACCCGACATGCACCGCATTCATCATTCGGTTGAAGACGATGAAACCAATAGTAACTTTGGATTTAATTTGAGCTGCTGGGACCGCCTGTTTGGCACCTATCGAAAAGCTCCCCGCGGCGGCCAGATAGATATGCAAATTGGCATCCACGACTTTAACAACGTTAAACAAACCAACTGGCTTAGTGGCATGTTAATGCTGCCGTTTATTGGCAAGATTCGTGGCTATGTGATTAACCGTCGGGAGTGGAAATCGCCAAAATAAATCGCTCCCATACAAATAAATTAAAGGTAAAAAAATTTGACGGTATGTCTGTAGTCGCGCATTAATGAGTTGATTGCATAATCACTTTTTACGCCGTCTTTTTGCTCGCCCAATAGAAGCGCCTCCAAAAACTTAATTAACATGCACCAATAACGACCCTCTTTATATTAAGAGAGAAGCATAAATATTTGATATAATAAACACCCCCCACAGGAAATACCATGAATTCAAAATTAATTCGCTTTAGCCTATTTGCACTTTTAATTAGCGGCATCGCCCTTGGCATATTTTATCGCGACCAGCTCAACCCCGCCGATTTACAAAACTGGATAGAAAATGCCGGCAGCGCCGCACCATTAATTTTTATGCTGATCTATATTGTCGGTACAGTTTTCTTTTTACCCGGCTCGGTACTTACCTTATTGGGTGGCGCATTATTCGGCCCGCTTATTGGCACCTTTATTAACCTTACCGCCGCAACCGTTGGCGCAATGATTTCATTTTTAATCTCAGGTTTTTTAGGCGCAGACTGGGTAGCTAAAAAAATGGCATCCGGCAATGATGGCCGTTTAAAACAAATTATTAATGGCGTCGAAAATGAAGGCTGGCGTTTTGTCGCGTTCACCCGCCTGGTTCCTCTGTTTCCATTTAATCTATTAAACTATGCGCTAGGCTTAACCAAAATCAGCTTTAGCCAATACAGCATCGCTACTTATATTTGCATGTTTCCCGGCGCGCTAGCCTACACTTATTTGGGCTATATCGGCAAAGAAGCCGCGACCGGTGGTGAAAATTTAATTCAAAAAGCCATGCTGGCTCTGGCGCTGCTTGCCATTGTAGCTTTCATTCCACGATTAATTAATAGGTATCGCAAGGTAAATATGCAAAGCGTTGCAGAACTTAAAACACAACTGGATAACAAACAGGATATACTTTTACTTGATGTTAGAACTCTTGCCGACTTTAATGGTGAGCAAGGGCATATACAACAGGCAACACTGCTGCCCCTCGAAGAACTAAAACAACGTACAACAGAATTAAATAATTTTAAAAGCAAACCGATAATCACTATTTGCCGCACCGATAAACGCTCCAGTCAAGCCGCAAAAATATTAACCGATCTTGGCTTTGAAAATGTAAAAGTGGCGCGCATGGGAATGACAGACTGGAATAAAAACGAATACCCACTAGAATGAGTAGCTTTTTTAAATAGGCTATCCAAAATACACTAAATAATTTTTAGGCTCAAAAAATGCTCGATTCAAAACCACTATTAATTAACACAAATTTTCCAAAACTACAGCGCAAAAAACTCGACACACTGCAAGTTAATCTGGGCTACATTTGCAACCAAAACTGCAAACATTGTCACGTAAATGCGGGGCCCAAACGCACCGAGACTATGTCATTAAAAAATATTGACGAGATATTAAAGTTTATAAAAAATAATGATATTAAAAAACTCGATTTAACCGGTGGCGCTCCCGAACTCAATCAACATTTTAAATATTTAGTTAAAGCCGCACGCGCATTAAATGTAGAGATAATCGATCGCTGCAACTTAACCGTTTTATTTGAAGATGACCAACAGGAGCTCGCCGAATTTTTAGCCGAAAACAAAGTTGAAATAGTCGCCTCCCTGCCCTGCTACACCAAAGAAAATGTTGATCAACAACGCGGCAAAGGTGTTTTTGATGACAGTATTCGCGGTTTGCAAAAACTCAACGCCTTAGGTTACGCAAAAAAAGGCAGTGGATTAATATTAAATTTGATGTACAACCCGATGGGTGCCTTTTTACCACCGACTCAAAACACTTTAGAGCAAGACTACAAACAAAAACTTCGCACTGATTTTAATATTGAATTCAGCAATTTATTAACCTTAACCAATATGCCAATTATGCGTTTTGGTAGCGTCCTTATCAGCAAGGGTGAATTCAATCAATATTTAGATCTATTAAAATCATCGCACTCAGATGAAAATTTACAAACCGTTATGTGTAAAAACTTAATTAGCATCGACTGGCAAGGCTATATTTATGATTGCGACTTTAATCAAATGCTTGATATGCCGAGTAGTGTTTCAGAAAAAAACAAAACACATATTTCAGACCTTAATTTAAACAGGCTTGCAAACGCCACTATAAAAACTGCTGAACATTGCTACGGCTGCACCGCGGGCAGTGGCTCGAGTTGCGGCGGCGCGTTAAATTAAATTTCATTAAATATGAGTCCACTAAAACTATCCATTATTATTCCCTGTTTAAATGAAGCTGAAAATATATTTAAAACACTCAGCCATTTACAGAGCTTACGGCGGCGCGGACACGAAGTTATTTTATCCGATGGTGGTAGTTTAGATGACACCTTAAAACTCTCACAATCATTAGTCGATCACTGCATAAGCTCTGCTGCGGGGCGAGCAATTCAAATGAATAGTGGTGCAAAAATAGCCAATGGCGATATTTTATGCTTTTTACATGCTGATACAATTGCACCTGAAAATATTGATCAACTCATCTTAAACTCCATGCAAAATACAGCTTCTATTAATCAAATATCGTGGGGGTTTTTTAGCATTCGACTCAGTAGTACTCGCTGGCCTTTTAGAGTAATTGAATGGTTCATCAATCAACGCTCATGCATAAGCCATATTGCAACTGGAGACCAAGGAATTTTTATTTATAAAAATTTATTTAATAACATTTCTGGTTTTGCCAAAATAACGTTAATGGAAGACATAAACTTTAGTAAACGCCTAAAAAAAATATCTCGCCCTATTTGCATTAAAAATAACACGCTAATCACATCAAGCCGACGCTGGGAAAAACATGGCATTATTCGCACCGTGGTCTTAATGTGGAAATTACGTTTAGCCTACTTTTTAGGCATCAATGCGAACACACTAGCCAAAGTATATCACTCGCATGAAAAAAACAAATAAACAGCTTATTGTATTTATTAAACACCCGTTAGCAGGTAAATGTAAAACGCGACTCATACCTTTTTTAAGTGCCGAACAAGCAAGTGAATTTTATAAATCATTAGTAAAAATTTGCTTTGATAACATCAGTTTGCTATCTGAGATAGATATTGCGGTATATGCCTATCCCGATTCAACTCACCCTTTTATACAAAACATTAATCAAGCCCACAATGCTACATTGCACAATCAAAAGGGTGATGATTTAGGCGAGCGAATGCAGCACGCCATTAGCTCCTCATTAGAAACCTATAGCCAATGCGTATTAATCGGAACCGATTGCCCATTGATAAATGCCACATATATTAATGATGCATTTAAATCACTGCGACAACATGATATGGTATTTGGCCCGGCAGAGGATGGCGGCTATGTTTTAGTTGGGGCAACAAAAATAAATAAAAATATTTTTTCAAAAATAAACTGGAGTACCTCTCAGGTTTTACAGCAGAACTTAAACAACACTAAAGCCGCCAGCTTTAATACACATTTATTAAAAACGCTCTGGGACATAGACACCCCAGAGGATTATATAAAATACCAATCGTTAATTAATCAAACAGCAATTACTCAGGAATAAAAATGGATAACAAGCAAGCCGATGATGTTAGAAACAATGTTAGAGATTCATACAACAAAGTTGCACAAGCAAACAATGCGGGTGATTGCTGCGGCGTAGAATCAAGTTGCTGCGGCGTATCCAACGATGACAAGATCAACCAGCTTATTTCTACTCGCTTAGGTTACAGCGAACAGGATTTAATTAGCGTGCCTGAAGGTGCTGATATGGGTTTAGGTTGCGGAAACCCAAAAGCACTTGCCGCTTTAAAAGCCGGTGAAGTGGTAGTTGACTTAGGAAGCGGCGGCGGCTTTGATGCATTTTTGGCGGCTAATGAAGTGGGCGAAACAGGCAAGGTAATAGGTGTCGACATGACCCCTGAAATGATATCCAAAGCCCGTAACAATGCTGCCAAAGCCAATTATAAAAATATTGAATTTCGATTAGGTGAAATAGAGCACTTACCAATTGCAGATAACTCCATCGATACTATTATGTCTAACTGTGTTATTAATTTATCCCCCAATAAACAACAAGTTTTTAATGATGCCTATCGCGTGTTAAAAACGGGTGGCAGATTGGCTATTTCTGACGTGGTTAGCAGCACCGAACTACCTGATGGAATAAAAAATGATACGATGCTTTATTCAGCTTGCGTCAGTGGTGCATCAAGCATTGAAGAGCTAAAAACAATTATGCAACAAGCCGGCTTTAAAAACATAAAAATAGAGCCAAAAGATGAAAGTCGAGATTTTATTAAAGACTGGGCTCCCGGAACAAAAATAGAAAACTATGTAATTTCCGCTAATATACAGGCGATAAAATAGAAATCGGTTTAGCACTTATAATATGCTGCTTTAAGATTCTTATGGAGGCATGACTCATTCCTCATTATAATAACCGACTACAGAAGGATACATGGATGAATCTCGAAGAATTTATTTATAAAACAAACAAAGCCAAAAGTGTTCCATTGCTGTTTCAGGAATTTGAAACAGCAATGGGAGAACTGGGATTTGATCGGCTTCTATTAGCGTTAATGAATGACCACCCTGCTTTAAAAAAAGAAGCGGAGCATGGTGTAATAAAAAACTATCCTGATGACTGGGTAAATTACTATCTGGCTCAAAATTATGATGAGATTGATCCTGTCAGAACATTATCTTTTACAAGGACAGGTGCATATACGTGGGATGAAATAACAAAATCAAAAACACTGACCAATAAGCAACGACTTATGTTTAATCAGGCAGAGGAAGCCGGATTATTCAGTGGTGTAGGAGTTGCTTTACATGGTGGCGGTGGTGCAGTAGCCGCTCTTGGGGCTGCAAGTTCAGAAAAAGGGATAGAACTTTCTCAACCAGTTCTGGACAAAGTAAATCTGATGTCATATCAATTTTATACATGCTTCTGGCGACTAATGGAAAGTGATATATCTACTCGACAGAACTTCCTCAGTAATAGAGAACAGGAAATACTGAAATGGTGTGCAAGAGGTTACACAAAAATAGCTATTAGTGAACGGTTGAACCTTTCCGTACATACTGTAGACAGCCATGTAAGAAATAGCATGAGAAAGCTCGATAGCAAGAACATAACATCAACTGTTGTAAAGGCTATTAACCTCGGCTTTATTCAAATTTAATTATCAGTCAATACTGAAATATCACGTAATTACGTGATATTAAAACACCTGCATATGTAATGTAATGCTCTTCAATTTAACTATTAAATTGGGGAAGTATTATGCGTATTTTTCAAATATTTATTATCAGTATGCCTATTCTTTTAACTGCATGTGGCGGTGGCGGTGGTGATAGTCCTCCACCCGACCCAAATGCAACAACATTTAAATTTTTCCCTGACGGATTTTTTGTAAATGGTTATAGAGAAGAATTTGATTTTAACGGTACAATGGTTGATGCAGATACTAATGCACAGCTAGATGTATTTACTTTTAATCAGGTGATTACTACACAGCCCGAAGGAGTTTTTAATTTAGCATCTGTAATTCCCGTACTTGATTTACGTGAGATAGGTTTCTCAAATGAGACATCAACTCAGGCTACAGAAACATTCTATTACTCAATTGATCAAAATGATCGTCGTTTTAATGGTAAAATTATAACTTTGTTCGGAATTACGACTACTATTACTGCTGTTTCAACAAGCCCTATCCCTGAAACTGTAAATATTGGTGACTCAGGTACTTTTGGAACGTATCTCGATAATTTCGGTTCCAGATATATTTTCAGCTGGGATATAGAAGATGCAGGAAATAACCAGGCACGTCTTACATGGACTACAAATATCGAAAATACTGCAAATGATAATCCAATATCTGAAAGTGAAGATATATTTATTATCGATGCAAATGGCAACAGACTATCAAAGGAAATATATTCTGAATCATTTACATTAACACCCGATGTAATTTATAGATGGAGTGGAATTTTAATTTCTTTATAAACTGAAAGTCACTGGGTTCCCGACCTAAATAAATTTACATGGGCATGCGGGAATGCCGAAGTTATTCCCCTTTAATATAAGTCTTAAAAGTATTATAAAAAAACAGGGCTAAAACTCTGCACTTTAAGTGCAGGTTTTTTACGAGTAACCTAAAAAATAAACCATAGCGTTGCTCTCCCATTTAAACATACAACAATCAGAACAATTCTCTTCAGCCATTTAAGCATTTGCTAATAAGTTTAGCCCCCATCACGAATAAGGAGTTTCCCTATATGGTTAAACTCGCGCCAGCTTTAACCTTCATCAGGTAAATTTCTTTCGTAATGCTATCTGGCATTACACAAATGTTTGAAGGATTAGGAAAATGAAAATAAACAAAAACAATAACGACAGTCGCGGCGCGGTGTTTTGCAAAACACTGCTGTGTGCGGCACTTGCATTAGGGGCGGCTAGCACACAAGCGCTTGCTGACACAAACTCAGTGACTCTAATTGAAATGGGCGATCTGCATGGCACACTCGTGCCCCATGCCGCGGTGTTAAAAAACATTGACGGCACCGAACGCGAAGTAGCTAGCTCGGGTGGCCTGGCTCGTTTAAAAACCGTTGTCGACAGTATTCGTGATGATAACCCGGCAGCCGTATTGCTCTCGGCGGGGGATTTAACCCACGGCAGCGCCGAAGCCATGTTTACCCTCGGTGATGCCATGATGGTGCCGATGAATGCTTTTGGCATTGATGTGTATACCCCCGGCAACTGGGACTTCGCCTACGGTGGTGCAGTTTTTCGCAACCGTTTCACTAGCTACGGCCCTAAGCCAACTATCCCCGGTAACCTGCGCGCCATGACGAGCCACATTAGTTGTGACTCTGTACCTGTTATTGCCGGTCTCACCGATGCAGCCAGCGGTTACACCTGTACAGAAATCACCGCCACTGCCCCCTTCCCCACACCTGAAGGTAAGGGTGTTATCAAAGCTAATTTCTCTACCATAGCGGCCAACTTATATAATGCCGCGCCTTTGCCTTTACCACTGCACGGCAAACCGGTTTTACCCGCATATAAAATGCTCGATCGCGACGGCACTCGAATTGCCGTTATTGGCTTAACCGCATCTATCGTACCCCAGCAAGCAGAGGCTTTTAATATTGGCCTGCGTTTTACCCAGGGCATTGAAGAGCTACCCGGCATTATCGATCAAGTAAAAGCTGAAGGTGCCGAGCTGATTGTAGTGCAGTCTGAATTAGGTTTACCGCAAAATATTAAAATCGCACAACACTTTAAAGATATCGATGTAATGTACTCGGCACATACCCACGAAGTCACATTGGGCGCATTAGTGGTATCTAAAGACAAAGTTTTACGCACCGAACCGGGTGAAGAAATAAGCCGCAAAGCCAAACGCATACTCGCTAGAGATGGCGCGATAGTAGTTGAAACCAATCGTGATATGTATGTGGGACGCCTTGACCTTGAAGTGAGCCACGGCCGTGTGGTGGATTTTGACTGGGAAGCGATTCCGGTTGACGAATCTATCGCCGAAGACCCGGCTATGGCTGAACTGGTTGCAGCAATGGAGGAAGACTTTATCGCTGGTGAAGATGGCATTGTAAAGCGCCATTCATTTTTACCCGGTGGTTTTCTTAACCCTGCTGTGCAAGGCTTACAGCTAGTTGACGATTTAGATACTGTAGTTGGCAATACCGATACATTACTACTTCGCCATCACGTACTAGAAGATACGCTAAACAACTTTTTGGCCGATGCTATTCTTAACGTAACAGACAGAGTTGCCGATGTAAGAAACGTACCCGGCTGGGAAAATGGCGTGGACATATCTATGGCTAATGGCTTCCGCTTTGGTAATGCGGTACTCCCTGGCCAGGACATCACCCTGCGTGATTTATACACCTGGTTCCCGATTGCACCTGCGGTTAACATTGCCGATTTTTCAGGCATATCAATTGAAAGCAGCCTGAACACCGTCTTAGGCGCGGTATTTGATCGCAATATCTTTATGCAACGTGGCGGCTGGTATTTAGGCTTAGCTAATATGACCCAAAAGATTGACCTGAAGAATCGTCCCTTCGGCAGCTCTAGCGGGCGTATCGTTGAAACCACAATTGGCGGTATACCTATTGACCCAGGCAAGCGTTATGTTTTCGCTTCTTGCTACGGACACGGCAATGCACTGGATGAAGTATGTCGTACCGGCGGTGGTGCAAATCACAAGTTTTTTCAGCTTGCAGATGCAGATGATTACAGCAGTGAAATCACCCTTGCAGAACCAGTTAATAGTGTAGGTATTATTACCGGCTCAAAAGTTAAGCAAGTCGCGCCTAATAACTACCTGCACCCCGTGCACGCATTGCGTCGCTATTTGGACAGCCTACCTGGCAACACCATTACCGAAGCACAGTTTGGCACAGGCCAGGGCCGTATTGTAACGGTTGACTCTAGGTCACCAGGTAACCCACCCCAGCCAGAGAGCGAACAAATTGGCCAGCCGGATAACACCCCGGACACCTCATTTGTACAACCTCCATTTGGTGCAGGCCCAAGCTTCTTAGGTGGAAGCATTGGTGGTCACAACCACTAAATTGCACGCTTTAGCTATTAGCATTTCACTGTAGCTAAAGCCTGTAATCGCTCCGGATGAAAAAAGCCAGTGGAAGTGTTTTTCTTCCTCTGGCTTTTTTTCAATCTTTTCTATTCAGGCCCCAATGCCAGTAAGTTAACGACAATATCATTAGAAGTGCGAACTCGGTCGCGCATTGACAACTGATTTCATAACAGATTTTTATAAGCGGCTGGAGCCACACCTTCAAAAAATTAACCTACTAGCATTGGTTCAAACGCTTTTAATTTTTCATCATTTTATTAATTCACCTGCGTTCTTTAAAAAACATACTCAAATGATTTTGTTTGAAATTGCCATTTGTTTGCTTATATTATTTGTTTGCTTATACTGGCCTAATGAGATTATTGATTTTTTTAAGCCGCATTTTTTTATTTATATGGGCAAGCTCAAGCATTGCAAAACCTGTCAATAACTGCGCCAAAATCAGCCCGTTAACATTTGGCATTTTACCGTTTGTTAGCGCCGAGCAATTAGTGATTCGGTTTACACCGCTGGTTGATTATTTATCTCAGCATCTCAACACCCAAATTCGTATTGAAACCGCACCCAGTTTTAATGAGTTTTCACAACGCACTATTAAAGACAAACGCTACGATATTTTATTTACCGCGCCACATTTTTTTCCTCCTGCACAAAAAGCCGGTTATCGATTAATTGCCAGTGTCGACTCACCCGGCATGCGCGCGGTTTTTGTAGTACCGAAAACAAGCAAAATAAAAACCATTAATGACTTAAAAGGTAAACGTCTGGCCACCGTCGACACAAAAAGTTTAGCCACGCTACTTATCCGAAAACATTTAAAAGCACACAATATTAACCCCGATACAGACTTAAGCATTATTGCCACCCCCACTCATAACGCATCTTTACTTTCTGCCTATCACGGTATCACCGATGCTTCGGCTTTAATGCAACCTCCATATGAGGCGGCAAGCCAACACGTTAGAAACAGCATGCGGGTTATCGAAAAAACCGTACAAGCCCCACACATTCCAATTAGTGTCAGCAATAGAATCAGTAATACCTGTGCTACTCAAATTACACAATTATTACTCGGTATGAATACAAGCGTCGAGGGCAAGTCCGTTCTCAAACATAATCGTTTTTCTGGTTTTAAACTTTCCACTGTCGAAGAATATAAAAAATTTAACACTCAAGTATTGCATCAATAATTATGCCTCAATCAATCCCACTATTTCAGTCCTTACGTTGCCGCCTTATCGTTAGCGTTGTTATTATTGAAATTGTTATGCTGTCACTTTTAGTGTGGAATAATATTTCAATTATTCAAACCACTCATACCGATCGTTTACGCGATACCGCCAGCAGCATGATTCAACAAATTGCCAATACCTCCGGCACCTATATGGTGGCCGTTGATTATGCGTCACTGGAAGATTATTTAAAAAACGTTACCAACTACAAAGAACTTTTATATTTAGCTATTTTTGATCGTGACAATAATATGGTAATTTCACTCGGCCCCTATCCAGAAAAAAATCGTCCCCAAGCCGATGCAAACCCTGCACAAACCGACGATGAAATTTTCGACATTATTGAAGACATAAAAGTTGCAGGACAACCCATGGGGAAAGTTGCTATTGGTTTTTCACTCGGCATTATGCAGGATGCGATAAGAAAATCTCGCATACGAGGCATGAGCATTGCTGCGGTAGAAATTATTTTAACAGTTTTAGTTACCATTATTATTGGTGTCGGTTTAACTAGGCGACTTGGTTTATTATCCAATGCCGCCGCCGAAGTAGAAGCCGGAAATTATAATGTCACCGTACCAACAGATATTGGCGATGAAGTCGGAAAAACCGCCGTTGCATTTAATCGCATGGTAACTGAAGTCTCTAACCGCACCCAGCAATTGCAAACAGCCGAAGCACGTTCAACAAAACTATTACAGGAAAATCGCCAGTTAATTCATAACTCATTAGAAATTCAAGAAGCCGAACGCAAACATTTGGCGCGTGAATTACACGACGAACTCGGCCAATGCTTAACCGCAATACAAGCCGATGCAGAATTAATTCGCGACTTATCTAACCAGGACAAACGCATTGAAACCAGCGCCGCCGCCATTATGGATGTTTCCTCACGAGTGTATAATGTAGTGCATTCAATGATTCACCGCTTGCGCCCCGGCATACTCGACAATTTAGGTTTGGTTGAAGCGTTACGCGATGAAATAAAAGCCTGGGAGAGTCGCAACCCTGAAACACATTGCAACTTCTCCACCAAGGGTGACTTATCACGTTTAAACGAACACAGCAATATTATGCTGTATAGAATTGTACAAGAATGCCTAACCAATATTTCTAAGCACGCACATGCAAGCATCGTTAATATTGCATTACAAAAATCACCTGATAAATTATCACTAAAAGTCAACGACAACGGCAATGGTTTTAATGCTTTACAACACAATCAGGGATTAGGTTTAATTGGCATGCGTGAAAGAGTAGAATCACTCAATGGAAATTTACAATTAGACACCCAACAAGGTAAAGGTGTTTCAATTGCTATTTCAATTCCTTTAAATTATCGCGTATAAATAGTATGAATCAAGAAAACAATATTAGTGTTTTATTAGTTGACGACCACGAAGTAGTACGCGCCGGTTATAGCCGATTACTAGAAGCCACCGATGGTATAAAAGTTATTGCTGAAGCCACCGATGGCGGCAATGCATACAGTGAATATTTTACGCACCAACCCGATGTATTAGTCATGGATTTATCAATGCCGGGCATTGGCGGCTTAGAGGCCAGCCGACGCATTTTAAGCAAAGATAAAAATGCAAAAATCTTGGTGTTTAGTGTATATGAAAACGAAGTTTTTCTTACTCGCGCACTCGATCTTGGCGTGCTCGGCTACATATCAAAGCGCAGCGCTTCACAGGTAATGATAGAAGCGGTCCAACAAGTTGCAAAGGGTGAAGTATTTGTTGGCCAGGAGTTAATGCCTTATTTGGTTAAAGCGCGCAAGCTGGTTAATGGCGACCCTTTGGCGGAATTAACCCCAAGAGAATTTGAAGTCTTTTTATTACTGGCCGACAGTAAAACCGTTAGTGATGTGGCCGAGCTGTTAAACCTCAGCCCTAAAACTGTGGGCCATCACACCACCAGCATTAAAAACAAACTGAATATATCTGAAATTGCAGGCTTAACGCGCCTGGCCATCCGCCTTGGGTTAATGGCGGCTTAATATTTTATTTTCAAAAAAGTACAATATTTTTGGAAATGGTGTTTTTACCAATAACACCGCAAGTAAAACCCCTAAACTATTTGCCAGCATATCATTCACATCAAAATACCGATAGCCTGTCATGCCCTGTATAAATTCCAGCCCGACACCCATAGACAAAAATGTCACTGCATAAATAATTAATATTCTTTTTGTGTAATAAATTTGCATAAACCAGCCCATTAAAACAAAGTAACCAAAAGTGTGCGCATATTTATCGAAATAATTAATATCTATTTCTATTGGGCTTGATGTCAGCGAACTATAAATAACATAGCCCACCAACGCATAGCCAACCATTAACCATAGTGACTTGTATTTTAAAGGCGGGTTTTGATTAAACACCGGCAAACATCACAAATAAAAATATTGCCAAAATAATGCGATAAACCACAAAAGGAAACATACCGATTTTTTCTAATAATTTTAAAAAATAATGAATACAGAAATATGCACTCAACCCCGACAATAACGCACCCAACATTAAAGGCTGCATATCATCAATAGTGGCCTCTTTTAAATAGTCCAATGTTTTTAAACCACCGGCTAATACAATAACCGGAATAGATAACAAAAAAGAAAAACGCGCAGATGCCTGCCGACTTAAACCTAAAAACAAAGCGGCTGTCATTGTGGCACCCGAGCGCGACGTACCCGGAATTAATGCCAGCGCCTGTGCCAAACCGATAAATAAAATATCCGTCCAACGCAATGAATATTCATCACGATGTTCTCGACCTTTTGCATCTGCCCACCATAACATCAAAGCAAACACCAGCGTCGAAGTCGCCAGCACTTCAGGAGAGCGTAAATGCAATTCAATAAAGTCTTTAAAAAACAAGCCCGCAAGCCCCACGGGTATAGTGCCAAACAAAACCGCCCAGGCCAGTTTCGCATCTTTATCAAAACCTTTACCAACAACCGAAGCACTCCATGAAACGGTCATTTTTGTGAGTTCTGTTCTAAAATAAATGACCACTGCCGTCAATGTACCAACATGCACTGCTACATCAAATGCTAAACCCTGATCTTCCCAGCCTGTTAAAATGGGCACCAAAATTAAATGCGCCGAGCTGGACACGGGTAAAAACTCGGTTAAACCTTGCACTAATGACAGTATTAAAATTTGTATAAAATCCATTACTCTCTCTTATTTAATTATTTTAATTTTTTACAGTCGGTAACGAAAATCGCGCATTTCAAATCCAGGAATATTATCATCTAAGCCCTTAGACAAACCCATCACTTTAAATCGCTCACCCATTTCACCTGGCATGCTAAGAGTTTTCATTTGCTGCATGAGTTGTAAACGTTGTATTTCATTTTCTACTTTACTGTTTTCAACGACCTGCTCCAAACCCGCATTAATTAAAAAATTGCCCTGCGAGGTAAAACCATCCACATCAAAACCATGCTCAATTGCTGCTTCCGCAACTTCAGTAAAATCAACAAAAGCCGTTAAGTCCTGCAAGCCCGGATACCATAAAGGCGCATCAATTGAGCGGTGTTTATAATAACCGAGAAAGGTCCCCATGTAACGATCTTGCGAATAATACTCACTGCGCGGATAACCATAATCAATTAAATATATTGCACCCTTGTTAATACATTGTGAAATGGATTTTATCCAGGGACTAATATTTCCATTGAACTCACTATAATATGAATGCTCCACACTATTAAAATTTTCATTTAATGCTAATACTTTTTCACTAAATTCTTTTCCGGATGTTCGATAGCTTAAATGAAATGCATCATTTTTAAACTCAACACCCAATACTTTTACTTCGTTATTGTTAATTGCAAAACGCTGCACCGGCATCGCATCTAAAACTTCATTAGCAATAACTATGACATTAAGTGTTTTTTCTGGGAACCCGTTTATCCATTGTACCCGCTCAAGCAATTGCGGCGCTTTTTGCTGCAACGTTTCTTTTTGTCTTTGTTGTAATTCTGCGCTTAATTCGATAATTAAATATTGCTCGGGCAGTTTATTTAGTGCCTGCAATGCCAATAATAAATCAGCTGCCAGCTTGCCTGAGCCCGCACCAAACTCAATAATTTTTGCATCGGGTATTTTATTCAATAAAACCACCAGCGGATTCGCCAGCGTTTGTGCGAACAACGGGCTTACTTCTGGCGAGGTAATAAAATCACCCTGCTCACCAAACTTTTGCGCCCCTGCACGATAATAACCTAAGCCTGGCGCATATAGTGCCAGCTGCATATATTGCTCAAAATCAATCCAGCCGCCGGCATCTACAATACTCTGCTGAATATATTGACTCAGTTTATCGCTGTGCGTTTTTTCGTCTGCGCAGGGCTCGGGTAAATCCAGTGCTTGCATTAAGTGCTACAATATTCAAAAAATAATACGTGGTATTCTATCATGCAAAAACTATCTCACCCCAAAACCGTATTAATTACCGGTGCGGCTGCACGCATTGGTGCTGAAATTGCTCGAACATTACACAACGCGGGTATGAACATTGTTATTCATTACCGCAGCTCATCGCAAAGCGCCGAAGCCTTAGCAGAGCAGTTAAATGCATTGCGCACTAACTCTGCCCGCACTATGCAAGCGGATCTTTTACAAACTCAGGCCTTAAACGAGTTGGCAGAAAAAGCCTCATCTATTTGGGGCGGGCTTGATGTGCTAGTTAATAACGCCTCCAGTTTTTACCCGACACCGGTAGGTGAAATCACCGAGAAGCACTGGGATGATTTAATAGGTAGCAATTTAAAAGCACCTATCTTTCTTTCGCAGGCGGTAACACCTTATTTGAAAGAATCTCGGGGTTGTATTATCAATATTGTTGATATTCACGGCTTTCGACCAATGAAAGAACACCCCGTTTATTGTGCAGCCAAAGCAGGCTTGGCGATGATTACCCAGTCACTCGCCAAAGAGTTAGGCCCTGACATAAGGGTTAATGGTGTAGCGCCCGGCGCAATTATATGGCCCAGTACCGAACTTGACCCGCAGGTGCAAGAATCGATTTTAGAACGCACCGCATTGAAACGCCAGGGTTGCCCGCAAGATATTGCGAAAACCGTAAAATTTTTAGTGATGGATGGTGATTATATTACCGGACAGGTAATACCCGTAGATGGTGGACGAATTTTAAATATTTAATTTTTACTAAAAAATATAAACACAATCTTATAATATAGTTTTGATCGAAGTCTGTCTAAAAGTTGATAAAAAAACCGTTTCAAAATTATATTAAGCCCACACTAAAACATTCAACACGAAGTGAGTCTTTATCACTTGATATTTAACTTACAGCTCGACTCGCTTCGCAATCAATATTGTTAACTAAAGCTAACTTCTACCAAATTGGAAACCCATAAATCAATCCAGCACATGGGAGACTAAACCATCCGCTAGCTTCGGCTCAAACCAGGTTGACTTCGGCGGCATCACTTCGTTGGCATCCGCGACTAACATTAAATCTTCCATGCTGGTTGCATACATTGAAAATGCCACCGCCATTTCACCACTGTTTACACGTTTCTCCAACCCTTCTAAACCACGAATACCTCCAACAAAATCAATTCTAGAATCCGTTCGTGGGTCGGTAATATTTAAAATTGGCGCGAGTAAATTTTTCGCCAGTAAGCTCACATCCAATCGCTCAACCGGGTCATCCGAAACCAGTTCAGAATTGATAATTAATTTGTACCACTGTCCATCAATATACATTCCAAACTCGTTAGGCTTTGCAGGCTTAACCGGTGATGAATATTTTTCACAGCTGAAATTTTCTTTGATTTTTTCAATAAATTTATCTTTTGATAACCCGTTTAAATCAGTAACAATTCGATTGTAATCAAAAATTTTCATTTGTTTGTGAGGAAAAATAACCGATAAAAAATAATGACTCATATCTTCATCAGAGCCGCCCTTTGATTTAGCCACTCGTGATGCCGAAGCCGAACGATGATGACCATCTGCTATATAAATTGCATCCATAGCATCAAAGCCAGCGGACAATTGCTGCGTAACAGAATCATCTTCTACCACCCAAAACGTATGCCCTATTCCATCATCCGCCACCAAGTCATAAAGCGGCTCACCCTGCGCCACTTTATTTAATAGACCATCAATCACATCATCTGACTTATAAGCCAATAGCACCGGCCCGGTTTGTGCATTCAGCGCCTTAATTTGCGCCACCCGATCATTTTCTTTTGCTGGACGAGTAAACTCGTGTTTACGAATCCGATTAGTGTCGTAATGCTTTACCGATGCCGCCGCCACTAAACCGGTTTGCACAATGTCACCCATTTTTAACCGGTACACATAATAGCGCGGCTGAGCTTCGCGAATTAGCACGCCATCATCCACCAGTTTTTGTAAATTTTCGGCTGCTTTTGCGTATACCGCCGGATCATAGGGGTCGATATTTTCATCTAAATCAATTTCGGCTTTTGAAATATGCAAAAAGCTCATCGGCTTATTTGCAGCACGCTCACGCGCTTCTGCGCTATTCAACACATCATAGGGGGGCGCTGCAACGTCTTCAACACGTTCGGGAACCGGGCGTAAACCGGCAAAGGGGCGAATAAGTGGCATAAGTCCTCGGTTTTAGTAATGATAAATTAGCCCTGACTATACAGGTTTTAGTGACTTTTTTTCAGCCTGTCGGTATGCTGTTTTTTTATATTAATATCAGGCTTATTTATTCTCATGAAATCCTTTTTAGAAAAAATCAAAACCTCACCCGAAAACAATAGCTTTGAAAACACCATCGCCACGATTGATAAAAACTATTTTTTCACGCCTTGTGAGTTTCGCAATGGCGATTTACTCAATACCGAAAATCAAAATAATGGCTCATGTAAAATTTTTGCCTTTGCCCGATTACATAATTTAACCGAGCAACAAACGCTACACTGCTTTGGCGATTACTATCGCACGGATGTACTAAAACACCCCGACAGCACAGACCATCAAAATATACGCCACTTTATACAGCAGGGCTGGAGCGGTATTGATTTTGTTAAACAACCGTTATCAAAAAAATAATTGTGCCAAGGGTGCCGTTCAAATTATATATGCTCTTTATTTTGATGATAACAATCATAGAAAAAGCTACTGATTAGCGTTAAACTTCAACAATTAAGTACACACGCTATATTAATTCGAGGAAATCTTATGAGTTTTCGCAATCTTATATTTATATTTTTAGCTGCTGCTATTTTAAGCGGTTGCTCAAGTTTGTCCGTTAATTATGACTACAATGAAAAAATAAATTTCAAGCATTATAGCAAATACGACTGGCTACCCTTTCCTAAAGACATGCAAGTTGATGAGCTAAATCGTACCCGCTTTGTTACCGCGGTTGAAGACACTCTCAAAACTAAGGGCTTTGATCAAAACTCATCTAACCCTGACTTTGTTATTGCAACCCACTTTGGTAAAGAAAGCAAAGTGGATATCACCAACTGGGGCTATTCTTATGCACCGAATGGTTACTACGGTGGTTACGGTTACCGTTACCCGGGTTATGGTTATTCCGGCTCTTATGCTAATACCGGCGGTGTGAGCGTTTATGAGTACGAGCAAGGTACATTGATTTTAGATTTTGTAGACACAAAAACTAAAACACTTATCTGGCGCGCAACGGCTAAAGCCATCATAAGCCCGGCTTCAACACCAGAAAAACAAACTGAAAAAATCAAAAAAGCGGTTAATGAAATTTTAGAGAATTTTCCACCAAAACAATCCAGTAAATAGATTTTAGAAATTATACCTTAAACATTTAGCAGAAATATTATCTCTGCTAAATGTTTTTAAAACGCGTGTCGAGTACCGAAGCTAAACTTATAATCTTCGTCGGTAAATCCATAAGCTACATCAACACGTAAATCTATTTTAACTAACGATCTTATTTTCCACCTTAAACCTGCCCCTGCGCCTATATTTAACGGTTCATGCAATATATCATTCAATTGCTCATAAGTATTACCCACATCGATAAATGTGACATAGCGCATTAATGAGTGATTTAATAACGAAGACATATATTCAAAATTACCCACAAAAAGTGTATTCCCCTGAAACCGACTATTTTCATATCCTCGCAAATCATTTCTGCTACCCAAACTAAAAGCATACTCCCCTAGAATTTTTTCATTTGCGTAACCGAGCTTCATTTGTACATTTAAATTGGATACCCGATCGTTTTTAAAACTATAATAACTACGATAATACAACAGATGCTTGGTAAATTTTGTTTCACTTCCAATAGCCTCACCTGACCAATCCAGCTGATATCCATAAGCTTTACCGCCACGATTATATTCAAAGTTTTTAATGTCTCTATACCCTGCAGCCATAGCTAGTATCATTGCATCAATACTTTCAAAATTTTCACTAACAATTAAATCGTCATTAATTCTCTGCTGATAGATCATGCTCCCACCAACAAACCATCCCCGATTACGCCCCTTCTCGTTTAACCAGCGCGTTAACCCAATACGGTAGCTATCATCCTGCCTGTCAATTAAGCCTTCACTCTCATCAACTTCATTTATAGATTGCAACGCAAAATCAAGATTATAATAACTACCATTCACATTTGGATAAAAATATCTAAACGCATAACGATTTTCATCAACCCCACTGGTAACGCCCCTGTCTTCTGCCAGTAATCGAGCCTGATGATTTAAACCAAAAAGATTATCACCGTTATATTGCAGGCCATAATAAATCTCATTATCTTCTAATTTCAATTTTGGAATAAGTAAAATAAAAAATTTTTCTTTTACAACGAAAATGACATTTATCAAACCCGTGCCTTTGCGTGAAAGGCCCCCGCTATAATCTTCCTCAAGATAATAAGTCACCCTTTTAAACAGACCAAGATCCATTATCGCCTGTCTTGATTTTTCAACTAAACGCTCATCAAACATATCACCTTTGCTGATATATATTTCCCTATCCATGACCAGTGCCTGGGTCACTTTATTGCCCTGATATTCAATTTTATTTATGAGCGATGCCGCCTCTGCAGTAAAACTACAAAGCAACAGCATTAGCCATAATAATGTTTGCGTTTTCGCCATAATTTTTTAAGTAAAATATCCTCGCCCTGATGTAAAACTAAACCCATGAGCACAAAGCCTGTTCCCGCATAAATACTCATTGTAATAATTTCATCGTTAACCACATGCCCTATCCATAGCGCAGAGACGGGTGTAACTAAAGTAATTAATACCACACTTGATGCGGGTAAGTTTTTTAACAAAAAGTAATAACTAACAAAACCTATAACCGACCCGACTACACCTAAATAAAGAATAGACCATATTGCCCGCAACGGAATTTGCGTTGGCACTGGCGGCGCGAACAACAGATATACGCCGATAAATAACGGCATTGCAAACAACAAACCACCCGCGACTAATGACAAAGCCGGAACATCATTTTTAATACTTTTTATCCACACCGCACTTGCTGAGTGCAGTACAACCGCAGTTAAAATAGCGAGTACACCGTAAATAAAATCTTCACCTAATACATGGCCTTTACTAAAAATAATTAACAACCCAATTAAGCCTGCCAGTGCACCTAACACTTTTAACCGACTGAAACTATTTTCATGCAAAAAACGCCATGCGAGGTACCCCGTAACAATTGGTGACAAACCAAAAATAACCGAGATTAAGCCTGACGATATATATTGCGCACCCCAATAAACCGGCATCATGCCGCCAAAGATAGCAACAGCAGAAGCCAGATAAACTTTACGGGACAGTGTATCCATCGGCAATTTTTTATATTTAATTAACACCAGCAATAGTGTCAACACTGAACCAATGCTCATGCGAACCACAATACCAAATAAATAACTCACCCCATCACTGCTCCACTTAATGGCAATGGGGGTTGTTGACCATATTAAAATCACTAGCATATAAGTCACTACGATTAATAGTTTATGACGCTTAGATTGCTGCACTGTTATTGGCATTTCTTTTTCTTTTCCTTTTTCATTCGCCATTAACGAAAAAAGCCACAGACTTTTTTCGTCTGTGGCTTTTTAAAATTTTTTTAATATTATTTAAAATTATAAAATAAGCACACAGGCAGATGTTGACCACTTCGCTCGAAGTGAACAGACCGCTACCGCTCTAATGGCTCGCTTAGAAATAATCATGTTTGTAGAGTGGGTTAAATACTTAAACCTGTCAAGCGATTATTTAAAATAGCAACAAATTGCCTGACGATTTTGCCCTTTTCAAAAGTAATGCTATTATCTTTGCTCTTCTTTTGTCACGGCCCAAGCAATGGAAAAGCTAAAAAATGCTGAATTAATTCAGTCTATCATTCGCCTATGTATAGGCGCTTTAACCTACTTATATATTTCTACCGGCATCGACAGCGGTTACTTTAATAGCAGCCACGAAACGCTTAATAATTTCACGCTTATTTTTATTGGTTACAGTGCACTAAACTTATTAAGCATTTTTAAAGTCCCCACTAGCACACCACGCCGTTATTTGGCACTTGCCCTTGACATAGCCAGCACCACATTTTCATCATTTCTTACCGGCGGAATCAACAGCGTTTACGTGCTTATTTATTTATGGATTTATATTGGTTACGGCACCCGCTACGGCTTAAAATTTTTAAGTGTAGCAGTCGTGCTCACATTGATTGGCTATAATATTTTATTATTAACCGAAGATGCCTGGCACTTATTAACGCTGGAAGCGATTGCCTTTTTATTACTCATTATCGCCCTGCCCGCGTATTTATATTCAATGCAAAAACGCCTAATGCTACTTGCTGAGCAGGCCAATTCAAACAGTATTGCCAAGTCGGATTTTTTATCCACCATGACCCATCAAATTCGCACCCCCATTGGCGGCATTGTTGGTATGGTAGACCTGCTAAATAAAACCCATCTGGACATACAACAAAAACAATATTTACAGTCGCTTAGTCAATCGAGCCATTCATTACAGGCCATTATCGAAGACATTATCGACTTTTCACATATTGAAAAAGGCAACGTATCAATTAGTCATACCAGCTCAAACCCTCGTGTTTTAATTGATAGCTTAGTACACAGCCTGGCCCCTCTAGGTTATGAAAGAGAGTTAGACCTCACCTGCTACATTGACCAAACGTTTCCTGAAGAAGTGCTTATTGATGCCCAGCGTTTTCGGCAGTTGCTCTCTAACTTAATTAGGTATGTCATTGAACACAGCACATCTCGAGGTGTTTATATCCATGCTTACGCAGGGCAAACCAATTCTAACGACCACATTAGCGCCAATATAGAAATTAAGTTTCAGCAAAATACCGAGCTGGCTCATTTAAACTCAAACCAGATACCCGACACCAATGATGCGTTGCCGTTACGTATTGCTTACCAGCTAACTCGCCTAATGAATGGCTTATTTGAAATTCAATATAACAACCAGCAGGACATTTGTTTTAATTTACACTTTAACTGGCGTAAAACCAAACATAAATCAAATACACCCTCGCCTTTAATCACCGATAAACGCGTGCTTATTTTTGATGCGGATAAAGTAAATCTGGAAATACTGGAAAAATATTGCCAACAATTTGGCATGGAAGTTTACGCCACCTCTGGTCGTGATAATTTAATTGCCCACATTATTTGGAGCCACGAAAAAAACAATCCTTTTGATATTATTATTTTAGGTGAAGATAGAAAACACAAATATTGTCATGATCTGGTGGCCCGCATTCGCAGCGAAGCCAACAGCCTTGCGCCTATTTTATACGCCAGCTATATGCACAGCATGGAGCAAATTGAAGCGGAAAGTTTACACGGCATTCAGGCTACTATTATTAAACCTGTCTCACTCGGCATTTTAAAAAGCACGATTAGTGACTTACTGCAACCGGACATTAATGAAACCAAAGCGACACAAGATCATCAGCGCGCGCTTAACATTCTAATTGCAGAGGATAATGAAATAAATGCCAGTGTTGTATACAGCCATTTATCCGATCTCGGGCACAATGTTGATATTGCAACCGATGGCACTACCGCACTTTACGCCATGCACAAGCATCGCTACCATTTAGTTCTTATGGATATCAACATGCCAAATATGAATGGACTGGAAGCTACTCGCCAATGGCGTCGACTCGAGAAAGCCAATAGCCATCTGCCCATTATTGCCTTAACCGCCAAGGCCACCACCGAAGATCGAGAGCGCTGTATCAGTGCCGGCATGGACGATTTTTTAAGCAAACCGGTCAATGAAATACAGCTACAGAATATCCTTAAAAAACACATTACGTTGCACTAATTCAAAGTAACTGCTCACTCAGCAGCAGTCACGCACCACTGCGTTGCGCAGCGAATCACAAAACCCGGCAGCTTAAACACTGTTTTCACTAACAATTTCCTTTAAAAAATCAGTATATTATTGTCGCTGTTTTATGGCATCATGCACCACCAAATTGAATACCCTGGACTAGCGCTATGAGCATTACATCATTCTTACCCCCCGTTCGCACACTTATGGGCCCTGGCCCGTCTGACGTACACCCTCGCATTTTAAGCGCACTGGGCCGCCCGACCATTGGTCACCTCGACCCATTATTTGTGAGCATGATGGATGAAGTAAAAGGCTTGCTACAGTATGCATTTCAAACCAAAAACGAGCTGACTATTCCGGTTTCTGCCCCCGGCTCTGCGGGCATGGAAACCTGCTTTGTAAATTTAGTGGAAGCCGGCGATAAAGTAATTGTTTGTCAAAACGGCGTATTCGGCGGCCGCATGAAAGAAAATGTTGAACGTCTGGGCGCAACCGCAGTGATGGTTGAAGACCAATGGGGCAAAGCGGTTGACTGTAATAAAGTGGAAGAGGCCTTAAAAGCCAACCCCGATGCAAAAATTCTAGCCTTTGTACATGCCGAAACCTCAACCGGCGCGCAGTCTGATGCCAAGACTCTGTGCGAATTGGCCAGAAAACATGACTGCTTAACTATTGTGGACGCGGTAACGTCTTTAGGCGGCACTGAGTTGCGCGTTGATGACTGGGGCATAGATGCGATTTATTCAGGCACCCAGAAATGCCTGTCCTGCACACCCGGCATTTCACCGATAAGCTTTAGCGAAAAGGCTACCGACGTAATCAAAGCCCGCAAAACCAAGGTCTCCAGCTGGTTTTTAGATATGAACTTAGTAATGGGATACTGGGGTGGCAATGCTAAACGCGCCTATCACCACACCGCGCCGGTTAATGCACTTTACGCTATTCATGAATCTTTAGTGATGTTACAAGACGAAGGCCTGGAAAACGCATGGGCACGCCACGCTAAAAATCATTTAGCTTTACGCGCCGGTTTAGAAGCCATGGGTTTAAGCTTTATTGTTGACGAAGCCGATCGTTTACCACAATTAAACGCAGTGACCATTCCTGATGGCGTTGACGAAGCGGCAGTTCGCGCACAGTTATTAAATGAATTTAATTTAGAAATTGGTGCGGGCTTAGGCTCACTGGCCGGTAAAGTCTGGCGCATTGGTTTAATGGGCCACAGTTGTCGCGCAGAAAACATTATGCTTTGTTTGAGTGCATTAGAAGCCGTTTTAGGTGGTGCAGTTAAACAGGGCGTGGCGGTTGCCGCGGCGCAGAAAATTTTGGATAAGTAGTATTTTTTTACACAACATCGCGAGCTTTAGCTCGCGATTATTCCAACCAACTGGCGTCCCACAAAGCATGATCGTGAAACCTCGGGTGCCATAAATTATCACTTAACCCCCAATTTTTTGTACGATTTTTAAAATGTCACGCTTAGCATTTAACAGCACTAACCCATACAAATAGTCGGATGCAATCACAAAACAAAGCGCGATTATTTTCGACAAATTGTCATTCAAAATTTTAACTGAAACTTTAAGTGACAATAAATTCCCAAAGATCGGCCAGCGTTAATTTGTAACTGTAATAATTAAATAAATTTGATTTTCTATCGACACCCTGCCTTTTCTCAGCTCGCTGATATTCCTTTAACAGACACTCCATTTTCAATCAGGTATAATAGTACACATGAAAATTTATCTAGTCGGTGGCGCAGTCCGCGATCAGCTTTTAAACTATCCGGTAAAAGAAAAAGACTGGGTCGTTGTCGGCGCAACGGTTGAAGAAATGTTAACGCTGGGCTACCAGCAAGTCGGCAAAGACTTCCCGGTTTTTTTGCATCCGCAAACCAAAGACGAACACGCTCTCGCACGCACCGAACGTAATATCGCAGCGGGCTACAAAGGCTTTGAAGTTCACGCATCCCCCGGGGTTACATTAGAAGAAGATTTAATTCGCCGCGACTTAACCATTAATGCCATCGCACAAGATGATGCGGGAAATATTATTGACCCGTATAACGGCCGAGCTGACTTAGAAAAAAAATTACTGCGCCACGTTTCTCCCGCGTTTAGCGAAGACCCGGTGCGTATTTTACGCGTCGCACGTTTTGCTGCACGCTACGCGCATTTAGGTTTTAGTGTTGCCGAAGAAACTCATTTATTAATGCAAAAAATGGTCACCGATGGTGAAGCTGGTGCATTGGTTGCCGAACGCGTTTGGCAGGAATTTCATAAAGCGCTGGGCGAGCGCAATCCGGAAGTTTTTATTGAAGTGCTGCGTAACTGTCATGCACTGAAAATAATTTTACCCGAAATCGATGCTCTGTTTGGTGTGCCACAACCCCCGCAACATCACCCCGAAATTGACACTGGCATTCATACATTAATGGTACTGCAACAGGCGGCATTATTATCTACCGAACCCGCCACCCGTTTTGCTGCACTATGCCATGACCTGGGTAAGGCACTCACCCCAAAAGAAAACTGGCCTCACCACCATGGTCACGAGGCGAAAGGTAAAAAACCGATACGGGAGTTATGTCAGCGATTACGAACTCCTAATAATTTTAAAGAGTTGGCATTAATTACGGCCGAGTTTCATTTACACGTTCACCGTGCATTTGAAATTAAAAAATCGACACTTTTAAAAACCATTGAAAAACTTGATGGCATGCGCAAACCCGAAAGATACGAGGCGTTTTTAATCGCTTGCACAGCAGACATTCGCGGGCGCACCGGTTATGAAAATTATCATTACCCGCAGGCGGATTATTATCGAGAAGCATTAAAAATAATTAAATCAATTGATATGCAGCCATTAAAAAATACCGGCTTACGGGGAAAGGATATGGCTGATGGAATTCATACGGCTAGACAATCGGCTTTAAATAAATACTTGCAGCCTCCTGAAAATATTTAAGTTTTTACTTCAGACTCTCGCGAGCCTAAAATCGCTCACCTATATTGACATAGATTGCGCTGTCACCTCCACTAATACCAATGTCCAGACCAAGATTGAGCTTTTTATCTTGCGTAACCTGCCGTCGAACACCGCCACCATAAGCGATAATGGTTTCTGTTTGAAATATATTTTCAATCGTATCTGCAACATTACCTGCTTCAAAAAAAACTACATAGCCCCAGCGTGCTATAGGTTTATGTCGCCATTCTAAATGGCCTGAAATCATACTGTTATCTTTATAGCGACCTGCGGGAAAACCTCGCAACCTAAGCGTTGGCAGCAAATAAAATGGCACATCACCATTAGCATCGTCTAGACGTGTTTGTAATGCAACCACAGCATTTTTTGAAAAAGACAGATAGTGGCTATAAAAGGCATTCAATTTTTTAAAGTTAAAATCACTGCCTATTGCCTCATCATTTAAAGCCCAAACAAATTCAAAATAACTGCCCTGAGCAGGGTAATAATTATTATCCCGGCTGTCATAATTGCTAAGCATTGCGAGGCTGGATGTAATCGCATTACCTGTTACGGTTGGTAACTCTGGATTGACCTCTTTATCAAATGTTACACTAGAGCGAGTACCCGCATAGCGAACGCCCAGATACCAATCTTTGCTGCCGGGTATTCTACGCAGTAGTTGGCTGAAAATAACATCCGAAGCGATACTGTACGGGATGGGGTTTTCTTCAAGACCCGAGTTATTACCGATTCCAAAAAAATCCAGATTAAATTTGCCCGACCCAGCAAGCACTCTGAACCGGTACAGGTCATCTTTCCAGTTACCGTCATGGAAGCCACCGGTAAACCAGCTGTTACTATCTGTATACATACCCATGAAACCACTGGTTGGGTTTAATGCGGTTGGGTCAGCCGAAGTTTTGGGGTGCAGATATAACAAAGCTAGTTGTAGCCCAGAGCCAATTGTCGGATTGGAAATCGGAATTGGCACGGGCAACCATGTACCTTGCTGTTTTTTATTTAGGGATTTAATGTTTCCAACACGGCCAGACATTTCGGCGACGTCATCATCAATTGATGCAAAAGAAGCCCCCGGTTTGATGCAAATTAGCAGCACCAAAATCAGACTGGCTTTAATTATTCGATTGTACGTGTTTATCATTGCCTAAAGTGAATATTGCTAGTGTTGATAGAATATTTATTGGGTGCACTATAGCGCATAAAAAGCATAATCTTTGTAAAGAAATGTAGTGTGTGGTTAAATTAGTAGTGGGTGATGTTTTATCTTGCCCTAAAAGCGACCAAAGCAATAATTTGAATGTGTTTTACAACAAACATATTCAACTTGCTAAAAACTAGATTACTAAATTAAGCGCAATATCCAGACTTATTAAATTTTCTTACTGAGACACCCATAAAAAACTCATACAAGCCAAAGGTGATAGCATGAAGCTGAAGATAATTAATCTTGTCCTTATATCCGTTTTACAAATAACAGCTGCACACGCATCAGACGCAGGAATCCCGGGCAGTCCGGATGAGCTAGTCCCGAGTTTATATCCCGGCAAAACCTATTCACCTTATGCCAATCGGGATTTCCCAAGTAATGTGTATTGGGGTGATACCCATGTGCATACCGGCTTATCATTAGATGCAGGATTATTTGGCAACACCCTTGGTCATGCTGATGCCTATCGATTAGCTCGCGGTGAACAAGTAACAGCGGCTTCAGGCATACCGGTTAAACTCAGTCGCCCACTCGACTGGATTGTGATTACCGACCATTCCGACATGATGGGAATTGCTACGGACATTCAAAAAGGTGTACCGAACATAGTCGCCATTCCTAAAGGTAAAGAATGGCACGAAGGTTTTAAAAAAGGCGGCAGGGCGGCGGGCGAGGCTGCATTTGACTTGATTACCCATTTTTCACAAATGAAATTACCGAAAAAAATGGTGGCTGATTATTCACCCGGTTCAAAAGTTTATAATAATCTGTGGTATGACATGGTTGATACCGCCGAGCGTTTTAATGATCCAGGCAAATTTACTGCCTTAATTGGTTTTGAGTGGACATCGGTGCCCAAAGGCTTCAACCTGCACCGTAATGTGATTCTTCGCGATAATGGCAATCGTGCTAAACAAGTGCTCCCGCTGACAACACAACCACCTCTTGGCACCACCAATCCATTAGATTTATATAAATGGCTGGATGATTACGAGAAAAAAACCGGTGGTCAAGCATTAGCGATTTCTCATAATGGCAACCTTTCCAACGGCTGGATGTTTCCCACTGAAATCACCTACGCTGGCGGAAAAGTCGACAAGAATTATGTTGAGCTACGCGCCAAATGGGAACCACTTTATGAAGTGACCCAAATAAAAGGGGATGGTGAAACCCACCCAGTGCTTTCCCCTAATGACGAGTTCGCTGATTACGGCACATGGGCAGTAGGCAACCTGGACATTACCCAGCTAAAAACAGATGATATGCTGCAGCGTGAATATGCTCGAGAAGCATTGAAGAACGGTTTTAAACTGGAGAAAAAACTCGGCACCAACCCGTATAAGTTTGGTATGGTTGGCGCAACCGACACTCATACCGGATTGGCAACAGCGGCAGAAGATAACTTCTTCGGTAAGTCCACCAGTGTAGAGCCTTCAAAAAATCGTGTATCGCATCCATTTGTTAAATCAAAACTGGGTGAAATTTCAGGTGATATGTTAGTCGCTTCCGGCTACCAGGGTGTGTGGGCAAAAGAAAATACACGGGCTTCAATTTGGGATGCAATGGCCCGTAAAGAAACTTATGCCACCACCGGTCCACGCATGGTTGTGCGTTTCTTTGGCGGTTGGGATTATAACGATAATGATTTACGCAACCGAGTACCGGCGTTCCCCGGTTATGAAAAAGGCGTACCCATGGGTGGCAATTTAAAGAAAGCCCCTAAAGGCAAAAAAGCACCGACCTTTATGGTTGTCGCCTTGCGTGACCCGATTGGCGCAAACCTTGATCGTGTACAAATTGTTAAAGGCTGGATGGACACTAAAGGCAAAACCCACGAAAAAGTTTATGATGTGAGCTGGTCAGGTGATCGTAAAATCAACGCCAAAGGTAAGTTGCCCGCAGTGGGTAACACGGTTGATTTAGAAGCAGCGACCTGGACCAATACCATCGGCGCCTCTGAATTAGCAACCGTGTGGACTGACCCGGATTTTAACAAAAAAGAAAATGCGTTTTACTACGCCCGTGTACTAGAAATACCCACACCGCGTTGGATTGTTTACGACAAAGTTCGTCTTGGTGCCAAGTTACCAAAAGATGCTACTTTGATCCATCAGGAACGTGCGTATACTTCGCCGATTTGGTATTCACCTAAGGGTTGAGTTTTCAGTATTAACGCTTGATTAAACGGAGTGTTTTTTGCTCTGTTTAACTTAGATGGGATATTGACTGTTAATACAAAATCCAAACACCAATAGTCTTACACCATGAAAAATTCTAAATTCCATAGATTTTTACGCGACCCCCTGCTGCATTTTTTACTAATCGGCGGTGCAATGTTTTTGCTTTATAACCAGCTGAACGAAGCTCCACTCGACAGCAAACAGATTGTAATAAATCAAGCGCAGATCAATCATTTAAAAGCACTGTGGAAGAGAAAAAGCCAAAGACAACCCACGCAATTTGAGCTGAACAGTATGGTTAAACAGTTTATTCGTGAAGAAGTTATGGTTAGAGAAGCACTGAAGATGGGATTGAATCAAAATGACGGCGTTATTCGTCGCAGGCTAGCACAAAAAATGGAATTCATTTCCGCTGATATAGCCGCATTGGCCGAGCCAACTGAAACACAACTTGCAGATTATCTTAAATCACATAGTGAGAATTTTGCACAACCGGCTTACCTCAGTTTCGAACAGGTGTTTGCCAGCTATGATAAACACGACAAACAAACCCAGGCTTATGCAGCTTCGCTGTTGAAAAAATTACAGGAAAAACCGGCGACTAACATCAGCAAACTCAGTGATTCGATTATGTTAGATCAGCAATACTTGCAAATAACTCAACATGACATAACGCGTATTTTTGGTAAAGCGTTTGCAAGTAAAATATTTTCTTTACCCGTGGGTGACTGGCAAGGCCCTGTTACCTCAGGTTATGGCGTACACTTAATTCGCATAAATCATAAAGTCGAAAAAAAGCTACCCCCATTAAATACAGTACGTGAAAAAGTGCGCGCAGAATGGATGGCACAACAACGCCGTGACATGGATAAAACATTTTATGAAACTTTGCGCCAGAGTTATGAAATTATCATTGAAGATGCGGCGGTGAATAATGCAATTGCCGGAAAAACAATGACTCAAGCATCTATAGAGAATCAAGCCAATTGATACAACGACTCTCCATTAGTTTATGTTTAGTTTTTTTATCTATGCTGGCCTTATCTGGGCTAAGCCAGGCAGATGAAATTCGCCCCGGTTATCTCGAGCTGAAGGAAACCAGTCAGAATGTGTTTTCTGTGTTATGGAAAGTCCCAGCCAAAGGCGCTAAAAAATTAAATATTCAAGCGCAACTCCCCGACAATTGTATCGACACCGTAAAACCCAATACACAGTTAATCAATGCCGCATATATGCAACGCTGGATTGTGCATTGTGAGAACGGCCTTACTCAACACGTTATTACTATTGAGGGTTTGAGTGCCAGCCGTACCGATGTATTACTGCATCTTGAATTTATCAATGGCACTTCACAAACCGCACAACTCACACCAACCCAGAACAGTTATAAAATACCCACTATCGCATCGTCTTTTCAGATTAGTAAAACCTATACCGCATTAGGCATTACACATATTTTGTTTGGTTTTGATCATTTGTTATTTGTATTCGCGTTACTTTTTTTAGTGAGCGGCACTCGCCGTTTATTACTGACTATTACAGCTTTTACCTTTGCCCATAGCATTACTATGGCTATGGCTACGCTGGGTTATGTTTCTGTGCCCCAGCAACCGGTTGAAGCGATCATCGCATTAAGTATCGTATTTGTCGCAGTCGAAATTATCCACGGGCTACAAGGTAGAAAGGGATACGCTGCACGTTGGCCCTGGTTAATTGCATTTGTATTTGGTTTATTACACGGCTTTGGCTTTGCAGGCGCACTGGCCGAAATTGGGTTACCGCAACAAGCAATTCCATTAGCTCTTGTATTTTTTAATGTTGGTGTTGAAGTAGGCCAGGTGATTTTTATTGCTGGTTTTTTTACACTTGTCTGGTTGCTGTCAAAAGCTTTAATGTCGAAACTATCTGAGCCAGACATATCAGTAAACGTCTGGAAGCAGACGCTAAAACTTTCACGGCCTGCGGCTTATGTAACAGGTTCGCTTGCAAGCTTCTGGATGATTGAACGCCTTATAGTTGGACTGTTCCATTAAACCCACGATTTACCTTTTTATTGTTTTAGTGGATATTGATTGGGCGATGTCGTTAAAAAAATGGAGTGTCAACACTATTTCGTACCTAGATTAGCTTCAATTTCTTTAATCTGATCCAGTCGCCTTTTTTCAAATTTTACAGGTGGTAAATAGTCATTAAAACTATGTGGCCTGTCGTGGTTATAGTACGCAATAAATTCATCGATTAACCATTTCATTGCAAGCGGATCAATGAGCTTATCATGTTGATAAATCGTTTCGGTTTTAAACGTTTTGAAAAAACTTTTAATTACCGCATTGTCCCAACAATTTTCACGTCGACTCATGCTTTATCTTCTCTAGGTGATATAATAATCTATCGTCTAGGTACGGGATAGTGTAGTCACTCCATGGCGACATTCAGCGCTATCCAATGCAATCCTGTTATTAAGGGTTTTTATCAGCAATTAGTTGCTCAAGGAAAGCATAAAAAAGTTGCCTTAACAGCGTGTATGAGAAAATTTATTACCATGTAAATGCCATGGTAAGAGACAAATGTGTATGGGCTATTGATTAATTTTTAGATGTGTTGACATCACTGACGCTTGTTATGTGTTTTAAGCAGTAAGTACATAGCCATTTAATAACATGCTTAATGAAATAATACCAATAACTAGTGACCATAAAAAATGAGTTGCTACTAAGTTTATTGATTTTTTGTTTTTATAATATTTTGCTATGTAAATAATACAAATTATTGGATGAACAAATATTAACAATGAAATTGTAGCTAAGTATAAAGGTATGAAGAATAACATTAATATAGCAGCTAATGAATTGTGCGAATTACTGATATACCCGAGGTAGCCGAGCAAACCTAAACTGGCAATTACCAAATAAATATAACTCAAGTTCCTTTTTTTCATTTTTTATTCACCTAGACACAATGATTCCCCCCTGCCTTAAAAGGGAGCCGATCTCCGTCCTACGTGGGTTAGCTACCAAAGCAGCCAGTGCCATAATATGAAAGTATAACCCTTCATTAACAGGCTCAGAGATCGACATGACACAATCCAATATACTTTTTATCGGTATGGACGTCCACAAAGATTCTATCGTCATTTCATTACGTGACGCCGATAATTTAACGCGATTGTTACGTTCAGACGATCTAACCGCTGTCTATGTGCCCAATGCAGAAGATGAAGTTATGCGTGATTTAAGTCGCGCACGTGAAAATGCGGTGCTGGTTTTTAAGTCAGCAAAGCAACGAGTAAAATCCTTTCTGTTACGTCACAATATTCGATTTGATGGTTCAGCTAACTGGTCAGATATCAACGAGTCTGAAAATCATAAGTCGTCGCCTCCCATTTGGGGGCATCCAGAGATAAACTCGAATGGGCTTACGACCCAAACAGGAGACGGCTCATGCAACTTTACTGCGGAATAGACCTACATAGCAATAACAGTATGTTCTCTTTAATAGACGATACAGATCGTCTTATTAGTGAAAAACGGCTGGATAATAATCTGGAAACGATTACCCAATATTTGAAACCCTATGCACAAGACTTAACAGGTATTGTGGTTGAATCAACCTACAACTGGTACTGGCTTGTTGATGGCTGAATTGAAAATGATTACTCGGTTCATTTGGCAAATACATTAGCCATAAAACAGTACAACGGTATTAAGCATACCAATGATGCAACGGACGCACGATTTTTGGCTCACTTACTTCGGCTGAATATTTTACCAACAGGTTATATTTATCCTAAAGCGCAACGCTATGTTCGTGATCTATTGCGTCGCCGATTATTACTTGTCAGGCAACGCACTGCACAGTTACTAAGTCTGCAAAGTATGATTACTCGCTATACTGGACAACGTCTGACAAGCCATCAGGTAAAACGAATTGGTGGTAATGCAAAAGACTGGGTGTCGAAATTAGGTTCTACAATAGGTTTGTTTTTTATATTTACTGATAATCCAAACAAGAGTCCTCATACATTGCCTTATACTGGAAATTCGTCAGTGGTGAATGGTGTGTATGATGTTCGAAACAAGAGTGCATTAGTTGTACAATCTATTGTGAATTCATTACTTAAGTGATAAGACTAAGCCCTGTGTGGATGCTCAAAAAAAAACCCTAGTAGCACGGCATTCTTTATCGTTTTGTTTGTATTTCTGACGACTATTATTATGAAACCAGGTATGGCTACCCCTAAAAGTGCACTGATCAAACTTGATTTATCAGGGCAAGCAATTAGTTTTTTATCTCCTGTAAATTACAGCAAAAATTTTCCATGGCCGTCTGAAAAAGAATATCGAATCAATATACATGATAAAGATATTTATAAGAGCGCTTATACAGAATTAGAAAATGCCTATTCAATACGCCAATCCTATTGGGATTATGGGCGGGGTATTATTTTTGGCGGTGCTAAAGGCACCTTATCAATGACCGTGGTTTTATACCGCACCTTTGACAAAAATACAGACGCCAAAAATAGTAGTGAGTTTATAACGGCGCTGCAAACGGATTTTGAAAAGACCTACGATAAACAGGCTAGAGAGGAATTTGGTATAGAGTTGCCTGAGCACTATCAAACTACAGCGATCTCTAATTTAGACTGGGGGCATTATGAATACCTTATGGGTAGAGGTGAACGACATGTGGTTTATGCAATACCCGTCTCTAAACAACACTATTTAATGGTTACATTTAACTTTATTAATAATAGCCACGGCGAGAAAAACGATTGGAAAGATCAGGCGCAAGCAACGGTTGATTTTATTATGTCTTCCTTCAAAATGAATTAACTTCGAAATTAAAATTACTTCAATTCATCCTGGTGTACTCGGTATACGCCCTTACGTATTTTAAACATAAGCTTAGCATGACGCCAAAGGCTTTAATTTATCATCCTTTCTCCCAAAACCCTTTTAGTCTTATAGCTGAGATACTTATATACTAGAAAATCAACCTTTCTAAATGGTAACCAGATATTCACCTTAGTACTTATTATAAAAGTAGGCTCTTTAATTGTTATGTGTATAAGTTAATTATCACACGGATTAGCGTGTATTCTTGATTTTACACGCATAAGCGGGTATTGTTATTATTACACGGCATTGCGTGTATTATTATCTGGTGACAATATGGAGAGATATTATGCTTATTCATTCCCCGGCTGACCTGGCTCAATATTATCGAGATCAACGTAAGCAGCTCGGGCAGTCGCAAGCGGCTATTGCTCAAGACGTTGCTGTGCGTCAGGACACGGTCTCTAAATTTGAACTTAAGCCCGACAATGTTCGCCTTGAAACCTTGTTTCGCCTGCTCTCAGCACTTGATATGGAAATGCATATTGTTCCCAAGGATGAATTAACCAGGGATAAATTAACTAAGGATAAATCAGCTAAAGCTCAATCGACTCCAGTTAATAATAATAAAAAAGGCTGGACTGAGCAGTGGTAAGTAAAGATCTAACACTGGGTGTATGGATGAATGGCATCCATGTTGGCGACCTTACCAAAAGCACATCAGGGGCATTGAAATTTGCTTATACGACTGAGTGGATTACAACCGATGGGGCGCGTCCCATTTCTCTCTCCATGCTATTGCAGCACCGAGCTTATAGTGGTGAGAAAGTGTATAACTATTTCGACAACTTGCTGCCAGATAACAGGCAGATCCGTGACCGAATTCAGGCCCGTTTTAAAGCATCAACTTCACATCCCTTGGATCTACTTTCGGCGATTGGTATGGACTGTGTGGGCGCGGTTCAAATTGTGCCTAATGAGTTTAAGCCGCAGGATGTACGTCGTATTGAAGGGCAACGGCTGAGTGATGTGCAGATTGCTCAACTGTTGAAAAATTACCGAACAGCTCCGCTTGGTATGGCCGAAGAGGGGGACGATGAGTTTCGCATTTCAATTGCGGGTGCGCAGGAAAAGACCGCATTGCTGTGGAAGGATAATGCCTGGCATCGTCCTATGGGAACAACGCCCACTACACATATCTTCAAACTACCAATTGGGCAGATCGAACACTCGGGGATGGACCTGAGTGAAAGTTGTGAAAATGAATGGCTTTGTCTGAAAATCACAGCGGCTTTTGAGCTACCTGTTTGTGATGCGCAAGTGGCGACGTTTGATGGAGCAAAGGCACTGGTGGTAGAGCGATTTGATCGTCGCCATGGTGACGGCTGGATTATGCGTCTGCCACAGGAAGATATGTGTCAGGCACTGGGGGTTTCACCCAATATCAAATATGAGAGTGACGGTGGGCCGGGTATCGAAGCGATTATGCGTTTTCTTTTACAGTCACGAGAGGCGAGGCACGACCGGGCGCTGTTCCTTAAAAGTCAGATCCTGTTCTGGTTATTAGCCGCGATTGATGGGCATGCGAAAAACTTCAGTGTGTTTATTGAGCCCGAGGGACGATTCAGGATGACACCGCTGTATGACATTATGTCTGCGCATCCTCTCTTAGCCAATAAACAGTTACAGCTAAAAAAGATCAAAATGGCGATGGCTGTCAGTGGAAAGAATCGTCATTACCACTGGCACACCATCCAGCCGAGACACTTTCTCAGCACAGCTAAACAGGTGGGCTTTAATGAAAAGACCGCACGTAATTTAGTGGTTGAAATGATGGATAGGGTTGAAGATGTTATTACGCGTGTTGAAGCGCAGATACCTGATAACTTTCCGGATGCAATTGCCACACCCATCTTGATGGGGATACGTAAACAGCGTGAACTGTATACAGGGGTAGGCGGTCTTTAGCTATATTGCATGTGAAACGGGTCCGATAGTAATCGTAAAATAGCGGGTTTAATTCCAGTTTTGACAAACTGTTTTGTGGTGATTTCTAAGGCATCTACCTGCCTTGTATTTAACAGGCAGAAAGCAAAAAGGTCATTTTGACCCTAAAAAACCCTGAAGGGGCTCAAATATGACCCGTAACACGGCTCGCCTTTTGTGGCCTCGCTTCGCTCATGTCGCCACAAAAACCAAGCCGTGTTACGGTCAGGTTAACTTGGTGTTAGCATTAATAAAGGAGAAAAAATGGCTTATTTGATTGAAGTAGAACGAAATCTGCTAAAAGGCACAGGAACATTAATATACAAACATGGTTCTGTATCAATAAATACACAATGCTGGTTTGAATTAGCAAAACCAATAGTTGCAAAGACATATATAGGTTGCTCAGCTACGCATATGTTAACCAAAAAGAATTCATTTGGTAAACCGAGAGAAGGCATCTATTTACCAGACAAGCAAACGAATCGTCGAGGCATATTTATTCATATGGGTAATAATGCAGCATGGTCTGATGGCTGCATCGTGATTAAGGAGAAAGAAATTCTAAAAATATGGAGTTCCATCCAACCTAAAGACGCATCAAATGTTACAGTTAATATCAGGAATATATGAATGGGGGAAATATGAATTTAATTAAATTATTATTAATTTTATTATCTTTAAATGCTTGCTCAGCTATTGCCGCCGCATCAAATGAGCAAGATGCTAAGCTAATATTAGACAGATTGCTACATATTGATAATGAAAAATACAATACAAAAAATGCAAGTGGACAATTTTTCTATAATTCATTACTGGAATATAAAGATTGGGAAAGAACATATATTAAATATTCTAGAATGAATAAAACAAATAAAAAATTCACAGAACATGAAATAAAAAACTTATTGTTTATTGGGTTTGTTTCTAAGGTAAATTCAGACGCTGCAATATCAGAATCTCTATCTAGCGATTTAATGCCGATATTTAATGACAATAAAACATTGATACTAAATGTTATAGCTGAACTAAACTTTTTGATCCCTTCAACCTGCTATTATTTGAATAATTATTTTGGCTTTGAAGGTAAAAATAAAGAAAATAAAATACCATTCATTAAAACTAATAAAGAAATTATAATAGAACATCTCGGCAAAAATGAGGGCGAAAGATGTTTGGTAGAATTCGAAAAGCAATAAAATTCTAACCAATAAATTAACACTGACCATTTTTTCTTGCGGCCTAAAAGGCAGGCCGCAAGAAAAAACGTCAGGTTATTAAAACGTTAGCTGTAAATAAAAAACAAAACATTAATAATAAATAAAAGTTTTATATTACGGGTCTGAATTAAAATCCAGTAAATGAGCTTTAAGTTTCAATAAAATCTGTGAAAAATAAAGTGCGTTGACTTAGTTTAAAAAGTAAAGAAAAATACAAAAACAAAATAATAAAAAATTAAATACAAATTTAATCTATTCACAGC
>Ga0316207_10000222_pt1 | contig 110485 bp, 91 predicted proteins | sample 6weekpyrite_MG_FD_204943 | JGI IMG/M metagenome (GOLD analysis project Ga0316207, IMG submission 204943) | Microbial mat bacterial communities from mineral coupon in-situ incubated in ocean water Damariscotta River, Maine, United States -... | ecosystem: Environmental > Aquatic > Marine >...
ACTTAAAGCACTTGCTTAATGCGTCAAATTATTGATAATTGTGCCGCATTATTATTACGTTATATCCCTGAGAAGAGCTTAATGGCAAAAGAAGAAGCATTACAAATGGATGGCACGGTTTTAGAAACCTTGCCTAATACTATGTTCCGTGTGGAACTTGAAAATGGTCATGTGGTAACAGCCCATATTTCAGGCCGTATGCGTAAACACTATATTCGCATTATGACCGGTGACAAAGTAACGGTTGAGATGACACCTTACGATCTTGAGAAAGGCCGAATTGTTTATCGTGAAAAGTAATAGAACTAAATTTCCAATAAAAAAGGCTGTGTAATAACTACACAGCCTTTTTTATTGGGGAAAATCAAACGATTTGCCACGGAGACACAGAGCTTCAAAGTCACAAAACAAAAATTATATTTTTTTTCTGTGATCTCTGTGCCTCCGTGGCAAAGTTTCATGCTTTTAATTTAACCCGCTACCGTTTCTTTCTCCAGCACTTCAATCTGCAGATCATCAGTTTCCTTATTCAGGCTCACCTTAACCTGACCACCTTTGGATAAGCTGCCAAAGAGCAACTCATCAGCAAGCACACGTTTTAAATGCTCCTGTATAACGCGTGCCATAGGCCTTGCCCCCATCTTAGGGTCATAGCCTTTTATGGCTAGCCAGTCACGTGCACTATTATCCACATGCATGGAAACTTTTTTCTGTTCTAGCTGGTGTTCAAGCTCAATAATAAACTTATCCACAACGTTGGTAATGGTACGTTCATCAAGGGATTTAAACTGGATAATACCATCTAAACGATTACGGAATTCAGGCGTAAACATACGTGTTAACTCTTCCATTCCGTCAGTTACATTATCCTGTTCAGTAAAGCCCATAGAACGACGGCTCATCATCTGCGCACCGGCATTGGTTGTCATAATAAGAATGACATTACGAAAATCCGTTTTACGCCCGTTAGTATCGGTCAGGGTACCGTGATCCATAACCTGTAATAAAAGGTTAAAAACATCTGGATGGGCTTTTTCAATTTCATCCAGCAATAGCACTGCATGGGGGTGTTTATTGATAGAATCTGTCAATAAGCCACCCTGATCAAAACCTACATAACCTGGGGGCGCACCAATCAAGCGTGATACCGTGTGACGCTCCATATATTCAGACATATCAAATCGAATCAGCTCAATACCCAGCGCTTTAGACAGTTGTTTGGTTACCTCAGTTTTACCTACTCCTGTTGGCCCTGCAAACAGGAAGGAGCCTACTGGCTGGTCAGGGTTACCCAGGCCAGAACGAGACATTTTGATCGCATTCGTCATGTTATCAATAGCTTCATCCTGCCCAAACACAACCAGCTTCAAATTACGTTTAAGGTTTTTCAATACCGTAGTATCAGAAGAAGAAACGGTTTTGGCTGGAATACGCGCCAGTTTAGCTATAATATTTTCGATATCATTAACATTAACATGCTTAGATTTACCGTCTTTATTATTCATATTCCGATGGGCACCAGCCTCATCGATTACATCTATGGCCTTATCTGGCAGAAAACGATCCATCATATAACGACTGGATAACTCCACCGCTGATTTAAGCGCATTTAAACTGTATTTTACATTATGATAGTCTTCATAATGCGGTTTAAGACCACGTAAAATCTCAACTGTTTCAGCAATGCTGGGTTCATCTACATCAACTTTCTGAAAACGGCGTGTTAATGCATGATCTTTTTCAAAGATACCGCGAAACTCCTGATAAGTAGTCGAACCAATACACTTAAGCTCACCTGATGCAAGCACCGGCTTAATCAGATTAGATGCATCCATAACTCCACCTGATGCGGAACCTGCACCTATTATGGTATGAATTTCATCTATAAATAAAATTGCACCGGGGTCATCAGCCAGTTGTTTAAGCACACCTTTAAGACGCTTTTCAAAATCCCCTCTGTATTTTGTACCCGCAACTAATGCACCTAAATCAAGTGAGTATATAGTTGAGCCATGAAGTATTTCGGGCACTTCATCATCTACTATTTTTTTAGCCAGGCCCTCAGCAATCGCAGTTTTACCTACACCTGCCTCCCCCACTAGCAAGGGATTATTTTTACGTCGACGGCATAAAATCTGCACGATACGCTCAACTTCCAGATCACGACCAATCAATGGGTCAATCCTGCTCTGCAGCGCCTTCATATTGAGGTTAACCGCATATTTATCTAATGGTTGATTTTCTACTTCAGTAGCATCATCTGTAGAAGAATCTATATCAGCATGATTGTCATCATCTTCAGATATTTTAGAAATGCCATGGGAAACATAATTGACAATATCAAGACGATTTACATCTTGTTGATGCAATAAATAGATAGCCTGGGACTCTTGTTCACCATAGATGGCCACCAGCACATTGGCACCCGTCACTTCTTTTTTACCCGAGGACTGAACATGAAAAACCGCACGTTGAAGTACACGCTGGAAGCCTAATGTAGGCTGAACCTCACCCATTTGATCCTCATGAAATACCGGGGTATTTTCATCTAAATACAGGGAAAGTTCACCTTTTAGACGTAATAAGTCGGCACCGCAGGCCTTTAAAACTGAATTTGCACTGCTATTATCCAGCAGCGCTAATAATAAATGCTCTACTGTAATATACTCATGCCGCTTATTGCGAGCTTCATTAAACGCGACGTTTAGTGAAGCCTCTAGCTCCTTACTCAACATAACATCGCCTCTTTTAGTTATGAGTGGAGAGCCATCATTGTGTGGCCCAGCCACTTTTATCAATTAAATAATCTATTAACAAACTTGAAGCTCATGCTTCTTCCATTGTACACATCAATGGATGCTGATGCTGCCTGGAATAGTCGTTTACCTGTTCTACCTTGGTTTCCGCTATCTGGTAGCTGAATTCGCCACAAATTGCTTCACCCTTAGTATGCACCATTAGCATTATCTGTGTCGCCTGTTCCTCATTCATCTTAAAGAATTTAGACAGTATCTGCACCACAAATTCCATTGGTGTGTAATCATCATTCAATAATACGACCTTGTATTTCTTTGGAGGTTTCAATTTAGGTTTGGCTTCTTCTACCGCCAGGCCGTCATTTAGATCCCAATCTGATTCATGATCACTCATGCCATATTCTCATTGTAGTTCAAGCTTTTAGGGTTTTCCGAAAATAGCGCTATTTTTAAACTCGCATAGCCTATTTACGCGTACATTTTAACCTTTACACAAAGGTCATACAGGCTATTTTACATGAAAATCATTAAAATTAGACACACCATTTATAGACTCATTAGTTAATTGAAGGAAAAAGCCCTACTAATTGATGTCTAGACGAATCATTTAAACTGTTCTAAAAAAAGAATAGAGTATAATACATACTTATTAGATCGTTTGCGCCCTGGTACTTTAAGTATTGAACCAAGATTAATACCTGTATACCTCAGCTCATACTAATTGCATTAAATCATAAAAAATCACTGCTGTCCCGTTAACCACTAGAGGCATGAGTGGGGGTATCTGTTTAAGACCGTCACCCGCATGGAAGCAGATGTCGAGCCACCAGGGAGGGCTTTACGGTGCGTCTTAGACAGACACCCCCACTCATGTCTCGATCAGAGTGAAACGTTCGTTAATCACATAACAATGCGCTTTAAACATAAACTAATTTCTTTTAACGGGACAGCAGTAATAAAAAATGAAAATCAAGCCTACTCTCAAATCAATAATACTCCCTTCTCTCTTGCTAATGATCACAGGCTGTTTGCATTTCAACCTATATGCTGATGTATACGAACCTTCTGCGTCTGTACTACGGTTTCAAAAACAAATGGCAAAGCGAGGCAATGCAGAATCCCAGTTCAAATTAGGGTTAATGTACGAAACCGGTTCAGGTCTAAGTAATAGCCTGGTTCTGGCTACAAGCTGGTATAAAAAAGCCGCACAACAAAACTACAAACCGGCTATTAACCGTTTGACATATCTTGAAATCAAAAAATCTGGTTTTAATAATAGTCACAAAGAATGGTTAATGAAACTTAAAGCTGATGCTCGTTACCTGGAAGGTGAAGCCTTATTTTTATTAGGACAAATGTATTCAGAAGGCACCGGTGTTAACAAAAGTCTTACCCATGCACTAGAATTATTACGTGAAGCTGCTGGGGGAAACATTCCGGGTTCAGAAGCTGAAATATTACGTGTAGAGAAAGAGTTAACGCTTCTACAAAATAAATATAATCATAAAAAAATTAAAACCAAAACGGCCTCTAAAAAAGTATCCCACACACACAAAAACCTGCGCACCAGATCTAAAAAATTGCCAGCACTAACTGCAACCGCTAGTAACATAAAAAGAACACCAGGTCTGTTAACCAGCAAAACCAAAAAAGCGACAAAACTACCGACCGCAAAAAAGACTATCCTGTCAAAACCAGCAATTGAACAAACGCAACCCGTTAGTGTAAAAAAAGCACAACACCCAATGGATACAATATGCGGTGGACGTAATCGATTCACCAGGGACTGTCGTTAACTATTATTTAGGCATTTAAAGTACTAACTTAGATTCTATACAGCAAAAGTAAAACTAATTCTTTTGCGGACTGTTTTCTAACTTGAGAAATTAAGCTTTGCAGATCCAACCCACTGCTATGCTACCTTCAATTTTGGTCTAAAATATCGTACAACCAACGGCATATTAACACCCAATCCCATGATTGTGTTCTGATATTCATCCTACTTAATTTAAAACACCATCATTGTCGGTATCAGTATTAAAATCACAACCATTTTCATCAACAAGTATCCCCGCAGATGATTCGGGACATTGACCAACACTATCATATACACCGTCTTTATCTGAATCTTCAGGCAGTGATTTCTTTTTAGTTTTTTTACCAAATCGATACAACATACCGATGCTTAACAATGAAGCATCTTCATCGAAACTTTCTAACTCGATTCGTACAGCTAAACCATTATCCCAGGCGTACTCAAGACCACCACTCAGTGAAAGTTGCACAGGGTTTTCTTTTTCGTATAAAACCGTAGCATTATTACGAATTGCACCTATACCACCTTTAATAAAAGTAGCCCAGCCCCTATGATCATTTTCACCCTGATCATAAAAATAATACAATGCGCTAACAGATGAAATGAAATAACTGATTTCACCTTCAGGATCCAATTGAGCCGTACCCAGATCTGTCATACTCAATTCTGCACTAATCGATTCATTAATATCTAAACCAGCATATAACCTATAGCCAAAATCATTGTTATCTATAAGCGAAAAAATAGTACCACTGGTTTCAGGTGTTATTAGTGACGAACCCACACCTCCACCAATATAGATACTACTCAATAACTTTTCAGTGATACTTTTTTTTTGCTCTGTATCTGCATTCGACATTATTGGTAAGGTGATCAAAACCAGTAATATCCCCAAACTGGAACTTCGTCGCTTGATACAAATTAAGGTCGATAATAAAATCAGCAACAAGGGATCAAACGAACCAGCATCATTACTCCCGTTTTCAATAACATCTGAAATACTGTCATTATCACTATCCAGATCAAAGCTACCTGGTATGTTATCGCTATCCATATCTATAAGACCATCCCCTTCAACGTTATCTGGAATTCCATCGTTTTCATCACCTAAGTTTTTCCCGCCTGGAGTACCGCCATTATCGGCATCATCATAATCCTGAAAATCAACGACACTCCTGCATTCAGTAGAGGCAGAGAGGTTACTGTAATAAAACCATCAAAACCACCATTATTATCAACAATATCAACAATATCAACAAAGCCATCCACCAGGCCATTGTTATTCGAATCAATCTCATCCGCTTCGAGCCGATCATACAGACCATAACCATCTGCATCCGTATCTAACTGATTGGTAACCCCTCCACCTGTAGTCTCCCCCCTACTTCGAACACATCTAAAATACCATCACCATCAGTGTCAACACTAAAAATTTGCGGCTCACCAAACGTAATTGTGCCGCTATATTTATAACTTAAATCACTACTGTCACGTTAACGTAAAACGCCCATTAATCTCCGATATAAGCGTTCGAGAATGACGAATTTATAGCTTGCCAATTTCATGCCCCATTTGAATGGGGCATATGTTCATTGCCTGCTATATTAATCGTGCAGGTAATGTTTTAAAAAATTAACAGGACATTAGTAGTGAACTTAAATATTAGAATTCAACATACCCAGGTAAGAACCCACCCATTCAGGGGATTGTATTCAGAGGCAGACAGGCAGATAGTACCAAGTAATTGGTGTAATAATGTCAGGCAATAATCAGATAGCAAATTTAATTTTAGTCTCCAGCCTATCTAACTCATTGATTACTATAATAAAAAATAATATAGATCTTTTTGATTTAAAATAAAGTAACGACTTAATGTAACGGACACACTAATTACTAATATATTACCCATGAACAAACCTAAGCTCCTTAACACTAGCAAACCCGCCCTTTTCTTCACAATGATCACTGCTTTATCAGCATGTAGCTCAGATGATAATGGCACCCTTGCATCAGGTCGCGGCGGCACAGCAAACAGCCAGTTTTCCCTGGATATTACTGACGCACCTGTAGATAATGCAGATGAAGTATGGGTTGAGTTTACAGGTATAAGCATTAACCTATCTACAAATGATGAAAATACAAACCTGCAGGAATTTACATTCAATTCACCAAAACGATTTAATTTACTTGAGTTACAGGGCAATAAAGTACAAAACCTGTTAAGTGACAAAATCATACCTTCGGGTTCATATAACTGGATAAGACTCGCCGTTAACGCTGAACAGGACAATACCCTGGATTCATATATCAAGTTGAAAGATGGATCTGAACATGAACTCTACATCCCAGGTGGATCTCAAACAGGATTAAAACTCAATAGCAGTTTTGAGCTAATGACTAACGCAAAATTCAATTACACTATTGATTTTGATCTGCGAAAATCGATTGTTTTAACCGGCTCTAATAAATATATATTAAGACCCACTCTTCGCTTAATTAATAATGCAGAATCAACAACCATAACAGGTTCTGTTGACGCATCACTATTATCAACTATTAGTGCTGGCTGCACAGATGATGATCCTGTGACAGGTAATGCTGTCTATCTCTATGAAAATAACAATGTAACACCCAATGATATAAACAACTCAACTAAAAACTTAATTAACTCATCACTGGTTGTACTAAACAGCAGTGGAAATTATGAGTACACCCTTGGTTTTATTCCTCAGGGCGACTATACCATTAGCTTTACCTGCCAATCAGATATTGACAATCCGGAAACTAATGATGATATTAATTTCACAGGTACTTCAAACATTTCTGTAACAGCGGGACAGGTTAAAAACTTTAATTTCAATAATTAATTTAAAGGCTCAAATCAACTAAGAACAGACAACCAGTTTTTTAATCCGTCTATATTTAGAGGTCGCGAAAAATAGAACCCCTGCACCCGATCACAACCCATTTCCTTCAACAATTCAAAGACCGACTCGTCCTCTACACCTTCTGCTACTACCGTTTTACCCAGATCATGAGCCATGGTTATAGTTGCTGTAACTATAGGGTAATTATTCGACTCCCTTGTCAGCTCATAAATAAAGGATCTGTCAATTTTGAGTTCACTTATTGGAAATTTCTGTAGATATGACAATGATGAATAACCCGTACCAAAATCATCAATAGATACAAGTATGCCCTTCTGATTAAATTTATTTAAAATATCAGTAGACAATACCGTGTTTTTCATAATAGCATTTTCAGTAACTTCAATAATTAAATTCTTTTCAGGAAATCCACTGGTAGCTAAAATTTCATTCACAGATTCAAATAAAGAAAAATCTAATAAGTCGATAGGAGATACATTTATTGACACATGAAAATCATTATTGTCTTCAATAATTTCAATAAATTGATGTAAATAATTACTGATGACCCAGCGAGTCAAATCACCAATCAAGTTCTCTCTTTCTGCCAAAGGTATAAATTTATCAGGATATATTAAACCCAAATTAGGGTGATTCCAGCGCAGCAAAATTTCACAACCACATGGCTTACCTGTAAACGAATTAAGCTTTGGTTGAAACAAGGGCTCAAAGTAACCCGCATCAATACTTGACCTGAGATCATTTGCAAGCATTAGCTTCTCATAATGATCACTATCCATATCCGGATAATAAGAACTAATATGTAAATTATTATGCTTTGCATAATACATCGCAACATCTGCTCTGCGCATTAACAATTCAGGATTAGTACCATCTTTAGGAAAAACAGAAATACCTATACTAGCCCCAACCTTCAATGTATGGTCATTAATTTCAAATAACGGCTCGACTAATTCAATAATTTTTGAAGCCATTTTTTCTGCCAGAATCTGACTCACATTCATTAATAAAAATGAAAACTCATCACCACCTATTCTAGCTATGGTATCTGAATCCCTCAAACCTATAAGCATTCGAGATGAAACAAGCTTTAAAACCTCATCACCAATTCCATGACCTAAAGTATCATTAATTACTTTAAACCGGTTTAAATCAAGCAATAAAATAGCAAATTCTTTTTTTTCTCTGCCTGAAATAGCAATACTTTGCTCCAGCCTATCATTGAATAAATATCGATTAGGTAGATTAGTAAGCTCATCATGGGTTGCTTTATATTGCATCCTCTCTGCTAAACCCACCAGTGATCCACGCATTTTCTCCAGATCATCAGTTAAAAACTTAATTTCTCTTAAACGCGTAGCATTTGTTAGTGGCAACTCAAGATTACCTTTAACAATTTCTTTTGACTGACTCCGTAGCAACTTAAGCGGTTTATGTATAACTCTAATCATACTTAATACAAAAACTAAAACCACAATAAAATAAATCAGCAAAATAACTGCAATCTTATTTTTAACTGTATTGTATTCTTCAATAACAACTGACTCATCAAAGCCTAATTTGAGAAGCGATATACGATTTAAATTCCCCTTAAAATACACAGGAAAAGCGATATAATAGATATTATCTTTATTCATATTCACCTGAATATCTTCTATAAATTTACCAGATTCAAGATGTGATTCTGAAGCAATATAAAATTGCTTATTAGAATCAATCAACTCTATGTAAACCACACCAGCACCAAGTGAGGAAGATTCTAATATACCGATAATATCATTTTTATCTTTTACTAAATCTTTTGTTGAGAGAACATCTGAAAGCATTCCAGCCACCTCTGCATTATGCCCAATAAACTGATCAAATGAACTATCTCTATAGGAACCTAAGAGTGTATAATACAGAATCGGAATCAACAGGACATGAATAAGCACAATCGAAAAAAGTAAATAACCTGACAGGCTAAATACTTTATACTTAAGCCATTTTTTAATAGCTGATACTACCATAACTGTTGTATCACTTTAATTCCCTTAATTTTTTCTGCGTTTTCCTTTAACATAAAACTTACATCATTAGGGTTATCACGCAGATATTGAACAAGTTTATCTTTTTTATTTAATGACTTTATTTTTTCAGAACCTTGTCTGAAAATTCGTTTAATCAACTTTCTTTTGTAACCCTTATCAGTCATACGTAATACTTTCCTCAGAAATATTTGATAAACCTGCTTATCACTATTATTAATAACTGGCTGATGAATTTTGCTAGATTCACTAGCTGGTAAACCAATAAATATTTTCCTTACTTCTATAATACTAACCTTCTGTACTTGACTATCTTCAGAGGCCACGAGCACACCTGAAACCTTCATCGCAAATGCACTATTAAAAAACAAGCTAATTATAGGAACCCAAATTGATATAATTTTTTTATATTTAGATACATAAATTATATCTCTCATAATTTAGTAACCTAAAAAACCATATCCAGAGATACTGACAACAGGTTCGCATCACCCGCAATAGAAATAACCTGACCCTTATCTCTAACCCTGTCATACTGAATTTTTAAAGCCATATTACTTATAAAATCCCACCTTAAACCAATACTACTTGTTGAATGTTCCTCATCACCCCTGGCTGCATTAGGTTCCTGCTCTAACCTTGAGTGTGTTAAATGTGGTGTAAATTGATCAATTTGATATGCAATTGACAGCATGGCTGTATCTACATAAATATCACTTGTCGGCCTTTCATATCTATTTATTTCTGTTAACAAACTTAAATTTTCAAAAAATAGATTTGTGGATATACCTGCAAACTGCTGTTTTATATTTTCTTCTACAATCACATCCCCAATGGCTCGATCTAACTGTCCCTGCATTAAGGTAAATCTTATATCAAACCAGTCTTTAGATAACTCAAAGACAACTCCCAACATATTTTTCCATGTTTCATCGACACGAGTTGTAAAGAGAGCACTTAATAAATCATTCTCTTGCGAATCTTCTCTACCTGTATAAACATTTATAAGCGCATCCCACTCACCAATATTTGGCTCATAAACAAGACTCACACCGTTATAGTTTGTTATCTGCCACGTATAGTTATCACTCGGTAACCTAATCCAGTTATAAGTGTATGCAATGTCAAAATAATCTGAATAATAATAAAGAGGCAGGCGTTTACGACCTGCTTGAAGTGTTACTTCTGGATTCAATATAAAATTAACATAAGCCCAGTCTAAATCCATTTCATAGTTATTAGCACCATGGCTAACAAGTTGAATGATAAATGATGTTTGAGGGTTTAAATTTGCAACCGTTTGAATGCCGACACTGGTGTCAGGAGAAAAAGACAAATCAGCATCATAAAAACCCGCTTTAGGATAATCCGCAAGATATCGGTCACCAGAAACCACCTTACCTGCGGCTAAAGATGCAAATCCACTTATTTGCATTTCATCCGCATGAACATAGTTACAAATAAATGAAGTTATAAAAATTATAAATATAAAGTTATTATTAACAAAATTCACAGCTTTACCTGAAAGGATTTATATTTATTAAATCACTGCTGTCCCGTTAACCATTAGAGACATGAGTTTGGGATGCCTGTCTAAGACACGCCGTAAAACCATCCCTGGTGGCTCGTCACCCGCTTCCATGCGGGTGACGGTCTTAGACAGACACCCCAAACTCATGCCTCGAACAAAGTGAAATGTTCGTTAAACACTTGACAGTGCGCTTTAAACATAAATTAATTTCTTTTTACGGGACAGCAGTGTTATTAAATATATAAATATGATGATTATGCCCAAACTATTTAGCAATCAACTCTAACACCTCTTACTAGAAACCCTTCATCTCATATTTTTCTATATAATCCCATCAGTAAGACTAGCATTATTGATAAGATATCTATAGGCTATCCCCCCTACTTTATAGCCAATCTATACTAGGCTTACAATGATACGCATCACTATCTAACATTTTTATATCCTCCACATTATGCCATATAAACACGCTTCTTAAACCATTCAAACGAACTAGTTTATTATCTAGTTTGCTGTGGCATGTATAATTAAAACAGGAACCGCCATAGCATCCGGAGTTAATATATTTATTCCCTGGTTAAAATAACTTAAAATTGTTCATATAGCCTCTTTAAGTTCTCCGCGATGGATTTCATTATTTTAGGTGAGCCATATTTCTTACTTAACTGAACGGCTAATAACGATAAACGTTTCAATTCTTCTTTCATATAAATATGCCCGGGATCTGAATAAGGCAGTTTGTCAATTACTCGGCCCATTTCAAAACTTGCTCCAGCATATTTTTTTCTAGACGATACACCTGGGGACCCATCATCCCCCATGGGTAACTGTGTGAGTAATTCACATAATGGCTTAATTGTAGTAACCATAATGCGTAAAAATGTTCGTGATAGTATTATGAATTCCTGTTTATTCTCTTTTGATTTTGTGAAAAGACGATAGATCATTAGTAACATTAATCGATAAATATCAGAATTAAGATCATTAACTGATCTAGTATAATCATCATCAATTATTCGCCATCCTGGAAAAGTATTATCAATATGTAAACGAGATAAGGGATTAGACTGAACACTTCTCACTGGCTCAAAATCAGTACGCTGTGCTTTTAGATACACATATTCCTCATAAATTTGTTTGAACATTCCAAAATGACTATCTTGTCGATCAATCGCTGCCCCTTCTCCCTGATATATAATTAGCTCGATTGCTTTTAGTATATCTTCTCGATTATATATTTCTATTAACTGAGGTAAATCAACATCCTCTCCTTTTATCTGAGCCTCCCCAGGCCCAATAATCAAATCACCTTTAAAGTCACTAATACCCTTAGATATTGCATTATAAAGTTCACCAATAGTTTTAAAACGTGTAGATTTTGGTCGATTTAATTTTTTCGGTAAAAAACCAAATGGATCTTTTTTATCACATTCACTCTCTTTCAGCAATTTCATCGCTGTGTCATCTAATAACCAGTTGGGTGTAACTGATTGGGTTCCTGATGGACGTTCGTATAGTGCATAAAGAACAATCGATTCAGGTGAAAATGGCCACAACCCCCAGGGAAGATTGGTTGGATAATATGATGGTCTTTGGGGAAAATTAGGGCGTTCCAAACAGACACCAAACCCCAATGCAGAAACAATATTGGCAACTTGTGATAAATGCAGCATTTCCTGAGCTGCAATTAAGTAGATATTTGCTTTCCATTTTCTAACATAATTTAATTCTTCTAATGTCATACCTCCTTCGTCTAAGGAATCTTTTAACGAAGCGGCACTAAATAAATACTGTAAGCATAGTCCATGCTCTAATTCAGCAGCCACAGTAAGCTGTGCAATAAGGTCTTCACGACTAGCAATACTATCACTTTTTGTATCCAGATCAGGATCACTCATTTTATAGTTTTTTTTCATCATTTTTGGCTACCTGTAGCACTACTATTATTTATTAAACGTTTTCTCAATATGTTTGGCTGTTCGTAATGAAAGCGCAGCAATGGTTAATGTTGGATTTGCAGAATCAACCGTAGGAAACAGAGCACTTCCTGCAAAAAATAAATTTTTATGTTGATGTGCTCGCCCATAACCATCACAACAGGATTTATCAGGATCTAGTCCCATTCGTAATGTCCCCATCAAATGACCTGCACCAAACCACCCAGGAACTTGTGTCACCTGTAAGGCACCTAATTTTTTATAGATCTGACTGGTTACTTCAAAAAATGACTCTGCCCCTTTGTGAGAATAGTCACTGATGCTATAGTGAATTTCCGGTCTTGGAATTCCAAAAGGATCAACTAAAATATCAGAAGGTTTAATATAGTTATTAAAATTCGGTTCAGGTTCTATCAAAGCATTGAGTTCTATTTGAGTACTTACATCCCATGCTATTTTCTCCCTCAATTTTTTTCCTCTTAAGCCCTGACTGACATTGTCAATGACATTCGAAAATGGGGAACCAGTAGCCCAACTTGCCCCCGTATTTTGAAGCTCAATTCTATAAGACGCTCTATCTTTACGAAAATTACCTGAACGTAATGATTCAACTCCACATGTACTAAGTGGCCCTCTAAATGGATATAATGGTTTAGTCAATTGAGCCCATGTGATTTTTACATCATGATCCATCAAATAACGACCAACCACACCACTAGCATTCGCAACACCATCGGGAAAAGTCTCATTAGCTGAAAGTAAAAGTACTTTAGGAATTTCAATGGCATGCATTGCTAGTACGTATTTTTTTGCGGTTACAATCTCCTCCGTTTTGTCAGGGTATTTAACTACCAATTGAGTTATTTCACCATTACCATCAGAAATAACTTTGGTTAACACGCATTTAAATTTTGCTACTGCGGCTTTTGCTTTAGTACTACTTCCCTGCATCAAGCTGGGATTTAGCGCCCATTTTAAATGCACCGTTGCATCATATTTTGCTTGAATCGGACAAATAGGTATACAGTTAGCACTTCCTGCACATGGCGGCCTATCTTGATAAGGAATAGAATTCCTGGCCTGTGGTGTTGTATTAAAATTGACAGACATACCTTCATATTTCATACCAGCGGTCGCCTCTTGAACCATACGGTCATTATAGGTTGGCAAGATCTCTGGCATGGGATAGTTCTGTCCAGCTTTTCTTGGTGCTCCTAGATCTATCTCACTATTACCCGCTACGCCAATTGCTTTTTCAGCCTCCCAATACCAATCCTGTATATCCTCATAACTAAATGGCCAATCAGTTCCCCTACCATATAATGTTTGTTCCTTAAAAGTACCAGGAACATAACGAAGAGAAGTTCCTAGCCAATGATAGGTTGTGCCACCGACTATTCTTGTGTATGTACTCTGGAATGGTTGCGGTCCCTTTTGTACAAAGTATTTATTCAGTGTAGTTTGGGTCGGACTGGGTGCATAATCCAGATCAGGAAATGCTGCATTAGGCATTTTAACCGGATTCACATAAAAACGATCCATCAACTCCTGGCGATGATCCATGCCTGTTTCAATATCGAAATAGGTTTTATCACCCGCGTCAATAATGACAATTTTAAACCCTGCCTGGCTTAAATGATGAGCAATTAACGACCCTGCTATGCCAGCACCAACGATTGCAATATCATAAGATTCCATTATAAAAATATTACCTTTTTATATTTTGATTTTACGTTTTTCAGCCTGCTTTAAGAATTCAGGTTTAAAAATTTGCTGTTCCGGAAGATAAGCCCAGTGACCATAATAAGGTCCTGTAATTCCGGGTGGATTTGCACTTATCGTTTTCCAGATAAGTGCTTCAGAATAAAATTTTGCAGGGGGATATTGGGTATTCAAATAACCGTTATACCAAACTACCAGAATGTTATTCGCTATCGGTGCCAATGTACTATCCGTGGCAAATAATTCGGAAAGTACATTAAGTTGGGTTTCAGTAGACTCTTTACACACTTGATGAAAAACTTCGAACATAATATCTAAAGGGGCACCATTATTAGAATCTGTCAAATATTTAGTATATTCATCTCCTGAACCATAAATATCTGGTGATTGATCAATAATGATCTGAAAATAGGCTTTTGCTAAATCTTTATTTAAATTACTTTCATCAAGAAGCAACTCAGATAATTGAATAAAATTATTTAACCGTTCTTGTGTAATTTTATATTTCATTTTCATACTGCTCATTATTCTTTCTATTTTATGACAACTTCCACATATTGTCTGAGCGCCTCTAGTGCACTCATCGAAAGAGAACCTTCTGCAACATATATAGTTTGTAAACTCAAGAAAGCACCAGATTGTAAAATTTGTAGCATCATGCCTATAATTTGTTGATTAAATTTTAGACCAGAAAGATCGATTTTAGTCAAGCCAGAAAAATAGGATGTCATCAAAGTATTGTCAGCAGAAAGTTCAGTTTTAACATTGTCTAACATTCTCGCATCGACAATTCGAAAACCTAAACGACTCACGCCCGTCATAGGAATAAACAAATCAGGAATACCGTATTCCGCTTGACCAGCATCTTTCGCTCTATGTGGCGTAGTACGAAAATTATTTGCAGGCGAACCAACCTGTAAACGCTCAAACTCACTTTCAAAGTCAAATACATTTCCAGGAGGACCTAAAATGGTCAGAATGGATGCAATTTGTCCAGGTTCTGGTGGATAAGCCTGGAATAAACTTGCAGCATAATTCCAGTCAGCGGTAGTTGCTATAAAGGGTGTATTTCTGGCACTGGCCTGGAATTTTTCCATTCGTTTAACTTTCTTTCGCTTATCGACTAAAGTATCTTCACTACCCGATAAAACATCAAACGATTGACTACGTTCTTTTAATATTTTACGAACGGTGCCATTATGAAAATTATCCCCAGTTTCATCACTAGATAACATTGACTTATTGAAAAATCCACCCGTTACCATTTTTGTTGAAGTGCTATCACGGGGGAATTTATGATATCGGTAATAGGGTACTAAATTCTCTGGCTGTTCTGCGCTATCTAAACGTTCCTGCTCATAATCTGTTATCTCAAATAAATCACTTAATTCCATGATTTTTGACATACGATCATCTAATCCCAGCATTTTTAGATTTTCAAAAGTATAATGTTGATCAGGAATTTCCTGTTCATCTAAAGGGATCGAATCATGAATTTTCTCGACTTCTATAGGATCAGCTGTTTCAATATCAATAAAATCTTTAACTGCTTGAACATAATCACTGATAATCGCTTTAGCTGCTATTAAAGTGTCCTGTTCACTTGCTTTCTTAAATATAGCACGATTATTAACCGATATCGGTGATCCAATTTGCATGATTTCTCGATCAAAAAACAAATGCAATTCAACAATTTCATCGTCATTCATAAAGCGCTGTATGATAGCCTCATTAACTTCTCTTTGTAATAATTTATTTTGTATAAAACGCGACTCTCGATTATCCTGTAGCACCGAATTTTGTGATTGTTTACCTAATCCAGATAAGCTATGGTTTGGAGTACCATTACTATGTTGATAAGTTAATTCTGGCATTCTGTTTTCTCCTGAAACTTGTTTTTTTGTTCAACCAGTAGTTATAATTTTCAAAAAGGCTAGCCGCACATCAGCAGGCCTGCCACTGCTCTATAATTTCAATCCCCTGCAACAGGTGGCAAAGAAATAGTTATTCCCGTATTGCCTGCACTCCATATAATTGTTGGAGTGCCAGACAGGTTATTACTTAATAGTGTATTGGTATTTCCTGTAGGTATATCACCCAGATTACTGAATCCCATTTCAACACTGGCACTATTATTGTTACTTCCCTGTATCACCAGGCTAATAATACCGGTCTGTGTTTGTGAGCTTCCATCGGTGAAAACATGACCATTTATCTTCATACTACTAACCGAATTATCATTTGCAGGATTTATATTAATAGTGTAGCTACTGCTTGCATTAATGCTTGCATCAAGTGTTAAACACTTCGGATGAATCGTCCAGGGATCAGGCGATTCATTAAACGCACAATATGCAATATTTGGAACCGATGTAAGGCTCTTATCTATAATCCCAGGATGGGTATTATCACCAATGAAAGAATTAAAAACACCTGCCTGCTTTACCGCAGGATAATCTTGATACTTAGTCGTCGAATCTTTTACAACAACACCATTATATGTGGAAAATTTAGGCGCAATACCATCAATTGCCATCGGATCTGTCGGCTTATAATTACTGGACAGTGAATAAGCTACTAAGCCCATATAATGTTGAGCAGATAAGTTTTTCGCAATCGGTTCATCTGAAAACTCAAAATACGCTGCACCCAGCAATTGACTTTTACTCAACAAAAACATACGCCAAAGACGATCAAACCCCCATAAGTTGTCATTACCAGCCCAGTCATAATCATCATATTTACCCCACTCTGAAATCAATAAAGGTAGATCGTAAGGGGATTGTAATTGATCAAAAATATTCAATAATGTCTGCATACCAGACAGTTTCAACTCAGTTGCACTCATACCGCGATATGAATTTATTGAATAAAAATCTAGATATGTACCTTTACCATTACTATCCAGAAATACATTGTAATATTTCTGAAAGTTAGAGACATTATTATAATGATCCTGATTAGTTGAAGTGACTAACAGTCTTGAATCAAACTGTTTAATCGTTTTTGCTAATACCCACTCAACCTTTGCTGCATCGGAATTACCATTATCCGCCTCTGTTTCATTACCCACAGCCCAGGCCAAAATAGCAGGATGAGCCGCATATTTTGCAAGCATTAACTGCATCAGAGCAGACCACGCCTGGCCTGTTTTACTCGCTTGCATTTGTGACCAGTTTTGAAGTTGTCCGGTAAGTGAACTGTTACTAAAAGTTTGACTATTATTGGGTGCTGGTGCTGGCATAATAATGTATATACCGTAACTCAGGGCAGTATCTAGAAAATCCGTCATATCCCTAACAAGAACATCATGATGATAAAGTCGAATAGTATTCACCCCCATTGCTTGCATAATAGTAAAATCTCGATCCCATATAGATTTCAGCAAAGCATTTGGAGTATCAGTGCCACTAAGTGTCGTATTATTTAAATACTGATGCATAGGTCCACTTAAATCAGTATCAAAACAATAGGACTGGTTACTATTACCAAAAGGTCCGGCACTTAGTGGTGAACAGATTTGTCCACCACCATTTTTATTAAAGCTGGCTAGAAAAACTGTTTCACCGGGGGCCGTAACTGGCGGTACACCATCAGAAGGTTGCCCTACTGGAGTCGGCTCATAATCCATACCGCGAACAAAAAATGGTTTGTATGTTGCACTCACCGAATTCCATACCTTAAATACTTTTTTACCCAGGTGAGTTCCAATTTTCGGGGGATTAGCTGGTTTTGAAATCGCACTTGATCCACTAGTTGGAGTTAATTCTATTGGCGCACCAGATTGACATTGCAAAGTATAAGTGTAACCGGGTAGTGAACCATTATTGTCTGCACTTTTATTATTGAGAGGAATAGTCCCAAGCACGGTCAAGGTTCCTTTCACATTGACCATAAAAAGTAAGCGATACTCGGTCATAGCAGTATTAGTTGAAAACATCGGTACAACGACGTTAATTTTAGTTACCGATGTTTTTGACAAACTAACGACTGTATTAGATTTAGAACCCGTTCCAAAAACATTACTCCAGGTCGTCGTGCCGCCGCCTTTACCAGGAACACCTCCTTGTAAAGTATAAGTTATGACATTACTATCACTAAGTGTCCAACTGGAAGGTAACAAAACATTTACATTGATGTTTCCAACAACCGTATCTATTGTGGGAACAGTAATTCCGCTATAAGGGGAAGTCGATGTTGATGCATTGGAAAAAGCGTTATTTATATTACTTAACAAAAAATAGCTTAATACAATTACTGGGATAATTTTAGCTAAACGCTTATTAAACAGAATATAGTCTTTCATCATTAATCCTTCATTTAATTTACAGGTAAATACATTTTTTATTCAATTATTTTCTCTAAAATTAATATCAACTAGAAAACATGTTGATTAATTTTTCGCATTATAGATTGACGTTTTTTGGCTTTTCTATTTTTAATTTTTAGAGGTTTATCTATTCCATTAGCTAACTCTTCATTTAAAATACTTTCTACTATAGCGTATCTTATTGGAAACCCTCTTTTAAGATCTTTTTTACTTTTGGCACTATATAAATACATTGATACACTTTCAGCTAAGTCTTCTTCAGGATTACCAAATGCCACTGAAGTTGGTGGTTCTTCACCTTCAAAATCGGCACGACTATAACCGGAAATGGTATCTTCTTTCTGCGCTTCTGACTCAGACCATGCCCAAAAGTCTATAGCATCTTTAAAATCATCAGTTCTGTGAGCAATAAGTCCATGGGTTAATTCATGTATAACGGTTTGAATCATTTCTTCACGAGATGGGTATTCACCTTCTTCATCCCTGCCTTCTTCATATATAGCAATATGACTTTGAGTAGGGAAGGTTTCAGCCAAGGTGTCACCACCTTGCATATCTTGATCAACTTTTCCGAAAGTTGTTATTTCTTGCGGAACATTTTGTTTACCATCACGACGATTCAATCGCCTATGTCCAAGTAAACTTGCAAACCGACTTAAGCCAACTTTTACTGCCTCCAATTGGTCAATTGTCCAGGAGTCTTCTTCAATTCCCTGAAGATTCTCTCTAAAAGACTCTATTTCTTTCTCACTAAACTCTGATACATTATCATCTATAACATCACCAATTCCTTGTAAACTTACTGCTGAATTAAATTCAATAGCATATTCCCCACGAATTGTTGCTATTATTTTTTTTGCCTGTTTAATTTTTGCTTTTTCTCTGGGTGGATCAATATAAACCAGTACACCATCAATAATTTGATCATGATCGACTTCACTCGATTCTTCACTGTCTGAAGATAATGCCTCATCCATATCAGATGTATCATCATCAGATTTCTGTAATACAAAGCGATGGAAACGATTATCTTGTAATATTTTATTTGATTGCTGTTGACTAACAGACAATAAATTATCAGATAGCATTTTATTAGCAGTATATTTTATGAACTCTGGCACGTTGTTCTCTCAAGTAAAAATTACAATTTTTCAAGTCGTTTAATCAATTTTTTAATTTCAGGCGTACCCTCTTCCTTTAGAATTTTTTTTAAAATGCTCTTAGTCAATTTAGGTTGATTAACGCTTTCAGCGCGAGAGACTTCGATTTCCCAGTAATCTAAAACTGACCCCTCATCGCCACTGCTTTCATTATCACTTTCAGTGACCTTTGATTCAGAAGTAGAGGTTACTGATTTAGGGGCATAAGCCTTTATGGTTCGCATTAAACCACCTAACAACTCCATGTTTTGTGCATGAACTTGCTTATATAGCTTTTTATCTTTACTAGTAACATAACCATTCGGATCATTTATTAAAAAATTAGATTCATCATCCACTAAAAATTGTAGATCAGGAATGGCTATTTTTTTACTCATTAGTACACTTGATATATAATTCAAAGAACTTAATGCCACACCAGAATCCAGCATAGAAACCACTTCAGGTGCACTTTCTGACTGCACATATCTTGAGCTTCGATTATGACCTATCATTTTAGAACTACCTTCGTATTTTTTCATCACTAGTGCAGGATAGTAAATATCCTCAATATTAATCACACCCACATTATTTATTTGAGAAACAGGTAGTTTATATTTTGATTCTAATATATATAAGGTTTCGACTTCCTGGGCAAGAGATATACTACTAGGCATTACATTTCGTTTAACAATTAATGCAGACTCATCGTCATCTTTAATATTATAAGCTGTTTTTTCACCAGAAGCAGAGTCAAGCCTTGATGTGTCAATTTGTGAACCTGGGATTATTGTAGAAGATAGGTCAGTAGCAGAAAAAACACCAAGCTCTCTAATTAAATCAACTTTTTTAGGGCCTCGCAACTCAGCTAAATCAATTTCATTGTCGAGATCTGGAACATATCCAAATTGAACATCATCATCGTACAAACCATCTAAAGCTTCAATATCTTCTGGGGTAAAACCCAAATCTATTAACTGTTGATAATCCTCTTGTTGCGTATCGCGCTCAATAATTAGCATTAATTTATCAGCTTCTTCCTGACTTAAAATCTTTCCAGTATCATCGCCTATTCCTTTTAGTTCCCTGGTTACTGGATTAAAAAGCAGCATAGAGTCTGAATCATAATATAGTACCTCTCCTTTGAGTTCAGCTAGATCTCGATTGTAACTCCATCGTCCCTGTATAATTTTTGAAGAATGAGATGAAACATTATCTCTACTTAAAGTATTTTTTGATATCTCACCAGTATTTATAGTTTTTTTTAGTGACACTCGTTGCAAGGCAAGCTTACCCATTTTTGTTGCATCTTTTTCAAGCTCTTCATTATCATTTACCGGCATACTTCCCACAAAATTATTTGCACTGACCCTACCTTGGGCCTGTTGCACGACGTGACCAAGTTCATGAGGAAGGTGTTTCTCCTGCCCGCTGGCCAGATGTATTTCCGTTCCCTGTGCATATGCATGAGCTTGAACAGCTTCAGGTTTGGGTGAATTATAATGTACCCGTACATTATCTAAATTAATACCAGACAAATTTTCCATTCCATATTTTAAATTATCAGGCAAACCCGTGTTATTTCTTTGCAACAACTGTTGCTCTTTACACTGAATAGTTGAGCCACGATTATCTTCCAGAACTAAATTATTCTGGAACAAACTGGTAGTGTCTAAATTAGAATACTCCAGCCCATATTTCTTCTGATCAACGTGTTTAGTCATTTTAAAATCCTTTATCAATTACAAATTTTTAAAATTAATACCTATTATATTAAGATAAAAACGTTGTGATTATTTTGGTGTTTTATATAGAGTCATTACAGTAATTCTTCTGTAACATTATTCATCTCTCTGGTGACATTACTCAAAAGAATAGCGATTCTCACAGCATTTTCATCAGATATTCCCTCACCAACAGCAACTAAACCGGCTTGTAAATTCATCCAGGCAGTTTGAATATTCCCCTGGTATATTTCTAATCCATGATGAATTCTAGGTATTTCATTCACACCTCTCTCCCCTGCAGAAGCATTTATTGATCCTAAGGCTGGAACCAGATTGTCAATATCGTTGTAATACATTTTTGCATCCCATAAGGTATATCCTGTTTTATTATTCCAGGATTCACCCAGTTTTTTATTATGGTCATCCATAGCAGTTGAAATACTATCCCAACTAGTCTGGTGATCTAGCTGAATTCCCTCTACATTAACCTGCTCTCCCGTACTACTCCTTATACTGACAATTCTATCGCCTACAAACTGTGGGTTATATCTTAAGAAAACTGCATTACGCGTTTTTGAACCAAAACTAAACTTACTTCTTGGGAATGCATCCTTGAAAAATGGCGTGTTCTTTCCCCCAATAGCAGTATACTGGGTATTAGGTACTTCTTTAGATAGTCCACCTCCATTTGGCGGAACCTGTCTTTGTATTATTGGTTTACGCTGTGATGTTTGTGTTGATATACTTTCTGTATCATTTTTATACTGTTCCTCCTGATTAGTTTTATTGCGATTATCCACAATTTCAAAACCCTGATTAATCATATTTTTATTTAAAGCATCAGAATTTTCAACCGCAACACTTTCATTCTCAATCGGTTTATCAATTTGAGTATACATATCTAAATCCTCACTTAATAGACTCGTAATGCTTTATTATCTTTACGAAATTCACGTCGAATACCTGCCAACAATTCTTTTAAATTAATACAACGATCATTACGACTAATAGCAGCTAAGGCACAATGTCGCAAAACATTAATAATTGCACCACCTGACAGCTCATAGTCATCAGCAATTTTGGTTAAATTGATTTCACTTGATAAATCACAGGTACCTACAAAGGCTTGTTGCCATAGCTTAAGACGTAATTCTTCTGTAGGCATGGCGAAATGAATCATCGATTGAAATCGTCTAGTAAAAGCCTCATCCATATTCGATTTAAGATTAGTGGCTAGTATTACTACCCCTGGAAAATCCTCTATTCTTTGTAGCAGATAACCGGTTTGCTGATTAGCATGTCGATCATTCGAACTGGTTGTCGTCGTTCTTTCGCCAAACAATGACTCAGCTTCATCAAAAAATAATATCCAGTTTTTATAACTTGCTGCGTCAAATACCCTAGCTAAATTTTTTTCAGTTTCACCAATATATTTAGAAACAATCATAGATAAATCGACTCGGTAGATTTCCCTGCCTGTCGACTTTGCCAGTAATGCAGCAGTCAACGTTTTTCCAGTTCCCGAAGGTCCATAAAATAATGCTCGATATCCGGGTTTAACCTTTTTAGATAAACCCCAGTCTTTCATCAGTGTTTCACCATGATACAACCATGACTTTATCTCCTGAATTTGTGCCATTGTACGATGCTCTAGTACCAGATCGGCCCAATCTAATGGTGTGGTAATAGGATGAGCGGGAAATTCACTACTTAATTCTGGTCTAACTTTTTTTCCTGTAATAAAATAATGTAACCATTGTTCAGATAAGCAAATAATCCCGCCCCATGCAGGCAAGTGAGCATCTGTAGATTGTAGCGAAATGACCTGTTCTACCATTAGACGATGAGACGGATCAAGAATAGTCATCGAAGACAATCGCATTGATAGGTCACCACTACTTAACAAGAAATTTAAAGTTTGACCTGTTGGTAAAAATCCACTAAAGGTTTTATCCGTAACCCCACCAAATTCACTAAAGCCGCGATTATAAAGTCCATTTAAACCAAAGAAAATATCGAGTAGTTCAGGCCTGAAATGAGGAGAAATAGCCAAGGCAAGAGCTAACCTTTCATGTTGTTTTAATGACCACTTATTGACAACTTTTGCATAAATACTACTATCATCATTTAGTTCTGGAACAGGAATATCGAGCCAGTTAGCTTCGTGGCCATCTTGTTTTAAATAAGTTCTAATAACCTGGTTAATAACTTTATCAAGCCAATCAAGCTCCCGATGAATTGTCACTAAATTTTGCATGTTAATTTCAGAAACCGTGGCGACATCCAGTGAAACGACTGAATCTTGAATTTTATTTAACATATCTATAGCTCCAAAATACAATAACGTATTTCATTTAATTCACCAGTTAACATATATGGGTTGAGTCATCCAGGCCTCTGAAATAATAGAGGTTCTCCACGGTACTTGATCAACTAAAACATCTACTGTTTTACGTTGAACAGTCAACTTCCAACCATCATTATTTTTATAAAGACGGCCTTCTCGCTGTAAAAATGTCTGTTGCAAACCTTCGACTGATGTACTAGATAAACTTTCCCATTTAGAAAGTAAAGCCTGATGTAAAGTATTACAAATTTCTAACTCATTAGCTCTAAGCTCAATCATCTGTTCAACAGGAGTAGACGGAGGCTCACCGCATAATATTTTATTAAGAACAAGTACAGGCTCAGGGGAAGAGCTAGAAGCATCAACAAGATACTGAAGGATATGAACACCACGACTAAAGGTTGCTGGATCACGCAATCGAACTTTCCCATCCTTATCGGTGACTAGCATATCTAGTGATTTAAATAAATGGGGTAAAAATACGCCAACAAGAATGAGCCCTGCATTATTAATATAGATACTCTCCCCATTGTAATTACTCTCTTCCTTATAACCATTTTTACCATTATAAATACTGGTATAAAAACTCAGATCACCAGTATTGGCCTGTAGCATTAGTTTTTTTTCTAATGGTTTTGCACGCATATCCTGTGACAAGTTCTTCAAATTAGCCTCATCTTGATACTGCAAATCCTGTTCATTTTTCCACAATTTAATTAAATTACGCCTTTCCTGTTGCAAGACATCTAGTAGCTTATTTTTTCCATATTTTTGTGCGAGAAGGCTTGCATTATCAAAAAATGCTTCAGAGACGACTTCTAGCTGTAAGTTTTCCCTCTCTCGCTGTTTTGACCACAAGTCTATTGATCTATCAAATTGAGCGAGCCTGTTTAAAGAAAAATATTTAATAAAATCAATCGTCATTTTCCTGAGATTATAATTGGAGTTATTATAGGAAAATATCTGTAACATAAAACACCAGAATTCATTTCGCATCGATAGCTTAGATCTACTTTCAGGAACCGCTCTATACAATGCTAAACTCAATATTTCTGCGACATCAAGTAAGGGAGATAATTGTTGAGGTTCTAATAACCAGATTATACGAGACAATAATGACTCAGATAAGTTAGCTATCCAGAACTCCCTGACTTTATGATCTAAAATATGTTTCTTTATAAACAAAGTTAACGTGAGTGGCGACTGCTCAAATAACTTTATAATCAGGTATTTCTGCTGTTGCTTTGAAAGTGAAGAAAACTTATATTCATATTGTTGAGTTGCTGATTCATCTGTTATGTTTCCTCCGGACAGGTATATAAAAATCTGTTGCTGATAGTCTTCCAGTCCTGTACTGAAATTGACTATACTGTGTCCTTTCGAGTTAAGCATTAGGCCAGGTGAAGAATAAATAAAACCTGAATTTATATCATTTTCTGATGTACCAGAAAAATGATCAATTGCTGTTTTATAATTTGATATAACCAAATCAGGTATTCTTCCAACCTCTGACCATAACTCAACAGAATTTAACAAATGATTTTTCAATGTTCGCGACATACTTCCCTTGAATATTTTACTTAATACACGAATAAAAAAATCCTCACCTACAGGGTGTTCAAAATTTATCGATTCCTTTAGAATAGTTTGACGTAATATATTAATATCGGGACGATAAGGCATTGGGATCGTTTGTAATGACTCCATTAAAGCCTGTAATATACTATGTTCATTTGGTTGCATTAAGACTAACAAGTGTGTAAAGGTGACGTGATTGCTCTGCTGTAACATTTCATTTACTAAATCAGGGGTTTCATAAAGAGATAGAACCAGCATTTTGGCATCAGATGCATATCGAGTAATCAGTTCATTTAGAATCTCTACCGAACTGGGTAACTTTTCATTAAAATGTGGCACATGATGTAAACGCCTTATGAATTCTGACTGCAATTCATTACAATCCCAGAGTTTAATTGATCGAACTAAGGTCACATTTACTGGGATTGTATCAATAATTTTCAGCTCTTCAAGATCAAGCTTCTCATCATGTATGATACTTGCAATTAAATGACTGTAAAAAATTTCTTTATATTTTATATTAGGTACTGACAATGAAATTGATTCAAGAATATTTTCCTTATGAATAAATTCCTGAGGCAAGACCTGTTTAATCAACTCAAGTATAGATTTTTCAGGTAATTTTGTGGTCAACCGATGTAATGCTATGAGTTGTGTCGTTTTATTGTCAAATCTCAACAACGCTCTTAACCTTGTTTCTGGCAACTTTAACAAACCAGCTATAAAGGTTTCTCCTGTAAGCTCAGTATGATATTGAAGGATTTGCCACGGCAATATTCCGTAGCGTAAATAAAAACGTATAATATCAACATCATCATATGATTGAAAAAATTGTAGAGCTTGCTTTGGCGATAATAAATGCGTTGTTTTTATTAATGAAATGCTATTCAGTGACTGTTCAAATGTATGGTTAATTTTTGAAATTACCCTATGTAACGCATATTTAATAGTCTTATTAGTCTTTGCGTCAAGCATATCACTTAACCGAGATGCTAGAATATCAGTTGATATCTGTATTTTATCAGCAACAAAAACGATAGTCTGAGATATCATGGACTGAATAGTCCAGGCACTACTCGAATTGCTTATGAGATATTGAAGAACTGCACCCCATACCAAAGGCTGACTAGATTTATTTTGTCGCGACACTACAACTGGCAATTGTTTACAACTACCAATTAGCATACTGATCCAGGCTTTAATCAACGATTTTTCTTTAACTGCTAAAATAGTCAGCAAATCAGATAAGGTAAAAATATTTAATAATCGCTCGATCAGCAGAGTCATTCCAGGTCTTGAAGACCTTGCCAATTGATAAATTAACTCCATAATAGACGATGAAGTAGCACTATCAGATAAGTTAATTAAGTTTATAAAATCTGAAATATCATATTTATTATTATCAATATCAAAATTACTTATCTCATAATGTAAACCATTATAGAGATAGTTTTCGATATGCGCTATGGTATTTATGTTTGAACTTTCATTGTCTGAATTTACAGATAGTAAAGAATTAGAATTACTAATTTCAGCCTTTTTCTGAAAAATATATTTCTTAGTACTAACCCTATCAGAACCATCTACTTTATTAACTTTAATCCCATCTAGTCTTTTCTGTTCATTGATTAGCTTTGCAATAACAGCAGGTAACGACGACTGTAAGGAATAATTTTTTATTGTATGCTTAATTCCAAGATCAAGAAATTGAAGAAGTTCTGAATAGTTTAAATGTTGCCTTTGTGCCATACCTTTTAATAAATATTTTATAAAGCTCTGGCGATTAAACTGAGTACCTCGATCATTAGCGCTGTAGCTCAATACTAACACCCATAAAAATCGATTGAATTGTTGAATATTGATAACCAATAAAGGTTTAACAACATAAACTTTATTGAGATCTATTAAATAGGTTATGATAAGTGCAGCATGATTTGGCTCTAACAGAGATAACAATTGGTTAAGAGTGTTCTGTTGTAATTGAAAAACAAGACGTGTTAATACTTGTGACAAATAACTATTTTTTCTAATCAATAAGACGAGCTTTATACTATTACTTTTAAGTAATTCTAAAAATAGAGTTTCAAAACAAAAATTAAAATGATCATGAGAATACCAGGGTAGAGCCCCATTCACCAAATAATATTCAAACAAACTGAATTGAGAATCTGATTTATTTTGTATACTTACACCATTCCCATTTTTTTGTTTATTAGTATCTGATTTAGAATCCAACTGATCAACAGTATTAACTTCATAATAATCATTCAATAATTTTTTTAATACTCTTGATAAAACACTTTCCAGGCGTTTCTCAATTATATCTTCAAAGTCATAATAAGGTATCCATCCTAAATCAATATTTAATTTATCTATTTTAATATACTTATCTAACGGATCAACCTCATCCATTACTCGATTAATAACAGGTAAAAACATATTACGATTGATATCGGATACTCTAGATTGCAAACTTAGAGCCATTTCTTCAGAATCAACATAAAACTTGAGGGTCTGTTTTCTTACACTATGATTATAAGAAGGATTCAAACCCTACTCCTTACATTAATTTCTAAATTACATAAAACAATAATTTCATGAAAAATCATTTTAACTCTCGATATATGTGTTTTTTTTCAAAAAGTGAATTAACTGTATCGAACTATGTATTAGTTTCTTCTTTTCCTTTTTTTTAAGCGCCCTCCGCCAATCCCAATACAATATTTCAAAAAAATACATATTTCTTGCACTAATAAAACAGTACCTTAATAGCAAATTAGCCGGTGAATTTTGTTGCACAGCTTCATGAACACTCATTCGAAATGCACTATCTTTTAACTGAGAAGGGTTAGCAGAGACCACTGCTGTCATTGTGAAACTAAAAATAAATTCATCACTTTCTATCGGTTCCTGGTATGTAACTCTTTCAATAGCATCATCTAACTTATTATAATGACTTATTAATTCACTATTAAAGTCATTATAATCGTCATCATTTATCTGGTATAATGCATGACGCAATAAAGTATGTTCTACAAGGTATAATTGGTCACAAAAACAATTTAATTCATGTGCTTGATTAGCTAATACATTAATTGATTTTTGAGCCATTTCCTGATTAGGGTATTTACTAACAAAAAACCATTTTGAATTTATTAAAGAAGATTTACATAAAACAGACACATTATTTTGTTTATGAAACTTACCAAGACGATAATTTTCAATGGATGCAGCAATACTTATAAATTCATTAGTAAGTTTCTGACCATGTAAAAGTGATTGTGTAGTATCATTTTCATCATAACTTAGATCAGTTACAGGATAATCAATCGATGTACTGACGCGGCTAAGTTGACCAAAATCTTCTTCAATTTCATCCGAATATGTTTCAATTATTTTACCAAAAGAAGCCTTTTCATTAGCATCTACAATTTCAACACCTAACTCAGAACAAACCTGATTTAAGGATCGATGTTCAAGGACACCCATACCCAGCTGTATTCTAATTTTTAGTTGCATTCCTGCTATATTGTCTTTTACATTTGGCGCGAGATAATCCATTGCTCGTCCACGGTTACAAGTTCCTGATATCAGATAATGTAACCACAATAATTTGGCGTTCAACAATCTGCTATCATACTCATTCTCAAACTGCGGTGGAACATATATTGTTTCTAACGATTGACCGTATATAGCCAATAGCACACTAAGAAATCGATTACGTCTTTCAATATATGGATCCTGACTTTTGATTATAAGAGGTAATCCCCTATGATAGCCCTCAGAACCAGGCACACATTCTTCCTTCCTTAATAGCGGTTCAATACCTGGTACTGAATTATTAAGATATTGGTAAAAATAGCTTTGTTGTATTCCTTTATCAATTGAATAAAGGTCTTTAACATGCTCCAACTGTGAAAAAAAATTTGATAGTATTTGATCAAAGACTAACAAATAGCCCTTGAGTTGCTTTGCTTGAGCAAACCGTTCAGTTGTTTCATTTCCTGAAACACCATACTCATTTATACCATAAACATCAGGATACTGATTCTGAAAAGAGTAATATTGTTTTAAGTCTCGAAATTTACCTTTTGGTAGGTTAAAGTACTTTTCGTACTGAATTTCAAGGTTATAACTTGTACGATATTGTTGCCATATTTTATTTAGTTCTCGTTTTACAATTTCGCCATTAACAGAAAGCTTTATACCATTGCGAATCAGAATAACTGGAAATTCCCATTGCCCCTGTTTCAAGTTTGTATCAAGTTTTAGAATTTCATCTATGGATATTGGTATTTCATCATCTCTGGTAAAGCGCTGTTTATTATTAATGAGAAATACTTCGACATTAGAAGCATTAACAACATTATCAACTTGCAACACAGAACGCACGATATCATTAACTGATATACACTGCGCTTTAGGCTGCATCTGATCATCATCAATCAAGCCGGTTAGTAACAATGGTCCTTCAAATATTGAGTCGGTACTTTCGCCTGTGGCAAGCTTTTCCTGTAGCGATTTTTTTTGTAGTTCAGGTGCTAATAAAAGGCCAATATTGAAGAATATATTCGCCATAATAATGTTAGCAGTTTGATTACCAGTAACAGTTACCACTGCGCCAACTTCAACTAAAACAGGAGTAAGGATAGTGATTTCCTGCACATCTTCACATAAATCCCTATGACAATTATAAAGATGGCGCACTTTATTTTTTATTTCATCCGAATCATCTGCACCATCACGTCCACATTCATCAACGTCTGGTGCGTAAACTGAGATAAGGTAGAGACCTTTAACAGATTCTTGTGATAAATTAGAATTAACTCCAAAATAAGGTGTTAACCATACATTTGCGACTGATTTAATACGATCAACAATCAACTTTCGATAATCGTTAGTTGTAACCGGATTGCAGGGTAAAATCAATTCTGGTCGAAATAATGCCTGCCGTTTACTATCAATCTCATCTGAACCTTCCTGTAAAAGAAGATCTTCTAAAGGAAGTTCTGCACGATATGATAATTCAGTCAATGCATAACAAAGCTGCTCAAGTGTCGTAACACCTGGGTCATGCTCATTATAGTCAGTCCATATATTACCTGACAAACGCTGAATATCACTTAAACCAGTCTGTTTCAACCAGGCATAATCCAGCCCTTTATTATCCGGCTGTTGAATAGTGATAGTTTTCTGCTCTGTCATAAGCCTATACCAATCTCGACATTGTAATGAACAAAACAAACTCTCCAATACAATATCTTCATAAATAATACTTTAAGACCTGTTTTAAATTTCGTAAAAATATACAGCTTTATAATTAATAATTGAAATCAATATTCCTACAACTCTCATTACTGAAAGTTGTTATGTCATGTTGCTTAGTTGATGTTAAAAAATACCAGTCTGTTTTAAGCTCTCTAATATCAGGAAAATAATCCAGGCTGATAGATTCAAGGCTATTTACATAAGGTCGAGTTTGAATAAAGAAAGAAATATCATCTTTCGATGTGTATTCTCCCGCTTTTTCCTCGCGTGATTCATCATAAAACCAGGGAGATAAATACTGTATCAGTTCATTATTAAGACGCTCTATATTATCTGAACCATTATTATCCTGTTTAAAAATAACTTTCGCTGTAACGCCAATACGTACATAAACAGGATTGCATATATGTAATTTTAAAAAAGTTGTGGCCAGGCTATTTATATAAACCTGAATATTATTTATCAGTTCACTTGATGCTACAGGTGTTATTGGATCCTGACTATCAATACTATCCGGTCCAATTAAAACAACCAGTAGTATTTCCCCTGGTTTATTACCCGTTAACAAATTATGTGCTGGTAAGACTTTTACTTTCCAGATAACTGGAAATTCATCTAATACCAAACGTTCATAATCCCAAAGTTGAATAGCTCTTTTCTTATGATGTAAACGTTCACCCTGTCTAACTTCAAATGCCTGATAAGTTTCAGCAGCACGGCCACCAAAGGAAGATATTGGCTGATCTATACTGCCAATATCAGGAATCTCTTCAATTGAACTATTGATAGTATGTGCTGGCAAAGACTGAATTAAAGGATTTTTAATAGTGCCAATAAATGGATTATTTTCTTTTTTCACTGACAGATTACCATTTAATTCTTGATTTACTGTATCAACCTCATTCTGGTTGATCTGCTGTGTGGCAAGTAATGTGTATGGAATAACTGCATTCGTGTTTGGAAATAAATTAGATTGTATTTTTGTACTAACACGTAACCATGTAAATTCAGAACTGAGTATTGTATTATTAACATTATCAACTGAAGGTATGTTTAATGATACAATTCCAGTATTTTTTAAGCCATGTGTTGTATCTGCATCAACATTATTTAACGATAAACATTGCCAACGGTTATTAGATAAAATGTCCCATTGTACAGCAGGAAGATCCACCCCATTATTTTCACGTAGTAAAAATAACAACGTCAATTGTTGTGCCTGGTTTAAATTTGAGAATCCGACATATAGATTTCCAGACTGTGTATAACTAGCTAATAATGGAATAGCATTAGTCGTATTCAGATCAACTTCACGAGAACCATTAAAAGGCAAAATATGTGAAAATGTACTGCGACCACACTGACTTCTAAATACATCTACTTTACTGCTGTTAATATCAAATAGCGTACAGGTTGCATCATAGTTAATTTTAATATCTGAGGCCTGTGGTAAGTAAGGTTCATTTGGGTATTTCAACTCCTGGTCTATTTGCATGCAATTATCCATACAATCAGTCAAGCATATTTCGTATAAAACCTGTAGTTTGTCTATATTAATCTGCAAGCAATTTTCTATACAACTTTTACTCTTTTCAATGGCGTCTAATTTACATCCATGTATGCAACTTACTGTTGTCAGTACCAATTTTAAAGCATCGATATATTTATTACATTTTTTCCAATTCGAATTTTCAACAGATGTATTATATTTTTTACTCACGTTTTTTATTTCTACAAAACAATCTTCTATTGCTTTTAGCCTCTCACTCGATTGTAATGCCATACAACTATTGATGTGATTCTCAATTTTCAGATAAATATTTTCAACAAGCAAATCACTGTATTTAATAAATGACTCAGATAGCCACTGTATGATTGCAGCACACAAAGCAGTCTCACCTAAAAAGAGTTTCTTTTCAATACAGCTAAAGCAATCAGCCTCGTCAGGTATTTTCAAGCAAATATCCATACACACGTTTAGACAGGTAATTACATCAAAAACAGGGCGGTATTCACATAAGCAAAAATCACGACATGAATCAGTATCAGGAAGATCTTCTATGACAGAATTGAGAACATTTTTTGCATAAATATCGTTACCAAAACTATAGGTAGGCCCACTTAATTCTAATTTAATCGCACTTTCTTCAGGATTATAATAGTCAGGATATTTATGTTCAGTGGATGCTATTTTAAAATTATTAAATTGGCTAACACTACACAATGGAGTTTCTTTTTGTGGGGGATTGATACAATTATCATCTTCTGTTTTAGAGCTAAAAAGATAAACTTTCTGATCATCTAAGCTTAGAGATTTATTGTCATAAGGTAAGGTTGTCAGACTCCAATTTCCCTGATTTAGAAGACTAAACTTAGCATGAAATGTTTGATTATTAAAAAGTTCCGGATCAACATTACCATCGATATTAATATCATAGTATTGATAATAACCTTTAAAACCTGTTTCATTTTGTGGCAAATTAAACCAGTCAATAGTTACACAAAGTTGTTGTGGTACTTTAACAAAGAGCTCCTTTTTATAAATATATAAATAAGAACCCACAACGGGTAGGCTACCAAAGACAGTAAAAGGTGAAACAGGATCAATTTCGCCATTGGTGTTAGTTATTTCAAGTTCACTTAAATTAGATACTTTAGTACTCACTTGAAAACGTTCAATCGACATTTTATCAAGCAGTGAAATCGGGTAAACGCTAACAGGCTCACCACTAGATGTTAAAAATTTCACTGCTTGTTGTCTTAAATAGACAAGTAATGTTGGAACAGTCAGATCAATCCCTGCTAAATTACCAATCAAGCCATCATTATTTGATATTTCCTCATCACCCGCGACATCTTCTTCTGTAGCAAAGGGAACCAGAGGAGGTGCTGTTTCAGGTAATTTAAAACATAAACGAAAAGTTCTTTCGAGTAACAACTGATTATCTTGCGATTTTTTTGAATTAAGTGAAAAACAGCAAGGATCATTGTTCGGCTCAATAGCGGAGCCGATAGTATAGTTTTCAATTTCAAACCATTGCGCCGTACTCGAACCATATAACACGAAAGCATTGGTTAGAACTTTAAAAAATATACTCTCTTTGCTTTCACCAGTCGCTTGATGAATTTGTTGCAATAATGGATTAAGTATATTCTCAGCATATATTTCCGTGCACTGTATATCTAATGAAACATACCGGTCACCACCGCTAAGCCACAGATAGGGTGATGAAATAGAGAAACCTGTTTTCGCTAAAGAAGACAATTTCTCTAATGCATCACTATTCTGAATAGGATGCTCTGAGTTAACTGGCGCACCAAAAACAGGCCACACAAAGTCAGGATTATTTTTAGTTTCCTCAACAGAAATATCACTGATTAGAATTCTTTTTACAACTGGTAACTGATCAGTTAAATTATTTTCACTATTATATTCTTCATTATTGCCGTAGGGTTCACAAAGTAATGGCCCATATTCAACATAAAGTGTTAGTAGTTTCTCTATCTCTGCCGCATAAACAAGTAGAGATTTATTTGCTGCATAAATTATGTCTTGATCATCTTTCCCCTGTCCAGCGCTAAAGCGTGTAGCAACGGGAACTGTTGCACTACTAACAGATTCCTCATCAGCTAGCGTAAAATTAAGATACAAAGTGTCAGGTATCGCTACATTTTGCTTTTCTTTGAGCACCTCATCATAATAAAAACGGACATATCGATCAGACATTGTATTAATAGTATTTTGGGATTGCTGATATAAGCGAATAAAGGCCATCAATAGTGCAACTTGTGGGCGATGGTTCGAATTAATATCGCCTAACGGGGCTTGTGGATCTAAAGATGTTTTAAGTTCTGCTATTGCAGCGTAAAACTCCTCATATATGGGAATTAAAAAATTGCACGCACTATTTATTTTTTTCTCGAAGTTATCACCATTATATATAGAGACATCTGGTCTGATAGATCCAATATCCCAGACAGCCATAAACTTAGATAAATCAAGCTCAATTGTTTTTCTTAAACCACCAGCTAAAGATGCTCCTTTGGCATAAACTTTTAGCTTATCAAACTGTGTTTTCAGTCGTGTTTCTATTAATATTCTAAGATCACTTCTCAATATCTTAATTTTTTTATCAGATTCGATCATTTCAAGCGCGTAATGCCAGTCATTTATTTGTTGAACAATTTTCTGAATAAATAAAAAACACTCCTTAAAAAGTGAAAGCTTTGTAGCGACATGAGCTGTTTCAGTTGTTTGTTTCAACAAACTATAAAAACGCTGTTCAATATTATTTAGATCTACAGCTTCAATGGATGCCATTACTACACCAGGATCAGAAAGAAAGAAATCGACCCAGTCACCATCTACCTCATTATTTAAATTAAAGAAATTAATAAGCCCACCAAAATCAACCGCAAACTGTAACATTTCAGAAAATGTATGTCCGTCTACTTTTGCATAATCGTGATTAAGCGCTTTCAACCAACGATCATATTGGCTACACGCGCCATTTATCATAAGTTTATGATCACTTATAATACTATCATTACTTTTGCGCTTGTCTTTAATCTCAGTCATTACTTAACTTGGCTCCTGAGGAAGCGTCCCTTCTCCGATATAAAATGGATAAACCAAATTTCCACGACTGTTAGTCTGACGAATAGTGTAGTTAACCAGAATCATAAGCAGACCTTCAACATTATCGTCTTTATCTATACGTATATCATCAACATCTATACGCATTTCCCAGTTAATGATTGCAGTATAAACATAATCAACCAACATACATTTAAATGCAGTAGTAACATTTTTGAAAACCTGTGGCCAGAGATCCGCACCAAATGTCGGTAACATAATTCGCTCACCTAAAGCGGTAGCAAGAAGTATTTTTAAGCTCTCCTGAATATCCTGTTCATCACTAACCATTTCAACACTATTATCAATGCGAGAAAAAGTAGGAGGAAAACTCCAGCCTGTTCCTAAAAATGAACTCTCTTTGTTTTTCATTGAGATCCCTAGCCTCCTATCATGACCATTGGAAAGCCCATAAGAATAGTTCCACCATGGGCCGTTTTATCACCCATTCTCGCAGCAGGCACACCCATTATTTTTACTGTAGCTGAACCTTTAACAATCGAGTCAGGTGGTCCAATACACAAAGCCATATCACCCACTTTAGCTGCTGGAAGTCCGCCAATTAAAACCGTCGGTACACCTGGGCCAAGTATAGGGCCTCCTACGTGTGGGATGGTCACTGGCCCAACCGGTGTACTCAGGGGACACTGATGGAAATCTGTCAATCTTGCTGCGGGTGGCATTTATATTCTCCTGATATAAAATACTATTTGTATTATCTCTTTGTTTAATACATAGTTTTTTTGAAAATTGTGTTCAATTAATTTTTACCATTGCACCTTTTAAGGTCAACATGCCTGATGCCGTTACCTCTGCAGCGGCGTTGCCCTTAGCTGAAAACTTAGTTTTTGCCTGATGATCAATTTGCATTCCACTCATGGACGCTTTTGCCTTGGCATTTAAATTGATATTCGCTTTAGCATCCAGAGTAATATTACCTTTTGCAGTAAGTTTAATATTAGAAGCGCTTTCTAAATTTATGCCGTTTTTGGCCAGAGTAACTTTATTATTGTTACTATCTTTTAGCATTATTGACTTGGCTTTATCATCAATTCGAATCTGCTGTTTTGCTGGTGTCATCAATTCAATAATTTTATCTTTATCATCAAATAATATTTCCAGCCCGCCTTTGGTCTTGATCGTTTTTTTAGTATTTTTTTCGTCGACAGGATACGGTGGTGCTTGATTTTTACTATACAAGCTACCGAGAATGACACCATAGCGAGGATCTTCATTCATAAAACCAATAACGACTTCATCCTTAATCTCTGGATAAAACATCGCACCAACTTTATTAGATGCATAGAAAGATCCCAGACGGACCCAGATACCTTTACTGCTATCCTGTAATATTGGTAGATTTACAAATACTCTATGCTCACCATCTGGATCTTTGGATATTTTTTTAACTATCCCCGTTTGTAACCCTTTAATTGGAGGTAATTGCCCTGAAGCATTCTTCATGACTATATCGGGTGTAACTTGAGAAAATGATTTCGATGATAAACCCACTTCGATCTGGGTGATCCATTTGCCGCTATAGATACTATGTTGAACACCACTGATAAAGGCGATACCATTAAAGCGCGCACCTAGCCCCGCCAATTCAATTGTTTTACCGGTTTCAGCCAGCGCACTTCCCTGAAACTGAACTGAACCGCGTATTTTGGATAATATCGAACGTTGTAATTCTGCGGAAGACCAGTCTTTTAATGACGTTTTATCGATTAATCCACCTGTTTGTTGTGTATATTTTTTTATTTTAAATATACTAGCCAGTTGACTACTTTTAATATTGCCCTGTTCTTTAACATTCACAGAACCGGGGCCTGACTCTATTATTTTTTGTTGTTCGATATCCCACGAATAACTTTTTATTGATGACTTGGGTAATTGGCTTGCAGCATCCATTTCTAATTTCAAATCGAGTATGGAATCACCATACTTAACAACTAAAACAGCAGCTTGTTGGGTATCTGGTTTTTTTACCGTAACTTTACCATTAGTCATATATACAATATAACTATTTAACTCGGCCCTGGTTACCATCAAATCCCAGTCACTGGTGTAATACTGTACAATTTCTGGTTGTATATTGTTAGTCACACTAACATCTTTTTTGAGTCCATTATTGGTTATCAATTTCCCTATAAGATCACTGTCTTTAATTTTTTCAAATATTCCATTTTTACGTTCAATAGTCATCTTTATCACTTCATCGGAAACATCTATCACTAACTTGGATCCCTGGCTATGATTTATTTCTATTCCTTGTTTAACGATAATACCAGTAAAGATAACCGTCTCTTTTTGATTATATCCAGCACTAATTTCAATTTTGTTTCCAGGTACAAATATTTTACTATCACTTATTTCAAAATTACTATCTGCCGCACTCCCATCAAATAAAATAACCTGTGCTTTTGGAACTTTATTAACACTATTCCAGGTATTGATAGAAACAACCTGAAACGAGCTATCAATTTTTTTTGATTCAACTTTAATTGTAAAACTGACTAGAGAAGTATCATTACTGATTGGAGATTTAGGGCTCATGGTGTTTCATCTCCAAGCGGTGGAAAAAGTAATTTACTACCAACAACTAATGACCTGAAATTAGTTAATTTGTTTACCCTTGCAACTTGAATATACAAATCACTACTACCATAAACCCTATTACACATTAAAGGTAAGGTATCTCCGCCTCTAACTAATAATATATGAGAAAGATCAGGTGAGGTTTTATTCGCTTGCTTGGCAAGTTCTATCTCATCGGTATAACTGATAAATGAAATATTAACTCTTGCCCTAAGTGGTGTACCATCTGGTTTAAATAAGGTATACGATGTTTTAAGTGTACTCATACGACACTTAAATAACATTGTCCCCCAGGAGAGCTTGAGATAGTTAGGACTGTGAGTTTTTCCGTTATATTTAAATACCAGTTTTTTGAAATTCTCTATTTGCTCACTAATACCATCTTCTTCAAATGGCAGCACACCTGGTATCGCTGTCGGAACTACACCGGTTCCGTCAAATACAAGTTCAAATGACATAGTTTCTTCAGAAATTTTATTAAAATCTGGCGACCCTCCTGGACTTCCCTGAGCTGAAACATTGTTATAACAAATTTTATAATCATGTGAGTATTTATTGGGATTAAGATAAACAGAAAATGGTTTACCTTCCTGCTGACTAAACTTACCATCGCTATAAGCGGTAATAGTCATTTTCTCAAGACTACCTGAATAACTCACCTCATCGTTCCTTAGCAGCCAATAAACGTTTTAATACACGATGTGTACACTCATTAACAATATCTTCATAATCAGGATTTTCACATCCCGATTTTATTTCGCGTTTATCCTTTTTATCCTCATCGGCTTTATTACCAACTTGCATGCGGATATCTATTTCATTAACTTCTAATGGCATTTTAATTTTTTATCCATATAAAGTAATTCACAATAATAACCTCCCTATTCACTCAGATAACTAGGTGAAACGTGCTGCTACTTTGGCTAGCTTAACTGCAGCAGATGCACCACTTCCTAAATTAAATTTCTCGAAATAATTATATGAAAACTCTAAAGTCTCAGTAAGCAACTTATTGTCTGTCGCATTCATTGCAGATACTTCCCAACGCAGTGGATATGCATTAAAAAACAACCAGGCTATCATCGGATAACCTTTCTTTGACAGCAGCGACACCAATAAATTTTGTGGCGCTATCGGTAAAGAAAGCTTAGAACCAATCGTTTCACCAACCCATTCTGCGAGGAATGAATCTTCGGTAACAACACCACGTTTTAATACCAAATTTGAATATTTTGCAGCTTTAGGAAGGTGATGAATAAAACGATTTTCACCTCCTTCCGTTTCATCTTCAACATCAAACTGCGCCTGTATACCCGTAACTTCCTGAAAACTGGCATCAATTCTAGTTAATATAGCCAATGGTGTTACAGACCCTAAAACGCTCACATCAAAATGAAATGCAGCGGGCGGATAATATTCATCACTCATAAACTTGACTCTTATATATTTTTCTGTCTTACACAATAAAATTTAAACATGTGATAAATATAGGAAAATAAATTCACAATTTAAGCATTACGTAAGTAAACTATGAATGTATCAATATTTTAATATCCCATGTTCAAATTATATTACTTATGGCGCTGTCACTTCTAATGTTTCATAAGCTATTTCAACTGACTCAACTGCAACTTCATTTCCTTCTGATTTGAGATCTGTTCCAGTAATTTTGGTTGGCCATGCATTGTTTAGCGTCCAGGTGGTTTTAGGTGCTCCTGTTTCATCAAGCAGGCTTATCACCACAGTACGCCGAGCAATCGTATTCATTTTAATCTCGTTATACCAATCCCAGAAATTTGAATCGTTAACAAAAATACCTTTGCGCATAGTTACATTACCTACACGCCCTATTCCCGGCATTTTTATTGGATAAAATATCGGACTATTACCATGTCGGTATTCGATAGACTGGGTTTCACTCTCAAGCCCATCTACTTCCTGAAAACTAACCGCATCATTATCACCAAGCGTTACTGAAAAATAAAACTTGGGTAATGGCCAAATGTTGTCTTGTACTTCGCCTGCCATGTTGTACCTACCTTATAATTAATAATTGAAAAATTGTTAGGATCTTTAATCAAATTAATAATAATTAAGACCTGATCAGTTTTAGTTTGACTAACTAATTCCTTCCATAGTTTGTTTAAATGTCAGCTCAATAAACTCGGCAGGTCTTATCATTTGCACGGTCACCTGAACAACCATGTATCCTTCTAAAACATCCTGCGGTGTCATTGTGCTTCCTAAGCCACACTGAACTGTAAAAGCATCAGATGCTGTATCCCCCATCAGTCCCCCCTGTGACCAAAGCCCCTGTAAGAACGAACTAACCATTGCTGTAACCTTGACCCAGGTATTAGCATCATTAGCAGCGAACACAAATGGATCAATCGCATTTTTTATGGATTGTTCTATATAAATCAATGTTCGACGAACCTGAATATATCGCCAGTCATTACTATTACCATCTAAGGTTCGTGCCCCCCAAACAACACTGCCGCGTCCCGTGAATTCCCGAATCGCATCAATAGCACGGCCATTAATTGGCACATTTAAATCGCCTTGTTGCTCATCTGTCAGTTGAAATGTTGGTTGATTAACCGCACTTAATGCAATGTTAGCGGGTGCATTCCAAACTCCATTATTAGTGTCTTGAGCGGTAAAAACACCAGCCATGGCACCACAAGGTGGTAACACATCATTCTCATCAACTATTACTGTTAAGATATTTATTAATAATGGTAATGACGCTGTTAAATTTTGATTTAGTGTAATTATTTTTTTCCGTTCTTCTTCCGTGTTATCTGCTATGGTGGTTGCCATATCATCAATATAATCCTGAACTGCTTGATATTTAGCCGTTTCATCTGCAGGAGAACTTGGAACTACGCCACCGTTATACAAGTTAGCATTTTCCCATCCTAGAATATCTTTTAATAAAGTTAAACCGTCAGTAGTGAAGTTGGTATAGTTAAAATCACTTATAGGTACCACGGTTGTATCAAGAAAAGGAAAATAGCCCATACCATAACTCAAACCGTTATCACCCACATCCGTTTGAAACTGAGTGACAATCTGATCCAGATCTGTTTTAGTGGCATACTGACTACCATAAACGTCTAGAATGGCAACTCTATCTTGCAGACTATCGCATTGCTTCAACATTTCCTGTATAAAATCTTTATAGTTATCAGATACCCATGGATCACCACCTGTTTTTGCCGGTAGGAGAACAGCATCGGGAACAACCAGCATAGTTGGCCCATTTTGGTCAGCAATTACGTCCAGCCCTTTATCAAGAATCGCTTTATCAACACTCACACCATCGGGCAGGGTACCGCCAGCAGTATAATCTCCTACCGACACGATATAGCAGGTACCACCTCCGTTAGCATAAAAGAGTCGCATACTATTAAACAAATTAAATTTGGAACTACCACTTTGAGTTAAATTATAATATTTAAAAACTGCCGGTGGCGTTGTAGGATCACTAACTTTGAAATCATATTTTCCCTCTGTAATTTCGGTTGCATCAGTGACTTCCACAATGTCATAGGCCGGTTTAAAACCAATGCCAAAAATTGATTCAAAATCAACTAATGAAGTGATTTTTATAGGTTCATTGTATACGGGTTTACCGTTAATTTCGGCAAACTCAGTATAACCAATAAAAGCGGGAACAGCTGTTTGCACTCCCACCACAGACGGTGGAAAAGCATCTAACTCCGTAACATAGACGCCGGGAGTTCTTCTTGCAACAGTAACTGGCATAATCATTTCCTCTTTTGTTGTTAGTTTAGTGTTAAGCTATTTTGTAATCTGTTGTTCTATGAATTTAACAATTTGAAAAATAAAATATTATACGTAAACATAAATTTCCGAATACTTAGGAGGCTTTTCATTTTTTAAATTTAAATCTAACTCAGGTGAAACTTTATTTAATAACCTCTGACTTAATCCTCCTTTGTTCAAATATTTTTTTGAAACAAGCTGTTTGCTTGATGCCATAGGTAATGGATTAGCTAATTCACGACTATCCAAACCATCTAATTGTTCTATTAATTTAAATCGATATTCAGGAATCTGCTGTAATTCGAGTGGATCATTAGACACAAACCAATATGCAATTTGTCCCGTCACTAGCTTTCCTTTATAAGGCCCATCAAATGTAATTTTCCTGGTTTTATCTAACTGATTTTTTTCGGAAAGAATACTCAAATTTTCACTTAACACTGTTTTAGGGACAACCCAGTATATCCAGTAGCTGGAACGCTGATTAAACCACATCTGATATTCCACAGATTTAATCTTACTGTCATCAACACCGCCCTCAAGTGATACAGGATAAATACCCCCACTCTCTTTATTAGGACGACTAAAAAGAAAATCAATAAAACATAATGGGCTGGGAAAAGATACAGTATAAATAACATCTTTATGAGACGATTTTTTATCATTATAAACCCATAAAATCCTGTAGAGCCCCTCAGGTAATCCTGAAAAATCAATGTAAGCACTTTCTCTTTCTAAACATTTATCTTTACATTTTTCACAATCACCATCGCAATACTTTTTAATATAATCTTCAACTTTACAACATGTCAACGTTTCTGAGGATTCATCTCTGGCTAGCAATTTCGGTATTTTATTTGGTAAACAAATAATAGTCTCACCTGATACGTCACACACTTCGACCCTTAATGCACCGTCAAAATAAACTTCATACTGTGTCGATATCACATCATAATAATCTTGCGTCAATTGATTTATAAACTCATCATTATTCAAAATCGTATTACCGTCTTGATCTATATGTGCTTGCAGATTACTCAAATAGAAATTATTAATAGACGGATTAGTATCAAATGAGATATCAGTAAAATTAACAAATAAAGGATTAGTGACAGTAGCAATAAATGATAGACGGCTCCAAAACTCCTTAACATCATCATCACAAACTTCAACACCATTATTTATTAAATAATTCAATAAATTTGATTCAGTTTTCTCATTATATAAAATTGAAATTCCTGCTTCACTCTTCTTAAACAACAAACCTAATGAACGCATTAACTTAGCTGATGAATAAGTTGGAAACAGATTAAAATCAGGGCATTTATCTTCATTACCATTATAATAACTGTGCTTAATAGAAATTTTCATTAAGGTTTTATAATAAAATTTTCTAGCACCATTTTTATCTTCTTCTAGTTTTTTGCAAAGCTTAACACCATGCTCAAAAGCACGACTATTTTTATGATTTGGGTGTCGGTTAAAATCAACCATTTTGATTATCTAATTCTTGTTTATCAACATCATCTAACGGTTCAGCCTGGTCCTGTAAACCTTGAACAGCAGGTGCCTGACCCTGTAGCTCATTGCTGATAAAAGGTATCATCCTGACCTTGTAAAGAACGGACGGTAAACATTTGCTACCAATTAACCCATAAAGATAACTACGCTCAGTCAAATCCATATTAACCATTTCAAAAGTTAACTTATCTATATTAGATTCTAAACCAGGCAGATTAGCTTGAGTAAACGTTGGGTTTTGTTGAAAAAATGAGATCGTGCCAGATAACATCATGAGTCCATCCCGATAATTTCCGTCATAATAATTTGCGTAAAACAACACATAAAGATTGATATAGATGGGAGGTGCTACGATGGCAAAGCGTTGATCATTAACAGGCATGTTTTTATTGTAAGTACTAACTATAGTTTCATGCTGGATATTGGTTAGAAAAATAACTACCTTATCCTTCGCATTTTCGTACAAACTACCATCTTGTTTTACGATATTTGATACAATAGTCCATTCTTCATTTTCCCTGTGAATATTATTAAAATACTGATTCAATTTAATTTTAATAAGATCAAGAGTTTTTCCTATTTGATCCATTGCATCCTCCCACCTGAAAATTCTCCATGCATCATGTTTATGCACAAACAATTAAGCATACCTATGTAACATTTATTTTTTAAATTATTACTAATATTTATTCTTATTCTATTTAAATATGGAATGTTTATGGAGGATAAATCTATTTTAAAAATAACTACTTTATTAAAATCAACATTATTAAGTAATTTTTTATCTAGTGCCGTCATAATAAAAAGATAATCACTATCGATCATTACCGTTTCCTGCCAGTGTCTTTCTCAACTATGTCATTTTAGTAACAACTAAATACATTATTTTCATTTATCTTTATTGTACGCTCATTAATATAATAGATTTTCAATATTCATCATGTCTCGTGCTTATCCAGCATCTCATTTTTTTAGTCATTTTTACATTACAGGTCATTACAACCTTATACTGCTGATTAAGAATTAAATATCCAGGTTCTTTATAATATTCATTATCAGGGCCATGCCCTGTTACTACTACATTATGATAGATAACACCTTTATATAAATGTACTGTAAGAGTTGAACACCTGTTTAACTTTACCTAATCAAGACTAGGACATTTTCATATGAATGCCATTACATACTATTACACGGTGATAAATATGAAACCAGGAAAAAATTTTTCGTATAACATTAACAGGTATGATCTTTAACCCTGAAAACCATTTATGGAAACAGGTTCTGGACTTGCCTAAATTCGAATTTTATGACGACAGCTACGAAAAATAGCCTGTTGTGTTCGATGTGTAGCCAGGTATGAGATAACCTGGAAAAAATTGATTAACATTAAATTATGGATATCCGAGACGGAATAGTTAATTTCGATAGACTAAAAATTAGTACAAAATTATGAATTACTAACAGGTATTTGAGATACTTATAAATACAAATTTTAACTTGGCACATGCTAAACCAGAGAATTAAAATTTTGTAAGCCACCCTCTATTTTAATGTCATCACAGTTAAGCCTAAGTTCACCCACTCGCCTTTCAATGATTTGATTCAGGCTCTTAAACTGGGGCATGCTTGCTAAACACTGTTTTCTAAAGCGATAAATTAAAATATTAATATGATTATCACTCAAGCCTAACATATCACTGAAGATATCTTTGTCTATCCATCCTTGTTCACTCCTGCTCATAACTTTTGTTTTGTCTTCTAAACGTTGACGAGCCAATAATAACAATGGGTAATGATGACTTCTTTCTTCTAAATCAATGGTCTGCTGGTCGACTTTTAATTTTAGTGATACATGCTCTTCATTCTGACTGACATTAAAGTAAAAATCGACTTCGGTTGCTGACATCTGTATATTTTCATCAAGAGCCTGTGTACTAATACTAGGTTCAGCATCAACAAAACGCCAAAATTTATTCTCAGCTCCAACCAGGTCACCTGACTTCAATAAGTTTGTCCCTGACTCACTTTCACAAACCCACTGCCCCTCTGATGATAAGTACAGTGAGACATGTGGTGATTCTTCCGAAGGCAATACAACTACACCAGTCAATTTAATCACTTTAAGATCCGGTGTAATCGGAACCAACATACTTTCTGGGGGACCATCATCAAGTACTTCCCACATATCAGACTGTATACTACCAAAATGTAAGCTGTCTCCCTTTTTTAAACAGCTGTTTGATTCTTCCGTCACTCTTTTGCCATTAATATATGTACCATTAGTTCCTTTACCTATTAGTTGCCAGTGCTCACCATCCCAATGAATAGCCGCATGAATACGTGAAGCATCTGCATTCAATAAGACAGTGTTATTACTATTACGGTGACGACCTAAGGTGTGATAGGTCATAAGTATTGCCTGTAAACCTGTATTAGTATTAAGGATTGTAGCCATATTAACTCCAGTATTAGAACAGCCCCAGGCCCGAACATAGATTACATGTCCAGGATGGTTTGTATAGTTGTTAATGCCATACCAGTATTCTCAACATAATTATCAGCTTCAACCGTTCCTAGTTTTGAAAATAATTGAGTCCAGATCATACATAGATGTATCAAATAATCTTCTTTCTGGTAGCTATCAACAGACCTATTTAATAAATGTGATTCATATAAATTTCGTACTGCTTGTTTGTTCGCGTCTATTCTCCACTGAACCACATGGGTATTTATATTAATTTTAGCCGAATTGATATGCTCACTATAAACAGGAAAGTGACTGGACATTCCTGCTGCTATCAATGGAAACCATTGGCAAGGCCCAAACGTTCCTGCTAAACGAAGCACTCCCTGAGGATAGGTGATAGTAATCTCATGTCCTAATGGAGAATCTTTGCTATCATCGTTTTCACTCCGCCACTTTTGATAAACTAATGAACACGGTAGTCCATTTAACAATAAGGTACAGTTTTGATAAAATCCTGATACATCTATTTTAGTTGACTTTAAATTATCCATCGAAAAGCGACCAAAACAACGCATCAAAATATCAAGCATAGAAAATAAGGTTCTGCTATTACATGCAACATTTATAATATTTGGTGTACTTATCGCATTTAACTTTCGACAAAGCTCTATAAAGTTTACGACAGGGTAAATATTCGTAAAGTGACAATTTATATTACAGGTACTGTTATTTTCTTTCGCGATTTTTAATAATTTCTGACTATTCTCAACCGAGACAGGGTGTTCAATCAGAACAGGAATAGTTTTTTTCAACAAGGCAATAGCAATGTTCGCACCAATATCACCGCCTATGGCGACACAAGCTAAATCTACCGTTTCATCAATTTGATCAACTTGTGTATATAAATTGATAGCGCGTTGTTCTGATAACTTTATTGAGTGATCACTGCCTTTTGCTAATAGTGCACACACTTCAAAATCATGGGTCTCATCCAGGGCATTAAGATAAGTTTGACCATATTGTGTACCACAAAGTAATACCTGTTTTTTTTTGCTTCGACTCATATGACTATTAGACTGCAGAAAATTCATCGCTATAACCAATTACAGATAGAGTTCCAGGGGATTTAGATCATTTTCTTGCAATGTCTTGCTTAACCACCCTAACTTAACTGGCACAGCATACAACCTCTGGTTATCTAACTGTGGCCAAAAATGGCAAAGACCGGGCACAATAACTTTCAATGTTTTTAAAAATATATCGGGCCTGGAATAATTAACTACACACAACTCTAGTCCGACATTATCCAGTGTTTTCAACAGATATAAAATATCTTCCTTTATGTTTAATGAGATAAACGATTGGTAATCTGCTTTACGCTTTTCTATTGTATTACGTCTGGGAAATAAAAATGGATGCGCAGGAATAAGATCAAAATCAAACGGCCCGGTGACTTTATTCTTTATGGTAATAAGCTGGTACATTTCCGTTAATGCTCTTTGGCAGGCAATTGAGACATCCAGATGACTACCAAACCCCAATACAAATTGCCCTGTCTGTTTATGTTGCCCAACGGACACACAGCTAACAACCTCAATATCATTAGATATATCTAAAATCCAATAGTCCCAGTCATTATCTAATGTTTTAGCAATTATTTTTCTGCTTTCATCAGGAATAACAGCTAATGAAATCTCTGGCCTGGGAATCTGGTTATACCACCAAATGGCAACCGCATCTCTTTCGATTAACTCCAGTGCTCCCTGAAGAATCGCTTCCTCTTGCGTATTACCTGCCGCATTACCATTGTGAGTGTAAAGAGAGTAAATATGATCGTCGTAGGGCGTATTGGCAAAACAAAATGCCGCCGGAAAATATACAAATTCCTCTTTACTTAATGACCACCCTCGCGTCCAATGTACAGGAATAGTTTCATTATACTCTGACACCCACTGGGGGTTGCTCAGGCTCACTTCTTGATAATGTGCAAAATTTCTGTATTGCGCATTACTAAAAGGCACTAGTTGTTGTGGAAGAAAAGCACGGTGGTTTAGCTCTTTTACTGTTGAATAAATAAATGATTCTTCTCCAGTAAATTGTGCAGCCTGACGCTCTAATGCTTCGCCAAGTGCACTGGACATAGCCTGATGTTTTAAAACACCTTTACCCAGAGATAATTGAACAAAGGTATCTGCTGTAATCTTCTTTTTCTGATAAGTGCTCTGGAAATATGCCGCTTGAAAGATCATCATTTTATCAGACTCATCTGCTTCTGATATTTCTGTCAACTCTGTAATAATACCTGTAATTGGGCTGATAATTTTATCAATATTAGTGACGGTCTCTTGTCTTGAAATGCTTCTATATCCACCATCAACATCATTATGTTTAATGCCGTCTTTCAAACAAATGGGAATATTGTTTTCAGAATCGAATAAAGTAGGCTCACCACAAACCCGACATTGTGGTCTTCTCGATACGAAATGTCGCCCACCCTTGTCTAACAAACTTAAAGCATGAGTGGCGTATAATGTTGCGTGTTGAACGTCACTATCAAGAAAATGTTTCAGATAGATTTGTTTGAAATGATCCAGGGTATTATCTATTAAGCGCGTTTCACTCAATATGGGTACAGTTGTCGAACTAGCACCGACAGCTTGTCTACGAAACCATTCCCTAACAGGCTTATTTTGAACCATTCGAGTAAACAGGCATTGGTAACAGGGTGCATCATGCAATTGAGTAAACAGGGGACCAATCATTGGCGTCTGGCCTACGGGTTTAATCAACAACCAGTCTTTTCCCTTTTCTCTGAATTCTTTATTCAAATCTATTAAATTTGGATTTAAGTAATCATCAACAATAACAATAGCAACATCTAATTGAAGAGGTAACTCAGATACCCACCTCTTAATTATGTTTTCATTTATAAGTTCACTTAACAGATAAACATTTCTTTCAACATCACTTAATTTATTGATCACATTGGAAGTTTTTGGCATAGAATAATTTTGATAATATTCACTTCCATTTCCAGTAAGTATTTCCTCATGAACCAGCTTATCGATTCGCTCAAGACGGCTTATTTGTTCTGCCATATCATCTAGTTGAAATACATAATCGGATAACACCCCCTGATTATGTACAACAAGATTTATACCCTCAAATTCTTCCTGATCAATTAAAAACTGATCGTTCTCCCCTAAAAAAAGAGCATCGCAATTTTCAATATTATATATTGAAAATTGCGGATGCCACTTCAACTTAAAATCAATCATCAAAACAGAAAAAAATCACGAACAGGTGAATGGATATGCCGGGCCTGTAGCATTGTACCTGGCCAAAGCCATACTCACATTTGATGTTTCCCTATCTGTAGGCGCATTCGGTACCTCTATCGTAGTAAGGTTCACAATATCATCTACTTTAATCGAATTGTCATCATTTTTCCAAAATACACACGAATCAGCCATGATAAACCTGATCTTGAAAATCCAGGGTGACTCATAATCAAAGTGCTCTTTAAGTATTGAAATAAGTTCACGATCATAAGCTTCATCAAATTCTTCTAATTGTGTTTTCAGAACTTTATCTTGCAGATTATTTAAGTAAAATGAAAAATCATAAATACTTTTAAACTCCATTGGAGGGGTATTTTCAGGCACATTCAAAACATCCGTTTGACACTTTAGTCCGTTTGGATAATCAAGTTTCTCCTTAAACTCTTTATTTTGCCAAAGCACTGAAATTAGCTTATTCAAAACTGAACTAAAACTTAGAAATGCGTCTTCATTAACGCCAAGATCATAATCATTTCCAGCTGAACTATTACTCGTATCAAGAGCCACTGGTTTTCTTGTAAGATGCGACTCACCCACTGGCTTTATAACTAATTCTGGATTAACTTGCCCAGACACACCGTCTTCATAAACTTGAGCACCAAAAAAGCTAGGGAATGCCTCATAATATTTCATTAACATATTTGCATCTTGGTATGGATTTTCAGCAGCACCTGGTAGATCAGGCAATGAAATATACATCGCTTCAGTTTTCGGTTTTACCCATTCATTATCACCATAAAAATTCCAGATAGCCGTTGGTTTGATAATTTGTATTCCGAAATTAACATAAGGAAGTGAATAACCAAATGCAGATCCAAAAATGGCATTTAGCGCATAAGGATCACAATATTCAATAAAACAACGTAACCACCCCAACTCGACCATACCTATAACCAGTTGCTTTATATCAGATGTGACAATTTTTTCATCCTGATCATATAGAATATTAAAATAAGTGTGAATGATTTCAAAAGATTTTTTCACGTCAGGATTGATATCTTTTTTAATATCAATATTTTCTTTGACACCACAAAGTGCAGCGCTAATACTATTACTTGTGGGGTCTATTGGATATTCATATCCTTCTCTATCATTGCCAGCTGGACCTTCCTTAAAATATTTCTCATTGCTTAGTTTCCCAGAAAAAATTTCATTATCACTTTTCCAGACTTCAGCAATACATCGTAATACCACCAACCTGATTTTCATCAGGTTATTATCTACTTCATTCTTTGTTATAAATTTATTCATATTACTTTCCCTTTACCTTTAAAGTACTAAAGCACTCTCAGTTTTAAGTTTTTTTATTTCTTCTATAAAAAACCATGATTGCTGTTTCTCAGCTAAACGGCTTGCAGATTCTAACAATAGATTTATTTCATTTTCATCTTCACCTAACTGCAACATATAGTTTGCTTTTAAATAACATAAATGAGGAAGAAAGAAACCATGCCCCGCTGACTGATCTAGCTTGATGCAAAAATTTATTTTATTTATAGCTTCCGCATAGTCCCCCGCTCTAGCCCGTGTTTCAGCATAATATGACTGATATTGCCCAAGAGAAAACATAGAGCTTTCTAAAAATAAACTATCATAAGAACTTTTTTCAAATTGAAAATCATCTTCGGCCCAGTCAAATAACATCTGTCCATAACTCTCATAAATTGGCTGATCGTATTTATTCGCAAGACTCATTAACTCCCCTGAATAAAACCTTACTCTTTCCCTATCCTGATATTGTTGAAACAATTCAGCACAGTACATTAATGCTATACCAACCGAGGGCACATTCTCTGTAATCCTGGCATATTCTAATGCACCTGTAACACACTGCTCAGCACGTTTTCGATCATCCGCAAACCCATATGCTCGTCCAAGCAACGAACTTGAAAAAACTTTTATGTCGAAACCAAAGACCTGTTGATGTGAATTATCTTCTATAGCATTTTTAGCATAACTTGCTATCGAAGCTTCCAGCAGGGAAATGGTTTCCAGGCAAGAATTGTTTTTACCTTGAGCGAATGCATTAAAGCCCAATGCACAATCTATTGCCGATTTATTAATATCACTAACTTTTCCACGTAATGACCTCAAGCCGGCACACGCTTCAGCTAAGCCCTCATTACTTCCACCTACAACTCCGTTCAATATCTCCCACCAGAGCGCAGGAATTAAGTCATCAACGTGCTCACTGGTTTGCAGGAGTTTTTTAGATTTATCGGCATATTCAAGCACTTTCTCCGATGCCCAGCCGTCGGACTCCATATAGGCTGATGTCAATATTTTATATATTTCCTGTTTAGGGTCATGTTGTTCGCCTGATTCCAGTTGTTCAATCCACGATTCAACTCGTCGACCTTCGTAGATAGCATCTTTCGCTATTGACCTCTGCAAAGCATTACCAGCAGCATGAATACCATAATCAACAGCCCTATCGAATTTATCTGCTGCACCCCAATGCATAGCTAAAATACTGGGATTTTGATCTCTAGTACTTTCACTAAAGTTTTCAAGTGTTTCAGCAATTTGTAAATGTATTTGTTTTGTATATGATGGCAACATACTCTCATAAGCTGCGTCTCGTACCAACGCGTGCTTAAAAATATAAATATCACTATCAACTTTACGTTGAATATAAATTAATTCAGCCGATAACAACTCATTGATACTTAATTGCAATTGCTCTTCATTTAAATTTGATGATGCGGCCAGCAATTTGTAGTCAAATTCCCGCCCAATGGCGGAGGCTAGCTGAGCAAGATCTTTAGCATATGTGAGGTCATCTAATTTTTGCTGTAGTGAATCGCGAAGACTACTGGGTACTTCATTGAGCTTTTCTGGACTGGTGAAACTGATGATACCATTTAAGCGATGCACTAAGCCTTTATGCTTAAGCATATTGACCAGTTCTTCAATAAACAGTGGGATGCCATCAGTACGCTTGATGACAATATCAAGAACGTTTTGCTCCATTTTTTGATTTTCAAACATAGTCTCGATAAAATTAGTCATTTTATCTTTACTAAGTTTTGGCACTTCAATCGATACACTCGCTATACTCTGCAACATAACAGGTAAGGCCTGTCTGGAAGTACTAATAAATACATGTTGAGCTTCATGAAAAGTGGAAAGAGAAACAAAGTAGGCAATAAATTCTATACTACTCGGATCAGCCCAGTGTAAATCTTCAAAAATATAAAGATTGTTACGTGATAGCTCATCTTCGTTTTGATAAAGAAGTAAATCGCTGATAACGTCAAATAATATTTTTTTTTGGATCTCAGGTGCTTGTTGAACAGACACCAAATCATCCGGTAACGGTAAGTCAAGCCAGGCACACAACAGGGGCACCCCCTGAGTTTCATCAACTTTTTCAATGCTGCGAACTATCTCTCGAAGAAGCTCGACTCCAGATGATTTTGACAAAGTGTCCAAAGAATACTTATATTTTATAACATTAAGGACGGGAAACAATGCGCTGTGTTTGTACTCGGGTAAACATTGGGCTACATAATGATTAACTACTTGCACCTGGTTTCTCAATTCAAAAACCAGCCTGGACTTACCTATGCCAGCCTCACCAAATACATGGGCAAACTTATTTTTTCCAGTCCCTTTGCCCCTGCTGTTTTCAATATCCAGTAATTCAGCTAATTCAGCAAGTTCATTTTCCCGACCGATAAAACCATGATGCTGGCGATTAGCCCGTAAAAATCCAAATGCCTCTACCTGTCGTTCTCCCGTTAGCAGGTAAAGAGGCGTGTCTTTATTATTTACACCCATTGCTCGCACTTCAGAGGGCTCAAACTCAATGTAGCTTTCTAGTACTTTTCTGCTGGCATCAGAACACAATATCTGGTTTGCTAATGCAATACGTGTCAGTTCCATTGCGATATTGGGAGTATCACCCTCTGGAATAGTATCTTCGTAGGTGGTAATAATCCCTGTATGCAGGCCAATATGTGCTTCTGCAAGAATACCCTGTGAGTCTTTACGTAACGAGTTACTCTTGTTTAAGCTACTGATAATTTCAAGCGCTGTTCGTGCGCATAAACGTGGATCATTATCACTCACATTTGGATAACCAAAATAAAATAACAGGGTATCACCCAGAGTACCCACGTGGAATGCACCATAACGAATCGCGATATCAATCGAATGTGATTTCTGGTCCCTGTGCAGCGCATCAATAACCTCAAGGTCAATTTTTTCCTGAGTTACTGACTTTACGTTAATTGAGAGACAAAGTACGGTAATTTGCTTACGTTCAGTTAAGCTTGTATAAAGAGTACTACTATCATTGATTAAAGTTCTGTCATCATAAGCATCCATGCTAACCGTGCTATTGGTCAACTCTAACTTTGCTGGAGATGAGGTGAGGTCACCCACAAGGGTTGAGAGGTTTAGTTTAATAAATTCTTTGTAAACTTCAGTCGCACTGACTGCACGTTCACTGGTTTTTTTATGCAGTACACGTCTTAATAATTCTGCGACTGGATGTCCTGCAATAGCAGCCGGTAAAGGCACGTTAGATGAATTAAGTTGTTTATGAAATATGGATGCCAGGTTGGAACCCGAAATTGCAGGCCTACCTGTCAGGCATTCAATAAATACCAGCCCCCAGACATAGAGGTCTGTTTTAGGAGTAGGCGGTTCACCGCGTAATTGTTCAGGCGCACTGTAAGAAGGTGTGCCCAGGCTTTCTTGAGTAAGAGTGATGCTTTTAAAATCTAACTGACGCACTTCATGGACTAAGGTACCAATACCAAAATCTAAAATTTTCGCATGGGTTTTTGCACCCATTTTTGTCAGCATAATATTGGCAGGCTTTATATCTCGATGGATAACCCCCTGCTTATGGGCATGGGCGAGAGCATCTAATACCTGCGCCATGATTTCCGCAGCATCCAATGGCATTAGCGCACCAGAGCCCATTAATCTTTCTTTTAAGGATTGTCCTTCAATATATTCGAAAACCGCATAAATCAATCCACTGTCACACTGCCCTTTATCCAGCAGTCGAACTATATTCGGGTGTTGCAGATGGCTTCCTAGTAATGTTTCCCGTTCGAAACGTTCTATATAACGCCGTCTTTTTTCTATATCATACTCGGGATTAAGCGTTAATAGCTTAATTGCTACAAATTGTTGCGTGTTAAGTTGTAATGCCTTATATACCTGACCAAAACCACCTTCACCTACTTTTTCGATTAACTGGTAATCATTTGCATTAAATCTAGATTCTATCTTTTGTTCAGAATAATTTTGATTGTCCATATTATAACTATCAATTAAATGTTAAATGTCATTAATATCTTTCAAATGACAAACACTAAATTGTGCTTTATTCACTACACATTTGAAAAGTTAATATCGTCAAGCTTATAAAATTTATCAAAAGTACAGAGAAGATTAAACCTTATCTCCCCCCAAAATAGCTAACATAAATAGCTTCAAAAAATAACCTCGATATCGTAACCTTAAAATAAGAATAAAGCGACTAAAATACATAGCAATGCCAATAACATAATATCAAACAACGCTAATACATCTTTAAAACGATTCATCTTCTGGTTTGGTTTTATAGAAAAATAGTAAAGATCTGTAATGCTGTCAATATTTGGACATGTAGTTGGAGGCGAATACTAACAAATGGGGCCAGCTCCAGTGTCAGTAAGTTAAGGCTAGTTACCTTGTAGGTGCTCCTTTAGGTGCACATTAACTGTATGATTTTATAGCGACTTTTTTGTGCACCTAAAGGAGCACCTACATAAAAACGCTTAACTTACTGGCATTGACTCTGCTCCTGTTTTTAAGACTAACATCAATGCAGTCTCACCTCGGATGATAAACACGCTATTGAGTGTTTTTTAACCACCTGCTCCATACAGTATAAATAACAGTACCTACCCGTAGTGATTATTAAACAAGTATCATTCGGAGTTATCCCCTATCACTATCTACCCTATGAATTTAACCTTATAACAATCATCAATAACATTATTCGATTATATTTAAACAAGCTCCATAGAGGCTTTAACACAGCGTAAAATTTCATAATCATATTGACCATCCAGATATTCAAATACTGGCTTGAGTTTTTTAGCCTCTTCACCCAGCTCTATAATAGCATCCTGAATAACTGTGATTTCCTGCTGCGGAATACTCACCACATCGTTAAGCGCAACTTGACCTTGTTGAATTAATTTTGCCAGATGATTTGAAACCGTCGACTGGGTAAGATCGCGTTGGTTTGCAATTGACTCCACATTCATTCCGCTTTTAAACAAAAGTAGTGTCTCACCTAAGGTATCTGTTTTATTGATGATGTCATTATTGTCATAGTCACGTAATACCGCTAAAAACTCATCCGCATAGTTTTCTAATTTTGTTGCACCTACACCACTAATGTTTGCAAACTGGTCATGGGTTTGTGGCATGCGATCTATCATATCCATTAAGGTGGAGTCATGAAAAATAACAAAGGGCGGCACACCTAATTCATCAGACAGACGCTTCCTGGTTGCACGTAACTGCTCCCATAATTCATTATTAGAGATAAACTTGTTTTGAGTTTTACGGGTTTTAGTTTTTGTTTGTAACATCTGCTTTCTAAGATGCAGGCTTTCTTCTCCTTTTAAAACAGCACGGCAAGATTCAGTTAATAACAAACTACCGTGCCCCTGTACATCTACATTCAGTAAATTTCTTGCAATTAACTGACGGAATAAATTACGCCATTGTTTAGCATTTAATTCGTTGCCGATACCAAACACACTTAAATGATTATGCCCGTTATTTAGTATGCGTTCGTTTTCTTTACCTAATAAAACATCCGTTAAATAAGTCACACCAAATAACTGTCCGGTTCTATGTACACAGGATAGCGCTTTTTGTGCGGCTACAGTCGCATCCCAGGTTTCAACTGGGCTTATGCAGGTATCACAATTACCACAGGGTTCATCTAAATGATCACCAAAATATTCTAATAATGACTGCCGCCTACAGGTGGTGAGTTCAGCAAAACCTAACATAGAATCCAGTTTATGCCGCTCTACCCTTTTATGCGCTTCATCCGCCTCCGATGATTCCATCATCTGCTTAAGCATAATGACATCCTGCAAACCATACATCATCCATGCATCGGATGGTTGGCCATCACGGCCCGCACGACCGGTTTCCTGGTAATAAGCTTCTACGCTTTTAGGCAGGTTTAAATGCGCAACAAATCGTACATCCGGTTTATCTATGCCCATACCAAATGCAATGGTGGCAACAATAATCACCCCATCTTCACTTAAAAACCGTTGTTGATTTTTCTGTCGAATTTGCTGTGATAAACCCGCATGGTATGGCAACGCATCTAAACCTTTGTCACTTAAAAACTCGGCAGTTTGCTCTACTTTTTTGCGTGATAAACAATAAACTATACCCGCTTCACCTTCATGCTCATTTTGAATAAAGCGATAAAGCGCATCACGGGCCGTGCCCTGATTTTCTGCAACTCGATAGCAGATATTGGGCCGATCAAAACCAGAAACAAAACATTCTGCATTGCGCAATGACAGGCGATTAATAATTTCCTGGCGTGTAGTGTCATCGGCTGTTGCGGTTAAGGCGATGCGCGGAATGGTTGGAAAACGTTCGTGTAAAACGGAAAGCTTGATATATTCGGGACGAAAATCATGCCCCCATTGGGATACACAGTGGGCTTCGTCTACTGCGAACAGGGCAACCGGTGAGCGTTCTAATAGATTCAAAAACCGCTCGGTCATAAGTCGCTCTGGGGCCACATATAACAAATCGATTTCACCATTGAGCAGACGGGTTTCAACTTCCTGGGATTCAAACTGATCCAGGGATGAGTTAACAAAAGCGGCTTTTACACCCAATTGCTGTAATGCACTGACCTGGTCCTGCATTAATGCGATTAAAGGAGAAATAACGATTCCCACCCCGTCTCTCGCCATTGAAGGTATTTGGTAGCAAAGAGATTTACCGCCACCGGTAGGCATTAGCACAACCGCATCGTTGCCAGAGATAACCTGCTCAATAATATTCTGCTGATGAAAACGGAATTCAGGGTAGCCAAAAGTAGTTTGAAGAATTTGTAGGGCGCGTTCAGACATGGGCGAACTTTACTTTGTTGACCAGTATAAGGCTAGTGCTAGTATGGGAAAAATAATAAAAGCATTTACCGCAAATGAACGCAAAAAAACGCTAATATTTTTGGTTTTGTGCGCCTGAATCAACATCTGCTAAACATCATCTCCATCGGGGAAAGAGCGCCGTTTTTTGGCTCTCTGCCCCCTGTTGTGAGGCCATCAAGAGTTTTACGGAGTCGGTTCACTACACTGCCAGGTTCTAGTGGTATGGGTTAAGGGGACAGGGCTCAAAAAGCGAGACCTTTCCCCAATGGAGATGAGCCGTAACCAGGAAACTTTATAGAAAACTAATCTTTACTGTAATAAACCCCAGGTATCCAGCTCTTCTTCACCTGCCGGGTTTTTTCCATATCGACTTCATCATCATTAATAAAAGTGAAATTATTCCAGCCAATGCGCACAATATCTTTATGCCTCAGTAATTGCTGCTGGTCGATTTTTTGTTCATTCACAAAACTACCGTTGGTACTGCCAAGATCCTCCAATACAAATTTTGATACACCTTGTTCATCTTTCATTAAGTTGATTTGTGCATGCTCTGAACTCACCGCCAGATCATCAATTAACACCTGATTCTCACTGGTACGGCCAAATTTCAGCCCCATTTCGCCTATTTCAAATCGATTGGCGACCACACCATCCACCAACTGAACAATTGAAGCCATTTATTTATCCCTTTAAAAAGTATATATCTGGAGATAAATCCTAAACTTTTATCCCCACTCACACAAGTCGGTGATTCTATTCTAGGACAGTTTATGTATAATACGCACCGCGTAAAAAGGAACATTGAAATATAGACATATACTAATGTAGATATTTCACTATATTGATAAGAATCAAAGTCAGAATTGATATATATCAGTAAGCCTTACGACGCATTTAATATAATTCAGCTCGTTTATGTGGGTGCTTGTTATAAATTCAAAAAATAGATTAACACTTCAGACTAATGCTCTGGTAGTAATTCCATTATTTTAAAGCAAGCTAAACCGCAAAACGAACCTGTTATCGGTCGTATATACCATTGAAATATATGGTTTATTTTTATGAATGATTGTTGAAATAAAAAAATTGACTGGCTTGCTGAATAAGTAAAAACAGACGCTAAAAGCCTCTAAAAGACAGTAAATATCAACTTTAACTAGCATTCAATCTGATAGCAGTATTTTTTTGGTCTATATTAAGACAATTTATGCTTATTTTTGGCTGTAATAACTGGGTTGCTGTTCGCAGCATTAACTCAAAGAGGAGACGTTCTCGTGCAAGCTTCGCTTGATCAGAAGTACAACTTTGAAATCATCAAATGGTTCGCCGTTTCGGCGATTATCTATTTAGTGGTTGGCACCGGCATCGGTGTTTATATCGCCTCAGAACTGGCCTGGCCTTTTCTGAATTTTGACATTGCTGAATTAACATTCGGTCGTCTAAGACCATTACATACCAATGCAGTTATCTTTGCATTTGGTGGTATGTCACTTATGGCTACCTCTTACTACTCAGTACAACGTACCTGTGGTGTGCGTATCTGGAGTGACAAGTTAGCCTGGTTTGTTTTTTGGGGCTGGACTGCGGTTATCGTAGGTGCAGTTATCACATTACCACTGGGTATCACCCAATCTAAAGAATACGCCGAACTTGAATGGCCATTTGATTTACTGATTGCGGTTGTGTGGGTGGCTTATACTCTAAATTTCGTAATGACCCTGGCAACCCGTAAGACAAAACATATTTATGTGTCTAACTGGTTCTTCTTATCAATGATGGTGATGATTACCTTACTGCACGTGGTTAACAGCATGGCGGTACCGGTTGACCTGTTCAATTCCTACTCTATATTCTCAGGCGTACAGGATGCGATGATTCAATGGTGGTGGGGACACAATGCGGTAGGTTTCTACCTGACGGCTGGCTTCCTGGGCATTATGTACTATTTCGTACCCAAGCAGGCAGGTCGCCCTGTTTTCTCTTATCGTTTATCGGTTATCCACTTCTGGGCACTGACCTTCGGATATGTCTGGTTAGGCGCTCACCATCTACAATACACTGCTCTTCCTGACTGGACTGGCTCTGTAGGCGCGGCTATTTCACTGGCGATGATCATTCCTTCATGGGGTGGTGCAATCAACGGTATGATGACTCTGTCAGGTGCCTGGGACAAACTACGTACTGACTACGTTTTACGCTTCCTGATTGTTTCACTGGCGTTCTACGCCATGTCTACTTTCGAAGGCCCGGTTATGTCTGCGAAAACGGTTAATGCGCTTTCACATTACACAGACTGGACAATCGGCCACGTACACTCAGGCGCTTTAGGTTGGGTAGCCATGGTTGCAGCCGGTGCGTTATACCACCTGGTAATGAAACTGTGGAATACAAAAATGTATTCAGAAAGCCTGGTCAACATGCACTTCTGGATGGCGACCATTGGCGCCGTTGTATACATCATTTCGATGTGGGTATCTGGCATTATGCAGGGCTTGATGTGGCGTGACTACGACGAGTTCGGCACACTGACTTACACATTTGCTGAATCCGTTGCAGCAATGCACCCTTACTACGCAATGCGAGCTGTTGGTGGATTAATCTACTGGGCTGGCGCGGTAGTAATGCTTTACAACGTAATTATGACTATCCGTATGGCAACGTCTGAGAAATCAGCCCGTTCTGCTGCGACAGCCACAGCTTAAAGGGGGGCTAATATAATGTCTGATAATAATCAAACTGGTCCTATTCAGTATAAATTTGAAACCAATGTCGTCGCGATGATTCTGATCACTCTTGGTCTGGTATCAATCGGCGGCATAGTTGAAATCATTCCATTGTTCTATCTCGATGAAACAATGGAACACAACCAGCACAAAGAAATCCTCTGGGATCGTCAGGAAGGTCAAACCCTGAATGACTGGCAGGCGGGTGACGGTGTTCGTCCTTATAAGCCACTTGAGCTGATGGGTCGTAAAATTTACCTGCGCGAAGGTTGCTACCTTTGTCACTCACAGATGATTCGTCCCTTCCGTGATGAGAAAGAGCGTTATGGTCACTACTCTCTGGCTTCAGAATCCATCTACGATCACCCATTCCAATGGGGCTCAAAGCGTACGGGGCCTGATCTGGCACGTGTTGGTGGTAAATACTCAGATGATTGGCACAAACTTCATTTGCGTGCCCCACGTAGCGTAGTTCCTGAGTCTGTTATGCCCAACTATCCATGGTTAGATGAAACAACTATCGATGCTGATCTTACTGTGAAGCACATGGAAGTTATGCGCAATATGCCAAATGCGCCTGCACCTTATACCGATGCTGATATCGCATCTGCTAAAGCAGAAGTAGAAGGTAAAACAGAGTTAGATGCAATCATCGCTTACATGCAGGTGTTAGGCACCATGGTTAAGTTCGACGAGAGCAAAGACTATCGCTAATTGAATTGGCTAAGGGGGTTTAACGATGGATATATTGCAAACAGACTGGGCCGCGATGACACTTAATGACTGGGCTGGCCTGATCATTACAGTTGGCGTGTTCTTTCTAATGATATGGGCATATGTCGCGACGTTTAATCCAAAGAACAAAGAGAAATTAGAATCAAAACGTAACATTATTTTTGAAGAAGATAATGATATGGATTCGACCTCAACTACAGGGGACTCAAAGAAATGAGTGACGAAGAAAATAAATATCCCGGTGAAAACAACACCGGGCACTTCTGGGATGATGATCTGCGCGAGCTGGACAATGAACCACCTACCTGGTGGACCATTGGCTTTCACGCGAGCTGGATTTTTGTCATTGTTTACACACTGCTCTACCCTTCATGGCCATTGATTGATTCACATTTCAAAGGCCTGTTAGGCTGGACTTCTATTGCTGAATATCACGAAGATATGAAATCAATTGAAAGTGTACGCGCACCTTTTGAAAGTAAAATTAAAAACATGTCAGCTGCTGAAATTTTAGCCGATGATAAGTTATCAAAATATGTAACCGCTTCAGGCAAAGTGTTGTTTGGTGACAACTGTGCAGCCTGTCATGGTGCCGGCGGCCAGGGCAACGTTGGTTTCCCTGTGCTTGCGGATGATGACTGGTTATACGGTGGCAGCATTACTGACATTGAAACCACAATCAATGCTGGCCGCAAAGGTATAATGCCAGGCCAGGCAGCTATGCTGGATGATGCAAAAATTGATTCACTCGCTGCTTCTATTAATGAAGGTAAAGTGATGGAAAATGCAGCTTATATGGAAGCGGGTTGTGTAGGTTGTCACGGTGCAGATGGTAAAGGCCTGTCATTTATGGGCTCTGCTAATCTGACTGATGGTATCTATCGTTTTACTGCGACAGATCAACTAGCAAGCATTAAACACACTATAAAGTTCGGTGTGAATGATGCGGCTAACCCTAAATCTCGTAATGCGGTAATGCCTGCTTTTGGTGGCGGCAAACTATCAGATACCGAGATCAAAAAGTTAGCAGTTTATGTACATAAACTAGGTGGTGGTCAATAAGCAATTAGCAAATCACTACTGCCCATTATTTTACTAATAAAAGTAATTACCTGAGGAGGTAAAATGGACGCAGTAGTTATTGCTTCAATTGCTGCAATTGCAGCGAGTTTTGTTGTAGTAATTGGATTTCTTTGGTACTGGATCGGGAAAATAATTCATCACCCGGTCAGTCACGATTAAACAACAAATAACAAAAGGGGCTTTAGCCCCTTTCGTTATTTTTAGCGTATAAAAAACATATAATTTTATTAAGGATATTATTGTCAGCAAAATAATCCTATTCTGCTGCCCTACAAATGAAATATTTATTATATATTATTAGGAAAAAGCAGTACGGAGATTTTAGTGAGCGATAAGGTCACAGGTAAAAACAGTGATAAAAGTGTTACTGAGTTATACGAAGAGGCAGATCACTGGCACGTAAATACCGGCGGTGAAGTTATTCATGCGAAACGCATGGGCGGAAAATTCCGTGATCTTAAATGGAAAGCCATGTCCGTATGGCTAATTTTTTTTCTAGGCCCCTATCTTCGCTGGGATGGTTCCCAGGCTGTTCTATTTGACGTACCCAATCGTAAATTTCAAATCTTTGATATCACTATCCTGCCACAGGACGTCTGGTTACTGGCCTTGATATTATTATTTTTTGCCATACTACTTGCTGCAATCACCTCGGTTGCAGGACGTGTATTTTGTGGTTATTTTTGTTTCCAGACTATCTGGACCGATATATTTACTTTAATTGAAGAAAAACTTGAAGGCCCACCGACTAAGCGACGAAAATTAGAAAAAGCCCCATGGGATGCTAACAAAATTCGCATCAAAGTAATCAAACACAGCATCTGGATTGCTATTGGATTTCTCACTGGTTTTTCATTTACTGCCTGGTTCACCGATGCGTATCAATTATGGGTAGACGTTTTAACCCTTGAAGCCAATACGTTTGTTTACGTTCTATTATTAGTATTTACCATTGGCACCTATATTTTAGCAGGCATGATGCGTGAGCAAACATGCTTCTGGTTATGCCCCTATGCACGCATCCAGGGTGTTATGTATGACACTCAAACTACTTTACCTACCTATGATATTGCTCGTGGCGAACCCCGGGGAAAATTAACCAGGGGTAATGTAGTTGAAGGCAATGGCGATTGCATTTCCTGTAATCAGTGTCTAGCGGTCTGTCCCACTGGTATTGATATCCGTGGTGGTCAACAGGAAGGTTGCATCACCTGTGGTTTATGTCTGGATGCCTGTGATTCGGTGATGGATAAAATTGGCAAACCACGTGGCCTGATTCGTTACGCTTCAATGAGTGAAATGAAAGGTGAAAAGATTAATCCTTTTCATAAACGTCCGCGCGTTTTAATATATGCGGGCATAATTTTATTTTCTATTATCGGCATTTTATATGGGCTGACTCACCTTGGCACCTATGATTTAAAAGTTATTCATGAACGTCAGCCACTCTATGTACAGATGAGTAGCGGTGACATTCAGAATAAATATGAATTGAAAATTCTAAATAAAACAGATCGACAAATGAATATCAGTATTTCTGTAAGCGGAGCTGAGGGCATAGTTACCCGGGGCATTCGTAAAAAAATGACACTGGCCCCAAGTAAACTAAATTCGTTTACGGTGTTTTTATTAATTTCTAAAAAGAATATTAAAAAAGCACGAACTCCAATTTACTTTACAATTGAGTCCTACCAGGAATTTGAGGATACAATTGAGTATCAAAGTATGTTTTATGGACCTAATTAAATTTCACATTAACTGTAGCTGAACCTACAAGTTATTAGCATGTCATCAGGACAGGTAAAAACAAGGTAATACAATGAGCGAAATATTCATGAATAAAGATTCTTACTCCCAGGACAACCCAAAGGCACTTAAAAACCCCTGGGTATTAGGTTGGCTTGCATTAGTGGGTATAGTGCTGGTCGTCAATATTGGTTTTATCAGTCTGGCATTTATCACCAATCCGGGACTGGTTGATAAAGATTATTATGAAAAAGCCGAAGACTATGAAGAAAACCTGGTGAAATACCGCACCGCTCGAGCAGCACTGGGCTGGACTTATCAGGCCGCATTTCCAAATAATCCTGTATTAAATAAAAAAGCACTCTATCGTTTAAGTGTTGTTGATAAAACAGGCTTACCCCTGACCGCTGCAAACATAAAGATGCAGGCCTACCGTCCATCTGATGCATCAGCTGATTTTGAAATCAAACTTGCAGAAGTTGGCGCGGGCATTTATGAAGGCTATATCACTTATCCTTTGAAAGGCATCTGGGAAATTACATCCGTAATTGAACGTGGTGATGACCAGTTTGACTTTACCAGGCGCGCCAGTATTGTGACAGAATAATATTAAAAAAAGTCCCACCATTGCCGATAAAATCTTCTGCAAAGACCTTATCGGCAATGATGAAAACAACCTTAAACAATGTCAAAAACCGTCTCACAAAACATCTCCTGCTTCCACTGTGGCCTACCCGTAGATGATAACAATCGCGTAGAAAAAAATATCCAGAAAACATCGCAACAATTTTGTTGCCACGGCTGTAGCTCAGTATGTGAAATGATTTATGAATCAGGCCTGGAAGGATTTTATCAGCGCACACCCGATGGACAGCTTTTAGCACCACCACCAGAGCCACCACAGGAAACCAAACTATACGATATAGATGAAATCCAGAGTGAATTTGTAATTGATCAGGGCAATATCCGTGATATACATTTAATTGTAGAAGGCATTCATTGCTCTGCTTGTGTCTGGTTAATAGAACGTAGCCTGTCAAAACTCCCTGGTATAATTGATGTAAAAGTTAATCTGGCCAATAAGCGCCTACTCGTACGCTGGGATAACACACAAAATAAAATTTCAAACATTATTGAACACCTGGGCAGCATTGGTTATTCAGCAACCCCATTTAATCCTGAATCTGCTGAAGGCGTAATAAAAAAGCAGAATCGCGCGTTATTATTGCGCATGGCCTTTGCCGCCTTCAGTATGATGAACCTGCTATGGATTTCTATCGCTTTATACAGTGGCGCTGACAAGGGGGAGTTTAAATCTCTTTTTCAATGGGTCGGCTTTATGCTTGCCACACCTACTCTATTCTATTCAGGTTGGCCATTTTTAAAAGGGGCCTGGACCGGCTTAAAAAACCTTAACCTGGGTATGGATGTACCCATTGCAATTGGTGCGATTGCTACATATAGTTATTCCGTATTTGTAACCATCGGACATTCTATGGGCCAGACCACTATTGGCGAAGTTTACTACGACACTGTAGTGAATTTTATTTTTGTTATTCTAGTGGGGCGATTTCTTGAAGCAAAATCAAAACGTCATGCGGTTGCTGCAACTCAAAGATTAATGGACTTACAACCCAGGGTCGCAAATGTGTTACGTGACAATGAAACCCATATTGTACCCATTCGAGCTATACAGAAAAATGAAATTATTCTAATTAAACCCGGTGAAAAAGTTCCGGTAGATGGCATAATTATCTCTGGCCACTCATCTGTTGATGAAGCATTATTAAGTGGCGAAGCAGCTCCGGTAAAAAAGACGATGGGTGACAGTTTATCAGCAGGTACCGTTAATATTGAAAACACATTAACCGTTGAGGTTACCGCAACACTCAGAAATACATCACTAGGAAAGATCATCAGCCTGGTTGAAGAAGCCCAGGCCAGTAAAGCGCCCATTCAATGCATTGCAGATCAGATTGTTCCCTGGTTTGTGGCGATTACATTATTGCTCGCCAGCCTGACATTTGCTTACTGGCTAAATGAAGGTATTGAATATGCACTACTTGCCGCAACTTCTGTATTAATTATTACCTGCCCCTGCGCCTTTGGTTTGGCGACTCCCATGTCTATTGCGGTTGCCTCCGGTTTAGCGGCACGTAATGGCCTGTTAATTAAAAATGGTGCAGTACTGGAGTATTTATCTGCTATACATCATTTTGTATTTGATAAAACCGGCACACTTACAGAAGGCAAAATGCGGGTAAAAGAAATCATTATCAATAATCATAACAAGCCAGAAAATCAACATTCAGTATTAGAAAAAATCACCCATCTGGAAAGCCTGTCTGAACACTCAATCGCCGTTGCCATTTTACATTTTGCAAAAGAGAATAATATACAGGCCAATTCTCAAAGCGTTAAGCAATTCGTTAATAAACCGGGTTTAGGTATTAGAGGAAAAATCAATCAACAAGAGGTTTTGGTGGGCAATATAAAGCTACTCGAGAGTAATAATATTGAGCTACAGACAGATATTTTAGAACAATCAGCAGAACGGGAAAACAAAGGCGTTAGCTGCGTGCATATTGCCATAGAAAATACACACATTGGTTTTATCGCTATAGCAGACCAGCTAAGAGCGGATGCAAAGTCTCTGATCACTCAACTGCACCAGGCAGGCATAGAATTAACTTTACTCAGTGGCGATAAACAGGCGGTCGCTGAATCTATTGCTACTGAACTAGGCGGCATGAATGTGATTGCTGAAGTCTTACCCAATGAAAAAGATAAAGTCATTCAGGAGCTACAAAACCAGGGCCAACAAGTCACGATGATTGGGGATGGCGTAAATGATGCACCGGCCCTTATTCGTGCCGATGTTGGCATAGCCATAGGCTCTGGGACCGATGTCTCTATGGAAAGTGCTGATATTGTTTTACTCAGCAATGAACTGGATAAGATTCGTCTCGCAGCCGATTTATCTAAACGGACCCTGCGTACCATTCGGCAGAATATAACCCTGTCTATTGTATATAATATTATAATGGTGCCACTGGCGATGATGGCATTTGTAACCCCGTTATTTGCTGCCATAGCAATGCCCATTAGCTCCTTAGCAGTTATTGGTAATGCATCGCGTATACGAACACTTTTTAAGCACTCTGAGTAAACAATGAATGTTATTTACGGTTTAATTCCTTTAATGATAGGCCTGGGCCTGATAGGTGTGGTCATTTTTATATGGTCTGTGCGTAGCGGACAATATGATGACCTGGAGGGTGATGCAAATCGAATTTTAATGGACGATGATGATCCGTTATTACCCGATAATAACAGTCAAGATAGCATTAAAAGCGTTGATAAGGAGGTAAAGAGCAAACAGAACATACCTGATTAACGAATGTAAATCATACGAATACACCATTTAGAGACACCTTCATTATGCCCCCATAACAGATGGGACTAAAGCAAATCCACATATTAGTTATTTCCTCTATAGCATCGCGAATTGGCGTTTTGGATTAATTATACTTTAAGCTTAAAAACTCATTCTTTAGGATGATTTATTTATAAAGCAGGTAGTATACGTTAAGGAATATGGCATTAATCAGTTTTAAGAACATCTAAATATTAGACAAATTATAATTGCCCTTGCTGTGGAATTATTAATAGTAATTTAAACCATTTTTTCTAGATTAATATCACCAAATAAAAAAATATATATGATTAAATACACTCTAAAATCCCCCCCAACAAACAAAGGCAATATGTTGATTATGCTAACTCAAGATTAGCATTTTTCAGCTTTAAATTATGCAAACACGCATACAATTATATTCACAATTAATCGACTGGTTTATGAAATCCACATCAATCGAATACCATAACGACCAGGTATTCAAGAAACAGGTTGAACTTTTATACCAACATCTACCCCAGGTACTAATTCCTGTTTTAGTAGTGGCAAGTGGTATTACTTACCTGTTCTATAATAGATCCAATGAGATTTTTGCATTAACCTGGCTAAGCAGCGTCTACCTACTAACAATAGTTAGATATTATTTTTATCGACTCCGAAAACAGAGACAAACTTTTATTGGCGTAAAACGTTGGGCCCAGATTGCCGTCGGCTTTTCATTTCTTTCCGGGTGTCAGTGGGCTTCAACGATATTTGTTTTTTTCGATGGTAGCTCTATTGAAGGCGTATCACTTTTATCGTTAGTATTATTCGGTATGATTTCAGGTGCCATAGGCTCGCTTTCAGTCATACCCGCTGCTTTTGCAGGTTTTTCTACACCTATTACTTTGTTATTGGTTATTGCGATAGCTAACTCACCCGAAGAAGACGTCCAGTTTCTAAATTATTTTGTTGCTGTATTTATTTTTGCCTACAGCATATTTTCTCGCAATACCTATAAATCCCATATGTACGCCATTAGTTTAAATATCGAAAATACTAAACTAATTAAGAAACTTGAAATTAAAAATGAATCTGCCGAAAAAGCCAATACAGCCAAATCGAGTTTTTTGGCTGCTGCAAGCCACGATTTGCGCCAACCATTGCAATCAATGTCACTGTGTGCTGAAGCGCTCAAAGAGAACCTGGCAGACCCAGAAAACGTGAAGTTGATAGACCGGGTTATTCGAAGTCACGATGCTCTACGTGACCTATTAAATGCTCTACTGGATATCTCCAAACTGGACGCGGGTAGTGTTGAGGTTAGAAATAGTGATTTTAATATTACTGATAAACTAAATGAAATAGCCAACGATTTTTATCCACTTGCTGAGAAAAACAGCCAGCAACTGGTGCTTTCAAAAGCCTTTTACCGAGTTCATTCCGACCCGGTTATAATAAAAAGGATCTTACAAAACCTCATTGCTAATGCAATTAATCACTCACCTGAACAAACGATGATTATTGTGGAAACAAAAAAACTTAACGACCGTTGTGTTATTAGTGTAAAGGATAATGGTCCAGGCATTCCTGAAGAAGAACAAGAGCTGGTTTTTAATGAATTTCATCAACTACAGAACCCGGAACGAAACCGTGATAAAGGCCTGGGACTTGGCCTTGCTATTATAAAAAGACTTACCAATTTACTCGGTAGTAGTATAACCCTACGTTCATCAGCTAATGAAGGTTGTGAGTTTAGCTTTTCTGTACCTTTGACAGAAAATCAACAACCTGACTCAATAACACCATTTCAACAGAACCAGAAAGCTCCCCTGTTAGACGGCGTAAATGTATTAGTTGTTGAAGATGAAATAGACGTTAGAGAGGCCGTTATTATGATTTTAAAGCGCTGGGGTTGTGACTGCTGGCAAACAGACAATGTTGCTGGAGCAATGGCATTTGTCAATCAGCAAAAGATTGATCTTGTGTTAACTGACTATCGATTAAGGGAGCATGAAACAGGACTGGATGTTATCGATAATATTAAAGCAGACGGCTTCAATATACCTGCGGTGATAATTACAGGTGATACAGCAATAGAAAAATTACAGAAATTCAATCAGGTCGGTCATATGGTTTTGCATAAGCCAGTTAAACCCGCTGAACTCAGAGCTGCAATACAATATGTACTTACATAAAATAACTTCACATGTTCACATCAATCAGTCCCATACTCTCGGCCTTGCGTACACATTCTAATCGATTTCTCGCATCAAGAGACTGAAAAATAATACTAATGTGGGTTTTTACTGTTGCTTCTGAAATACTAAGCAAACGAGCTATGTCTTTATTGGAAGAACCATTGCTCATCATTCGTAAAACTTCGAGTTGTCGAGTTGTAAGCTTTGTGCCATTTGACTTAGATCTGCTAATATTGTCTAACTCGTGTTCTACGTAGAGAGCAAAGTCTTCATGTATATAAACCTCTCCATCCAGTACTTTTCCTAAACCATCTAAGAGCGTTTTAGAATCACATTGCTTAGGTATCACACCACTTGCACCAAGATAAATAGCATTAGAAATAGTTTTTATATTTTCTGTAGCAGAAACAAAAACCACAGGAGCAAATACCCCTTGCTTGCGAAGCATATTAAATAAGGTTAGCCCATCTATATCCGGCATGCCTATATCTAAAATAATAAGATCAAATGCAGACCTGTTATAAATTAGTGTTAACACTTCCTGACTGCTATTACAGTTATGAATACTTACATTATTATCGAGTTTTTTTAATAACAGGCTAAACCCCTCCAGGAATAGCTGGTGATCATCAACTATCAGGATATCCATAATTTTTTACTTTAATTTTATATTTAGCTGGGAGCATAACATTACATACTACAGTTTACACAGCAGATAGAATAAGATACATTATCATAAACAGATATTCACCTATAGTTATCATACAATTTTCGAACCCAGGTAATATCATCCTGCCATTCATTAATTGTATCCTGTAATGGTTCAGGTAATGGTGATGGCCAGGCTAAAGCATATTTTTCATGCTGCACCAATGGTGCTAATAATGATGCTATGGCCAGATCGGCCCTACTAAACTAATCACCCGCCAAATATTTATGCTCTGCTAAATACAGATTTATTTTATCAATAGCCAGTTTAAGATCTTGTTTAGCCTCTGCTGCGGTTACATCGTTAATACGCATCAACTTAATTATTTTTTTACGCAGTGTCGGAAAAATTATTTTCATTAAAATTTTTCCATACCACGGACCTTTATAAGAAAAAATAGATATCAAAAGATCTGGATGATCTAATAAGGTACTATAAAAATATGTACGTAAATTAAACTGATCAACGACAGCTTCTGGCTATTTGATTAGTTAACCTGCACTTGCTGAGAATTAAACTCAATCACCTGTCCTTTTCGAATTTTACAGCGCTTACGTAACTCAACCTTCTCATCAACTTTCACCTGACCATTAGCTATCAGCATTTTAGCCACACCACCACTTTCACATAAACCGGTCACTTTTAATAAGTTATTCAATTCTATATACTCTCGACCTTCAAGTTCAAATAATTCCATTAGTTCACACTTTATTTATAATATTCATTTTCTCGATATTTTTTTTGCATACCCTGCAAAAAATTACGCAAAATCTGATCTTTACAAACCCGATGATGCTTATGTCCTTTTTTACGAAATAAGGCGCTTAGCTCATGTTTGCTCAAGGTAAATTCTGCCAACGCCATAATTTGTAACATATCATCATCTTTAAGATCTAATGCAATTTTGAGTTTTCTTAGAATTGTATTATTTGTCAGCTGTTTTTCTAGCGGAGGTTTTGCACCTTCTTTCTTACCCCGTTTATCGTCGATAAAATTATTTAGAAAAATGGCCAGTTGCATGTCATTGCATACCTTAAAAGCAGGGTCATCATCTTTTTTTAACCAGTCACTCATTTGCTCACGGCTCACCGGGTGACTTTCCTGGCTTAATAATTCCATCATCTTTGAATCATTGAAATCAAAGGTATAGCGGATTCGGCGTAATATATCGTTATTTGTCACATGAATATCCTGATTTGAGTGCTCTATTGTCACAGAACTGGTTAAATTAGTGAAGAATAATCTCCCTAATGTTTTTATCAACCCGCATAAAATATTGAATTTTAACAGCAATAGCATATCATTCGACAATATCACAATAAGTATCAACCACCTGAGGCGGCTTAAGTTCAATGAAAAAGATTGATAATGATAAACTGGATCGTGTAGTGGCTAAAGCCCGCAAAGACGCTGAAACCCGAGGCCACGGCTATCGAGAAAAAGCCCTAAAACTGTATCCCTGGATATGTGGACGCTGCTGTCGTGAGTTTAATCATAGCAACCTGCAGGAATTAACCGTACATCATATTAATCATGATCATGATGACAACCCTGAAAATGGCAGTAATTGGGAGTTATTATGCCTGTATTGCCATGATAACGAACATCAACGTTATACGGAACAATTAGCTGAACACGGTATTGTACTTGGGGAAAGTCAGCAGCAGGAAGCAACCCATAACCCTTTCGCTGATTTGAAAGACCTACTTAAAAAATAATATTACTTTCATTTTATTCAAGCTGATAGTACATGGTAAATGCTATACGTTGATCCATTTGCAAAGTTGAAGATGGCTTAGGATAAGGCTGCGCATCCTTCAGGGCCTGGCGCACAGCACGCTGAAGTACTGCCTGCCTCCATTTATAACCAGTTGATGATGTCCGCCATCTGCCCGCAGATAAAATGCCACGTCAAGCTTACCCTCGACAGACCTGCGCCGTGCAGCTCCTGGATAAAATTTGTATCTTTCAATATGAGCCAGTAAAAGTTTAAAATAGGCCTGCCTTTCCTTTTCAGGATCAACTTCTATCTAATGCGTGAATAATTAGTGAAAACAAAACACCAAATAAAAAATTCGTATTTCTAATCATCATTTTTCTAGTTATCACTAACTTTCGAGTTATGTTTTAACCAGGATAATATCCTATCTTCATGTAACAAACCTGATACCGAACTTCGTTTAGTTTGGCGTTAATTATGAAAATAACTGCGTGGCAGTTCTCCGTATCATGCGAGATCAATTGAACACCTTACTCTCTGTATCGAATCATCTGAAAAGACCCAGCCATTAAATTCAGACAAACCAGAAGTATTTATTAATTCATTTCACTGCTGTCCCGTTAAAAAAAATTAGTTTATGTTTAAAGTGCATTATTATGTGATTAACGAACGTTTCACTCTGATCGAGACCCGGGCTCTGCTTGTATAACTTCCCCAGCATTCTTAATTATTTAATACACGGCGGACAATCTAGGGACCATAAAACCATAATAAATGCTTTGTTATTTAGCATGCGGTGCATAATGAACGACCTAATGACAATTATGTTAATTTTATATGAAGCAAAAATGACAGTCTCCTTTCAATACTGTAACTTTTTATTATCAACTAATTTACAAATTAAAATAACTAACACTGTAATTTAGTTATAACTTTTCTTACTCCGAACTGTCACAAAAAAAATTCAGACTTTCTTATTTAAAATAACTATTAATGAGAAAGCTGATGAAAATGAAAACCGGTGTATTATCTGTAACATTAACCATGATTCTCGCGAGTGCCCCGCTGGCAGCAGGGCAAGACAAAAAAGAGGCATCAAAAGATGACAGCAAGTACGGCCACGTAACTAATACAGGTCAGGGGGTTCAGCTAGGTCCACGCCCATTTTATCTAGTTGAAGATATGGATGATGGTGAATTAAAAAATTCGTTAAAACAATGCGAAAATGGCCCATTCTTTAAAACCGATTTTTCAATCGGCCACCGAGGTGCGGCAATGCAGTTCCCCGAACACACTAAAGAATCTTATATTGCAGCAGCTAAAATGGGCGCAGGCATAATTGAGTGTGATGTTACTTTTACGCAGGACAGAGAACTGGTGTGTCGTCATTCACAGTGTGATTTAGACACAACAACCAATATCCTTTCCATTCCTGAATTGGCAAACAAATGTTCTGTGCCATTTTCACCCGCTATTTTTGACGAAATTAATGGTGAAATGATTCAACCAGCTACAGCTAAATGTTGCACCAGCGATATCACGGTTGATGAATTTAAAATGCTAAAGGGAAAAATGGATGCCTCAAATCAGAGAGCAACTACAGTTGAAGAGTATTTGAATGCCACACCGAGCTGGCGCACTGACCTGTATACAGGTAAAGGCACATTACTTACACATAAAGAAAGCATCAAGTTATTTAAGGAATTAGGTGTAAATATGACACCTGAATTAAAATCACCAAGTGTAGCAATGCCTTTTGAAGGTGATTACACACAACAGGACTATGCACAACAAATGCTCGATGAATATAAAGCAGCGGGTGTGGCTCCTGAAAAAGTCTGGGCTCAGTCATTTAATATCGAAGATTTACGTTACTGGATTAACAATGAGCCTGAATTTTCTGCACAAGCTGTTTATCTCGATGGTCGTTATGATGATGTAACATTTGACCACACCAACCCTGAAAGCTGGAATCCAACTATGGAAGAACTGGTAGAAGACGGCGTAAAGGTAATTGCTCCCCCCATGTGGATGTTACTCGAAATAAATGCTTACGGTGAGATTGCTCCATCAACTTATGCTAAGCGGGCGAAGATGGCTGGGCTAAAGATTATCACCTGGACTCTGGAACGTTCTGGTCTGCTTAAGAATAAAGGTGGCTGGTATTATCAAACAACAACAAATACCATTAACAATGATGGTGATATGTTAAAAGTACTGGATGTACTTGCTCAGGATGTTGGCATAATTGGCATGTTTTCTGACTGGCCGGCAACAGTAACTTACTACGCAAATTGTAAGGGACTGAAATAATTCAAAGGTAACTCTTATCAAGGGCAGACATTTCAATGTTTGCCCTTATATTTTCAATTACTGCTATCCCGTTAACCACTAGAGGCATGAGTTGGGAGTGCCTGTCTAAAACCGTCACCCGCATGGAAGCGGGTGTCGAGTCACCCGGAAGGGTTTTACGGTGCGTCTTAGACAGACACCCCCAACTCATGTCTCGATCAGAGTGAAACGTTCGTTAATCACATAACAATGCACTTTAAACATAAACTAATTTCCTTTAACGGGACAGTAGTGATTTTCAATATTAAATATCAAGGTAAATAAAAATGAAACCCTAAGCCCCGGAATTTTCATTATGGTTCATGCAAGTCCAGGTTTATAAAAAACACTGCAAACCGCCATGGTTTTGAACCCTTTCTAAATACACTAAAAAAAGTCGAAGTAAATCCTGAATCAGGTAATGTACTTAGCTTTCAACAAATAAAATATCTGATAATCACTAATTTTAATTAAACAAAAGAATCTACTAGCAAAAAAAGAAAACGAAAATGAACGAAAATAAAAGCGCTTACACATTCATTACCTACACTATTAAGCATCCTGCACGTCAAAGTAAAAGCCTGGCTGTGCAGTGTGCCATAGGTGCACAACCGTTATTATTTTTCTTTTATTTGCTAACATTCGCGTTTATTTTCCTTCATTTTCGTTTTCTTTTATCTTTTTTTATTTCAAAACATATTTATGGGAATGGCTTAAACTCCCTTCCCATTATGCCTCCATTGATCACAGGATAATATTCCATAACAACAGGGTCAGAATTAATTTTGAAGAACAACGGAAAATCTTCCCTTTTCCATTGCCTTAACAAAAGAGGCTCAACCCTAAGTTCAACGATTTTATTCAAGAAAATTTCCCCTCTTGCTAAAGAAACCCAAGCAACAATGCTATTATACCTTTTTAATCAGAAACTAAAGGTTTAAATGTATGTGTTTTTCTGCTACAGCAAGTTTTAGTGCATCTGCAATTCTAATACCTGTCGGCATTTACTGCGTAAAAAAATCTATGCGTTTTGAAAAACCCTACTGGTTTTTTGCTTTAATACCTTTAATGTTTGGAATACAACAGATATTTGAAGGTTCAGTCTGGCTCAGTATAAAATCTGGTAATGACGGTGAAATCCATTACCCGGCACTGGGATTTATGTTTTTTTCACATCTATTCTGGTTAATATGGATTCCCCTGTCCTGTTATGTTATCGAAGAAAACAAACTCAGGAAAAAATTATTTTTTGTACTGATTATCCTCGGAGCGGCACATGGCCTTTCAATGTATACACCTCTCTGGTTTAATAAAGACTGGTTGATAGTAGAACTGGTCAGGCAATCAATAGTCTACAAGGCTATACTGATACACGATGAATTTGTTCCCAGAATTGTTATGCGTATTTTGTACGCATTGATAGTGGTTATTCCTTTGCTAATATCGGGTGATCGTTTTATTCGAATATTTGGCCTGATTATTCTAATCTCTGTTGTAATATCTACTGTATTTTACAGTTATGCATTTATTTCAATATGGTGCTTTTTTGCAGCTATATTATCTCTATACATACTGTATATGATTTATCAAAAGGCCAGGATAGCTGATGAATCAACTTTATAATGAAGAGAAAAATATACCATATATCAGAGATTTATAACCTGGATCACAGTTTATAATTTGTGTTTTAACTAGTATACTATGCGTTTGGTGATTTTTTTAGGAGTTTTAATATGCGTAAATTTCCAGTCTTAATGGCACTGGCACTGGTCTTATCCGTAAATAATGCAAATGCTGATTTTCTTGGTCTATATGTTGGGGGCGGCTCGTGGAATCATGACGCATCGGGTACCTTCGGCACGTCTGGTGATGATATTATTGATGTTGAGTCAAATTTAAACTTTACCGGTGAACAGGATACCTATTTTTGGGCTGCCTTTGAGCATTTTGTACCATTAGTTCCCAATGTTCGCATTGATATATCTTCTCTTGGTCATTCAGGTACTGCTACTGGTTTAAACTTTAACGGTGTTAATGTGAGTGGTGACGCTGAGATAAGCTTAGATAACACAGATAGCATTTTTTATTACCGCCTGCTTGATAACTGGGTTAATTTTGACTTTGGTCTGAATATTAGAAAGCTCGATGGTGAATTTAGAATTGCTAATGAAACCCTGTCTATTTCGGAAACTATTCCCATGCTTTATCTTGCTGCACAGTTTGATTTACCATTTTCTGGTTTTTCAGTAGGTGGTGATATTAATATGATCAGCTACAGTGGTAGCAGCTACCAGGATATTCGCATACGTGCTATATATGAAATAGGCCTGATTGCTTTTGAAGCCGGTTACAGAACGACTATAACTGAACTGGATGATGTTGACAATGTAACTGCAGATCTGGATTTTCAAGGTTTGATGATTGGTGCATTTTTACATTTTTAAACAATAACCCCACCTGATTTGACATTACCTGTTCACTGGCAATAAGTAGAAGCCCTCTAATTCAGAGGAGCTTCTACAGATAAAGCTTCCAAGCAAACCGATAGTTCTCAATACCCTTTCTACTGCTATTTAATTACATATAAAATCTTATTCAGAAATAATATCTTTAACTTTTTTATGGGTGTCAAATTTGGCTTTTAGAAGAATATTTATATCAGTATAATCGTGGGGAATATATTGAGAATAGTTTGGGTTATAGTAATACTTATCCAGTAAAAGACGATGCAATTTAGTAGTATGTTGCTGGGTATTTTCTTTACTGGATTGTTCTTTACTTAGGAGTTTCTTTTTCGATATTAAAGCCATAATGTCCACCACTGATTTCCAAAACCGTAAGTTATACGCCTTTCTTATAATTGTCTTTGGGAAAAAATCCCGATTTTGGCTCTGCAGGAAACTTATTATTATCCGTCAATAAAATGACATTTTAAATTTGCTATGAGTTTAACCTAGAAAGATCAGTTGAAAGTGCGTTTAGAGTGTAGCTCTCAATGTGCATAGTGAACTCAAAAAATGCGTGGTTATCACCATGGATGGTGGGTATATAGAAAATGCAGGCGCAATTTTCTACCACCTTATTGGTAATAAGCAGATGTTTGAATTTGCCAGGCGCATCAAGAGATTGTGCTATAAATATGCGGTCAACTGATTTTTCTAGGTTTAAGTAATTAACAACTGGAGAATACAGACTAACACTTTGATAAACTTCGCTTTAAATACCGTGTTAGCTTTTGAATAACAAAAAAGAGAAAATTATAGTGCTCTTTACTACACCCAAAAATCATAGACCGGGTATAAATTCACTTGATTAATTTTATCGTGCTATTGAAGACACTGCACCCTCAACAACCTTACTCAGCTCTATTTACAGATAGAGCTAAACAAATATTATTGTTCACATTTTTCATCTTGATACTGACTTAACACGTCAACTGTGCTAAAGCCAAGATTTACCGTATCGGGTAGATTTGAATTATGAATTTCAAAAACATTAATTTGCCCCGTACTATTACCACAAAATGCAGCACGAGCTAAACCATCATGCATCTCTTGCGAACAAATAACATCAATACCGCTATCTATTAAATCCTGCTTCATAGCATCTATGCCTACACCTGAACCTTCCTCACATTGAAGCGAACCACTATATTTAAAGATTTTGGTATTCGGGCGACTACCCGAAGTTGATAAATAGCCATTACTGCATGCTGAAACTATTAATACAAAAACAATTAACCCGGATAATTTTAACATTTTATTTAATCCTTTATGTTTTTACGTTTTATTATGTTCAGAGGCCAATTATGCCATGGTATTTACCTTCTAACAAACCATCTAGTCATCTAAAAAATACCTTTGAACCTGACTTACAAATATATTGCACTTAATAGAACAGAGACTTGTTAACGCGGCATTTTATGTTTTGATTTAATTTTTCTTTTTGGTGGTCTTGATCCATCATTACCAGTAGATGTGTTTTTTGTCGTACTTTTCTTCCTGTTTTTATTTTTCTGAAATGAACTATTTTTTTTGTTCTGTGATTGATGCCCCGGCACTTTATGCCCACGGGCATTTTCACCTGAACGCTGGCCATCTTTATGGCCCATTTTTGGCTTTTTTGGTTTCCTGGATTTTTTCGGTTTTCGCCAGAGATGGGATTCAGGTACATCATGGACAGGCTCAAAACCGTCTATCAATTTTCGTGTTAATATTTTTTTTATCAGATGTTCAATATCAGTTAATTGATCAAACTCATCTGCACTTACTAAAGAAATGGCCTGGCCATTTGAACCTGCACGTCCGGTTCGACCAATTCGATGTATATAATCTTCGGCAAGCTTGGGTAAATCAAAATTTACCACCTGGGGTAACTGATTAATATCTAAGCCCCTTGCCACTATATCAGTGGCAACCAACACGCGTACCGCATTCTGTTTAAACTCTGTCAATGCTTTAGTACGTGCAGCCTGACTTTTATTACCATGAATTGCAGTAGCCTTAATACCTTCATTTACAAGGTAACGGGTTAATTTATCTGCGCCATTTTTTGTTTTACTAAAAACCAGTACCTGCTGCCAGTTATTTTCTTTAATTAAATACGCCAGTAAAGCCGGTTTCTTCTTTTTATCTACCGGGTAAAGTAACTGATTAACTGTTTTTACTGTTGTGTTTCGCGGCGCCACAGATATTTCAACCGGTTTATTCACCAGACCTCTGGCAAGACGCCGAACTTCATCTGAAAAGGTAGCTGAAAACATCAAGTTCTGACGTTGCCTTGGTAGCACTTCCAGAATTTTACGAATATCCTGGATAAAGCCCATGTCCAGCATTCTGTCAGCTTCATCTAAAACCAGAATTTCTAACTGCTTAAATTTGACCGCATTCTGATTATAAAGATCGAGTAAACGCCCCGGTGTAGCAACCAGCACATCAACGCCTTTACGTAACTTCATCATTTGGGGGTTTATTTTAACCCCACCATAGACAACGGTAGAACGTAATGTCAGGTGTTTTCCATAGGTCGCTACACTGTCCCCTATTTGTACAGCAAGTTCACGTGTTGGGGCTAATATCAGTACCCTCGCCTGGTTAGCATGGACACGCTCACCTTTTATGAGCTTTTCTAGTATGGGTAAGGTAAAGCCGGCTGTCTTTCCTGTTCCCGTTTGCGCTGCCGCCATCAGGTCTTTGCCCTGAAGCACCACCGAAATAGCTTCAGCCTGTATTGGTGTGGGTGCTTTATAACCCTTTTCATCAATCGCCTGTAAAATAGGCGGAGAGAGCCCCAGTGATTCAAAATTTAAGTCAGAATTCATATAATGATGTAGGAATAATTCTTTTGTTTATAAACTTAGGAATATAGCTTACATGATGAGATAATTTACTGCACTCTCACCACACAAGCTTCAGGTAAATATAAAGTATCTGCTTAAGATCACTTATCATCAGCCACTTTATTAGGAAATACTTCCCTCGCCGCCCAGTCTGCAAACGCCTGGCGTGAGCAACTATCTGCTGTATTAAACCTTTGCCCTTCTACTACTCGATAAATAACCATATCGTTTTGTGGATTATTAGATTTTGATTCATCAATAATACTTCGTACAGACCACTCAATACCATGTAAACCATTGGTATAAAAATGCCCAAGCTTAACCTGCTCTACACTCACTTTCTGTTGTTTAGAATGATTAAGGCTTAATTGAATAACCCGTTGCAGGTCTTCTGTCGTAACATCCATAACCAGATCCATATCAGAAAGTGCCTGCTCAACGGCTTTTGAATCAACCAGATTAAAATTATTTTTGTCAACTTTTTGTGGTTGATCCGTAAAGCGCATCATTACGGCTGCTGGATATCGACGCCATGGAAAGAGACTATTAAAAATAATCGCGACAATTAAAATTATCAGGGTATTTAATAATATAGGCGATAGCACATAAGAAAATCCCAGTGAGTGAATGGCCGGGCCACCAATAACCGCAGCTAAAGCCGTTGCTCCCCCCGGCGGGTGAATACAGTTTAAAACATGCATTGCTCCTATGGCCAAACCTACTGAGAAACCAGCGGCAAGATAAGGCTCACTAATCAATTGAAAACAGGCCACACCCACCAGCGCAGAAATTACATGCCCACCCACCAAAGGCCAGGGTTGTGACAACTTTCCATGTGGTACGCCAAACAACAATACAGCGGAAGCCCCCATGGACGGTACGATTAGCGCGGCCCCCTCTGCATCTGTCACCTGAAAACTAATATATGAAACCAGGCTTATACCAATTACACCACCCAATGTGGCCACCAGCTTCTCAGCATGACTGACTCGATCAAAATTCAATGCCATAAAGCGTTTAAATTGCTCCATCCAGCTGGATAACCAATTCAATCTCTTCTTTTCACCCATTAAAACCCTTCAAAAGATACAAAAAATTAAATTATTATACCTATTTTCAATTCTATTTATGTAGTTAGAATTCCTTTACTCAGTAATTTATTTAATAGCAGTCTCAATCTGCTTAATTGGAATCACGGTTATTATGGGTTTAATATGTCATCGCTTTTTAAATTTCAATTAACCCACTGGTATATTAATGGAACAAATTCTCGAAATTCGCGATGGTTGCAATACACCAGGCCAATTACTACGCAGCCTGGCCTTTGCCCGTTTTCTAAAAATTTATAAACAGGAATTTATTACTGACCTGGAAAGACGTTCTGAACGACGTCGACAGGAAGCGGATCACAAAATCAATTTTATTAAAAAAGTCAGTACACGTGACTTAATTAAAATCCTTGAAACAAATGAATTTGAAGCCCCAGACAAACAGGAAAAAGCCCGCGAACTAATACGTTTTATAGATGGAGCTTTCCACCATTACCGCGGTTCAGGCTATACCCGACTGGTACGCCTGCAAAATGATGTGGTTTCCACCGGACTTGAAACCACGCAAACAGTTAAAAATAAAGTAACCGCTAAGGCTCAACAGCTAGCCGATCTTATACTTGAAACCCGTCGCCAGCTACTTAATAAAGTTAATATGGATCAAGGTGTACGTCGCACACCGGGTATGGATGCTTCCCCCAATATAACCGCAGGCGAAATTTCTGGCCATTACTTTAATTACCCCGCCGATTATTCATTACTGGCACATGTGCCACTAACAATTGCAGCAGACATGAAAACCGGCGTCGATTATTCAACACCGTCTAACAAACGCGCACTGCCCTTTTATGAATTACAACATAATCCCATTGAACTAGGGCAATTTAACGTAGATGACTGGGTATCAGTACCCTTACAGGTTGGCACATCATTAATTATTAGCTTTATTCATAAATCACGAGGCTGCATCGAAATGGAACCCGGTTTGCTTAACCTGTTTCCATTTGCAAAAATTAAAGATATCACCAGCAACCGAAAACCCGATGGTGTATTTTTCTTTGGTGATCCCAATGCCCATGAAAAAGACCTGGGCTATTACTACGATCAGAACTGTGAGTTATTAATTGGTGTAGTGCCGAATATTGATAAACTTAAATATTTTGGCTATGCAAAAAAACCAATTCTTACATTACACAATGTACTCGCCATATTAAATGGTGACCTGCCATTGCACTGCGGTTGCACCCGCTATATTGTACGTTTTGATAAGGATAAACCCTATATTGCTGAAATGCTCATCAAGGCAGATGACATGGGTAAAATCAGCCTGGTTAAGCAACAGTATGACAATATCACCCGACCCATTTTCTGTGGTACTGAAACCGGTGCCTTTGCCTGCCTGGATGGTTTTAGTGAACATGCAAAACTACAAATGGCAGGGCGTGAAGTTGGTTACAACAGAGAGACCGGCTCAAATGCCCGCCAGATTGTACCGGTAACAGAGGTTGATGAACTTTATCGCAAAGACCCACTCGACATTCTCCTGTATATGAATAATTTCACATTAATTGAACCGGGCGAAAACACAATTAAAGCGGATATGCATATAGAAGATGCTCTGCAACATTTTCGTCTGGGTGAGCGTGTAGCTGCAGGCTCAACTCAAACACACCGTGGTGCCAAGGAAAGCAGTTACTGGGCTAACCCGTTCCCGTTATTAAAAGACAACAATAACAACATTTTGCACCCCGCCCTGTTTGAGAAGTTTTCAGAAAATGAAAAAGGCTTTATTGGTGATATGAACATTCTTATCAATCGGGGTGAGCTTAAGGTAGGTGTTGCCCATAGCCAACTGATGGCAGGTGTATATGAAGGCAATAGTGATGATGATTTAAAGCGATGTGGTTTCAATGATCGTGAGCAGGTTGAGCAGGAAGGCCCGATAAAACTGGCGGATGACTTGATTGACCTGATCAAATCATCCGCATTAGAGAAGCGCAAGCTGTTAAAAACCACGCAAGATGAAGTCAGTATTACCATCGCACTAGTGGGTGACAGTCGTACCGGTAAATCAGAAACTGCTGAAAAAATGGAAGGAATTTTACGTTTACAGCTTGTTTAGTATTTATTTTTACAAAAACACCAACTTGATGTAAATCAAATTGGTGTTTTTTTGTGACTAAAATTAACAACTTAAAACCTCTCAATTTTTAAGCATAAATAAAAACATCTCAATGATTAAATATCTTTGCTGTTCTGCATATCCCATATTAGATATAAATAAACCAACTTGATTCCCTTCACAACTCACCATCAAGTTACTGGAGACTAAAATATGATAGTAAAAGATATAATGAACACCTCTGTTAAAACGGCAAATAAAGACACACTAATTAAAGATATAGCTTCAACCATGTGCTTTAATAAAATATCAGGTGTGCCTGTTATTGATAAAGAAGAAAATCTAATTGGTGTACTGTCTGAAAAAGATATATTAAAAGCCATGTTCCCGGATGTAGAGCAAATCATGCAGGAAGGTGCAAAAACTGATTTTGAATCTATTGAAGGAGACTATAAAAACCTGCTTGATAAAAATGTTGGCGAGCTAATGACACAGACAGTAGCTTCTGTGCAACCTGATATGCCATTACTAAAAGCAGCTTCTATGATGTGTGTAAAGAAAATTCGTAGAATTCCAGTAACCGATGAATACAATAAATTAATTGGCATAATCAGCATTGGTGATGTGCATAAAGCAATATTCCAGGAAAGTTTGTTAAAAAATAGTTCTGAAAAAGCAGCCTGATTTATTTTTTAAAATCAAAAAATTCGCCACACAGGCGCAGAGAACACAGAGAAAAACATATTAAAGGCAGGGTGGATCAAGCGAAGCGGATCCACCGTTAGCACGTGATCAGGTGGAACCGCTTTATCACTCTGCAAGAATAATTATTCCTCTGTGTTCTCTGCGCCTGTGTGGCAAAATTTTTAATATACAAATACCCACTTCAGTAACTCAAATAAACTCCGATAAATATTCCGGTATACGTTTCTCCAGCCAGAACTCCGGCCGAAAAATTGTGCCACTAATAAACCCCACATGTCCCCCATACCGACTTAATTCTAATTGCGTCGTTGAAGATAGCTCAGCTTCATCGGGTAATATATCCTGCGTCATAAACGGATCATCAAGTGCCTGCAAAATCAGGCTCGGAGATTTTATTTTATTTAGATATTGCCGCGCACTTGACTGGGCATAGTAATCTTCAACGCCAGTAAAACCATGCAAAGGTGCTGTAACCCGGTCATCAAATAACCAGAAACTATTTAACTGATTAATACGGCTAGCATCAAGGTTAATCAGTTGTGCATAATTGTGTCGCCCTGCCTTATCTAACAACTTTCTTTTTAAATGACCTAATAAATATCGTTGGTATATTTTTGAGAATCCTTTATTAAGGCGATCAGCACAGGCATTGAGTAACATAGGTGCAGATACGCTAACCACCGCTTTAAACGGAGAAGACTGAGCTAACTCCGCCTGTAACTTTAACAACATATTCCCCCCCAGTGAAAAGCCAACCGCCGCCAATGGAGAATCGGGGAAATTTGTATTAAGCCAGCTTAAAAGTATTTTCGCATCCCCGGTCTCACCACTATGATATGAACGGGGTAAGCGATTTGTATGCTCGGAACAACCTCTAAAATGCATGAGTAACCCAGTCCAGCCCTGTTTTTTTATCGCCAGCATAATGCCCCTGGCATAGGGTGAATCGATAGAACCTTCCAGGCCATGAAAAACAATGACAATGGGTTTATTTTTTATCGGCTTTTCTGTCCATACCAGATCCAGGAAATCACCATCATCTAACTCCATGCTTTGCTTTATACCCTCAAGTTTTAAGCTATTACGTATAAAAGTTGGCAATAATGTTTGCACATGGGAGTTACTTAAACCTGATGCGGGTGTAAACTGGCTTTGTATAATCATTAAATTGTTAAATCATCAGGCTATCATTAAATGCATTATAAGGAGTATTTGAAATGGCTACCAGCAAACATGGGCTCTCTATTGGCATAGAAAGAGTAAACTCCCGTTTCTTTCTGAAACTTAAAGCCACTGGAAAACTCACCCATGAAGATTATAAAATTATTAATCCTTTAATTGATGCCGCTCTTGGGGGAATTAAACAGCCAAAAATTAAGGCGTTAATTGATGGCACAGAACTTGAGGGCTGGGAGTTACAGGCCGCCTGGGATGATTTCAGGCTCGAACTCAAACATAACAATGAGTTTGAAAAAATTGCTATTTATGGAAATAAAAACTGGCAGGAAATAACCGCTAAAATTGGCTCATGGTTCATGTCTGGTGAAATTAAATATTTCGAAGATTGTGATGACGCATTGTCCTGGTTAGAGAAATAGATGCACTTAAAATCTGATAATTTAAAAATTCTGCGATGATGAAACTCACCAAGAGCTTAAAGTCCTGGCAATCAAAAGGCTTCACTAAAGATTTTACACGTGTGTTTAAACAGGAAGTAGCGGATTTAGATCAAAAACATTTACCCCTACAACAGGGCCTATCTCTAAGTAGTTATGTAAGTGATGATAAAATCAGTGCGCTTATCAATAAAACGGAAGAAAACCATTCTAGTATTATTGTATCTGCCGGAATATTTTATAGCGGCATTATCGCTGGCTGTAGTTGCTCTGATGACCCCACCCCATTAGATACACAAAACGAATACTGCGAGCTGCTCTTTAGCATTAATAAAAGCACCGCTGAAACATCCGTTTGCCTGATAACAGAATAATTCACCCACCTATAAGTTGAATCGTTAAATATCTATTACACCCACCTGGAAATATTCGGGCTAGTATATCGCTCTCTATACCGTTAAAATCAGCACCAGTATTTTATAATAGAGATTAGGTTCAGATGGGCAGACATTTTGAAAACCGTAAAGCTTCAATGGCTAAAACGCAAGGTGCTAAAGCCAAGTTATATTCCCGTTATGGTAAAGAACTCTATGTCTGCGCCAAAAATGGTGGTGCAGATGTCGATAGCAACCTGGCCCTACGTCGTTTAATTGAAAAGGCCAAGAAAGAACAGGTTCCCGCCCATGTAATAGACAATGCACTTAAAAAAGCCGAAGGTGGCGCAGGCGAAGACTTTGTATTAGCCCAGTATGAAGGCTTTGGCCCTGGTGGCTGTATGGTTATTGTCGATTGCCTGACAGACAATAACAACCGTACCTTTACTGATGTTCGTCAGTGTTTTGTAAAGAATGATGCAAAAATTGGTACCCAGGGCACGGTTAGTCATATGTTTGATCATCAGGCTATTTTTGCCTTTAAACATGGTGATGAAGAAGCCGTACTCGATGCGCTTATGGAAAAAGATGTTGATGTTGCGGATATTGAAAATGAAGGCGGTATGATTACCGTACTTGCACCTAATACTGAATTTAATAAAACCAGGACGGCTCTACAGGCTGCTTTTACCGATATTGAATTTGAAATGGACGAGATCACCTATTTGCCTCAAACCCTGTGTAAAGTCTCCGGGGAAGATGTTGAGACATTTGATCACTTTATTGCTGCATTGAATGATTGCGATGATGTACAGCATATTTATCATAATGCTGAGTTTGATGATTAGTTATAAATGTTTCATTACGACTCAATTCACATAAAAAAGGTCATTACCGCATGCTTGTATCGAATATCCAGGGGCTTTGGATAGTTTAAGGGCGCCGATCCCCGACACAGACATTCGGGAACGACAGATTTAAATACCCCCAACATATGACATCACCTATCGATAAACCACTTTTAATCAACAGGCTGGAATATATTCTGCCTGCGCAATCCGTATTACACCAAACCGAAGACCTGCACCCCTACGAATGCGATGGCTTATCGGCCTATCGCAATCTCCCCCTGGCGGTAGTATTACCCGATAAAATAGAGCAGGTTCAGGCCCTATTGAAGCTTTGTTATGAACTGGAAATCCCGGTTGTAGCCAGAGGCGCAGGTACAGGTTTATCCGGAGGCGCACTTCCCCTTTCAAATGGCATTATACTCAGCCTGGCAAAGTTTAAAGATATTTTAGATATTGATCCTGTGCAGCATGTCGCCCGCGTTCAACCCGGAGTGCGAAACCTGGCTATTTCAGAAGCCGTTGAACAATATGGTTTATATTATGCGCCCGACCCTTCCTCACAAATTGCCTGCACGATTGGCGGCAATGTGGCGGAAAATTCCGGTGGCGTACACTGCCTTAAATATGGTTTAACCATTCATAACATTCAGCAAATAAAAATAATTACCATTGAAGGCGAATTACTCACCCTGGGTGGCAGTGGTCTTGATTCACCGGGCTATGACCTGCTTGCACTTCTAACAGGCTCTGAAGGTATGTTAGGCGTTATTGTAGAAGTCACCGTTAAGTTATTACCCAAACCCGAATCAACCCAGGTTATTCTTGCCGCATTTGATGATTTGATTAAAGCCGGTGTTGCGGTTGGTAACATAATTTCAGCTGGCATTATTCCCGCTGGGCTTGAAATGATGGATAAACTGGCAATAAAGGCAGCCGAAGATTTTGTACATGCGGGTTATCCCACCGATGCTGCCGCAATATTACTGTGCGAACTGGATGGTAACGCAGCAGAAGTCAGCGAAAATATTTCAAGCGTGCAAACTATTCTTGGTGAAAGTGGCGCAACAGAAGTTCGGGTAGCCAGGGATGAAACTGAACGTGTCACCTTCTGGAAAGGACGTAAAGCAGCCTTTCCAGCCGTCGGTAGAATATCACCCGATTACTATTGTATGGATGGCACCATTCCACGCAAACATTTACCCCGGGTTTTAAAGGCCATGGCTGACCTGTCTGCAGAATATAATTTACCCGTTGCCAATGTTTTTCATGCGGGTGATGGTAATTTACATCCACTCATTCTTTATGATGCAAACATACCCGGAGAGCTCGAACGAACGGAAGAATTTGGTGGGAAAATTCTCGAACTATGCATTGAAGTCGGTGGCAGCATTACCGGTGAACATGGCGTGGGCATGGAAAAAATAAACCAGATGTGTGTACAGTTTGCAGCACTTGAGTTAACACAATTTCACGCCATAAAAAAAGCCTTCGATAAAAAAGCCTTACTCAATCCGGGTAAAGCCGTGCCTACTTTACATCGCTGTGCTGAGTTTGGTGCCATGCATGTACATCACGGTGAACTTTCTCACCCTGAGCTGGAACGGTTTTAATTTATGTCTAAAGATATTAGCCCACTACTGCAATCACAGATGCAGGATGCTTATAAAAATAAAACCCCACTTCAAATACGCGCCGGCAACAGTAAGCACTTCTATGGAAATCCGAAAGATGGAAAATTATTAGATGTATCAGCGCATCAGGGCATTATCAGTTATGAACCGACTGAACTGGTTGTCACCGCTAGAGCGGGTACGCGTTTAACCGAGATCGAATCAACACTAAATGAAAGCAACCAGATGTTAGCTTTCGAGCCCCCCCACTTTGCCGAAGCAACAAGCCATGATAATGCAACCATAGGTGGTACAATTGCCTGCAATATGTCCGGACCTCGTCGTGCCTATGCCGGAGCGGCCCGTGACTTTGTATTAGGCTGCAACATCATAAATGGTAAAGCTGAAAAATTAAAGTTCGGTGGCCAGGTAATGAAAAATGTTGCGGGTTACGATGCTTCCCGTTTAATGAGTGGTGCAATGGGCACCCTGGGTGTAATACTCGATATATCTTTAAAAGTGTTACCAAAACCTGAAACTGAAATCACCCTGGGGCACCAGTGTGATATTCATCAGGCTATGGAGAACATGCATCAATGGGTAAAGCAGTCACTTCCGCTTAGTGCCAGTTGTTATATTAACTCACAGCTTTTTATTCGTTTAAGTGGCAATCACTCATCCGTAAGTACGGCGCAGCAAAAAATTGGCGGAGATGTAATTGATAATGCCGAAAATTTCTGGCAACAGATAAAAGATCAGTCACACGATTTTTTCAAACCAGACAACCCCATCTGGCGCTTATCACTAGCATCCAACACCCCTCCACTTGAAAACCTGTCTGGCAACACTCTCTATGAATGGGGTGGCGCACTTCGCTGGTTAAGTTCGGATGAACCAGAAAAAAAGATAAGGGATACATTAAACAGCGTTGGTGGGCATGCCACCTTATTCAAAAAGAACAAATTGAATGTTGCTCCCTTCCATCAACTAAACCCTGGCATGTTAACTATTCATAAACAGTTAAAACACGCATTTGATCCGGAGAATATTTTAAATCCCGGTTGTATGTATAAAGAATTTTAATTATGCAAACCAGTCTGCTTAATAATATATTAACCACACCCCAGGGTCAGGAAGCAAACAGTATTCTACGCAGTTGTGTACACTGTGGCTTTTGCACCGCAACCTGCCCTACCTACCAACTACTGGGTGATGAACTGGATAGCCCCCGTGGCAGAATCTATTTAATTAAACAGGTTTTAGAGGGGGAAACCGTTACCCAAAAAACTCGATCACATTTAGATCGCTGCCTGACCTGCCGCTCATGCGAAACCACCTGCCCATCTGGTGTTAAATATGGTCGCTTAGTAGATATCGGCCGAGAGCTTGTTGAGAAACAAACTTCTCGAAAATTCACCGAAAGACTGACAAGACTTGCTTTGAGAAAAATCATTCCATACCCGGAAAGATTTAAATTTTTACTGGGTCTTGGCAATGCTTTTAAACCGGTTTTACCCTTAGTTTTAAAAAATAAAATACCTGTAATTGAGGCTTCAGGTGTATGGCCAGTTAAACGCCATAAACGAAAAATGCTAATACTGGCAGGTTGCGTTCAACAAACGACAAATGCACAAACAAACGTATCAACCGCTAATGTCCTGAATAAATTAGGCATAGAAGTAATTCAGCAAAATGAAGTAAAGTGTTGCGGCGCTGTTAGCCATCATCTTTCAGCTACTGAAGAAGCCATTAAAACTGTAAAGAAAAATATTGATGCCTGGTGGGATCATATTAATAATGGAATTGAAGCTATCATTATAACTGCCAGTGGTTGTGGCGTAATGGTTAAAGATTATGCTCACTTACTGAAAAATGATGAAAAATACGCGCTTAAAGCAGAACGAATTAGTAACCTGGCAAAAGACATTAGTGAAATTATTGCTGCTGAAAAACTTGCACAGAACAACTCATCTAAAATTAACACAACGGTTTCATTTCACAGCCCATGCACCTTACAACATGGCCTACAATTAAATGGTGTAGTTGAAAAAATATTAACTGATATAGGCTATAAACTTATCCAGGTAAACGACGCTCACCTCTGCTGCGGCTCAGCTGGAACCTATTCTATTTTACAAGCTGAATTATCAAAAAAATTATTAGCTAACAAAATAACAGCTTTGCAAAAAAAACGACCCGATATTATTGCCACTGCAAATATAGGCTGTCAAATGCACCTCTCAACAAAGTCAGATAAGCCCGTAAAACACTGGATTGAATTAGTTGAGATGGCGATTTGTTAAAAACCTCTTCTAATAAATAAAAACTTTACCAGAACCACCAGCTCGATTTCAATTCAGCTTCACAGGTTTTAAGTTGTGCTGCATATTTACTCGCATTTTTTTTGACTTTTCGCGCAACTTTAATTAACCAGGGTTTCTGATTATACGTTTTACGCTTAAAGCCACCATGACCTTCATGATAAGCCAGGTACTGATTATAAGCATCCCATTTAGATATCTTTAAAGTATCGTATGATTTTTTACCATACCAGCCAATAAAATCTACTGCATCAGAAAAATCATCTCTGTCTGCGCCAGAGTTACCTGCAGATTTTATATACCAGTCCCAGGTATCATCTTTTACCTGCGCATAACCATAGGCCGAAGATTTTCGTCCCGTAGGAATTATCCACAGAAAATACTCCATTTCAGTTTGTGCATCATGGGTAAAACGTGACTCCTGGTAGATGATAGCCAGTTGAACATGTATTGGCACCCCCCAGCGCTTAAAGCTGTCGCTGGCATCATCATACCAGCCACCTTTCTCTTCAAAAATCGAACAACTGTTACGCATATTTGTTGGCGGGCTTATTGAACAGCTTGTGATAAATAGAGCAACAACTGAAACCAGGTGAAATTTAGCCTTTTTTGAGGGCCTTATTAAATTCTTTATTATATTCAACAGCATATTAATGATTTTACCCTTTTAATCACCCATTATCAGTAAACAACTATCCTGTCTAAAATGCAGTACATGCAACATATGAAACTAGTTTCTTTCCATTGTAGACATACCGTAAATATGAACTGCATATACCTTACAACTTGTTATACGTGATTTAACTCACAGTCTCTATGCAAACACGATAAGCCGACTTGTTATTGTTTGATATTGTGCTTGAATAAGTTAACTCGCTATGGGCTGTAACGGCAAGTACTAAATGATAAACCTCTTTATAAGATGTTTGATAAAACATTAACCATTACTTATTAAGTGGGAAACCTATGAAAAAATTAGCTCGACTGTTATTTAACAAAAAGTCAAATGATCACTTTGTATCTGCAGAAGGTACTAACGTGAAAATCTTATTCTCTTCCGAAAACCCAACTCTACTGGGTAAAACCATGGAAACAACGGCGATAGAGATGTCACCAAAGAGCATTAGACTGGAAGTCGCCTACCCAATTGAAATTGATTCTGTACTGGATATTGAGATAAAGCTGGATAATAGTGGCAGAAGTTATAATTTAACCGGTAATGTGCGCTGGCGCTTACCTTCGACAAGAGGTCAATATCATATTGTCCTGGTACTTAGGGAACGCAATGATATTCGATCAGATTTAGACGCATGGAAATCCAATTTCATACAGAATTTTGAATATTTAAAAGCAGGTTAACTTCTTTTTAGAATCAGGGAAATCATCAACAGGAGCAAGCTAAATACTGCTCCTGTTATACCTGTAACCACAGAATAATACAATTTTGTTGTCTGATATACCTCATTTAATTATTAAAAACATGCTCGACAACAAATATCAACTATAGCATTATTACCTAGTTGACTAAGCATTTACCCGTAAAGACTATTTAATAAAGATCTTATAATTGAACTCACAAGAGCAAATAATCCAACAAACTCAATGCTGGTTAAAATCAACCATTATAGGGCTAAACTTCTGCCCCTTTGCTAACCAGGAGTTTAAAAAAAATACCATACACTATGCAGTTATCGAAGGCACTAAGCTTGAATCTAATTTGCAGGCCCTGGCTGAAGAGTTTCAATATCTTGATAATCATGATGACACTGAAACCAGTCTGCTCATTTTTAGTCACTCCGTAAAGAGTTTTGATGATTTTCTAGAGCTGATTGATTATGCCAATCAATTACTTGATGACCTGGGTTACCGTTCAACCTATCAGCTTGCTCATTTTCATCCGCAATACTGTTTTGATGGTGTAGAGGCTGATGATGCATCAAATTACACTAATCGCTCCCCTTACCCCACCTTGCACCTGATACGTGAAGATAGCCTGCAACGAGCTATTGAAAACTACCCGGACACAACAGAAATACCAGACACCAATATTAAGCTGGCACGTGAACTCGGTGCCCGGCATTTACAATCCCGTCTTGAAGAGTGCATTAACAACAAATGATTACTTTATCTCAACTCGCCATATACCCTATTAAATCGACCGCTCAAATAACCTTACAGAAGGCTCAAATTGGACCATTTGGGCTTGATATGGATAGACGCTGGATGCTCATAGATGAGAATGGCCACATGCTGACACAACGTAAACACCCTCAACTGTGTCTGGTTAAATGTAAACTGGATGATAAATACTTAACCGTTTCAGCACCGGATACACCGTTACTTAAACTCCCCAGACAGTACCCAGAACGCTTTCTAAGAGCCACCGTCTGGGAAGATACCTGTAATTCGCTTGACTGTGGCGATGATGCCAGGAAATGGTTCAGCTCTTTTCTGAATATACCTGCCCGCCTGGTTTATTTCCCCAGAAATGAAGTCCGTCAGGTTGATTTAAATTTTGCACGCCAGGGTGATATAACGGCTTTTAGCGATGGTTTCCCCTATTTGCTCATCAGCCAGGCCTCACTTGATGAGTTAAATAGCCGCCTGGATACGCCGGTAGAAATGAGACGCTTCCGGCCAAACCTGGTTATAGCGGGAACCGAGCCGTTTGCTGAGGATAACTGGAAAAAAATACGCATTGGGGATAATACGTTTAATCTTGTTAAGCCCTGCAGTCGCTGCTCTATACCCAGTATCAACCCGGACACAGCCCAGCAGACTGCAGAAGTCGTTAAAACCCTGGCAGGCTACCGTATGCAGGATAATAAGATTTTCTTTGGGCAGAATGTGATTGCTGATGGATCTGCAGAGCTTGAGGTGGGAATGGAGGTTGAAATATTGAAATCATGCTAACATCTTTGATGTAGACTTTTTCAGTTTAATTTGCTGTTAAAATGCGCACTGTTGTGGAACATATCCCTCGGGGATAGACCGCCGCTTTTTGGCGCTCTGTCCCCCTATTGAGACCACCAAGAGTTGTGCGGGGTCGCTCATCCCACTGCCTATCTGATTGGAATTACCACATGGGACAGGGCGCTAAAAAGCAGCGGACTGTCCCTGATGCAGACGTACCATGACAGTGTATAACCAGCGAGCAAATGAAACTGTGAAAGACAGTTCTGGCTAAATTTAAACCTAGACTTCAGGCCCCAACAAAAATGACATTTCTTCAAACCCCATATCCTCAAGCTCTTCCATCAGGTCTTCCCACTCATAATCTGGCAGATTATCCTCTATTCGCGCAATAGCCCCTGTGGCTGCCCTGTAGACTTCATGCTCCTCATAATCTACTGGTATTTTAAGCAATTTAATTTTTTTGTTGTCTTTACTGGGTAAAATCATTAGCTTTTCAGCCATACTAAACGACCTCTACTTTAAATATTAGAAAAATAAACACCCTAATGAAACCATTTGCTTATACAGTGATCTCATAGAACATCCCTGATTACAATACAAACCTGATTACAATACAAAAATAGTACAATAAGCCCATGAAAAATACGAGACATCAATTTATACCTTATCTGGCTTTATTCGCTTTAATTCTACCTTTAAAAATATCTGCATCATTCGCAAGCAATATCCTATCAATTGATTCACTACCCACTTACAGCACCGAGTATAATGTTCAACAAGATGCTTTTAAAGATGGTGCCGCCGCAGTAAAACTGGCAACCCGTACGAATCGGCGTATTCTTATAGAGCTTGGTGGTGACTGGTGTAAGTGGTGCAAAAAAATGGATGTTTTTTTTGATGACAACCCGGACATCAAACAAAAACTTCATGAAACATTTGTAATGCTTAAAATCAACGTCAGTGATGAAAATGACAATGCGGAATTTTTAAAAGCCTTCCCTAAGCCTTTAGGTTATCCACATATGTATGTATCTGAATATAATGGCAGTGTTTTATGGTCACAGGATACGGCTGATTTTTTAAAAGATGGGCATTATACACGAGAATCTTTCCTTGCATTTTTTGAACGCTGGAACATAAATAATAAAAAATAAACACGGAAAATAAGAAACATGAGTACTCATTTAATTAACCGTAGACAATTCATTCAACTGATTGCCGTTGCAAGTTTAAGCTGGCCAGAAATCTCTAGTGCTCAAAAAAACACTTTAGGCATTGAGGCAAATCTGGTTTATAAAAACCTGACGGATCCCTGGCTAAGCCTGGCCGAAGTACAGGAGCATTTATTCCCCGCTGATGAGTCATCCCCCGGTGCAAAAGACATTAGTGCCTTAGGCTTTTTACGCAATATGCTGGAAACACCTGATATCGACTTAGAAGAAAAAGAATTTATTATTAATGGTGTAGGCTGGCTAAATGATTTATCAAAAAAAAATCATAAACTGGCTTTTATAAAACTAAATTCAACTGAAAAAGAAAACGTACTAAGAAAAATTGAAAGCAGCCGTGCGGGTAGCCGCTGGTTATCCTTAATAATGACCTACCTGATTGAAGCCCTGCTTAGTGACCCCGTATACGGTGGAAATAAAGACCAGAAGGGCTGGCAGTGGTTAGAACATATTCCCGGCTTCCCTGCCCCTACAACTGAACAGGTTTATTTTAAACTTAGTGAGCGCGCTAATGAAAGAACACGTCGGAGAATAAAAGCATGAGCAAAGATTATGACGTATGTGTAATTGGAAGTGGCGCCGGTGCCGGCCCAATCATTTCTGAATTATCAAAACAGGGAAAATCAGTGCTGGTTTTAGAAAAAGGCCCCTGGCTAACAGAAGAAGACTTCACCAAAGATGAAATGGCCTGTTGTCGCCGCAGTACCTACACCCCACAATTGAAAGATGAACAACATGTACTTGAAGAGGAAACCAATAATGGTGGCTGGGTTAGTGAACCTACTTCTGAGTCCGGTTGGGATTTCTGGAACGGTAATGTTGTAGGCGGCTCATCAAATTTTATGAGTGGCTATTTTTATCGATTAAAACCCAAAGACTTCCACCTGTTATCCGAGTTTGGTCCAATTAAGGGTGCGAATATAGTTGACTGGCCGATTAGTTATGATGATATGGAACCCTATTTCACCAAAGCCGAAACTGAGGTGGGCATTTCTGGAAAAATTGTTCCACATAAACACCAGGAGCCAAGATCAACTAAAGATTTCCCTTACCCCCCGACCAATGAACACCCCATAGTTAATCGAATTGATAAAGCCTGTGGCGAACTCAATATAACATCACTACCGACACCCAGGGCCGTTTTATCCAGGCCTGCAAATGGCCGTAATAGCTGTGAGTATTCTGGTTACTGTGGCAGCTATGGCTGTCATTCAGGTGCGAAAGGCAGTGCGCGTGCCGCATTGCTTGATGGTGCGGTTAGTACAGGACATTGTGAAATTCGGGCTAACAGTAAAGTCTATAAACTTAAAAGTAACAGCAAAGGCCAGGTGATTGAAGCACTCTATTATGACAATAAAGGCAAAGCCCAATCAGTCTCGGCTAAAACATTTGTTGTCGCCTGCCACGCAATAGAAACCTCTCGCCTGCTATTAGCATCAACCGGTCCTAAGCATCCAAATGGTCTGGGCAATAATTATTCACAGTTGGGTAAAAACTTACTGTTTTCCGCAGGTGGTTCAGGTACGGGTGAGTTTCACTATAGTGAGATGGACAAGCTTGCCGCCAATGCAATGAAAACCCGAGGTCCCTTTGTGAATCGCGGTGTACAGGACTGGTACTATTTTGAAGATAAAGCCTTTGGTGGCAAAACCAAAGGTGGTGTAATTGACTTTTTACTACGCCACCCGAATCCAATTTCTAAAGCCATGTCTGTAAAATGGAATAATGATGATAACCTGAACTGGGGCCACAATCTTAAACGTGATTTAAAAACCGTGTTTACAGAATCCCAGGATTTACGTTTTGAAGTATTCAATGACTGGTTACCCACCGATAATTGTTTTGTAAGCCTTGATAAAAATGTAAAAGACAAGTGGGGGTCGGCCGTCGCTAAAGTCAGGCTGGGTTACCATGAACATGATTTAAAAGTCGGTGAGTTTTTATCTGCGAAAGCAGAAAATGTTCTACACCAGATGGGAGCAAAAAATATTCGCTCCAGTGTTAGTGGTTCCCCCCCTGCCAATTTAGTTGCCGGTGGTTGTCGTTTTGGTAATGATATAAAAACATCTGTCCTTGATGCGGACTGCAAAGTTCATGATGTTGATAACTTATATGTCACCGATGGTAGCTTTATGCCAACCGGTGGTAGCGTACCCTATACCTGGACTATTTACGCGAACTCATTTCGAGTGGCAGACATACTTAAAAATCGAGTTTGAAAAAGAAAACGCAAATATTTGCTTTGTACACCTGCGGCGCACTACACAGTCACTTGCTTTCTTTGCGTTTTCTTTTTCTTTACAGTCATTATGTCGGAATAACCACACCCGCAACAAGACCAATCAGGCCACCAAAAACACCCCCCCATACAACCAGCCAGCCCAGGTGCTTCTTTATCATATCCTGAATAATTTCTTTAACCAGGCCTGGGGTTAGCTCATTTAATCTTTTCTCAACTATATCTTCAATTTGCTGCCTAATTTCAGACATGACATCTGGCTGTTCTAGTTCATCCCTTAAAAGCTGCTGAAAAGATTCTTCTTGGGTCATATTAACTAACGATATTTTCATATTTTCAATAAAGGGCTCTTTTAAAGGCAGAAGCGCTTCCTGCCCACCAAACATACTCAGCATGCTGCCAAAAGATGATTCCATAATTACTTTAACCAATGAATCAAAAGAAGGCGATAAATCTACTCTTTCGATAACAGGTGCAAGATGAAAGTCATTTGACTCACCCGGGCTTTTAAGAAAACGATCTATATTTTCAGCTGTGAAAAATTGAGTCATCATAAGTTCTTTAATAGCAAGTTTAAAATCTTCAAAACGATCGGGAATGACACCTGAACCATACAATCCCGGCACCTTTTCAAATAACATATGTACCGCTAACCAGTTAGTAATGGCGCCTGAAAGTGCAAAAAGACCGATATTCAATACCAACTGATGTTGTAATAAATAACCTGAAATTACGACAATAATGGCAAAGCCATTGGTAACAAAGCTTTTATTCATAAATATTTTTCTCAAATAAGCGTAGTATTACATTAAAGTAATGATAGTTTAAAATTCTAAATCGAATGTTTTTTTAATAAATTTTCAATTTCTATTGCACTCAATTCTTTATGACTTAACTGATTAAATTGCAACAGTGCGCCACTTAATTCGTGCCAGGTAAAACCACTACTCCATTCAGGAACATCAACCGTACCCTGCAATTTACGTGGCATTATGAATACCTTATCCGGCATATATAATAAATTGTAAGCCTGCTTATTCTGGTGCAAATCATTTATTAACTGCCAGCTTTCATCAGCATCTTCACAGACAACAACATTTATGGGATATTGAATGCTCCCACCATTATGCATCCAGTGCGAATGACTGATGGGTAAACCCTGCTGATTAATAAACATCTGAAAATGAAGATGATTAACCGATGCATAGGCACCATAACTATTGTAACCCACTCCCAGGCCAGGCAGTGTAAGCGATAAGCTTTGTGTTAACTGCCAGATATAATAATGCATTTCCTCTGATAGTAATTGAGAAAAGCAAGCCTCACGTTGCGGAACAATTAAACCATGTAAATCGGCAAATGGATATTTATTATAAAATATATCTAACCATTTATTATTATAGTCACCTGACCAGAAGCATTCTTTTGCCATAAAGGGCTTATTAAAATGAAACTGGTTTTCATCAAAAGGTGTACTCATTTCACCGTTATGCCGAAAATTTATCATGCGCCTGGGACGAAACGAACGCAACTGATTAAACTGGCATTGCCAGTATGATTCTAATCGCTGCTGGGTTAACTGAATATTATCAAAGCCCAGCTCATGTATTTCCAGAAAGACCAGCAAGTCCTCTTCAACAGCATCAATTTGTATGCCTGACTTTAACGCATGTTGATAATGATCCAGTAACTGTTGAAATTGATTGGTCAGCGGTTTTTTTAATTGATCAAATAACGCCCTGTCATTGGTTGCATTCGCCAGGCATAAAATAAATGTACCCAGCTGATGTTTATCTAGTAGCTTGTATAGACCCTGATTAAATTGCTGGCGGAAATTATCGAGTGAAGAAAATGGGCTATTCATTGTTTGTTGTTTAATTAATTAAAAATCAGAAATTTTCTAAAGCAGATTTCACTTTGCAGGGTGGAACAAGCAAAGTGATTTCACCTGTTTAACTATGCCGGATTCGCGACCCTTGATCCAGCCTACAGTAATAATATTAATCTCCAGCCTAAACACTTTATTATTTAATTGATGTATCGATCCAGTCATCCAGATAATAAATCCTTTGCCCCTCCGACGACTTAGATGGCCCGATTACTTTGGCCGCATATAAATGCTTTTCGGTATTTTCTTCCTCAATAGCATGGAGTTCTGTTTCACATATAAAAACACAACTTTCCGCGAAGCGACCACGGGAGCGCTTGGGCGCATAAATAACGGCAAATTTATGTTGTACAACGGATGATTCTCCGTCTACTGTAATTCCTTTCATATTGATGGATCTTTCTATTTATAGCGTTAAATTATGGGCTTGGGTTAGGAAAGCGCTGATGTATTTGCTCAATACCGGCCAACACTTCATCGCTTAAGCTGATATCAGCGCTGGCTATATTATCACGTAGTTGCTGCATATTAGTAGCACCTATAATATTTGCGCTAACAAAATCACGATTATTAATATAAGCCAGCGCCATTTGGGCTGGATCGAGATCATGATCCTTTGCCAGATCAACATAAAGCTGAGTTGCTTTAAGCGCATTCTCACTGCTATATCTTGAATAATCAGGGTAGAGTGTAAGGCGTGCATTTTCTGGTTTGTTGTTATTCAGGTATTTGCCTGAGAGAACACCAAACCCTAATGGAGAATAGGCCAGTAATCCCGCATTTTCACGAATTGATATTTCAGCCAGACCCACTTCATAGCTACGATTTAATAACGAATATGGATTTTGCACGCTCACAACACGTGGCAGGTCTAACTGTCCCGCTAGCCGAATAAACTCCATCACGCCCCAGGGGGTTTCGTTAGACAGACCTATGCTGCGAATTTTACCCGCGCTAACTAAATCACCTAAAACCCCTAAGGTTTCTTCTATCGGAACTGGCTGATCCTGGGGTTGATGCTGATAACCTAATTGTCCAAAATAATTGGTTTTCCGATCCGGCCAGTGCAACTGATACAAATCCAGGTAATCGGTTTGCAAACGCTTCAGGCTATTATCCAGTGCCTGTTCTATATTCTTTTTATCCAGGCATCGAGTTGCTTCATTTCGAATGTGTGGTAGCCAGTCTTCGGAAGGCCCTACAACCTTACTGGCTAATATCACCTCGTGACGTTTTGATGTTTTACTGAGCCAGCTACCTATATATTGCTCAGTTAAGCCATAGGTTTCAGCTTTAGGAGGTATGGCATAAAGCTCCGCCGTATCGATAAAGTTAACCCCATTTGCGACAGCGTAATCGAGCTGTTCGTGAGCCTCCTGTTCAGAATTCTGCTCACCCCATGTCATCGTACCCAGACAAATTACACTAACACTTATATCAGTCATCCCTAGAGAATTAAATTTCATAGTTTTAAGCATCTCAATTTATGTTTGGTTTATACTATCGCCTTAAGCTATTTCACACAATCAGGAAACCACCTATTTCGTGTCTCAAATTATTCTCACGACCCTCAATGCACGCTACATTCATGCCTCTATGGGCTTACGCTATCTGTATGCAAATATGGGTAATATACAAAGTAAAACAAAGCTAATTGAATTTAATATCAACACCCGGGTTATGGATATAGCCGAATCATTATTAAAACTCAAGCCAGAGATTATTGGCTTGGGCGTTTACATCTGGAATGCGACTGAAACCTTACAACTGGTTAAATTATTAAAAACCATTTCACCTGAAACACTCATTGTACTGGGTGGTCCAGAAGTCAGTTATGAATACCAACAACAGGAACTGGTAAGTTGCGTTGATTATGTGATTACTGGCCAGGCAGAACTGGCATTTAAAGAACTCTGTGATGATCTTTTTAATAATAAAAAACCTGTTAACAAAATAATTCATCCGTTACCGCTAGAACTATCGGAAATTAAATTACCCTATGAATATTACAATGATGAAGATGTGGCAAACCGTGTTATATATGTAGAGGCCTCAAGGGGCTGCCCTTTTAAGTGTGAATTTTGCCTTTCAGCTTTAGACAAAACGGTTTATCCGTTTAACTTAACTATTTTCCTGGTAGAAATGGAAAAACTATATCAACGTGGTGTACGGCATTTTAAGTTTGTGGATAGAACATTTAATTTGAAAGCAACCACCAGCATTTGCATTATGGAGTTTTTTCTGGATAAAATGGATGCCAGTAATAGCCAAAATCTATTTTTACATTTTGAATTAATTCCAGATCACTTACCCGAAAAACTAAAAGCAACTATAGCCCGATTTCCAGAAAGCAGCTTGCAGTTTGAAATTGGCATTCAAAGCCTGAACCCAGAAGTACAAACCATCATTAGCCGTAAACAAAATACGCAAAAAGTTGCGGACAATCTAAACTGGATTAGAAACCATTCCCAGGCACATATACACGCAGATTTAATTATAGGCTTACCAGGTGAAACCATTGATAGCTTTGCCAATGGCCTGAACCAGTTATATGAAATGAACCCACATGAAATACAGGTAGGCATATTAAAACGACTGAAAGGCACGCCTATTATTCGTCACACAAATGATTATGATATGCGCTACAACCCGCTGCCTCCATTTAACATTGTGAGTAATAATTTAATCCGTTTTGAAGAGATGCAACGCCTGAGTCGCTTCGCACGATACTGGGATCTAATTATTAACTCTGGACGTTTTAAAAACACGAAAAAAACATTATTATCTAGAAATGCCTTTTATGATTTCCTGAGTTTAAGCGACTGGATTTTTGAAACCACTTCTCAAACTCATAAAATTTCACTGGAACGATTATATTCGCTTCTTTATATCGGCATGATTAATGCGCTTGAATTTGATGAACAGCTTGTTACTGATTCGTTGTTAAGGGATTATGAAGTTTCAGGGATCAAGGGTAAGCCTAAGTTTTTAGTTCAGTCTGCTGGTGATATTGGGGTTAAGAAAATTAAGTCTAGTCAGAGGCAGGTTCGGCATAGTGGGCTTTAAATTTTTTCTTTATATTTAGTTTTTTTTAGCAGGCTCCGGCTTTATTAGAATTTTTTGTGACGCCTGTTTGAGTAATTACAAGCCACTGGCTTTATAGGAATTGGAATTCTGTTATGTGTTATCTGGTGATTTATTCACAGACCTATTTCTTCATGGGAATTAGATTTCTGTGGTTTCGCTGTCCTAGCGAGTCACTTTCTTTTCTACAGCAAAAAGAAAGTAACCAAAGAAAGTGCCGCCCTTTACTCGCTTGTTCTCATTAAAAAGCTAATGAGAATTCCCGAAAATTGTAATGAAAGCTTCCAGTTGTAGTTTAACCTGTTAGTTCTTTGCTCTTTTACCGGGTCGTTCCGGTAAGCCGTCCGGGCTTATCGGAACTCAAAATCACATCCCTGTGATTTTACCCCTACAGGTATACAATTTTCGGCAAGCTCCAGAGGAAAGGTAAATCTAAACCGATATAAAATCGAATCTGCAAAAGAAAACTTCAGTTGTAATACTCTGTTTTTGATTTTTCTTTTAAGCTTTTGACTTTGTTTCCCATTACACAAGCTGATGAACGAGTGATTTTTGTGGGGCTTTCTGCGAGGATGTCTGAGCGAATTCGCTTTTTAATTCGTGAGTTCCGCAGCAGCCACAAAAATTGGAAGTGAAGAAGGTACTTTTATTTTTCTTTTTAAAATAAAAGCTTGTGTTAAGCGGGGCGGCATTTCTTTGGTTACTTTCTTTTTGCTGTAGAAAAGAAAGTAACTCGCCAGCGCGGCGACACCACAGAATTCAAATTCCCATGAAGATAAGAGCTTGCAAATACTCAAACAGGTGTCACAAAAAATTCCAATAAAGCCGGGAGCTTGCTAAAAAAACTCAAATAGAAACTCCACGCATAACCCCCTTAGCACTCCGCACCAACACCCACAAAAACAACAAAGGAAAAACAATAGTCTGCATCACAAACACAACTATTAAATTTATTACCTGTTGACTCATATCAGCAACCGCCTGTTTTAACGATTTCATCTGTTTCTCTATATCCAGGCTTTGTTTAGTTTGATCCAGCCAGCTACCTACTTGACCCATTAAACTATCATCCGGTTTTTCTACCATTGCACGAGACGATTCATTTATCTGTTTAATCTGATCAGATGCACTTTCTAACTTTAACTGCGCCTCATTGAATTGGGGCTGTAAATAACTTAAATAAACCCCTTCATTTACCAATGCAATTACCGGCACTGAAAACCGAATAAATATTATTAATACCAGACTTTTATTTAAAAGTGAAAAAAGAGTACTTTGCTTATTATATTTTTCAAAAGCTCTCCATAAATTTGTAATATAAAACAATGTCAAAACAGAGAGCAGCACGCTCACAGCAACAGAGGCTGTAATTTCAAGAAATAACCGTTGAATTCCCAGCGAGGCACCACTCACCATGACCACCCAGGAGAACCTTTCAATTAAATCATTGACCGGATCAAGTATTTGACCAGGAGCAAACGTTAACCCCACACCTGCAGGTGATAGTGCCACCTCAGTTCCCTGGGCCACTGATATCACACCATTTAAACTACGTGAAACTGCAAAAGTTATCAATGAACGCTCAATACCTGCCTCGGTATACTCCTCAGCAATAGAATCAAGTAATTTTGAATACGAAAGATAAACTAACAATACAAGAAAACATGATATCAGACCCTTTCTCAATAACATTATGCTCAAAATATATTACTCTTTAAAATTACAGGGTATTCTTAAACCAATACTGCTTTATATTAATTGATATTTACAGACAATAAAAAAGCCACATCAAATAATGCAGCTTTAAATAAACCATGTCTATATATAGTTTTAACCCATACAGTAACTATGATAAAGCACCATTGCTTCTTCAATCTTATTATTAATATGAGAATCAGGTAACTCATCGATATCAGTCGATGCAATGTGTTCATCTATCGCATTCTGGTGTACGCGGTATAAACCCTTACCGATTCTAAAAAGGTATTTGGTGTGAGTTGGGGTGCATTGGCCCGTTTCTATTACGGCTGCCGGTAAAAACGAGTTTATATAATCAGATTTAACATCCAGAAAATAAGATCTAAATTCTTGCAAACTTACAACCACGCCAAAATCATCTACTTCTCCCAGTTCTCCGCTGGCTACTGCTTCCAGAAAACGATCTTTTAATGTCATTTACATTCTCCATTTAAAAAATATTTATAGCAATATTAATGATAAAATAAACGAATACTCTACTACAATATCAATTAAATAATATTGCGATAGAACGCCATTCTAGTGGCTCTTATTTAGCGTGAACTTGAGAATTAGGTAAGCTTCTCTAATTTTAATAAACTTGAGGCTATCGCCACCCTTATCCGGATGATAAACAGTAATTAATTGCCTGTAGGTTTGTTGAATATCTTTCCAACTTGCAGACGATTCTAACCCGAGCACTTGTAAAGAGTCTAGCCGTTTATCATTATTATGATGATTTTTTTCATATTCAGAAAAACAATTCCAAAAACTATCAAGTAGTTTTTCCACTCCTTTTTCATCTATCATGTGATAATTATCCCAATCAAGATAGTATTTACTTAATGCCTCATCCGTAGTTTCAACAGATAATTCTTTTTCTTTATCAATACTTACGGAAAACAACTCGATTTTTAATGATGATATAAACAGCTCAAGACCTGTTTCATAGAGATCAGACTTAAGTTGATACAGGGCATTCATAACGACAAAATTTTTTCGATAAAGTGTCAATTCATTACTTTCATCTGAGTCACAATTAACCAGGTCATAACCCGACTTTTCTAATATTTTAATTAACTTATATAGGCTTAATGAATCCTGAGTATTTCTTAATATATCTAAAATAGCAAAAATTAATGGGTTATCACTATGCATCAGACAAATCAAAAACCTGTTGACAAATACCTTTAAATGCAGACGAATTCCAATGTCCCAGATGAATACCAGAAATATTTAATGATTTATGAAAACCAGCCACTTTATCTATAACCTCATTTTCAACTTTAAACAGCCCATCACTTATAAGTAATATATCTGCACGACGCCAATCATATGACTTAGATTTATTTAAAGCGTGATTGAGTACATTGTTTATATCAGTACCGCAATTAAATGATAGCCTTAAAAATTCAATGATAGATGCCCAACTATCAACTAATGTTAAATCTAACTGAATAACTTCATCCGTACTTCCGAAACAAAAGAGATAACATTTTCTTTTTTCCAGAGACGCGATACGCATAGCTTCAAACGCTATGGCTTTAGACAACACTTCAGGTCTACCTTTCATTGATGCAGACGTATCAACACACAGTATCATTGGGCCTTTTTGTTTGATTGCATGCTCTCCTGATTTTTGATGATTTATTGTCCGTGACTGTATATCAGGAACATGTTCCGATAATAAGCCTCTATAATGATAATTGAATAATTGATGCTCTGCACGCTTAGAATGCCAGAGCATTTTAAGTTTAGCATTGCCTAAGAGCGCCAATTCAGAGGACAACATTCGTGATATATCATCACCTAAGTAAACCCCGGTTACGCTATCTACAGCATTATCATCAGGCAATGCCTCATGCACATGATTACTTTTTGATTCAAGATTATTAAATCCATACTCATCATACTGATCAAATAGAACCTTTTTATTTCTTCCAATTAAACTGATAATTGATTGAATTTGTTTTGAATTTTTAACCACACGATGCGTATCTATTAATTTATTTACGTCAGATTTATACTCTATGCCTGAAGATAAATCCCATCCAAGATTACGTTCAAGCGCAAATCGTTTATTAACATCGCCCATCACATCATATTGCAGATTTAAACCTTCTCCATTTGAAATACCAGAATTCGAATTACTTTGCACCTTATCAGAACTGTTCGTGCTTATCTCACCGACTTCGTCAACATGAATATCGCGATGTATGTTATCTAGCCAATCAAGAACATGTAATAGTACGTCATCCGTAAGGGATTCATTTTCAAATGTATTTGTAAGTAACCTTTCATTCGATAACTGTTTATAAAAAAAATAAACTTGTTCAGGATCTAGCCACTTTAAAAGATCATGCTTACTTACCGGCCTACCCTGTAACAATTGCTGCCTTATTTGTAATATACCCAGGGCCCTTAGTTGCAGGCTTTTATGTTCTGAACAAATAGATGACGGTCGATATTGATGTGTAATTAAGCGTTGATAGATAATGTCAGGAATTTTGTCTAAATAATTAAATGATTGAACCTCTATCCTGGACATAATAGCATTATCAAGTTGGTGTAGTGCGTGGGTGATTATTTTCAATTTCGTTTAGCGAATCATTTACCATAAGAATGGTTAATAGTCGTTGGTGATAATCAACCAGTTTTGGCGACATCTCATTAATATTATCATATGCTTCACTAATTAAACCTTGCGCGAGCCATAGATGATTGCTTTTAATATCTGCAAGCTCAGTTTGAAGGTTAATGAAATTTTCATATAATTCATTAACATCACTTATAATTTCGTTTAATTCAGAACGTTGATTCGCCAAATAATCTTTAGCGAAATAAAATGGTTCAACAACAGGTTCAAATTCAACTCTATTTACCAATCTATTCTGTGTGTTATTAATATAATTCTGAATATTAACCCAGTGCCCGTCAATATGTGTCTGCTTATAATTATCATCAAAAAACTCTCTTTCAAGTTCAGTTAAGCTATAACCATCACCATTGTTTGTTCGGTCCTTGCTGTCCGGGGGAGCAAGAAACAGCACTTCATTATCTCGTTCAGAAAAACTTACACGCTCGTGCTGGGTAGTAATTTTACCATCAGGCGTTTTATACAGAAATTCACCATTTGAATTTGTTTTTTGAGTACATTTATTTTTGTCATCTTTAACTTGTCGCTCCCATGCCAAAACCAGCTTTTCTAAATTTATAATTGAAGTATTAATATCTAAATGTAGCTCTGACATAAACCAGCTGTTTAAATCGTCAATCTGATCAGGAATTTGCCACATTAAATGCACTAGCAAGACACAATCCCATTTACTGATAACATTTTTATCATTAGTAAATGCGCTTACCTGTAATAATTTTAATGCCTTCCTCCAGCGCCGGTCTGAGATATAAATCGATTTTTTCGATAGATAAACTCTTAATTTATTAATTATTTCATGCGCTGCTGGGCTTAATTTTATAGAAGAAGAATCCGATTGAATATTTTCGATATCCGCAATACTAAACCTGTCTATATATTCTACCTGTGTTTCAGCTACAGAACCAAGACTCAATAAAGAATCAAAACCTTCATCACTAACAGAACCCACCTGATAACGAATTAAAAAACGATCAAACAAGGCATCCAGCCCCTCATCCTCAGGTAATTCATTACTTGCTGCAATAACACAAATTAAAGGAACTTTTACCCGCACACTCCCATTATCAAATTCACGTTCATTTAATAACGTCAACAACGAATTAAGTATTGCACTATTCGCTTTAAATATTTCATCAATAAAAGCGACACTGGCATCCGGCAGGTAATTTCTGGTTAAACGGTGATAACGGTCTTCTTCTAAAGCCTTAATTGATAACGGGCCAAATAACTCTTCTGGTACTGAAAACCGGGTAAGCAATCGTTCAAAATAATTAATATTTGTAAATACATTACACAGTTTACGCGCCATTTCACTTTTAGCGGTTCCCGGTGGCCCTAAAAGCAATAAGTGTTCGCCACTGAGTGCAGCTAGTAATGATAAACGCACTGGAATCGTACGTTCAATAAGGCCAGATTCAATATAAGAAAAAATATTCTGTAATCTGGTTTTCATTAGAACTATTCAGCCATTTTATTTGCATCCTCACAAGCGATTAAATCGCCCGGAAGATATTGATATTTACTTAAATAATAAATTAGAAACGCATCATCCTGTGACTCTACATTATATACAAACGTCCTTTCACCTGGGTAACCTAATGTTCGCCTTTGGGCTTACGTACACCAGCTAGACGATTACCCTGCTTTTGAGGTCCACCCAGGGGAAATATTTGATGTAAATATCGTGTATTGGCTTTTTCTTTTCCCCATATTTTTTTGAAATGTTTGATCATATCTCGCACAGGGGCCTGTACATTATTTTCTTCATAATAATGACGAATATATTTAATTATTTCCCAATGCTCATCAGTTAACTCAAGCTCTTCGAACTCAGCGCGAACTAAAACAAAGCTTTCAGACCACTGATCAAGATCCAGTAAGTAGCCCTCTCCATCTAACAATATCTCAATTCCATCAACTACAGTCGTCTGGGTTTGCATATTCGGGTAATATATTTTGCCTGCCATAACAGCTCCTAATTAATTCTCTACAATTACTCTAAATAATCCGCTTGCATCACGAATTAGTGTACATCTGCAATAATACCGGCCTGCACCGAATTGGCTAACCCCGATTCCCGTGCATGGGTTTCAAAGCCTTTATTCTTCCAGAAAAAGGCACCCGGCATTGTTGTTGGTACAACTATCACATAAAACATAGCACGGCTAATAATTGAAGCGCTTAACACACTTATTACTAACATCCCCCAAACAACGAAATATACCGATGATGCTTCAGTTACAAATATAAAAACAGCCGTTACTAAAATATTAGCTATCAATAAACCATGCCTTAACAGGTTTGTTTTACCAAATGTAGTCACCTGTTCATAGTAAGAAACGGCGCCTTCACGACCTTTTATGTTTAGATGCTTGGCGTGGTAATAATGACCTAAAGCTTCAAGAACAAGGCCAGTAAACATCAAACTTGCAACAAGTTGTAACAACCCGGATACAGGCTGGTCATTAAATAAAAACACAGGAACAAAGAATAAGCCCGTTATCATACTACCTAACGACAACATATTTCCATAAAATGCCGTTAGTACCTGCCAGTGATTCCAGTAGGGACGAGCTTCAATACGATATATTTTATGCATAAAGTAAATCGCAATGGGCCCTGATATAACCGCCGCATATCCGAAAAAGGTCGCTGCCTGTTGAGCTACTTCAAAACCACCGATCTGTGTGTGTATAACCGACGCAAGGAAGTGAGCCCCCAAACTGTTAAAGAAAACCGCAATACCCGCAACTTCACGGCTAACAGGTGAGTATCTGAGATTATTAAACGCTCTATAAAAACGCTGCGGTTTACCTAAATGCATGGTTGATAAAAACAATGCGACGGTTTCTAAACCTAGCATTATAAATATCATTGGTAAATAGGCCGACGAATTAACTATTCGCTGAACGGATTCAATACCGGCAAGGTTACCCAGGAACATTAATAAGAACGCTCCAATTACCGCCTGCGAAACCAGCGTAAAGATAACTAACGGATCTTCACGTGAACGTAATTTATCAAAACTCCAGCTACGTTTAATACCGTTCTTTTTATCTACGACAGGCTCATAAATATCCGACTCAATATTCTTTTGATACTTAACGGCCATACTATCTGTACGCGTCATTTCTTTAGGCATATTACGCGTTTGCTGAAAACGAATATTAGGGTTAGTAATATCGGTACGCGGAAAGCCGGGGATTTCAACTTTTGCTTGCTCTCTATTTTCTGGCGTGTTTTCGATTACACCAAAATTTAATGCATTACCTAAACAGGCAGATACACACGCGGGCTTTAAGCCTACTTCTAAACGATCCACACACATATTACATTTACTAACCTGTCCCTTAACCGGGTCAAGTTGTGGTGCGTTATAGGGACATACCCATGTACAATAGCCACAACCAAAACAGATATCGGAATCCTGTAACACGGCTCCATATTCGGCAAATTTAGTGTATGCACGTGTTGGGCAACCCTTTAAACAAACCGGGTCATCACAATGGTTACAGGCCATTGAAATATTAAGGCGTTTAAAATCAGGATATGTTCCCCCTTCAACATAGCCTACTGAGCGAAAAGCAATATGTGCAGGGTTATCATTTTTTTCGCTGCAAGCCGCTTCACATGCATGGCAACCTATACAATTATCAGCCGTAAAATGAAACCCATGTTGTTTGTATCGATTAGGATTATCACTAACGGCTGGGTCTGCATTTATATTCAGGCTTTTACCATAAAGCTCACTACCATCATCAACTGTTGTAATCGGTTTACCGTAACAGTTTACTTCGTTATTCGTTTGATCATTCAAAAACGCATATGGGGGTTCGTCGTTTCTTACCTGGAACATAAATTAAAACTCTCTTGCTTCTACGTTACGTTTTGCAGCTTCTTGTTGATCTACCTGTTCAATTCGAACCGCATTTTGTTTAAACGCAGGTTGACGTGAATGGGGATCAAGTAAACCCAGTGTCAAACGATTTACACAGTCATGAAAATGAAATGGAATAAAGACCATATCCCTGGGAATTCTCTGTGTTAACTGGACCATTACAACTGCATCGCCACGCCTGGAAATACAACGCACATAAGTTTGATGTTCGATGCCTAATTCTGCTGCAGAATCAGGGTTCATTTCCATATAAGGTGTTGGAGAAAATTTGTTTTGATTACCAATTTTTCCAGTGCGTGTACGGGTATGAAAATGTTCAACCACTCGACCTGAATTTAACCAGAACGGATATTCCGTATCCGGGCGTTCATTATTATCCACAAATGGCAGAGGAATTATTTTTGCCTTACCATCGGGATAAGGGAATTTACCATCGCTATATAAACGCTGCGCACCCTTCTCGTCACCCTCTCGACAAGGCCACTGCAAACCACGATTTTTTTCAATCTTGTCGTAATTCATTCCTGAAATATCAAGATTTCTGTCTTTACCTTTAGATAGTTCTTTCATCTCTTCAAACATTTCTTCTGCATTTTCAGAGAACTTCATTTTTAAACCATTTTCAAAACG